>Ga0335085_10010844_pt1 | contig 13580 bp, 11 predicted proteins | sample Lox_Sample_45_FD_206712 | JGI IMG/M metagenome (GOLD analysis project Ga0335085, IMG submission 206712) | Soil microbial communities from Loxahatchee National Wildlife Refuge, Florida, United States - Lox_Sample_4.5 | ecosystem: Environmental > Terrestrial > Soil > Wetlands | place: USA...
GGCGCCCATCTTGCCGGTGCGGCACGCGGACCCGTCGGCGTGGCCGGTGAAGCCTGGAGTGGCTGGTGCGAGCCACCAGGCGGCGGCCCAGTTGCTGATGTTGTCGTGGCTCCCACTCGAGGGTGAGCTATTTCAACATCAACAAGGAGGCGAAGCGGCGTTGCACTGGACCCCAACGCCGTTCCAGCGACTGTTCACGGATTCGGTGCGGTTGCCGCCCGATTTGTCCTAGTCCTGGCGCACCAAACCCGTGAAGAGTTGCCAGTCGCGGCGCCGATGTACCGGATTTGCACCGATGTCATGATCATGTATGTGGTGTGTGGGGTTTCCGGGACGGCGGGCGGGAATGGCTAGCGGTCTGGCTGTGCGGTGGTGATAGCTGCCCAGGGGCGAGGCCGAGAGGGGCCATTCTCGCCGGGCCGGGCCGGGCTAGGCTGGGCGGCCCGCAGGCGCGGCCGGCGCTGCAGCGAGGTGCCAATCGTCCCGGCCGCATACGCAAAGCAGGGTCCCAGATTGTCCCGGCCGCACACGCCAAAGTCGGGGCCCCAGAACGTCCGGTGATTCAGCAAGCCGCGCGCCCCGGCGACGCGCGGGGCAGGAAATGTCGGTATGTCGTGGCATGGTCACGGTATGCGACCAGCGATTAAGCCGGGGCTTCTGGTGGTCTGGCGGGACCGGGACACGCTGCAGATCGGCATCGACCCGAGACGGGCGGTCGCACTGACCGGGATGCGCCGGGCGGCGGCACTGATCAGACTGCTGGACGGCAGCCGGGAACTCGGCCAGGTGCTGGCCGCGGCGGAGCAGCTCGGCATCCCCCAGGACGCGGCCAACCAGATAATCGGCCTGCTCGCGGCGGCCGGCGCGGTCCAAGACTTCCCCGCGGCCGAGCTTCGCGCGTTGCCAGATGGGCCACGCGCCCGGCTGGCGCGCGAGCTGGCCGCGGTGTCGCTGGCGCACGGCCATGCCGACGGCGGGGCCAAGGTGCTGGGCCGCCGGCAGTCGGCCTCGGTCCGGGTGTACGGCACGGGCCCGGTCGGCCCGGAGATCGCCAGTCTGCTGACCGCCTCCGGGGTAAGCCGGGTGGCGTGCGCTGGGCAGCTGGGCCAGGCCATGCCGCACCCTGCTGTCCCCAGCCGCCCGCGCGCCTCGCGCCAGGGCAGGACCCCGGCGGCCGGACGCGGCAGCCCCCCACTGGCCGACCGCAGCGGCACCGCACGGACCGGGCGCGATGTCAACCCTTCACCGGCCCCCGCAGCGCGGCAGCGGCGGGCTAACCCTCGCCCGATGCCCGATCTGGCCGTGCTGACCGACGGGTACCCGGCTGAGTTACCGGGCCAGCTGGTGGCCGGCGGGGTGCTGCATCTGGCGGTGTCGGCCCGCGAGGCGATCGGCGTGGTCGGCCCCCTGGTCGTGCCGGGCCAGTCCGCCTGCCTGCGCTGCGTGGAACTGGCCCGGAGCGACCGCGACCCGGCCTGGCCGTTCATCCTGGCCCAGCTGGCCGGGCAGGCGGCCCAGCCGGTGGCCTGCGCGGCCACGCTGGCCGCCGCGGTCGCGGCCCAGGCGGTCAGCCAGGTGCTGAGCTGCCTCGATCTGGCCCGGCCGGCCGCGGCAGTGACCAACGCCACGCTGGAACTCGTATCGCCGGGCTGGCAGTGGCGGCGGCGCAGCTGGCCGCGGCACGAGCGGTGCCGGTGTAGCACCCCCTGGCCGGCCTGACCGAGAATGAAGGGGTGAGCGATCTACCTCGACGTGCCGTGACCCGGACGGCAAAACTGGCTACCCTCCCCGCCGGCCTGATGGGCCGGACCGCCCTCGGGCTGGGTAAGCGCATCGGCGGCAAACCCGCTGAGAAGGTCGCCGCGGAGATCCAGCAGCGCACCTCGGAGCAGATCTTCCGCGTGCTGGGGGAGCTCAAGGGCGGCGCGATGAAGCTGGGCCAGGCGCTATCCATCTTCGAGGCCGCGCTGCCGCCGGAGATCGCCGGGCCGTACCGGGCCACGCTGACCAGACTGCAGGAATCCGCCCCGCCACTGCCCGCCCGGACCGTGCACGAGGTGCTGGCCGGGGACCTCGGCCCGGACTGGCGGGACGGGTTCCGCGAGTTCGACGACCAGCCCAAGGCGGCCGCGTCCATCGGTCAGGTGCACCGCGCGGTCTGGCGGGATGGCCGCCAGGTCGCCGTGAAGATCCAGTACCCCGGGGCCGGGCGGGCGCTGCTCAGCGACTTCAACCAGATCAGCCGGCTCGGGCGGCTGTTCGGCGTGCTGATGCCGGGGCTAGAGGTCAAGCCACTGCTGGATGAGCTGCGCGCCCGGATCGCGGAGGAGATCGACTACCGGCTGGAGGCCACCTCGCAGCAGGCCTTCGCGACCGCCTATGCCGATGACCCGGACGTATATGTCCCGCAGGTCGTGCAAGCCACCGATCATGTGATCATCACCGAATGGATGGACGGCACGCCGCTGTCCCGGATCATCGAGGACGGCACCCAGGAGGAACGTAACCGGGCCGGGATACTCTTCACCCGGTTCCTGTTCTCTGGCCCGGCTCGTGCCGGGCTGCTCCATGCTGACCCGCATCCGGGCAACTTCCGGATGCTCGCCGATGGCCGGCTGGGCGTGCTCGACTTCGGCGCGGTGGACCGGCTGCCCGATGGCCTGCCCCCGTTCATCGGCAAACTGCTCCGGATCATCCACGAGGACGGTGACATCCGCGAGGCCGAAGATGAGCTCCGCGAGCAGGGTTTCGTCCGCCCGGGCATCGAGGTCGACCTGGACGCGCTGTACGCGTTCCTGGCCCCGCTGGCTGAGCCGTCCCGGCTGGACACGTTCAAGTTCAGCCGGGAGTGGCTGCGCTCCGAAGCGGCCCGGGTCACCGACCCGCGCTCGTCCAACCTGGGCCGCCGGCTCAACCTGCCGCCGTCTTACGTGCTGATCCACCGGGTCTCCACCGAGGGGATCGGCGTGCTCTGCCAGCTCGGGTCCGAGGGGCCGTTCCGGGCCGAGCTGATCCGGTGGATGCCGGGCTACACCACGGATGGGGCGGTGCCACGCGGATCCCTGCCGGGCACGGGCGCCCACGGCCCGGACAGCACTGCCGGACTGGACGGGAGCGACCTCGATAGCGCCGGGCTCGACAACACGGGACTCGATGACGCCGAACTCGACAACACTGAGCTGGATGACACCGGGCTCGACGACACCGGGCTCGACGGGGCGGCCGCGGCCAGGGTCCTGGACCCTGGCCCGGAGGACCGTGATGCCCGTCCCGGGGACCTGGCCCCTCGCTGAACGCGACGCGGGGGCGGCCGGTACCGGCCGCCCCCGCTCCCCCGCTGGTTGGTTCAGGACACCTGCTGCAAACCGCGCACCTGGCGCGCGGCGTGCTGCGCCCGCTCCAGCCGGCGGGCGGCCCGGTCTACCCGGCGGGCCGCCCGGCGCACCGCTCGCAGGTGCGCTACCTGACCATCACGGCGGGCTTCTGCCAGCAGCTCACGTTGCCGCGCCGCTGGATAGTTGGCTGAGTACATCTCACTCCACCACCCGTCTTCACTGAACTGATTCGCTAGGGCTGACGCCTGGGTCAGGCCGCCACGTCGTGCTTCCGCGGACGCCCACGCGGCCTCTTCCGAGGCACGATCTGGCCGCGCAGGAAGAGCTCACCGCCCCACACGCCCCACGGCTCGCGGCGCTCGATGGCCCCGGACAGGCATGCCATCCGGGCCGCGCAACCGACGCAGAGCGCCTTAGCCGTCTCCACATCCTGCGGAGACTCGGCGAAGAACAGCTCCGGATCGTCGGTGCAGGGCAGCTCAGCACTGCGTGCCGACGGCACGACAGTGGGAGTGACCCCGACCGGCACGCTGCGCGGCTGACCTGGCCTTACGGACTCTGGTGCGGATACCGCCTCGAACCCCACCGTGCCCGCTGCTACGGCGGTGGTACCGGGCCCGTACATCGTCCAACCCCTCTCGTCCTGCTCTTACCGTCTCTCATGGGTCTGACAAAACGGCGGGACCGCATGACTAAGGCCGCGGACCCGGTGCGGGTCCGCGGCCTTTGAGGGATCAGGCCGGCCTTTCTAGACCGGATCCCAGGCTGGAAGCGAACCCGTTTGGCTGCCGGTAGCGGCAGCGCTCATCGCGTGGGTGTACGTCTTGGCGGAGGTGCCCTGTGTGCCGTTGCCCGGCTTGGCCTGGACAGACGTCTGGCCACGCCGCTGCGCGAGCCCACCGGCGATGACGCGCGGTCGCGCCGTCAGCGGCAGGTCGGCCGGGCCGAGGAGAGCCGGCACGCCGAGCGGCAGGCAGGCACCTGGTGCGGCAGCAAAAGCCCCGGCCCGCGGCGTATCCGCGACCGGAACCGAACGCATGTTGTTATTCACCAGGACACCTCCTTCCTCATGGCGTCGTCAGCTCGCCTTGGAACATGTGAGCAGCCTAAAGAACCGGGGCGGGGCGGGGCAACTCTTTTTCTGCCGGCTACCGCAGCTGGCGGATGAGTCCTTCCTGGACTACCGACACGACGAGCTCACCCTGGTCAGTAAAGACTTGCCCGCGGGCAAGGCCACGGGCCCCCGCCGCAGCCGGTGATTCCTGGTCGTACAGCAGCCAGCGGTCGGCCCGGAACGGCCGGTGAAACCACATCGCATGATCGAGGCTGGCCCCGCTGATCTGGCCATCGGCCCAGGAGATGCCCTGCCTGCGCAGCACGGTATCGAGCAGGGTCAGATCCGAGACGTAAGTCATCAGGCAGACATGCAGCAGCGGATCGTCAGGCAGTTCACCGTCCGCGCGCAGCCAGACCAGGCTGTGCTCAGCGTTCAGCACCTGCCCGGCCACGGCCGCCTCGGCCGGGCTGGTCGCGGCCACTCCTACCGGCGGGCCCACGAAACGCAGGTCGATCGGGTTGCCGGCGAAGAACTCATGGCGGGCCGGCGGGATCGACTCGGCCGACGGCACCGCGGGTATCGGCGACCCATGCGACAGCCCGGGTTCGTCGTGATGGAACGACGCGGACAAGGTGAAGATCGTTTTGCCGTGCTGGATGGCCGACACCCGCCGGGTGGTGAAGGACCGGCCGTCACGCACCCGGTCCACCAGATAGACGATGGGCACCGCGGGATCGCCGGGGCGGATGAAGTACGCGTGCAGCGAGTGCACCGGCCGGTCGGCGGGCACGGTGCGGCCCGCCGCGACCAGCGCCTGGCCGGCCACCTGCCCGCCGAACACCCGCTGCCGCCAGTCGCTGGGACTACGGCCGCGGAAGATATTCGCCTCGATCTGCTCCAGGTCGAGCAGCTCGACCAGGCTGTCGAGGGCCTTGCTCACCGTCGCACCGTACCGGTCAGGCCAGCGCGGCCGCCCGGCGGGCCTGCGCCTGCAGCCCGGCCAGGAACCGGGACGGCTGCCGGGACCGGCGGCCACCGCCGGACCAGGCCACCGGCCAGGACAGGAACAGCTGCTCCCGGGCCCTGGTCACGCCCACGTACAGCAGCCGCCGCTCCTCTTCGACCGCCTCGTCGGTCTGCGCGTGCACGATGGGCAGGGTGCCCTCGGCCAGGCCGGGCAGGAAGACCACGTCCCACTCCAGGCCCTTGGCCGCGTGCAGCGAGGCCAGCGTGACCCCGTGCATGGCCGGGGCGTGCTCGATCTCCGACCGGTGCGCCAGCTCGGCCGCGAAGCCGCGCAGCCCGCCGGCCGCGCCCGCGGGGGTGGGGGGGACCTGGCTGGCCGCGGCGGTGGCGGTAGAGCCCTGGGTGGCGGCGGTGGGGACGGCGGCCTGAGCGGCGGCGGCGGGGACGGCGGCCTGGGTGGCGGCGGCGGGGGCGGCGGGGGCGAAGAAGTCCTCGGCCAGCTGGGCCAGCGCAGCCAGGGATTCCCATCGCTCCCGGGCCGCGCCGCGCCCGGCCGGCGGCTCCTGGGTCAGGCCGAGGCCGGCCAGGATGTGCCGCACCTCCGCGGCCGGGACGTCGGCGTCACCCGCGGACTTGGCTGCGGCCCGCAGCAGGCCGACGGCCTGGCGCACCTCGGGCCGGTCGAAGAACCGTTCCGTCCCGCGCAGCTGGCAGGGCAGCCCCCGCGCGGCGAAGGCCTGCTCCACGGACAGCGTCTGCGCGTTGGTCCGTACCAGCACCGCGACCTGGCTGAGCGGCACCCCGGCGGCGCGCAGCGCGGCCACCCGGGACGCGATGGCCGACGCCTCCTCCTGTTCGTGGGGGTACTCGGCGAATGCCACGGCGGGCCCGGCGGGCCGCTGCGCGACCAGCGCCGCCGTGCCGCCCGCGGCGGCGTTCCCGCCACTGGCGGCCGCGCGCAGCTGGGCGGCCAGGGGCTGCCGCCCGGCCATCCCGGTGATCTGGTTGGCCAGCGCGACCACCTGCGGCGTGGACCGGTAGTTGCGGACCAGCCGGAGGATCGTCGCCGCCGGGAAGTCGGCGCTGAACCCAGTCAGGTAGCTGGCCGTCGCGCCCGCGAACGAGTAGATGGTCTGCCGCGGGTCGCCGACCACGCACACGTCATCCCGGTCCCCGGCCCAGCTGTCCAGCAGCAGCTTCTGCAGCGGGTTGACGTCCTGGTACTCATCGACCACGAAATACCGGTACCGGTCCCGGATCAGGGCGGCCGCCTCGGGATGCTCGGCCAGGATGGCGGCGGTCAGTTCGAGCACCGACTCGAAGTCCACCAGATGGCGGTCTCGGCGCAGCTCCTCATAACCGGCGTAGAGCCGGGCCACCAGGTCGGGGGCCAGCGGGCCGGTGCGCCCGGCCCGGGCCGCTTCGTCCGGATAGTCCGCCGGCGGCACACCCATCACCTTGGCCCACTCGATCTCCGCGGCCAGGTCGCGCAGTTCGGCCGGGGAAGTCCCGGCCCGCTGGCGGCGCGCCACCTCGGCCAGCAGGCTGGCCTTGGAATCCAGCACCGATGGCGCCCGTCCGCCTACGGTGCGCGGCCAGAAGTGGGTCAGCTGGCGCAGCGCGGCCGAGTGGAACGTGCGGGCCTGCACCCGGTCCAGGCCGGCCCCGCGACCGGCCAGCTGGTGCACCCGGGCGCGCAGCTCACCGGCGGCGCGGGTGGTGAAGGTCAGCGCGAGCACATGGCGCGGATCCACCACGCCGGTCAGCGCCGCGTAGGCGATCCGGTGGGCGATGGCCCGGGTCTTGCCGGTGCCCGCCCCGGCCAGCACGCACACCGGCCCCCGGCTGGCCAGCGCGACCTGCCGCTGCTCCGGATCCAGTGCGGCCAGCACCGACTCCGGGTCAGCCGGGCCCGGGCTATGTCCAACAAGTGACAGTTCACCAGCATCCACTGCGTACCTCCGGTGCCGACATCCTGCCGTATCCCGCCGACACCGGGACCGGACCGCCCCATTCCAGACCACGGTGCCGGGCGCCTAGGAGGAACCGGATCATGGCCCGCCGCCTGCGGAAAGGCCCGACGCCCGGGCACCGTTCCGGCCTGCCTGGCTCCGGGCTGGGAGCAGTTGCCCGCCGTCAGCGGGAAGCTGGCGGGCCCGTGCCGTGTTGTGTGAGCGGAACAATTCTTTGCGACGTTAGGAGCAGATGCGTGTCAGAGCGGGTAACGATGTACTGCACGCAATGGTGCGCGTTCTGCCGACGGCTGAAGAGCCAGCTGGCACGAGACGGGATAGAAGTAGCCGAGATCGACATCGAGCGCGATGAGGCGGCTGCCGAGTACGTCATCAGCGTGAACGGGGGGAATATGACGGTGCCGACCGTAGTGTTCCCTGACGGGACGGCGATGACCAACCCATCGGCGGCCCAGGTCAAGGAGAGGCTGCGCGGGCTCGCCGCGAACGCATGAGCAACAAGCATGACCGGAATGACGCTGGTGCGCAGGAGCGCACCAGCGCTGCGGGTATGCCCGCCGGCAGCACAGGTCACGGCAGCACGGGTCACGGCAGCACGGGGGCCAGCGACGCGGATACCGGGTCGTTCCAGGCGGTGGAGCGCACGCCCGACGGCTGGCGGGTCGGTGACGAAGAACTGCCCGACCTGACCAGCGCCATGGTGCTGGCCGACATCCTGAACGCCGAGCTGACCGCGGATGAGCAGGCCGAGCTGGACTCGGCGGCGGCCAGCGGCACACCACCCGCGCCACCGGCCCAGCCGCAGGACGCGGCCGGGCGGAACTCAGGCCTGATCGCGGGCGCACAGCCGCCCACCGCACCGGCCCGCGACTACCCGGGCGAGCCACGTGGCCGCCGGGCCGCGCGGCGCGGCGCACACCGGGCCGGCTCGCGCGGCCGCAGCAGCGTGGACCTGGCCGAGGCGGAACAGCTCAAGGAGACCGTCGCGCAGCTGGAGCGGGCGCTGACCGTCCGGGTCCGGGTCGAGCAGGCCATCGGCGTGCTGGCCGAGCGGCACCGGATCCGGCCCCGGCAGGCGTTCGAGCTGCTGCGGTCGGCGTCCCGTGCGCGCGGTCAGCGGATCATGGAAACCGCCAGCCAGGTAATCGCCAGCGCGACCAACCCGCTGCTACGGCTGCCCGACGAGCTGGCCAAGCCGCCGATGCCGCGCCGGATGCCCCGGCGCAGCCGCGGCGAAGCCTGACCGCAGCTCACCGCTCACCAGCCACCAGCCACCAGCCACCAGCCACCAGCCACCAGCCACCAGCCACCAGGCCGGGTTAACTGCCCAGCCGGTAGACCGCTACGCCGTCCGCCCGGTAGGCCAGGCGGAACCCGACCGCACGCAGGTACGGCAGGACGGCCGGGCTGGCGCCGCGCCAGTTCCAGACCAGCGCCCAGCCGACGTGCATCCGTCGGGCGTCGGCCCGGGCCGCGGCCAGCTCGGCGGCGGTACTGTGCCCGCCCTGCTGCCGGGCGGCGAGCTGGGCGTAGAACGGGTGCCGCTTGATCCCGTTGATCGTCGGCAGCGGGACCCGGGAGATGTAGCCCACGGACCGGGGGTGACCGTCGGCGGTGGCCAGGACCTGTGCTTCCGGGTCGAACCCGAGGCCGTAGCCGTAGGTGCCGCCGCGGATGCCGAACGGCACGTCCACCACGATGGACCCGGAGCGGTCCGCGGCGATGGCACGATCGACCGCGGGCAGCGCGGTGCGCATGGTGCCGATGTTCGCGTTCCCGGACCAGCCGGCCTCCAGCACGGCGAACGCGGCCACCACGGCGATGGCCGGGGCGAAGTGATAGCGCAGCCAGTCGACCAGAGCCCCGGCCAGCAGCGCGGCGGGCAGGATGCCGAGCATCATGATCCGGTCCGGCTCGCGGAACCCGGACAGGCCGGGCAGCTTGGCGAACCAGGTAAATGGCATGAGCTGGGACAGATTCCGGCCGCCCAGTGCCTCGGGCACCGGCGCGTAGATGTGCCCGCCGATTCGCAGCGCTGGGCCGAGGGCCAGCGCGGCACAGCCGAGCCAGAGCAGCGCCAGCAGCCAGGTGCTGCGCCGCCGCCAGGCAGCCAGCACGCCGAGCAGGCCCAGGATCGTGAGCACCAGTCCGAACGAGGGGATGCCGTCCTTGGTCGGTCCGGTGTAAATGAACCCGAGGCCGCCCAGCCCGAAGTGGCGGATCTGCGGGGACGGCGCAACGATGTCAGGCAGCCGGGCCGAGTACTTGATGTACGCCTTGGCCAGGGTGGCCGGCGGGGAGGTGGCGCCACCCGACCGCACCTGCCGCAGGATGGCGGCCAGCTGCGGGCTGGCCAGCACCACGGTGACCAGCCCAGCCAGCCCGATGGCCCGCAGCTTGGCCAGGGTGAACGGTGGCCAGAGCAGCCAGGCGAGCAGGGCCAGCGCGGCCACGATGAGGACCAGGACGGCGATTTCCTGGTCGGTGAGCACGGCGGCGGCCAGCACCACGCCCAGGATGACAGCCTGCCGCCAGCCCGGGCGGCGGGCCAGCCGGACCGCGGCCTCCAGCGCGACCGGGATGAACAGCTCACCGGCCGCCAGATTCAGGTGATACCAGGACCGCCACACCAGCATCGACGACAGCCCGAAAAACGCCCCCGCCGCGATCGCCCCAGCCTGCGACGGCAGCCACAACCGCGCCACCCGGTAAGCCGCATAACACAGCAGCCCCGGCAACGCGACCGACAGCACGCTGGCCGACGCGCTCGGCCCGAACACCGCCGTGACCGGCGCCAGCAGCACGCCAGGCAGCGGCAGCAGCGCGTGCAGGCCGAGCTGGGTACCGACCGGGGCGGCGATGCCGCGGGTGAACCACGGGTTGCTCAGGTGGGCCAGCTGGTGCTCGACCCACCAGAAGCCCCACACGTAGGAGCCGGCGTCGCGGGTGGCGGGCAGCTTCCCGTCCACCAGGTAAGTCGCCCGTGGCCAGCTGGCCGCGACCCCGGCGGCCAGGTACCCGGCCAGCACGGCCAGGTGGATCAGGACCGGATGCCGCAGCCGGCCAGTCCTATTGACCTCAGCCGTCTCGTCCGGCCCGGCTGAGCCCGGCCCAGCCGTCCCGGCGGCCACACGGGTGTCCTCGGGGTCACCCGCACTGGCCGGGGCGAGCTGGTCGTACCCGGCACCGTCGGCTACGGTCTCGCCGTCAGGGTCCGGCGCTGGACCTGAGCCGGCGCCAGGATGGCCCTGCTGGCTCCCTCGATCCATCGCCGCCCCCTCAGCCGGGTCCCGCGGCCGAGTTAGAGCCGGCCTTCCTGGACGGCTTGCTCGATCCAGGGGATGACTTCGTCGAGCATCTGGTCCAGGGTGGTGGTGGCCTCGTAACCCAGCACCGCCTTAGCCTTGGCCACATCAGGCACGCGCTTTTGCACGTCGTACTCGTACGGGTCATCCGACGTCAGCCGCAGCGGCACATCCGGGCCCTTGATCTTCGACCAGATCACCTCAGCCAGCTCCGCCACACTCGTGGACTCCGCCGTCGACAAGTTGAAGTCCTCGTTCACCGCGGCCGGGTGCTCCAGCGTGGCCACGATGCCGCGGGCCAGGTCCCCGCCGTAGGTGTAGTGCCGCACCTGGTTGCCCGCACCCAGGATGTGCAGCGGGTCCTGCCCCTTGAGAACCTTCTGCACCAGATCCGGGACCACGTGGGACATGGCCAGCCGCACGTTCCCCGACAAAACCTCGACCTGCCCCAGCGCCCGGCCCTCACCCACCCCGACACAGTTGAACGGCCGCACGATCGTGTACGGCAGCTGGTACTGGTCCCACGCCGCCCGCGCGTAATACTCCACCGCCAGTTTCTGGAACCCGTACGAGGACAGCGGCGGCGGGATCTTCCGCTCATCCCCCTCAGCCGAGGGCCAGTGGTCAGCGCTCTCGTAGACCATCGACGAGCTGACGTAAGTCATCTTCTGCAGCGACCCCGCCTGGTGCGCCGCCAAAGCGGCGTCGCAGCTGGCCGCCATGATCCGCTCGTTCGTGGCCAGCAGGTCATACGCGTACGCGTGGAAGTAGGAGATCCCGCCGATCATCGCCGCACCCGCGATGAAGTGATCACACCCCTCCAGCAGCTCCGTCACCAGAGCCACATCGCGGGCGTCGCCCTCGACGAAGTGGTAGCTGGGATGGTCGTCATAAGAGTGCTTGACCGGCCCGTACTTCGAGAAGTTGTCCAGGCCGACCACCGAATGACCACCATCCAGCAGCTCCTGAACCACATAGCCGCCGATGAAGCCAGCCGAACCAGTGACTAGAACCTTAACCACGAACTACTCCTCGGGATTCGTCTTGGTGAGCGTGCTGAGCTTTGCCGTCGTGACCTTGGGGCCGAACGCGAACCGGTACCAGTGCAGGTAGCTAGGGAGCCAGTGCACGACCTGGAAGCGGGAGTCGCCCAGCGTGCGGTCGAGCCAGATGGTGGGGATCTCGGCCACCGGCAGCCGCAGCCGGGTGGCCTTGACCGTCAGCTCCAGCCCGATCTCGAAACCGGTGCGCGAGTCGATGCCGACCCGGCGGACGAAGTCGGTGGAATAGGCCTTGAAGCTGTTGGTCGCATCCCGGGTGCCCACCCGGGCCAGCACGTGCAGCGACTTCCCCGCCGTCCGCGACAGCATCCGCTTGAGCCGCGGCCCGCCGACCTGCTGCCCACCCGGCATGTACCGGGACGCCGCCGCGACCACCACCCCGCGCTCGACCAGCCGGGCCAGCTCGTCGATCTGCATCGGGTCATCCGACCCGTCAGCCATCGTCACCACCGTCACCGGCGACCTGGCCTCCGCGAACCCGAACCGGATCGCGTTGGCCGGCCCCCGCCCGTAGGTGTTCAGCACCCCGCGGACCCGCGAGTCCGCGAGCGCGGCCTTCTCGATGTAGGGCACGGTGGTGTCTTCGGGCATGTCGTAGACGACCAGCACCTCACACGGCAGCGTCACGGCCTGCAGGATCCGGTCCAGGCACGGCATGATGGCCTCGCCCTCGTTGTAGACCGGGATGACCACGCTCACGCCAGGCTTCATATCCGGGTCCCCCGCCCGGCGATTCCCCACAGGTCAGCCACCGGCTTGTCGGTCACCAGATCCCGGTACTCCGGGTGCGGCGCCGCGATGACCAGCACATCCGCCCGCTCCAGCACCTCATCCAGCGGGCTGAACCGGTCGTCCTTGATGTAGGGGTCGGTGCACAGCGTCTCGTTGGCCTTGATCAGCAGGATCTTGCGGAGCTTGTAGGACAGGCTCTCCCGCGGGTCGTCGCTGCCGGCCTTGAACGCCATGCCCAGCACGCCCACCGTCAGTGACGGGAGGTCGAACTGGTCCTCCAGCCGGGACACCACATACAGCGGCAGACCCTCGTTGATCAGCATGGCCGAATGCCCCAGCACGAACTTGTTCTGGTTGAACGCCGCCAGCTGCATCGTGTCCTTCAGCAGGCACGGCCCGGCCGCGAACCCCGCCCCGGGCATATCCGCCGCCCGCGGATAGTCCTGCCGGATCGCCGAACGGATCCGCTCGAAGTCCAGCCCATAATCGTTGGACATCATCCAGAACTGATTCGCGGTAGCAAATTTAATATATCGCCAAGTGTTGGTAAAAAGTTTGGCAAGTTCGGCTTCTTCGGGCTCGAGCCGGATGATCTCGTCGGTCAAAGTCCGGAAGAACTTTTCCGCCCGGTCTCCCGCCCGCTCCGTCCGCGCCCCGACGATCTGGGGCAGGTCGAACAGCTCGGTCATGGCGTGGCCCTCGGCGATCCGCTCCGGGCAGAACGCCACGTCAACCCGCAGGCCCCGCTGGGCCAGCATCCGCTCGGTCAGCGCCGTCACCGTCGGGTGCACCGTGCTGCGCAAGATCACCAGCTGGCCGTCCACCAGGTACTCCGCGCACCGCCCCAGCGCGCCCGGCACCGCACCCAGATCCGGGTTCAGGTGCTCATCCACCGGCGTGCCCACCACGACTATCAGCACCTCAGCCGCGCCCACCACAGCCGGGTCGGTGGTCGCCCGCAGGCTCCCCTCAGCCACGGCCACCGCCAGCGGCTCATCCGCCCCGTCCTCAGCGAACGGCATCCGGCCCTCGTTCACCGTGGCCACGGCAGCGGCGTTCAGGTCATAGAGCCGGACCGACAGCCCACGCGAGGCCAGCGCCACGCCAAACGGCAGCCCAACCCGGCCACAGCCACCGATGATCACTACATC
>Ga0335085_10010845_pt1 | contig 13579 bp, 8 predicted proteins | sample Lox_Sample_45_FD_206712 | JGI IMG/M metagenome (GOLD analysis project Ga0335085, IMG submission 206712) | Soil microbial communities from Loxahatchee National Wildlife Refuge, Florida, United States - Lox_Sample_4.5 | ecosystem: Environmental > Terrestrial > Soil > Wetlands | place: USA: Florida...
GCGGTTGAGGCGTTGCTGGAGCTGGTAGGGCACGCTTCGTCCGCGAGCATGAAGCGGCTTGCAGATCAGGCGGCGCGAGTTTTCTGAACGAATTCCAGGTCCATTGCCGACGTTACTTGGCCTGGAGATGCATGGCGCGTGTCGCTTTAGGCAGCAACCATGCGCGGAACTCCATGACAGATTTGAAGACGAGAGAATGATGACCGCAAGGAGGGACAGCCAATGTCAAGGATAAAAGGCTACTTGCCTCACGGAATACACACTTACCATCGCGGTGGACGCTTTGGGCATCCGTGGTTCAGGCATCGCTATGGGCGGGGAGGACCGGGGCCGATGTTCCCGGACCCGCAAGTCATGACGGCGCAAGCTTGCCTGGCCCAGGTAGTTGACCCGTCGGTGCCGCAAAACGGAATCATGGGGCCGCAAACCAGGCAGGCGATCCGGGCGTTTCAGATGCAACAGCAGATGCCGCCCACCGGCATGCTGGACAGCGACACCATGGGCGCGTTGCAGGCAGCGTGCAGCCCCCAGGTTGCGCCACCACCGCCCCCGCCGCCACCGCCGCCTCAGGCTCAGCCGCCGGGGCCGCCGCCACAGGGACCCAAGCACTCGCAGGGGCAGAGTCAACCGGAGTTCTTTCTCGACGACATCCTCAACCCCGTCGCGGGAGTTGTCGGAAGTCTTTTCGGCGGCGGATCTCAGCCTCAGCCGCCACCACCGGACGACGGTGGCGATCATTGGCATCGGAGACATCACCGATTCGGGCGATGGCACCACGAAACTGAGAATGAGTTTCCCTTCGAGAGACCCTTCTTCGATTTTCATCGGCCGGACCGATTTCCGGATGACCGTTGGCGTTGGCACCACGACCGGCGTTATTGGGACCATGGGGAGGGTGAAACCCAGGCGGGTGGGTTTGGTCTACCGTCACCAAGATTCAGGCGCTGGCAGGGGCAGGGGCAGCAACAGGCTTTTCTCGAAGACATCCTCAACCCGATAGGAGGAATTGTCGGAGGTCTATTCGGCGGCGGCTCTCAGCCTCAGCCGCCACCGCCGGACGACGGTGGCGATCACTGGCACCGGAGACATCACCGATTCGGGCGATGGCACCACGAAACTGAGAATGAGTTTCCCTTCGAGAGACCCTTCTTCGATTTTCATCGGCCAGACCGATTTCCGGATGACCGTTGGCGTTGGGACCACGACCGGCGTTATTGGGACCATGCGGAGGGTGAAACCCATGCGGAGAAACCTGAAGGTCAACGGCGAGCCGGGGCACCGGCAGCTTCGGGAGGGGGCGCTTCCCAGCCAGCGGCCTCGGGAGGGAGCACTTCCCGGCCAGCAGCTTCGGGAGGGGGCGTTGCCCGACCCGCGGCTTCCGGTGGGGATGTTGCCCGACCGATCGTGGATCGGCCTATCGTCGAGCGAACAGTCATCGAGCGGCCGGTGATAGAGCGGCCGATCATCGAGCGGCCAGTGATCGAGCGTCCAATCATCGAGCGGCCAGTATTTGCGCGGCCGCCATTTGCACGACCCGGGTTCGCACGACCAGGGTTCGATTTTCACGCGCGAGACCGTTTCCCGTTTGCGCGCGACCGGTGGAATTGGAATCGCGACCGCTTCCGCTGGTTCGGACGGCCATGGGGCAGGAGAGACGGGGGCTTTGGATTCTTTGGTCGCGGACCTCAGGTCGCGTGGGCCCAGTCTTGCCTGGCGCAAGTTCTCGGACCGTGGGTGGTGCAGGACGGAATCATGGGACCAGCCACGCAAGGGGCGATCCGCACATTCCAGCAGCAACAGCAACTGGCGGCAACCGGTTTTCTGGATGGGCCGACGGTGAATGCGCTGCAGGCGGCATGCGGCAGTCAGATGCCATAACAGTTGAGACATGACAGAGGACGCAGCGTCCATGAATTGCGGGCGATTACTGCGATTTCGGAACTACATCGGGATGGCTGTGTTGGCGGCGCCGTGTCGCTCAGCAAACGGATCCAGACCCAGCTTCGCTGCACACACTTGAGAGGGAATCACCATGACTCATCAGACACCATTACGGGCAGCCGGCGGCACACTACCCGCTCCGCGCACGTGCGCTCCCTTGAACCTTCCATTCGACCCTGCTACGGCCCAGCCCATCACCTCAACGCGCATGGGCTGCCGTTCTCCGTTTGGCGTTGCCGATCCCGAAGGCGTAATCCGAAAAGCGGCCGCACGAGCAATCGAGATGTTGGAAAACACCATCGCAGAACTCATTCATGCAAGGAGTGCCGTTTGCGCCGGACAGCCACCGGCCTGGCCTGTCCTGGGCGACGTTACTGCGCGGTGGCTGAAATTCTGCTTGAGCGTCCCCATCGACGACATTCGCGCCTGGACGGGCGGGCCCTTCCAGAACCTGTCGGTGGCAGAAGTCATCCGCAGGCTCACCCGGGTCAGAAATCTGCTCGCCAGTAACGACCTCCGGTACACTTGCGCGCCGGGTTCCTGTTGGACCTGCCATCCCGAGGACTGGGCTTTCGTGTGCCTTCCCCCCGACTGTGAGCACAACACCCCGGCGACAATCATCCATCTCTGCCAGTGCTTCTGGTTGCCCGGCGATAAGTTCGGCGGCAAACCAGGAGAAAAGGTCGACGCAGCAACGCACGCCGAGTTCCAGGCGCAGACGCTCATTCACGAATCCTCTCATCTGACCCATTGCACGGAGGACTTCGACAGGACCAGAACGATTGGAGGTCCGGAATGTCTGGCGCAGTTCGTCGCCGCGACCAACAACTCCCCGATCGATCCCTGTTTCATGCATTTCTGTCCCTGCGAAGGCGCCCCAGACAGGCCAGGCGCCGAGGAACTTCAGAGAATCAAAAAGTTCTGCGATCAGAGCGGGTGTGCTCCTACTGCATTTGCGAGGCGAGAGCCCTCTCCGAGTCCTTCGCGAGGCGGAACCGTCATGGGAGAGATGGAAGAGCCGAGCCTCAACCTCGACGAGGCGACGCACTATATGCATGCGGGCTCGGAGATCAAACGTCAATTAAGGCGCAACTTCCGGGCCGACGACGAACGCGGATACCTCGACCGCCGGCAAAAACTTCGGGACGCTTTCAACGCGGTGCCAAATTCGTTTGCGCCGTTCCTCTACGAGCAGTTGACCGACCCATCGGACGAGCTGGCGCAACTCTTCCGGTATAAGCTTGCCACTGCCACCCGGAGCGAAATGCTTCGCATTCTGTTAGACAAGATGTCAGTGCGGATATGACTCATGGAATCCTGTTGCCCTGCTCTGGCGTTGCAGGCGACGGTACAAAGGCCGGCACCGTTGCACTCGGGGAGGCCCTGTAAGCTTGGCCGATCCGGGATGGCTAATCGGAGAAGCGCGAGGCTACGCCGAAATTTTGCCCGAAGCGCGGCGCATCTGCAGAGCACGATCGGTTACGCCGAGTTTCTTGGCCGCTCGCTGCAGGTTTCCATTCTCCGATTGAATTGCAATCCGGATGGCGGCCTCGGCCGCCGACTGGCTGATCTCCTTGAGTCCTGCTCCCAGAGTGATGGCGTTTGCAATCGTCTTTTCCAGATCTTCGTCCGGCCATCGGCGCTCCTGCACTCCTTCGACAGGCCGATCCTCTTCGGGGATGTCGCCTACCGTCACGGGGCCGGGTCCCACATGACGATGAGCGATTCGTTGCATCAGCAGGCGAAGTTCCCGGATGTTGCCGTGGTAGGAGCGGTTAAGAAGGTAATCGGCTACCGGAGCATCGAATTCCGGCGTCCATTCCCGCGCCTCGAACGACCGAAGGAAGTGCATGGAAAGTGGCAGGATGTCCTCCGGGCGCTCCCGTAAAGGCGGCATCCGGAAAACCCAACCTGCAATGCGGTGATATAAGTCGAGCCGGAATTGGCCCAGCTCTACTTGTTTCGCCAGGTCCCGATTTGTAGCGCAGACCAATCGAAAATCGGAGTTCTGCCAGACATTACCACCTACCCGTTTGTAGGTCTTTTCCTGCACGGCCCGCAGAAGTTGAGCCTGCAAGGCCATCGGTAGTTCCCCTATTTCATCGAGGAACAACGTCCCGCCGTCGGCAAGAGCGAACGCTCCTTCTCTGGGGTTCACAGCGCCAGTAAAGGCTCCACGCTCGTGCCCGAACAGCTCGCTGCCGGAAAGCTCGGATACGATTGTGCTGCAATCGACGGTGACCAAATCGCGTTTCGGGGTGCGCGAATCGCCGACCCGTCCATCCACCATCTGGACAAGCCGCGCCAACAGTTCTTTGCCGGTGCCACTCTCTCCTGTCAGCAGTATTGGCGCACTGGTGAAGTGCGCGGCTTCTACGATGCGCCGTATCAGCGCGCGCCACGGCCGGCTGTTCCCCACCAGCAGGTCGCGCGAGGAGGACTCAGCCAGTTTGTCGATCGCATTCCATCTCTCCAGCCGAGTCCTGACCTCTTCGACCGCATGGTTGCCGCCATCCCAGGCCAGGACATCGGATGCGCCGTTTTGCAGCAGCCGCCAGCTGATCCCTGGCCGCAGATTGGAAGCTGACGTAGCCAAAGCCAGGACGCGGCCCCGCGCCCTGCTGCTGATTTCCCGCAACGACTCCCATAGAAGATCACTGATCTCTGCGAAACAAAACACGCCATGTCCGAGGGTTCCATCTCCAGGAGGACACAGAGAAATGCCCTCAAGCGCGAGGCGCGTCGAAATGACACGCTCGGTCATGCCATCATTTCCGCAGAAGTAAAACCATACGTCTTCGGGCACCGGACCTGACTCCATTGGAAACGAGCACCCCACCTGATTCAGCCTTTGCGAGATCCGTTCGCAGGAGGTTGTTCCGTGTGGGCGACCTCAGCCGCTGCTCGTGACGCAGATCGGAGATTCCCAGATATTCCCTAGAGTGATTACGCGATTGCTTGGCCAGGAGCAAGCCTGCGGGAGGCTTAGGTTAATTGAGGTTTACAAACGAAAGCCCAGTTTATTCCAGTGTGCCGGCGTGGAACAGTGAAAGAACTGCAATGGGTTTTTCGGGAATTACAAGACCACTTCGGTGTTGGTGACGCGAAAGTGCCTGTGGAAAATTTGCCCGTTGCTTTTCGTGTCTAGAAACGGGTAGGGAGCTGAGATTCCCAAGCAAGTCCTCGATCTTCTGGAGGCCGAGAGGGTTGGTACATGATTGTGTGCTCGCTGTGGCAGAGTTTACGATGTTGATCCAAAGCCAGAACGGCGATTGGGCGACCACGCAGTCGCCCAGTGTTCACGAAGCTTTCGTCGTCTGGCCGTATAACGGCCATCCCGGACTTGTGTCGCAGCCACAGAGTACCGTTGACCGCGCTTAAGGAAAGTTACTCATCAACCTCCATACTCGAAGGTACCCGGCGGGCTCTGGGCGCATGTCTATAGGGTGTCCAGACGAAGTACTGTCTGCAGCAGAACATTCGCGCCGTTGGCGCAATCGGTCCAGCGAGTAAGTTCTCGCGGTGAATGGCTGATGCCCCCGATGCTCGGCACGAAGATCATTCCCATTGGCCCGAGTTTCGCCATCATCTGTGCATCATGTCCGGCGCCGCTCGGTAGACGCATCGTCTTAAGGCCCAGCGCCGATGCCGCTGCTTCGATCTGCGCTTGTATTTCCGGAGAAGCCATTGCAGGAGGATCATGATCGACGTGTTTCATGACGATGTCGGTCTTGGTTTGTTCTGCAATGAGCTGCGCGCGCTTCTCAATCTCCTGCCCCAGGTGGGCGATCTTCTCGGCAGAGAGATCGCGCAGCTCCACTGTTAGCTCTACCCGTCCGGGCACTACGTTTCGCGCATTGGGCGAGACAGTAAGGCTTCCCACGGTTCCGACTTGCCGCCCGGGTTCGCTGGTGACGATGGTTTGCACGGCTTCAATGAGCTGAGCGGCGGCAAGCAGTGCATTACGGCGCTCCGGCATGGGCGTGGTGCCGGCATGATTGGCGAACCCGCGAATCTCGACATCGTAGTCATCGATACTGACGATACCTTCCACTACACCGATCGGGATTCCGGCTTTCTCCAGCGTGCCTCCCTGCTCAATATGCAGCTCCAGGTAGCAATGGAATGAGTCGGGCGGGATTCGCGCTTCAGAGATGTTGGCGGGATCTCCACCGATTTTGCGGATTCCATCCTCGGCGCGTATGCCGTTGAACTGGCGTTGCAGATCCAGATGGTTTCCGGCAGCCGCTTGGCTTCCCGTCAGACCGCCTTCTTCGTTCTGCCAGATGTACATGCGCAGCGGGTGTCGAGTGTGAACATTATGTTCGTTGAGCGTGTGCAAAATCTCTATGGCTGCCATAGAGCCGAGATCGCCATCGAAGTTTCCACCGCTCGGTACGGAGTCAATGTGGGATCCAAATAGAATAGGTTTCAGCGATGGGTCGCTGCCCTCACGCATTGCAGTGATGTTTCCCGCGGCATCGATGTGAGGCTCGAGTCCGGCGGATCGCATTAGGTCCATCGCGTATTTGCGCCCGGCCAAATCAGCGTCGGAATAGGCAACGCGGCTTACCCCGTCGGCAAAGCTCCCACCTTCACGACGGCCGTAAACGCTCAGGCCTTCTAAACTGTGCTGCAGACGAGCACCATCAATGCGCAGAGTTGAAGTATTTTGTGCAAACAGGAAGTCCGGCAATAGTGACGCGGCAGCTGCACCAGCGAGGCCGGAGAGGACTTCACGACGCGTGAGCGACATGGGCGGATTATAGCGTTGTAGCTGCCGGTACCTGGTCAGGCTGCACACTCAATGCCGCCATAGGGATTTCGTCATGTAGGAGCAAGTCTACTGCCGAGAGCCTAAGCGGCTGCATTTACTGGCCCCCTGCTCATCCCGAAACCGCTTGGCGCCGAGAGACACTGGATGACCTGCTGGAACGCTTCAGCACGTCTTTCCTCGGGGAGCGGCGATAGCTGGCGCTGGCTTTCAAGCGCCATCCCCAAAGTGGGCGCATTCCAATGGGTACTTTGTGTGTCACGATACTGCGTCTCATGCGGGTTTGGAGCGGCGAGGGAGGATAAACAAAACTGGGCATGCGTCGCGCACCTAAATTCCCTCTGAGCACACAGGGAAAAGCATGGAATCTTCAATCGAGGTGCAGTGATGAACTCTGACTCAAAGCAGGCGAAACCACTGACTCCCTACAAACAGGAGCAGCTAAAGCAGCAGCCGAGAGAAGCATGGTGCGGGAAGATGCATTCCAATATCGAGGAGGCGATTGTCTGCGCCGAAACGAATCTCGGAATGCATAGAAAGCCGGCACAGCCCTACTGGGGCAAGACACGTTTCGGCGAAGGTGTGATTGTTGGCTGGCAGGTGAATGACGCCAAGCGTTACCGTCTTGACTTCACTCCGAACTTCCAGGAGGAGAATGCGAAGGCGGCGGAATGGGCAGGTACAGCGGAACTGAAAGGTTCGCAAGGAGTCCATGTAAATGAAGAAAACTTCCACGACCCCATAGACAAGAACCGCAGCCGCATCTGTCACCCAACCCAGGCCTCGCTTCAGTGGGCCGACACGTATTGGCGAAAGTGGACGAAAAGTAGGTAAGCGGCAGGGACAATGCGTTTTCCTCGTATAAGCCGTCGGGGCGGAATTCGCCGATCTTGTCGTCGGAAGGAGTGACGCTCTGCCCGGCCAGGAAGTCAGCGAACCATCGACTTTGCTTCGCCGAAACGCTCAATTGCGCATGCCAGGGGGTGATAAGGCGCTGGCCCGTTGGACGCCAGCATGTTTCCAGGCACGATCTGGAGAGACCTTCTACAGCCAGACTTGGGGACAAACGACCTAATCCACATTTACGAGTAGGGCGTTATACGGCCGGCCGAGTGGCGGTGCAATGCGGTTGCCAGATGCTGGCCGACACCCGAGGAACATATTCCATCCGGTTTAGATAAGGTGCGAGTTGGCCTGTCTTGGCCAGCTACCTGCGGACCGCCAATTTCCGGATCTCCCGTCATCTGTCCCAGCCATTACGAGCGACTCTGGCGCGCGTAAGCGCGCCGTTTTGTTCAAGATGAAATTGGAGCCGCCTTACTTCAACTTGGCGTACTCGGCATTGGCTTGCTTGTAGATGGGGATGTCGGGATCGGCATCATGCCGGGCACCGCCCTGTTGAGAACTATCATCCAGTGGATTGTCGAAGTCGAAGCCGAACAGGCGCGGGTTCTCGCCAATCACCGCCGCTGACACAATGGAAAAGACGTAGTCATAGGTCTCATACGGAAGTTTGTCGCGATGCTTCCTTAATAACTGCCAGAAATTACGTTCCTTCGGATTTTTGGGCATGCTCCGGATGAGTGGCAGAACCCGGCTGCCACCGGCGTTATAGCTGGCAATTACGAGCAGCCCTGAGGCCTGCGCATCGGTCGCATAAAGGTCTCTTATGTAAGCCGCAGCCGCGAGGGTTTCCTTATCCCAGTGTTCGCGATCATCGGCGGGATCAGGACGGGACATGTTGGCTAATGGCCCGAGACGCAGACCGTATTTAACAGCGGTCTCAGACGTGAGTTGCCAGATCCCCTTCGCTATGCCAACTCGCGTCATCGGTCCGCTCACATAAGGATCAAAATTGCTCTCCTGGAGAGCGAGGTAGAAGAACTCAGGAGGAAGTTGCTGCGCTAGAAAGTCCGCTTTAATAGATGACGCGTAGCCGTTTTCCTTGGCCCTCCGGATCGCGTTGGCAAATCGAGCATCCCGCTGCCACCGCTTAATATAATTTGCGATCTGCAACTTGAACTCTTGAGGCATCTCGAGCTCACACTCGCCGAAAATGCGCGCCACTCGCATGATCAGTCGGTCCTGCTCTGACATCCCGGGATCGTAGAAGTTGAGGCTCGTAAGATAGCGTTGGTAGCTAGCCTCCATCTGCGACCGGTCTTTGGTCATGCTTCGTACCCTCTCGGTGTCTTCCATGCCCGCCGCTTGCATCTGTCCTCGTAACTCGGCCAGTTCTACATTGATCTGCTGCATGGAGTAGAAAACTTCCTTCGCCTCTGCCTTTTCATTCGCCGCTCGCACGCGGTCATAGATCGCGTAAGCTCCCGCGAGCATCAAGCAGGCGCTCAGGACCGACAATAGAGTCAAATAGCGGGCACGTGTGCGATCCTGGACGACCCGGGAAGCAGCGCCAACGAAATTCCATGAAGAATGCTTGCCTGACGCGCCAACCCCCAACTCCTCCTTCTCACAGGCCAGCGCCAGCAGATCGGCACGAATTTCTTGGGCGCTCTGGTATCTCCGTTCGCGGTCTTTCTCGACGGCACGGTTGATGATGTTTTCAAGCCGCGGCGGCAGGTCAGCCCTAAGTTCGCGAACTGGGATCGGATTCTGGTTCTGGATTGCATCTTTCACCACGGCGGCAGTCTCGCCCGTGAAAGCGCGATGCCCGGTTGCCATCTCGTAAAGCACCAAGCCAAACGAGAACAGATCCGTGCGGGCGTCCAGCTTTTCGCCTCGAACCTGCTCCGGCGACATGTAGCCCGCAGTGCCCATGGTTAATCCGGTGGTGGTCAGGTCGCGATTTGTGGAGGTACGATAGCCCTCTGAAGCGGCGGCAGACATCGCTTCCTCGCGAGTTTCCTCACCTTCAATCAGCTTCGCTATACCGAAATCGAGGATCTTCACCTGGCCAGTGGTTGTGACGAATATGTTCGCCGGCTTGATGTCGCGATGAATGATGCCCTCGGAGTGCGCCGCTGCGAGGCCTTCGCATATTTGGGTCGCGATTTCGATCAGTTCCGAAATGGAGAAGCTCTGTTGTGAGGCTTGTAAGGCAACCAGCCGGTCGCGCAGCGTCTCGCCGCGTAACAGTTGCATAACAATGAAGGGCTGCCCTTCGTACTCTTCTACTTCGTAGATGGTGCAGATATTCGGGTGATCGAGCGAAGATGCGGCGCGCGCCTCGCGTTCAAACCGCTGCAGTGCCGTCGGATCTTCCGCCAGCTCCTCCGGCAGAAACTTCAAAGCCACGCGGCGGCCGAGTTTGAGGTCCTCGGCTTCGTACACCAGTCCCATGCCGCCGCCGCCAATGACGTTCAGCACACGATAATGGGAGACTTTCTGCCCCATCATGCTAGCGGTTCGGGGCTTCGCGCTGAACTGGGTGGCTTGCGCCGCACCGCCGCTGGAGGAATCGAGTGCTCCGGCCCCGGCCATTCTCACAATCGGCGCCAGCAGGCGGTAACCACGCCGGGCTACGGTGGCGATGTATTGCGGCTCATCAGCAGAGTCCCCAAAGGCCAGCCGGAGCCTGCGAATGGCCGCATTGATACCGTGGTCGAAATCGACTACCGTATCGTTCGGCCACAGCCTCTTCTGGATTTCATCGCGAGTAATCAGCTCGCCGGGGCGCTCCAGCAGCATTCGCAGCACCGACAAGGGCTGCTCCTGGAGGAAAACCGAATGCTCACCGGTGCGTAGCTCGCCAGCTCGAAGATCAACTTCGAAAACACCGAGACGCACGCGTTCGGGCAGCGTGTCTCTCATGGAAGCTCGCCGAGTTTAGCACAGAGCAGGTACCGAGTTTTCTCAAATCTCGAACGCCAACATGCGCTGCCACCCACTCGTGAGCGACCAGCTCGCCAGCAAAGCTCCCTTGATATGTGTAGTTTAGCTCGCGTAATCGAGCGGTCACCGAGGCGTTACCCCGGGTGCATTTACCTCACGAGAGCCCTGTCGTACTTTGCGTGCCAGGTTTTCGCATGCGGGCCGGCGCAGTTCAGTCGTGTCATCGCAACAAAAACCATCGCCCACAGCATAAGGAGGCTGCTATGCGATTCCGCTTGAGTTTAGTTTGCCTGTCTCTGGTGCTCTCTAGCCTTGAAATGCTCGGGCAGCAGCCCGCGCCCGGTTCCCTCGGGAACATAGAAGGATGTTTGCAATCGCCGCCCATTGCTCGGCAAATACGGAGTGCCCCGGGCTTGAAGTTGGACCAGGTTTGCAAGGCCGTTTTGCCTGGAGCGGAGCAGGGCCGAAAAGGCTTCAAACCATTAAAGGACGCAGCCAAGTATATCGGCTTTGATGTCCCCGACGCCGTGAACGGCTTCTATATCGCTGGGATCGATGGAGCAGGGGACGTCGCGGGAACTTACTACGACCAAAACCAGGTCTGCCATGGCTTTCTGCGGAATGCCGGCGGCACAATGATCTCCTTCGATGACCCGAACGCGGTCTATTGCACCAGCGCCAGTGGCATCAATGAAATCGGGGCCATTACCGGATACTACTGGGACGTCAACCAGCAGTATGTCGGATCGCATGGTTATGTGCGGGGTCCGGATGGCCGATACGTGACCTTCGACGTGCCCAATGCCGTTGTTGGCACGTTTCCAGGAAACATCAACCTGGAGGGAGCTATTTCCGGGTCCTGGTGGGACGCGAACTATGTATGTCACGGCTTCGTGCGGGATCCCTCCGGGACGATCACTTCGTTTGATTTTCCTGACCAGCAAGCCTTTTATCCTTGTGGGGCAGGTTCTATCAACATTGAAGGTACGGTCGCGGGCGGCCTCTCGGAGGCTGGCGTGTTCCACGGCTTCCTGCGCACATGGAATGGAGCACTTACGACCTTCGATGTTCCCGGGGGTACTCAGACTGCTGAGGGTGCTGTCAGTATCAATTGGGAGGGCGCGGTTGCGAGCACCTACTTCCAACCCATCCAAGGAAATCCCTTCGGCGGCAATTGGCGGGGCTTTCTACGGAAGTGGACCGGAACATACGAGACCTTCGATGCCGCGACTTATCCTCCATGCTGCATCTGGACGTTCGTGCAGGCGATTGCTCCTGACGGAACCATCACCGGCTACGAGAACGACGGATACAACGTGAACCACGGTTTCATCCGGCAGCCCAACGGCAACATAATGCTCTTTGATCCACCGGGCGCGGGAACCGGAGAGTTTCAGGGCACGATTCCGGTCGCCATCAATCTGTGGGACGTCATCACAGGAACGTATGTAGATAGCAGTGGTGCAACCCACGGATTCCTGCGGATTCCGCAGTAGTGATGCACACGGCGCTTTTCTCAACCCAAGAGTAGATGCCTAACTTTGCAGCCGCACGGCGCGGCTGCAACCCATCGCCCACAGCACAAAGGAGGCTGCTATGCGATTCCGCATGCGTCAACCGTTTTATTGTCTAGATTGTCCGCGAACCAATTTGTGGCAGCCTTTGCTGACCACTTTCTTGCTCACGCTGACGGTACTCGCCTGCGCCTCGGCGCACAGCCAAACTTTCAGCGTCATTCACACCTTTACCGGTGCAGGGGACGGTGGAACTCCCTATGCTGGCGTGACCATAAGAGCAGGCATCTTGTACGGCACCTCCAGCGTCGGAGGGGCCGGCGATGGCACCGTTTATCAGACCTGGAAATCGGGGACTGATTGGTTCACGCTCCCTATCTCATATTTCTCAAGCGGCGGTTCTGACCCTATTTCGAGGGTCGTGTTCGGTCCCGACCGTCATCTTTATGGCACCACCCAAAATGGCGGACCAAAGCAGGCCGGCGTAGTTTACGACCTGACAGTTCCGGCTACCATCTGCAAGACTGCAAGCTGTTTCTGGAACGAAAATGTGGTTTATGAATTTCGTGTACCGCCGGACGGAAATTACCCCGGCAATGGAGACTTGGTGTGGGACCAGGCCGGAAATATCTACGGCACCACGCTGTATGGAGGTGTAAACAATGCAGGCACTGTATTTGAACTGACGCCCTCGGGCAACAATTGGACTGAGAGCGTGATTTATTCCTTCTCGGGTCCCGACGGGTACCTCCCGGGCTCTACCATCTTCGTTGACAAAAATGGCAACCTGTTCGGCACCACAATATACGGTGGCGCGAATGGTCTGGGAACTATTTTCGAACTCCAGTACGATTCGCAGCTCGGCTGGACGGAGAAGTTTCTCTATAGCTTCCAGAATGGAACCGATGGTTCCGCGCCCCTCAGCGGCCTCGTATCCGACAGCGCGGGCAATCTCTACGGCGCTACGATCGACGGTGGGATTAACGGCGGCGGCACTGTCTTCGAGCTATCACCGTCAGGGAATAGCTGGACATTCAACACGATCTATAGCCTCTCAGGGACGCCAGGTCCCGGATGCGGGCCCCTTGACCTGACGTTCGACGACAAAGGCAATCTGTACGGTGCAACCTACTGCGACGGCGCATACAACGCCGGTAACGTGTTCAAGCTCACGCCCTCCGGAAACTTCTGGGCGTACACCTCGCTCTACGACTTCACCGGGGGCGCAGATGGGAAGTTTCCCATCAGCAACGTAAGCATCGACGGGAGCGGGAACCTGTATGGCACCGCGTCGGCGGGAGGTTCGGGCTTCGGCGTCATCTGGATGATTGTGCCATAACCCGCATATGAGGATCCCGCAGTCTGCGGACTCGACCTCTCGCGTTCGAGTAATTCAATTCAACCAGTAAGGCCCGCAGCAACGCGGGTCTGACCTATCGCCACAGCACAAAGGAGGCTGCTATGCGATTCCGTTTGACTCTAGTTCGTGTGTCTTTCTTCTGTTGTGCCCTTCCGTTGTTCGCGCAACAGCCAACGTCCAACTCTCCTCAAGTCATGC
>Ga0335085_10010846_pt1 | contig 13579 bp, 13 predicted proteins | sample Lox_Sample_45_FD_206712 | JGI IMG/M metagenome (GOLD analysis project Ga0335085, IMG submission 206712) | Soil microbial communities from Loxahatchee National Wildlife Refuge, Florida, United States - Lox_Sample_4.5 | ecosystem: Environmental > Terrestrial > Soil > Wetlands | place: USA...
CTTCACGGGCACCAGCAGCCAAGGCGTCGGCGGATCAACCATGGGCGCTGACCAAATCCTTAGCGAACGTAAGCACCCTGTCTGCAGGAGCAGCCCAATCATCGGCGCTTTGCGTCAGCGTCTTCGTGACCAGTGGACGCATGCGCAGGGCCTCAATTGTGTTCAAAGGCACTCTCGTCAGCGCGATCAATCACCAATTCGATCGATCCGCAACTATAGTTGACGATGCCAACGGCCGATGCCTCGTCCAACTGCAGTTGCGCAGCCAGGCCTTGCGCCAATTTAGCCCCATCGATACCGCACGCTAGCGCGAGAAACATGTCACTCTTCCAATATACGCACGATCTCATTAAAAGGCCGGCGACGGTATGGCTTGCCAGCGTTAGCGGGAAAGCCCAGTGTGATCAGCGCTTGCGGCTCCCATGACTTCGGAAGGTCAAGCGCTGTCCGCGCAGTGTCCTGACAAAACAATGGCGCGCACATGATACTGGCGCCGAGCCCGGCCGCATGTGCTGAAAGCAGGATGTTCTGCATGGCCATCGCGGTACTTTGGACCGCCATCAAGTGCTCTGCTTCCGCTCGCCTAGCATCGGGGTAATTGTCCATCGTTTCCATCGTCAGACAGACAAGGATGACCACGGGAGCGCCTGTGATCCGAGCGATCGACTGTGAAGCATCGGCCTCGATATGTTCGGGAGCGTCACCGTCGCGCGTCCGGTCTGCACGCAGACGTTCGCCCATCGCCTGAGCAAGCCGTTCTTTCGATTGACTATTCTTGAGCACAACAAAGCGCCAAGGCTGCCGGTTGTGCGCTGACGGGGCGCTACCAGCGGCTTGCAGGATGTTATGGATGACGCTGGCGGCCACGGGCCTATCTGTGTAGCGGCGGATCGAACGTCGCTCGCTGATCGCTCCAGCAACATCAGCGCGCGACGTCGAACGGAAGAGATCAATTTCTTTTGGCCGTACCAAGTCGTTGGCGCACCCATCGCCTCGTGCATACAAAATTCCACGAGCGAGCACGATCGGCCGGCCTTCGCCGGCCTGTCCCATTAGTAACGAAGCAGCGGAGGCGATCTCGTCTGCAAGGCCGACTTCCGTGCTTTGCAGAGGACGCTGATAAAGATCCGGAACCCCCCGCAAGTCCTGAAGCGCTCTCACTCCAGCAGCTCCGATGGCAACGCCGACCGTCCCATTGCGAAAAGCGCGCCCGTGACTGTCGTTGATGATAACGCCTACCTTTGCGCCCGTAGCCGCCTGCAGCTCGTTGCAGAGTTCGCGGCAAGTTCTGTCCGGATTTTCTGGGAGCAGCAGGGCAATGCCATCGTCGGCCCCTTGATCGACATTCGACAGGTCGATGCCTGCGTTAGCCATGATCGGTCCGAGCTTGTGCGCAACTATCAACACGTCACGCCGGCAACGCACAATCTCGGTCGACTCACGCAGGATCAATTCAACGAGCCGGGCGTCTTTACGGACCGTACGGGCGAGTTGCTCCGATTGCGGGGAAACACTAACGTCTCGAAGATGGACGAACCTGTTCTGCGCCTTGGAAACGATCTTTTGTGCAATGATCAAGATGTCGCCATCACGCAATGTCTCATGTGACGCAGCAAGAGACTTCAGCACGAGAGCGGTTAGATCGTCACCGGGCCGCACCATCGGTACTCCGCCGAGCGCGACGAGGTGCGCCGAAATCGGTCCGATATTCCGCACGTATTCGGGCCTCTCACGAATATTCATGACTTACCCGGCATTCTCAGTCTGCAGACCGGTGATGCGAATACCCGATCCGGGCACCTTATAACGTTTGTTTATCGAGATCAGGATTGAGGTCAGCGCCTCAGCGGCCGCTGAGTTGTTGATCGGCCCCGCATGCAACCCACGAAGGCCGATATCTGCGGCTAAGCCGATCACGATCTCTCGCGCAGCGGGATCGTTGCCGCAAATAAGGACGTCGCAATCGACCTTGTGAGCGAGGTCGTCAAGATAGTGGGCCGAAATATTCTGAAACGCCGACACCACGCGGACGCCATCCCCGAACATCGCCTGAATCTCGGCCACGGCGGAACCGCCGGATGGCAACTGCACCCTGGCAACGTGCGGTGGAATCAATGGGACCGTGGCATCGACGAGGAGCTTGCCGTTGAGGTGCTCACGCACGCTATCGAGAATAAGTCGCTGTGCTGAAAAAGGAACAGTCAAGACGACGATTTCGGCTGCAGCAGCAGCCTCGCTGTTGCTGCTGCCGCTTATATTTGCATTGGGGAGGCGTTCTTTCATCTTCATCGCAGCTACAGAAGCTTTCGCACCGTCGCGCGAGCCGATGATGACACGATGACCCGCATTCGCCCAGCGCAGTGCGAGCCCGCTTCCTTCTTGTCCTGTTCCACCGAGAACGGCGATCGTGAACCTTTGCGTCATGGGGCGTTCTCTATACTGCCGGCGCCTCTAGCCCATTTTCGTGGATGCGCGCGCGACGACGCGCGGGTGTTTGGAGAACGGGGGATAGCGGTGAACTTCCGTAAGACGCGGTTTTCTGCTGTTCAGGGACTTTCCGATACAGTGTCGTACGTTGTTCGGGAGTACGGCCGATCGTGGTGACGATCGCATCCATCTGTTCCGGTGGAATTTCCTGGCCATGCGCCGCTCCGGCCGCCCGGGAAATGCTCTCGTTCATTAAAGTCCCGCCGAGGTCATTGGCGCCAGCATCGAGGCAAGCCTTTGCGCCCTCGATTCCCATCTTGACCCAGGACACCTGGATATTGGGCAGCACAGGATTGAAGACGAGTCTTGCGACGGCGTGCATCAAGACGGCTTCACGCCAGGTCGGCCCGCGACGAGCGTGACCCTTGAAATAAATGGGCGCTTCCATGTGGACAAAAGGAAGCGGCACAAATTCGGTAAAACCGCCTGTTCTTTCCTGCAACCGGCGGAGCGCCAGCAGGTGACGCGCCCAATGTTCGGGTCGGTCAACATGGCCGAACATGATCGTCCCTGTAGTTCGTAATCCCACACGGTGCGCCTGTTCGACGACGTCGAGCCATTCCGCCGTGTTCAGTTTTCCCGGACAGATGATGGCACGCACGTCATCGTCGAGAATTTCGGCAGCGGTTCCCGGTAACGAACCCAGGCCGGCGTCGCGCAACCGTTTCAGATAATCGGCGATCGGAACGCCCAAAGTCCGCGCCCCTTGCTGTATCTCAAGCGGCGAAAACGCATGCACGTGCATCTGGGCTTCCGCGCTTTTTACGGCGTGCAGAATCGCCAAGTAGGTGTCGCCGGTGTAGTCAGGGTGAATACCGCCCTGCATACACACCTCGGTTGCACCGCGCGCCCACGCTTCTTTTACGCGACGGCGGATTTCATGGACGTCGAGATCGTAGGCCGGCCCGCGCAAGTGTGCCGTCGTCTTGCCTTTGGAAAATGCGCAAAAGCCGCAGCGATAGGAACATACGTTCGTGTAATTGATGTTCCGATTGACCACATAACGGACGATCTTGCCGGAAACGCTGGCACGCAGATCATTGGCTGCCTGACAGACGGCAGCAAAATCGTCGCCACGCGCGGCAAATAGATCGATGATATCGCCCTCCGGTAATTCGCGGCCGCTTGTCGCAGCCGACAAAATCCGGTGGAAGTGCGGGCGGCGCATCACTGCAGGCTGGCTTACCAGTTCTTGCGCTGGCGGCTTGTGTTCACCGACCAGCCATGCTGAATCGCGCGCCATAAAATCGCTGTCGCTCAACGCCAAGACCTTCGCATGCAGCTTATTATCAATCCATGTACCGCGATCCTGTATATAGGCGCTGTAAACCGGCAAGCGCTGAACCAGTGTGAACCCGTGCGCGCGCATCCTGTCGGCAAGTCGGCCAATGTGCGGCCAAAGTGCCTCCGGATTCACAAAATCGATGGTCACCGGAGAAATGCCGCCCCAGTCATTGATTCCGGCATCAACGACATCCGTGATCAGGTCGGGACTTAAATTGGGCGGCGTTTGTACGCTCGCCCTGGGACCGAAAATCAGTCGCGTGACGGCAATCGTCCACAACAATTCATCGGCTGACGCATTAGGCGCATCGGCCATGCGGGTGCCGGCTTTAGCGCGGAACGGCTGAATAATGATTTCCTGCAGATGGCCATGAAGGCGATGGAGGTCGCGCAACGCCAGCAGGGCATCGATACGCTCCCGGCGGGTCTCGCCTATGCCTATCAACAAACCGCTTGTGAACGGAATCCTGAGTTCACCCGCCGCGCGGATCGTAGCGAGCCGGGCAACGGGGTCTTTGTCAAGTGAGCCAAAATGGGCACCGCCGCGGACACTGAGGCGCTGCGATGTTTCCTCCAGCATCAGCCCCATTGAAATGCTGAACGGCCGCAACGTCTTCATGTCGGCGGCAGTCATTACCCCGGGATTTAGGTGCGGCAATAAAGATGAATTTTTGAGCACGGTTTCGGCAGCCACTCGAAGATATTCAAGCGTAGTTTTGTAGCCAAGTTTAGCCAATGCCTCCTTCGCCTGCCGGTAACGCAACTCGGGTTTGTCGCCGAGTGTGAACAGCGCCTCAGTACAGCCGGCGGTTTCCCCTTTCCCAGCCACCGCCACGACCTCGTCGAGCGACATGTAAATTCGCTCGCCTCGTCGCGGTGGACGCGCGAACGTGCAGTAGTGGCAACTGTCGCGACACAGATGAGTGAGAGGGATGAATACCTTTCGCGAATAGGTAATCAGTTTGCCGTGGCCTCGGTCGCGTAACTTTGCGGCGCGCCGCATCAAGCTGGGAAGATCAGTCTCATTCGCTAGAGCGAGGGCATCACTGTTGGAGAACAATTCGTCACCACCCGTTGACGTCATTTGACCCATGTCCATGCACCGCGTGAGATCTTCGAATCGCGCCACATTCAGCTATGGCGCGAGGAGCACTTACCACTCCCAGTTCCGCCGGCTTTAGCCGTCTCTAAAGCTCAACCGAATAGAAGCCTGCAAGCACTTGCGTCACCTTTCAAGACGCGATTGGTCGCAGAAGACGTCGGCAAAGCATTCCAACCTTGACGGGCAGACCTGGCACCGTTATCGGCTGGTACGCCGAATTGTATTACCGTTCGCTTGAATGTTTCCTTGATTTCGGCATTTATTTGCTAGAATTGACGAAATGTTCAACGTAGTCAATACCCTGGTCGAGTTCAGGCCGAGCCTGTAAAAACTTGACGTTCACGCAATTGATGGCCGCCACTCATTCAATTCAAGATCTCCAGCCGACCAGTCTTAAGTCTTGAGAGCTTAAGTTCCCGCCCAATACGATGTCCAAATGACTTGTTTCAATGCTCGCTCGCGTATCAGAGCGTGCGCACCGCAAATGACCAGGAGCCAGACGAGGCACTCATGGCACGAAGAGCGCGTACTATAAAATCGCCCAACGAGCTTGATCTCGCGATCATCAAGCAGCTTCAGATCGACGCTCGGAAGCCATTCACGACCATCGCTCAGGAACTCGGGCTTCCGGAATCGACTGTGCGCAAACGCGTAGATCGTCTTGAATCAAACGGCATCGTTCGATTTACGGCATTTGCCGACCCGCTCCGCCTCGGCTTTCAATACTGGAGCCTCATCAATATTAAGGTTGAGCTTCACGCATTGGAGCGGACCGCGGAAGCGGTTGCGAAGAATCCAGAGATATTTTTCGTCGGCATAACGACTGGCGAATATAATCTCTTTATCGCGGGCGTGTTCAAATCGAATGCCGATCTTCTTAATTTTCTTAACACCCGATTGCCTAAGGGTCAGGACATTATTGAAACAACAACATCCAACGTGATGCGCATTTTCAAACGCACGGGTCATATATTTCCTAACCGATCCTCGACGCCGCCCCGCATGCGGGCGCCGCGAATGGACTTCGATGAAGAGTACGAAATCTCCCCGGTCGATCTGAAGATTATAGCGGTGCTCCAGGCCGAGGGGCGCAAGTCTTTCGCTCAAGTTGCTTCGCAGGTGGGCATCGCCGAATCGACCGTGCACAATCGGGTTACCCGTCTCACGAAGCTGGGTATTCTCCAGTTCGAGGCTTATGCAGATCCGCTACGAATTGGCTACCAACATTGGACATTGCTATGGTTCCGAATCGAATCGCGCAAACCGCTTTTTGTGGCGACGGAACTTACGCAATTTCCAGAGTTGTTCTTTGTTGGGGCAACGACGGGGACCAGCGATCTTTTCGCTGCCGGCGTATTCCCGTCCAATGAAGATTTGCTCGCCTTCTTGACCAAAAAGATCGGCAGTCTCAAATCCATCTTATCGGTGAGCACCGTTGATGTGTTGCGTCTCGTCAAACGTCAGCTCGTCTATCCACTGACTATAGAATCAGAGACTGGGTACAAATAATTGCCGGTCCATTGCCCGCTAGAATCGCTTCGTTGATCGAATTCGAGACGAATAATAATGGACCCAGACAGCCGCGCTAAACAGCTTGCACTTCGTCTGCCACCTCCATTCGGGATTGTTGCATCGGCCTTGAGCGCGCCAATCGTCATAAACGGAGGCCTTGGATATATCGCGATTCACGGACCCCTGCTTCCAACTGGCAAAATGATTACAGGCAGAGTTGGCTCAGATATCGACGCGGCGGCCGCCTTCGACGCGGCGAGGCAAACGGGGCTTTCGGTTCTATCCACTTTGAAAAGCCATCTGGGGACTCTTGCGCGCGTTCGTCAGATCTTGAAGACGTTGGTCCTTATAAATTGCACTGTAGATTTTGTAGGCCACGCGCAAGTGGCGGATGGTTTCAGCAAGTTATTTGTAGATGTGTTCGGCGAAGACCGCGGACGCGGAGTGAGAAGCGCAATCGGAGTCGATTCCCTTCCTGGACACGTCCCCGTCGCCGCTGAAATCATGATCGCGATTTGATCGCGATGGAGCCGTTTGGTCGATCAGCGTGACCGGAGTCGGCCCGTACCTTGACGATCAGTTCGAGCATGATCGGGATATTATTTGGCAGAACGAGAACGGGGACAATCGTCACGGCGGGTGGCTGCTCAAAAATCTGATTGAGAAGCATGAGAGCCGGCTCGCAAGCTGCCACAGGGTCTACCTCTTCGCTGCCACATGCAACGAAAGCGCAGACTTTCAACACTTGATCGATCGCTCCAAGATTTCCAAGCAGCTGTTTGGCTGACGCCAACACACTGAGCATTGATCCTACCGCGATCTCGCCCACGTCTTCGATAGTAAGATCCACGCCCAACCGTCCTCGGTATGCGGGCTTTCCTTCATGCCGCAGAGGACCATGACCGCCGAAGAATGCGAGGTCACCTGCGCGCACGCCGGTCACGTATGCCCCGAGTGGCGAAACCGCTGGCGGCAGCGAGTATCCAAGATCCTCGAGCCGCGTCACCGTCGACCCCGAAGCGATACATGCGATACCGTCGGGCTACATTGCACCGCTGCGGCGACGAAGGCGACCTTGGGTGCGTGAACAGCGCGATTCAACGTCATCTCGCGGTACGACCTTGTGCCGCTGGATGGCTTCTCAATGCAATGCGCTCGAGTAACTCGACGGAAAAATAAACGGCAATGCCGAGGAGCGAGATGGCAACAAGTGCAGCAAATGCAAGATTCATGTTGAGGTTGCCGGTGGTGAACGCGATCAGATAGCCCAAGCCCTTAACACCGGCGGTGAATTCGCCGACGATTGCGCCAATCACCGCAAAGGTGCCAGCGATTTTTAAGCCCGCAAACAGTGACGGCAGTGCGGTCGGCACGCGAATCTTTGTGAACAACCGCCAACTTGAAGCCCCCATGGCGCGGCCCAGCCTAACCATGGCGGGGTCAATCGACTTGATTCCCAGCACGGTATTGATGACCACAGGGAAGACCGCGATCACGAAGCCGATAGTTACGTTTGTTTTGATGCCAAAACCAAACCAGGCAAGCAGGATCGGAGCGAGCGCAATCTTGGGGATCGCTTGTGACACGATCAACTGAGGAGTGAGCAATTTATCGGCGATAGTCGAGAATGCTATCATAAGACCGACTGGAATCCCGACCGCAATAGCCAAGCCGAACGCCAGCAGGATCTCGACCGTAGTAACCCAGGTTTCCTCGAGCAACAGCGAACGGTCGGCCCAAAATTGCGCAGCCACCGCCGTCGGCGGCGGAATGATATATTTGGGGATTCCGATGACATCCGTGAGAGCAAACCAAATTCCGAGGATCGCGAGCATCGACGTGACAAACATCGGACCCGAACCGCCCAATGCGGCGACTACACGCAATCGTCGGGGTCTCACCTCGACCATCGCTCTTCCTTGCCTTTCAAATAACTTGGCTTGGGTCATCATCCTTATCTCTCGACAACACGCCTTGCTCGCGAAGCATGCCTCGTAGATTGAGGACATACTGACGAAAGTGCGAGGACTCCCTAAACGAAGATTTCCGCGGCCGCGGTTCGCCGACGCGATTATCGGCAACGATACGACCCGGATGCTGTGTAAAGACCAGTACCCTGTCGGCGAGGAACACCGCTTCCTCGATGTCATGCGTAACGAACAATACTGTCGGCTGTTTGTTGTCCCCGCTACACAACACGGACAATTCCGTGTCGAGTTGTTCGCGGCTGAGAGCGTCGATCGCGCCAAAAGGCTCATCCATCAGCAGCAGATCCGGTGAACTCACCAAGGCGCGACAAATCGAAACCCTCTGACGCATGCCACCCGATAATTGCCACGGGTAAGCACCGACGAACGAGGTCAGCCCCACCATCTCGAGAAGCGACAATGCTCTTTCTCTGTGGGGCGTTACCGCTTCACCGCGTATTTCGAATGGCATGAGGACATTGTCGATAGCAGTACGCCATTCCAGCAGTAAATCGCGCTGAAACACCATGCCAAGATTCTTAGGCGGTCCAAAGGTTTCCTTGCCATGGACAAACACATGCCCGCGCGTAGGCTTGTCGAGGCCGGCAACGAGGGACAGAAGCGTGCTCTTTCCACATCCGCTCGGGCCCAACAAGGCCACAAATTCACCTGCGTCCACGTCGAAAGTGACATCTGCGAGCGCGGTGACAGGGCCGGACTTTGCGACATATACAAGCCACGCGCCTGAAATCTTCAGGTGCGGTACAAAATGGGGCGAGGATCTAGGGATTCCCGCTGAAAAGGGAGGCACCGTAGAACCTCGACTTCCGCTTGTTCATCAACAAGCCCAATTTCCGGATACTGGAGCACTGCCTTCAAAAAATTGGTTCGTATAAAAGCGCTCAGGATTATCGAGCTGCCCTTTCAAACCACCAAACTCTGCGAGCACATGCAGCCCTGCTTGCCATTCTTTAGAGGAATGCCAACCAACAGGGTGACCCTGCATCCCATCGCTACATACGTACTCTTTGAAAGCAGCGAGTTGCTGCACTTGCGGTTCAGGCTTTGTCAGCTGCTGACGTGTTTTCATCAATGCCGCAACCGCAGCATCGGGGTTATCTAAAGCACGCTTGAGCCCCTGATACGTGGCCCGCAAAAATGATGCTACTACTTTCGGATTCTTTTTCAGGTAGTCAGTTCGAACAACTAGCGAAAAGTCAGGAAAGCCTGCGCCAACCGAACCAAACAGGACGCCTCGAGATGGTCTTGCGTTGCCGATGATGGGCAAGAAGAAAGGCAGCGATGTGCCTAACGCGTCCGCTTTTCCTTGGATGTAAGTGGAAACTTTCGCAGTCGCCGCGACGGAGAGGATGTCCACGTCGGACGTACTCAAACCGACAGCATTAAGTGAAGCGGGCAACAGGATCGTCTCTGCTGAACCAGGAGATGTTATGATTGAATGGCCTTTTAGGGATTTTATCGACGTTATTGGCGAGTCGTTCGGCACGATTACTCCAAAAGACGAACGGCCATAAAGCATCCCGACGGAAATAATCTTCATACCTCCCGCAATCCCTTGCGCCAGAGCCGAACCAGCAACAAGACCAATATCGGTGTTGCCCGCCGCGACATCCTTTGCCGTCGCTAAAGCTCCGATCCCATCCTCGATGGCGACATCTAAGCCCACGCTCTTGTAAAGGCCAAGTTCCGCTGCATACGCGAAAGGCGCGGTTAGTGATCCGCTCGGAGGAAACGCCGAGCGAAACACTACGTGTGTTATTTGGTCTTCAGCGAGCGCCTTATTGCCGACTGCCATGCCACCAATCGTCGCAAACAACAAAGCAGCCAAACATACGTTGAGCGGAGCGCTTTGTTTCATAGTTCAATCCTCCAGCTGATTTTAGTTTTCAAAATCAGTTTCGCCGCCCAGTATCCTCGGCTGTCGAATTCTTGCCGATTTCCGCTTCCTGGCCACCCAGAAGGAGGGGAATTCGGAATTTACACGGCTATTTGATCGAAATTATACATACGCTGTCAATAGACAAAGGCGCGACGGACGTCTGCCAAGGGGCGAGTTTTGTCCTGAGTGCGAGTTGCCGCCCAAGGCAGCTTAGGGCCTGCTACTTGGCGCGTTCTTCGAGCCCGATCGCGCTGGACGAACATGACTTTGCGGAACGCTGGCAGAAGTCAGCCGCTACTTCGCAAGCGCCTTCATAGCGACCCTATAGAATTCGCATTCACGAAACGAGGTGATAGGCTTTCGACGTGATAGTCCACTTCCCTTCGACTTGATGAAAAACGAGATAGTCAATAAACACCGCTGTGTTCAGCCTCACCTTGGCTTTTACCAATGCTTGTGTCGGCGAGGCGAAATCGACCATTAGAATTTCCTCCTCACGCGGAGCTCCAAGCGATTTTGGCGATTGCCGACCTTTCAATACATCCCGATACTTATCAATCGTCCACATAGTCATCTGGCCTTCGCGGAACCCGTGAAGCTGTGCTGTTTTGGAGAAAACGTCGTCAAAATTAGCCAAGTCAAAATCGTACATGAGGTTGAAATATCTTTGCACCGCGGATTCCAACTGCTCCATCGCGCCACGCATCGCCATAACAAGCCCTCCGTTACTAGTCATTACAATCTAGTTTTCTGCTTGTCAGAGTCTAGACCCAGTCCACGGCACAACGTACTACTATCGAAGACAAGGGACAGCAACCGTGGCGATCCAGGCTCGATGGCAATCAGCCCGTGTCGCTTATGCCCTCCCCTTAGCCTTCGCCTGCCGTGATCCCATCTTGTGACGTTTCTTTGCCCCGCCCATGCCGCTCGAACGCCCTTCAGGCCTGACATTTGACCTTCCTGATTTGCTCAGAGGATTCCGCGACATCCATCTCGTCAACGCTGTGGTTGCCTTCCTATTTGCCGCCTCCGCGCCGGTGGCAATCATTCTGACGGCGGGCGCAACCGGCGGTTTGAGCGAAGCCGACATATCATCCTGGCTGTTCGGATGCTTCTTCATCAATGGAATGATCTCGCTGGCCTTCTGTTTCGCCTACCGACAGCCACTGGTTTTCTTCTGGACCATTCCGGGCACCGTGCTGGTCGGCCAGGCGCTCAATCACCTGAGCTTTGCGCAGGTGATTGGGGCCTACTATGCCACCGGCTTTTTGTTGCTGATCCTTGGTTTGAGCGGCTGGATGCGCAAATGCATGAACCTGTTACCGGTGCCAATCGTGATGGCGATGGTGGCCGGGGTATTCCTCCAGTTCGGCTTCAACCTTATTTACGCAATCCGCGACGGCTTCGTCATCGCGGCGCCCATGACGGCCGTGTTTGTACTGCTGTCAGCGGTTCGAACGCTTGGCCGTGCATTGCCGCCGCTAATTGGCGCGCTAATCACCGGAATTATTGCCATAGCCTTGTCAGGCACCTTCGAATTGCGTGAAACAGGAATGTACACCTTTGCGAGCCCCAATCTTTACATGCCAGAATTTTCCGGCGCCGCCATGGCGGAACTGGTGCTGCCGCTCGCCATCACCGTTCTCGCGGCCCAGAATGCACAGGGTTTCGCCGTCCTCGAGGCGGCGGGCCACAAGCCGCCGGTCAATATGATCACGGCAGCATGCGGTATCGGCTCCTTGATTTCCGCATCGGTCGGCGCGATTTCGACCTGTCTCACCGGGCCAGTCAATGCCATCATCGCGAGCAGCGGCGACAAGGACAAGCATTACGCAGCCGGTGTGACGGTTGCGCTGCTGGCCTTGCTGTTTGGGATTTTTTCGCCCCTCTTTACCCGCTTTATGCTGGCAACGCCGACGGCCTTCCTCGCTGCGCTTGCGGGGCTTGCTCTGGTTAGAGTCCTGGAGCGCGCATTCATCGTCTCGTTCAAAGGCGGCTTCACTCTCGGTGCTACGGCCACCTTTCTCGTCACCGTGGCCAACGTCCCGATTCTGTCGATTGGCGCCCCCTTTTGGAGTTTGATCATTGGATTCGCTGTGTCCTGGACCCTGGAAAAGTCCGATTTCGAGCTAATCGGGGCGAAATAAGAAAGACTGAAGACCTCCACAGCTGCAGGTCGCATTTACGCGTGCCTGACTCTAATTTGGCGACGATGCAATTTCTTCGGCCATCTGTAGTTCCTTCCGATTGTTTTCATCCTGCGCTTGCCATCAGCTCAGCGCAACCACGCGGCGATCGAATTGCCAACTCGTCCCGGCCATTTAACGGTGAATAGTTCACTTTTGACGGATTATTGCCGCTTAGTGTGGCGTCGTGCCTACTGCAGGGGCACAAAGAACGAGCCGCGCTGTCCGCCGCGTCCCAGCTCCGAAAATCGAGGCGTGATCGCTGCCACGCTAAGAGCTCAATTCAAAACAAGTTCTGGTCAAGACGACAACGATATATGCGGACGTGGATTGACCGCGTCGACGTACATGCCGATGCGTTGGTTGTCGCAATCAAACGCCGCGCGGGATCTGCGTTCCCTCCGAAAATCCGTATAGACTGGAAGAAGCCGCCATCGAAGCTAAAACGTGAAATCCTTCTGCCGTCGGGCCCAGCGAACAAAGCAACTCTTCGGCCCATCCGTAGCGACGCTCGTGAGCGCCTGATCAAAGCAATCGCGCAAGGACGCCGATGGCTCAATGAGCTTGTCACCGGCAAAGTCACCGACATAATCGAAATTGCTGTTCGCGATTGCTGCAGCGTTCGTTCCGTCAACATGACGGTTTCGCTCGCGTTCCTGGCGCCAAGTCTCGTCGAAGCCATCATTGAAGGCACATTGCCACGCGACATCACCTGCGCGAGCTTCCGGCTGAATGGCCTCAGCAATATCGCGCGCTCGGCCTAGCGCCGCAAAACTAGCAGTGCATCCAGGAAACGGAATTTCGGCGCTAAGAGACTAACGGCCAAATTCTGCGCTGTACTCTGAATTCCTACGAGCAGAGACCGAAGGCGGAGAAAATTAGCGTGAAATGCCACCACAAATCGCGCTTTCTCCGCAGAAGTAGCGGTCATTGGGTTCGATGCGGAATGGGTGGTGGGCGCACCAGGGCTCGAACCTGGGACCCGCTGATTAAGAGTCAGCTGCTCTACCAACTGAGCTATGCGCCCGGATTGCCGCGGCCGCGGTGCCTTAGCAAAGCGATATGGGGGTGGCAAGCGGGCCGCGCCAGGGCGCGGCGGCGAAAGAGAGCCGCCGGGAGGTTGACCCGGCGGCTCTCTGGA
>Ga0335085_10010847_pt1 | contig 13579 bp, 20 predicted proteins | sample Lox_Sample_45_FD_206712 | JGI IMG/M metagenome (GOLD analysis project Ga0335085, IMG submission 206712) | Soil microbial communities from Loxahatchee National Wildlife Refuge, Florida, United States - Lox_Sample_4.5 | ecosystem: Environmental > Terrestrial > Soil > Wetlands | place: USA...
ATGGTCCGCGCCGATGCGCCCAGGACGCTCGTCGCCATAGCGCGTGCCGCATTCAGTTCGTCATCGCGAGGCGTGACTTTCTGAGTGCCGTCGCCATTCTTGCCCGCAGGCGCGCTGTGGGTGTCTCCCGTGCTGTGCCGCTGAGTACCGGTCTGCTTGTCTTCGACCTTGAGAGTCCCGCTGCCCGGCTCCCACCGAGCGATATCATTGCTCGATTCGCGAACGGGAACGTCACCGGCCGGCGTATCCGCCCGGTCCGCTTCAAGTCTGCTATCTGTTTCCAACTCATCTTCGCGATCACGTTCCAGTTTTTGGGACTGCTCTTCAAGACTTGCCGGGCCGGAACCGGGCGAATCAGGTGCGGGGCCGGCGGCAAGAGATTCATCCGCGATTGAACGGTCGCGTTCCAACGTCAGGAGGTAGTCCGTTGCCGCGGACGCGTCGTGAGCGGCGCGGAAGATTTCGTTCTTGTCCTGGCGGAGGGTCTTGATCCAGGAACCAACATACGCTGCGTGCTGTTCCGGGTCGTGAGGGATTCCGCGCTCGGCCGCAAGGAAGACGCTTGCGAGCTCAGCACGAAGCTCCTCTTTCGCATAGTTGGTATCGCCGAATCGGTAGGACGCATTCAGCGTCGGCCGGTCCAGTCGGGATGGATGGCCCGTCCAGTGCGCTAGCTCGTGAAGCGCTGTTCCGTAGTAGCCGGCCGCATCCTTGAAGGCTTCTTTCGGAGGGAGGTGGATGCTGTCGCTGGCGCGGTTGTAAAACGCCTTGTCACCCTGATCGTGATTGATCTTCGCGCCAGAATTGTCCAGAATCTTCTCCGCCGAATTCACGACTTCAAATGGAGTGGGGCGCTTCGGCTGGTATTCCGGGATGCCGTCGATTTGTTTGGCGTTGAATACCGTGTACACGCGGTGCACCAGGCGGCCGTCGCGGCCATCCCTTCCGTTCCGGTCATCGTTGCCGCCGACGCCGTCGCCGTGGGCTTGTCGCTCGGCGGGCTTAACTTCCCAGAACTCGATCTGGGTACCCTTTTCGCCTCGGCGCACCTGCCAGCCCTGGTCGGATGCTTGCTTGTATGTCATCCAGCGGGGATCGCTGTAGCCGCGCTGCAGTGCCGTTGCCATTAGGTGCAGCGCGTTGCCGCCGCGGTAGTTGCGGTCGGTGGTGGGGTTCTTCGGCATACCGACCGACGCTTCGCCGGGATTCCATGGCTTCTGCCACGGTGCGACACCTTTTTCCAGCATGCTGATAATTCGATCCGTGACCTCCTGGCGGAAATCACGGGGTTTGGCGGTGATGGGTTGGGCGGTTCGAGGGTCGGCTGTGGTGGTTGCCATACCGTCATTCCTCCTCGCTCAACTCCGCCGCGAATCCGGTTTCCGGCAGTTCGCTCTCGAAGCCGGAGCCGGCCAGCGGTTCGCCGCCGATGTCTTCCAGCGGGGAATGGAGATTGTCGTCAAAATCTTTTAGGTTCTGCATCTTGCCTCCTTTGGGTGCGATCATGGCCGTCAAATTTCAAAACAGGCCCTCTATGTACTAAGGGATTCTCGAAGGCCGTTAGGGACGACAACCGAGAAAATTCCTCAAGTGAAGCTCGACTGCGGCAGGGAATCGCAGACTGTTCTGGGAGCGGAGCCGGAGTCAGCGCCGCAGTTTTCCCTTATGATCTGGATGAAGATGTTTAGGAGTAGGTGGATATGGATATAGAGCAACTGGAGGTAAGCAACAGAGCGTATACCGTGCTCAAAGGTGCCGGGATCGACACGGTCGAGGATCTTTGCCTGTTCACCTGAGAGCAGCTACTGCGGCTCGGCAACTTTGGCAAGACATCCCTCGCAGAGGTACGAAGCGTCCTCGAAGGACACACGCTTTCCCTGCATACTGGACCGGCTGACCCTCGACTTCTGCTTTCTTTTCCCAAAGTCGGTGCGCGGTTTAACGTTGCCCTGAGCGTTGCCAGACGAGACCGCGAAAGTCTTGCCAGGTACACATCGCGAGAACTATGCCAAATTGCGGAACGCCTAGAACAGGTCCGACCTCACTTGGATGGACGGGTGCGGAGCCAATTGGCGACCGCCATCGCCCAGTTGCGCATGTTGAGGCAGGTCCACGAGACTGTTCTCGCGAGTGGTGATTCAGAGGTGTCGCTGCCTGAGGAGCAGCAGCCCAACGAGTCTCAAGGCTGAAAACTCAGTGGGGGCTTCCGGGCTTTTCCAGCCTGCGGTTCGGCCGGCCGGTGAAAGATCCGTGTGCCAAATCGGTGCCGCCGGGATCGGAGTGGACAACGGGCTGTCCGCTCCTCAGCCATCGTCGCAAACTCAGGCGATTCGCTCCAGCAGGTTCATTGGCTTGACCCGCAGGGCATGCGCCAAACGCACAATGTTCAGCAACGCGATATTCCGTTCCCCGCGCTCGACTCCGCCAATATAATTGCGATGCAGAGTCGATAGCTCTGCCAACCTCTCCTGAGACAACCCGCGTTGGACCCGCAACTCGCGGATTCGTTGGCCAAAGATCGCTCGCGGATCTGAACTACCCACCTTAAGGTCATGGTGGATCGTTGCCCACTATGAGTCTACACACGATGAGTGTGATAAGACCTTAGTTAACAAGCGCGATTGTGCAGCGCGCGCGCAGGACGCAACCGCCGACAGTGCTCGATTCGCGCGGCGCGAGCAGTCGAGATCGGGACAACACCCTGACTCCAACCTCGTTCGCGGCGATCTGATTATCATCGGCCATGGGAGCGGTCGCGCGTCCTTTCGCGATCGGGTGCGGGGTGTGCGTACTCCAAGTCCATGGCGGCCCGCCGGAGTGCACTTTGGTAACGCCCCAGCCATCCACCCCAGCCGTCCTCAGTCGGGAGAATTCCTCTTTTGAGCAGCGCTCTCGCAGTCGCTTCAAGTCGCCCACGGGTGTTGATAATCGCCTCGGAGTCCCCGAGATCCTCGACTTCAAGTGCGGGCTCGCGGTCGATAAATATCCGGCGAAACCGTGCGAACGAGTTTGGCTTCAATTCACCCCGCGCTCGTGCTTGTTCAATCTCGGTGGTGTGGTGGATGAAATGGATATGCGCGTCAGTACCCTCCAACATGAGATAGCTCCGGCCCGACTGCTCGTCTTCGCCATGCACCAGAATTCGCCCTTCCACGGAATTGTTCTTGGCGAAATCGAGGACCTCAATGGGCAGTCTTTCGTCGGACACGACGACGCCATGCGCCGCCAGCACCCTCTGCCGATCCCCGGCGTGTTGCATGGCACGCAATACTGCTTCGAAATCGGAGCGTACATACCACGTAATTGGTCCTGTCTGTTGTGCGAGCCCCATGTGTTCGAGTACCGCGAGTCGGGCCACCACGTGTTGCCGTCGGCTGCGGACGGCGGCGCTCTCATCCCGGTGAGGCAAAGCAGCCGTGACCATCAACTGTGGGGATGAATCATCTGACAGGGGCTGGGCATCGTGACCGATGATTCGATCCAGGGATGTAAACCGTCGTTGGCGCACTTCTCGCCGTTCAGCCTCGGCTGCGTCCAGATCTGTCCGGTGCCCGATCTGGCGCGTGCACAGATCCTCGGCTATCCCGCGAATCCCAGACTTGATGTAGTCCCGGTTCAGGTGAACTGGTTCCCCCTCCGGCCCTACTCCTCTGAGCGCAACGTGGACGTGCGGGTGTTCAGTGTTGAAGTGACTGACGGCAACCCACTCCAGGGGAATCTCAACGTCCTGCTCGACCTGCTTCATCAAATCGCGCGTCAGGCACGTGAGGTCAACCCGCTCGCCGAACTCCGGCGAGACTATGATCTTCCAAAGGCGTTGGTCCCGCGCAGCCTGCCATGATTGAAGCCGGGCCGCAACATCAATTCCGTCACCCGCGCGGTCGAACCCGGCCGCCGATCCGGCCCCGGCGGCACTCTCGCGCTCCACATATCGGCCATGCGCCCGCCACTGTCCGCGAACCGTATTCCGCGCGTAAGTGACCCGAACCGCGCACCGCTGATTCCTCGGTATCGAAACCGATCTTCGCCCAGGCGGACCAAAGGCTTTCGACCGCGCTGCCGAACGGCTTGCGCGCGCGTAATGCATTACCGTTTTGAACGCCAACGCCCAAGCCGTCGCCTCATTCCGTTTCAGCGCTCTCCCTGGCTTCCGCGGCCGGAGCCGGAATTCCCTCTCGTCATCGCTCGCCATTGCTTAGGAGGTCCTTCATCGCCACTCCAGACTCGCCGACCATGGCGCGCCCCACGCTCTTAAGCAGCCGATCATGACGCTCCTTAGCCCGCGCTACCGCCTGAGGTTTCGCGTCGGCCGGCGGCTCTGGCACGCAGGTCAGAAACGCCTTTGTCAGGGTGTCGAGGTACGCGAATAGGGCTTGCTGGGCACGGGCGAGCCGGAATACGTCTTTCCTCACCTGCTCCAGGCTGGCGGCCAGGCGTTCCTCCGCCCCCGTCAGGCCCTCCTCCCGCCCACCCAACTCCTGCTTTACCGCGTATCGAATGAAAGCGCTCGGAGAAGCGAACCCCCGCTGCTTAGCGATGGCCTCCAGCTCTTTGATCGTCTTCTCGGAAAATCTGATCGCCCGTGGCTTCATGAAAAGCCTCCCTGAGTACTAAGGGCCGCCCAGAGGCTTTTAGGGACGCGGGAAGGTCCAAAAACAGAGCGTATTCCAACCGGGATACGCCACTGTCGAAACGTAGTGCAGGCGAAGTAACTGAAAACAAGCCAAAAACAACCCACAAGCAGCGAAACCGTATCACGCTTCCTTTATGTTCCACTACCAGGTCTCCGCTGCTTTCTGATGGCGCTGTCGCCGAGCCTAGACTGAAACTTTCTGAAATATACTGAAACCTTCCGAAATACGTCGTTCGCTGGCCAAAAACTGAAATATTCTGAAACTAATTGAGTAGTTCCTGTGGAATCTCCGAAATCCGTGGTGTAGAATGGGTCTAATGCCGGACATCACATCGGACGAACTGGATCTCGCCCGTCTCCGCGCGCTGGCGCGGAAAAAGCCTCGCACCAAGGCCGGCCAAGTGCGCCAGGCGTGGCCTGAAATCCGAGAGCTGCTCGCCGCCGGACACACGCTGAAAGACGTTTGCACATGGGTTAACGAAATCGGCATCGAGATCGGGTATGCCCGGCTCTCCGATTACGTGAACCAGTTGCGCCGATCCCAGCCTGATCCCCGCAGTTCTCGGAGCGTCCAACAGACAGCGCCGCCCGCCCCACCGCCGACAAAGCTGCAGACTGTAGACACCGCGAAATCTGGAGAGGTAACCGCACAACACGATCCATTGGCGAACCTCCGTCGGAGCGAAGCCAACCGCCCTGGCTTCCATTACCGCGCCGCCCTACCGGAGGATGAGAAAGACCTGATCTAGTGAATTGGCGCGCTATGGCGACTATTCAAAACAATAAGGGTTCAACGTCTACGCTCGCCGCCGGTTCCCCATCCGAGCGCCAGCGGGCCATCCGCGAAGAGGCGTATCGCGACGCTTTGACGAACTTGCGGTTGGAGGGGCTTGAGATGGACAAGGAAGCGAAACGAATCTCCCAGAGGCACATCGCTGGCGAGGTCAGTTTTGCAGGGTTTCGCGCCGCAATCGACGATCTGAATGAGCGAGAGTTCAGACGTGCACCTCAATCCGGGAACGTTCAAAAGAACTCCCAATAGGCGGTCCCGCTTTCACAGTTTTTCGAGTGCCGCCTCCAGCCACGTTGGGATGTCATCTGCCAGGTAGACAATGTCCGCCTTTTCGCTCTGCAGAAGCACCGTCGGCGTGACGCCCCAGTTGCTGTTGTCGTAGACGTAGACGAAGTCCATTTCACGAATCGCGCGGGGGAGGTTTCGGACGCTAGACTCGTAGATCGATCTGAGAGCAGATTCCGGCGCGCTGTGGCCGCCAGCGTCGGCCCTCATTCGTACTCGTTCGACGTGCGCTGCGAAATTCCGAAGAGCCAGGTACCGCATCTCCGTCGAGAATCCCGCAACTTTCGCCGATGCCGCTTGATCAAACGTGATCCCGCTTCTCAGCGTTGTTTCAAATGCGCAGCTGGCTCGCCGGTTGATGTGATCCTGCACGAAGGACTCGAAGAGAGCGTTGACCTCGTTGCGTATCGCCTGAGGGATATTCAGATAGGAACCATGGTTCAAAGCGGCTGCGCGATCGTCGGCGTTGAAGAAATCGACACCAAACCCGGACACTGGGAACGCCGTGGATTTGCCGGCCCCAGGCGGACCGGCAACTATGAACAGTCGGGGCGCCACTTAGCCGCCGAAATCGCGCTCCGCCCCGTCCTTCATGTCTTCCGGAACATCGGTGCGCACGCGTCTCCCGTTTTGGTCGGCAATACCCAGGCGTTCCAGCTCTTCGGCCGCCGCCTTCACACGCTCTCCTGCTCCCTGCAAATGCGGATCGGTCTTCGGAGTCCGGAGCTTCGGTTTGTGGGTCGTGGGCACTACGCTTTCATTATATTCTTCCAGCCGAACCCATGCAGCCGGTCTGGTGCAATTTGTTCCTCCGATTGACTTCGGTCTCAACCTGGAGGTTGCAACGGATGCGCTCACGTTTTGCGGGCGTGCGGGTTCTTTTCGCAATGGGGCATGTGCTCCCGCAGCTCGCGGGAGCCGAAGCTCTCGTTACAAAATGGGCACGGCCGCAATCTACGCGGCCGTCCGCCTGCGCGCCCCGCGACGCGGCTATGCGCCGCCTTGATCCATTCGTCCGGAAGCGCTCGACTACAGTGCGGGCATCGTTCATGCCGCTCGGGCGTCGGCGGGGGCCCGCCCGGTGGTCTCGCAGCACCTCGCGGCATTAAGCTCGAAGCAAGCAGTACAAGAATAGCCCCATGCCGAGAACGAAAAAGAGCAAGAACCGCGCGAAGAAGCGGGGTCCCATCATTGCCGCAATCAGGAACCAAAATCTCATGGATCAGTACCTCTCCGCCAATGAGTGTATCACAAACCTAAGGTTTGTGAAATAGCGACGGGCTCAATTGCTCGGGACAACCGCGAACGGTAGAGGGGGCCGCCGCCCGTGGGTACCCTTGCGTTCCTCAACGGAGCCAATGCAAGCCGATCCACAAACCGGAGCCGAATAGGGCTACGGCGCAGATCAGTCCCGCCGCACCCCATCGCACCAATGCTGAATTCCTATGCGCGCGATGAACCTCCGTGACTATCTGGGCGGCGTTCAGGCGGGCGCTCTCGATGTCTTGCTGCAATTCGCGGCGAAGCTCCGCAGCAGCCTCCTTTACCTGTTGAGCCAAAATCTTCCCCGCCCGCGTTTCAGTCTTCTGAACCGCGTCCGAAAATTCTGCAACTCCAGAACGCACTTCCTCAGTAAGCCGGCGCGCGATTTCTTCGAACACCAGTTGGTTCAGGGTGACCAGCGCGAAGGCCGGGTCCCACGGTTCCACTCGCATGTCATGCCGGGCCGAAACCTCTGCTGCCAACCGTTTCACGTCAATCATGCACGCCACTGTTAGCCCAGTTGCAAGCGGTCCAGTTGTTCAAACCACTCCCGCTGCATCATCTTCAGACGTTGTTTCGTCAGGATTGAGAACGGCCCGTCTTTGATGGCCTCCTCAAGCGTGAGTTTCCGTGAGATCACGTCTTCGAGATCGCGTCCGAACGTATCCGGGTTCCGTCTTACGAGATGCACCGAGCCGTAGACCTTCGCGTCCCTCTCCCGAAAGGCCCCCATTTCCTCGAATCGTTTGCCATCGCGCTCGATGCGGCCGAAGTACTCGTTCAGCCAGACGATAATGTTCCGTTAGGATGTGCTATCGGCCAGGCTTTTGAACCCATGCAGCGTATCGAGAAGGGCCTGGCCGCCGGTTATCACCATATGGACGTACAGCCTCCGCCCCGCTTGCCTGAGGAGGTCAACAACGTTGTTTTCCAGCATGTAGCTCCACATCGGGATGAAGGTGGCCGCGCCGTTGTCCACGACGAACGTGGAATCCTCGGTGAGAAGGCGTTCCATCAGCGCGTCAAAACCGCGCTGGTCGATAGTGCCGTCGCGCAAGAGTTCGAGGCGGCTAACGTCCAGCGCTTTGTATTGGAAAAGCGTGCTGTTGACTGGGTCGGTGTCGATGCAATGGATCTCCCGGCCGCGGTCCCGGAAGTACTGCGCCAGAATGCTGGCGATCAGCGACTTGCCGACACCTCCCTTGCCTTGCAACGATAGGTGAATGGAGTTGGCGCAGCGTTGATCTCCTGCCGCGCCGTTGGCACCGATGGATTGAACGGCGTCTTCTGCCGCCACTGGGGTCTTTGCCATACGAGTTTGAATTGCTCCTCTCTGATTGCTAGCGGTTCCGCTCCGTCGCCGCCAGCGCTTTCTTGATTGTTCGTTCGACGTAGTCGTGTTGCCTCCGCTCGCTTCCTTTATGGCTGAGGTCTCGGGATCGAATCGCAGCTTCAACCTCGGCCTCCGTGCGTCCGTGTGCGATTGCGTAGACCGCATATGCCAGATCGATACGGGTGCCGTCGCCTCCATATCTCGGGTCGGCGCGGAAGACATCTATCGATTTCAGTGCCTGGATGTGCGGCGAGTAGACGGATGCGCGTACTGCTCTTCGTTCCTCCTCTTCGCGTTGCCGACTCTCGATCCCCTTGACGACTTCTTTGAGGAATCGCCCCGCCGCCGGATAAACCGCGCCGCCCGCCTCAACGAGCTTGACGAAAGGATGAAGGCCGGTGGTGGCATCGCGATATTTTTCCTTCCGGTTTGTGAATCCGCTAAGCCGGCCGAAATGCCGCCAGTCTGCGGCTCCGATGTCACCGCCGAACCGCTGCGCCAACGCGCGGGCCGCCGCGGTTCCCATTTCCTTGTCCAATCTCTCAGGATGTTTTAGCCAGGCTTGGAAATTGCCGGGCGAGGTTTCCACCACAAGCGCCGGCGAGAATCCCGCAATCTTCATCTGCCCGATAGCGTCCTGCGTCAGATCATCGATCAGGCTGAGGTGATGTTCTCCCTTCGGTCGGATGTAGATGTTCCGGCCGTCGCGGTTTTGGTGGCGCAACCAAGGAACTGATCTTGCCAGCGAATCTCTATCCCATACGCGCGGAACCATGACGGCTTCGCCATCATGCGCGTCCGGCTTGAAGAGGCCAACTTCGAAGACTTCGGCGGCCATCGCCTCCACCTGACGCTGCACAGCCTCCACAGTCCTGTTCCATCCCGGCATGCCGCACAAGCCCCCTAAGTACTAAGGGACTGTGCTCAAGCATTCGGGACGCGAACGAGAAAATATTTGTCGGGGATCTATTCTGCCGATGCCACCGGCTTGCGGAGGCGCATGTTTTTGAACGCTTCGAGGTACTGAGCGTAGCAAGGGGAGCAATGGGTCACGTGCTTCCATTGGGGATCGTCCTCGATGGTGTCATCGAACTGGGCGGAGCGGCTGGCGAGTGCAAGAATGCCGCCTTCGTCCGGGCACCCGCGTCGCTCAGGATTCGGATACGCATTCAGAATGCCGTCCTGAACTCGACCCTGAACGCGTTTCCACTTCTGCTCTGGCGTCTCTTCTTTCATCCGCCGAACATTATAAGTGTGTTCGGGAGAAAGCGCCAGAAGAATCTACTCCCCGCCCATTTTCTTCAGCCAACGGTAGAAACGTCGCTTCACCGGTTCCGGTTCGGCATCCCCTACCTGGGCCGCAATCTCGGGCCAGTCGTACCCTCGTCGGAACATCTGGAAAACAAGCCGCATCTGAGCACGCCCTTCATCTTCCAAACGATCCTCGATCGAATCCAGCATGATCTGCTGCTCGAAAACGGCAGGGTACCTGGTCGGATCGGCCAAGGTGTGATCCCGGATCTTCTCGTCGAGTGCTTCGAGGGCCGTGTACAACTTCGGATATTTCCTTCGCCTCCAGTCACCCACGTTCAGTTCAGCTCCTAGCGACAAAGCTTTTCTCAAAACACGACGGGCTGGGGAACAGCCGAGAGCGTTGCCGTACCGTGCCCATAATCTATGGACGCTCTCCTCGGTCAGTTCGGATGCACACCACGCATCCCCAAGTGTGAAGCGCGCGATGTTTACAAGGTGCTGGCGAACTGGCGCGACGCCACGGGAAAACCACTCAGGATTGATGGCTTGGCCGTGACGGTCGAAGGCGGCAATGCAGATGGGAACGGTCCGTCTACGAAGTGCTTCTGGTAAATCGTCGTAGTCCTGCGGAATAACTACAAAAAGTCCCATACCTCTGAAAAACACCCTTCCGGGACTTTGGAGAGCACGGCGGGAAGTTTTTTTCGATTTCGCGTCCCGAACTGCTATCGGCAGTCCCTTAGTACTTAGAGGGGCAAGTTGGACGCGGAAGCAATGCAGGAAATATAGCACAGTTGGAGGAAACGTCAAGTGGGAAATGTGGCCGTCGGAAATGTTGCCGTCATTCATGACGAACATCATCATCGCCTCGAAACCAAATTGAAACGGGAGCTTGGAGATCAGGTGCTAGCGCTGCTCAATGACGACAGGACGGAAGACGTGGTTCTCAATCCCGACTCTTCGCTGTGGTGGAAGCGGATGGGCGAAGGGTTCACTCGGGTCGGCGAGATTCCGCCGGCGCAGGCTTCTAGCGCGCTGAGCACGATCGCGGCGTGGCGCGGCACAGTGTTAAATCATGAGCATCCTATTCTTGAAACGGAACTTCCGATTGACGGCAGCCGTTTCGAAGGCATCGTTTCGCCGGTCGTGCGGCAGACCGTATTTGCAGTTCGTCTACGTCCGCGCAAGATCTTTCGGCTCGACGAATACGAAGCTAATGGCATTCTCACGGCTAAGGATGACCCGCTGAACCACCTCCGACGGCAGGACGATTTCCTAAATGCCGTGCGCGGGTTACAGCACGGTGACATCATCCGCGCCGCTGTGCGTGCGAAAAAGAACATCGTCGTCGTTGGCTCGACCGGCAGCGGAAAAACAACATTCGTGAACGCGTGCCTGGACGCGCTGGCGACGTTGGCGCCGCACGATCGCGTGATCTCTATTGAAGACACGACAGAATTGCAGTGTGCTGTAAAGAACTATCTTGACTTGCGTGCGGTAGGGAACGTCACCATGCTCGACTGCCTGCGTGCATGTATGCGCCTGAAGCCAACGCGAATCGTCGTCGGTGAGGTCCGCGGCGCGGAGGCTCACACGCTTCTCAAGGCATGGAACACAGGCCATCCAGGAGGCCTGGCAACGGTGCACGCCAACGACGCCGTAAGTGGCTTGATCCGCCTGGAAAGCTTGGTCGCCGAGGCGACCAGCGCACCCCAGCAAACGCTCATAGCGGAGGCCGTTGATTTGGTCATTTTCGTCGATGAGGAGCCGCAGCTTGCGGCCGGCCGCAAGGTCAGGGAGGTTTTGCTCGTAACCGGGTACTCCGATGGGAAATACACGGTCGAGCACGTTTAGGAGCAAGGCAACAGACATCAAAAGGAGACGTTTGAGAAATGCAGCGAATCAGCAATCGAAACCAATCGAGCCTGGCTATCAGGCTCGCAACATTATTCACCTGCGCCTGGGCATTCAGTGTGCGGCTCCACGCCGCCGCGGCGGGCAACCTGCCGTGGGAGCGCCCCATGCAAACGATCGCGACATCACTCACGGGACCGGTGGCATACGCCGTCGGCCTCATTGGAATCGCGATCGCGGGCGGCACAATGTTGTGGGGCGGTGAACTCACAGAGTTTGGCCGGCGCGCTTGCATGATCGGCCTAGTGGTGTCGGTATTGGTGTTCGCGGCTCCAATGCTGGCGAGCGCCTTCGGCGTCAACGCGGCGGTGGTATAGGGCCATGACCACGGACAGACCGCGAGAAATCGTCATCCACCAATCGGCGAATCGCCCCAACCAGATTCTCGGTGGCGATCGCGAACTGGTCCTGTTGACGATTCTCGTTTCAGTCAGCCTCGCGTTTAGCTTGGCCACGCTGTGGGGCTTCGCCCTGGCTGTGGGTTTCTGGATCGGAGCCATCGCTGTCCTGCAACGGATGGGCAAGGCCGATCCGGTGCTGAGGCAGGTTTACTTGCGGCACATACGATACCGCTCGTTCTATCCGGCGAAGAGCGGCCTATTTAGCCAGTGTGTGCCGCACGCTTCAAAGTGGAGGTGAGGAAAAACATGCACCGAAATGAACACCGAAAACATCCACGCGGCCTGGCTGATCTCCTGCTGCCGCATGCGTTGATCGAGGACGGCATCCTCCTCCAACAGGATGGGTCTTTGCTGGCCGGTTGGTCGTATCGCGGTCCCGACATGATGTCCGCTGCCGCGGCTGAGATGGACGCCTTGAGCGCGCGCCTGAACCACGTGCTCCGGTTCGGATCGGGTTGGATGGTTCAATGTGACGCGATCCGTTCCCATGCTCCCGGCTACCCGGAACACGGAGCCTTCCCCGACCCGGTGAGCCGCGTCATCGACGATGAACGCCGCCAGCAGTTCATGGATGAAGGCGCCCATTTTGAAAGCGAGTATTTTCTGACGCTCACCTACCTGCCACCTCCCGAAGTGGAAGAGCGTGCCAAGGGCTGGCTGTTCGAAGGGCGTGGCGCATATAGCAGCAGCAAGACTGCGGCTCAACATCTGGAACGCTTTCGAATCAAAGTGGACATGTTCGAGAACGTTTTCGGCCAGCTTTTCCAAACTGAGCGCCTTAAGCGAATCACGGTTAGCGACGACTTCGGTCACGAGCACGCCCACGACCGCCTGTTGCGATACATGCGCCGCTGCATCAGCGGTATCGATCATCCCTTTGCGCTGCCAGAGATCCCTTGCTACCTCAATGAAACTCTCGCTTGTGAGGACTTCTACGGGGGTGTCGAGCCGCGAGTCGGTAGGAAGCACGTTCGAGTCATCGCGCTCGACGGCTTCCCCCGCATGAGTTCACCCGGCATCCTCCGCGAACTGGACCAGTTGCCAATCGAGTATCGCTGGAACACACGTGCCTTGCTCATTGACCCCGAGGAGGCGCGCGGAATGCTCGACAAGCACCGCAAGAAGTGGCGCTCCAAGATCCGCGGCTGGAAGGATCAAATCCTCAAGACGCAGAATGGCGCTGTTGACCTTCACGCCCAGGAAATGGCTGCCGACGCGGAGGGAGCGATGAGCGTTGCGGCGGCGGGCGACGTACAGTTCTGTCAGTACAGCGCCAATATCATTTGCCTCGACGAAGACGTTGACCGCCTCTACGAAAGTACTCGCCTGGCCATGAAGACGATCCAGAACCTCGGCTTTTCGTGCCGCATTGAAGACATCAATGCAGTCGAGGCGTGGCGCGGTTCGCTTCCAGGGGACGGTTACTGCAATGTCCGCCGCGTCCTGCTGCACACCCTGAACCTGGCGGACATGATGCCGATCACCTCGGTTTGGGCCGGCTTGCGAGAGAATCCCAGCGCTTTGATGCCGAAGAAGAGTCCGGCCCTTCTGTACGCCGCCACAAGCGGTGCGACTCCGTTCCGGTTCAATCTGCACGTCTCTGACCTGGGTCACACTCTGGTCGTTGGTCCCTCTGGCGCCGGCAAGTCCACTGCTCTCGGTCTTATCGCCGCGCAGTGGTTTCGTTATCCGCGCGCTCAGGT
>Ga0335085_10010848_pt1 | contig 13578 bp, 15 predicted proteins | sample Lox_Sample_45_FD_206712 | JGI IMG/M metagenome (GOLD analysis project Ga0335085, IMG submission 206712) | Soil microbial communities from Loxahatchee National Wildlife Refuge, Florida, United States - Lox_Sample_4.5 | ecosystem: Environmental > Terrestrial > Soil > Wetlands | place: USA...
GCCGTAGGGCACGACGATCTTCACCGGGCGCGTCGGGTAGGCCTGCGCGAGCGCCGCGGCCGTGACGAGCGGCGCGGCGAGCAGCGCGACGAGGCGGGCGATTGCTTTCATGGGGATCCTCCCTTGCGAGCCAAGCTTAGAATAGCCGGCGCAAAATGAACATCAGAGGAGCGAAAGCCATTCCGATCCTGCCGTCCCGCGCCACGGTAGAGGGGCTGGACCGCGCCCCGCACCGCGCGTTCCTGCACGGGCTCGGCCTCTCGGACGCCGACATCGCGCGGCCCTTCGTCGGCGTCGCCTCGACCGACGGCCGCGTCACGCCCTGCAACGCGCTGCTCGGCGGCTTCGCGCGCGACGCCTGCGAGGGCGTGCGCGCGGCCGGCGGCACGGCGTTCGACTTCGGCTCGATCTCGGTCGCCGACTCGATGTCGATGAACCACGGCGGCATGCGCTATTCGCTGGTCTCGCGCGAGCTGATCGCCGACGGCGTCGAGGCAGTGGCGCGCGGGCACGCCTACGACGCGCTGGTCGGCTTCGCGGGCTGCGACAAGACGCTGCCCGGGATGATGATGGCGATGGTGCGCCTCGACCTGCCGTCGGTATTCGTCTACGGCGGCGCGGCGCTGCCGGGCTCGCTCGACGGGCGCGAGGTCACCGTGCTCGACACCTACGAGGCGGTCGGCGGCGTCTATGCCGGGAGCGTGACGCGCGCGCAGCTCGACCGGCTCGAGCACGCCTGCCTGCCCACGCTCGGCTCCTGTCCCGGCCAGTTCACCGCCAACACCATGGCGATGGTCTCGGAGACCCTCGGCCTCGCGCTGCCCGGCTCGGCGACGCTGCCCGCGGTTTCTCCCCTGAGGAAGGACCTGTCGGCGCGGGCGGGGAGGGAAGTCATGCGGCTCCTGCGCGACGGCGGGCCGCTGCCGCGCCAGCTGGTGACGCGCAAGAGCCTGGAGAACGCCTGCGCCGCGGTTGCGGCGACCGGCGGCTCGACCAACGCCGGCCTGCACATCCCGGCGATCGCGCACGAGGCCGGCATCCGCTTCTCGCTCGACGACCTGGCGCGCGTCTCGAAGCGCACGCCGCTCGTCGCCGACATGAAGCCGGGCGGCAGGTACCTCGCCAAGGACCTGCACGAGGCGGGCGGCGTCTACACGGTGCTGAAGGAGCTGCTGAAGCGCGGCGCGCTGCACGGCGACTGCCTGACGCTCTCTGGAATTTCACTGGAAAAGGCCCTCTCGGATCATTCCGGCGCCGACGGCAAGGTCGTTCCCCATGAGGCGATTTCTCCTACCGGCGGCATCGTCGTGCTGAAGGGGAACCTCGCGCCCGACGGCGCGCTGCTCAAGGTCGCGGGACTGAAGCAGCTGCGCTTCGAGGGGCCGGCGCGCGTGTTCGACTGCGAGGAAGCCTGTGCGGAGGTGGTGCGGGCGCGGAAGCACAAGCCGGGCGAAGTCCTCGTCATCCGCTACGAAGGCCCGCGGGGCGGACCGGGGATGCGCGAGATGCTCGGCGTCACGGCGCTGCTGTACGGCCAGGGGATGGGCGAGAAGGTTGCGCTCGTCACCGACGGGCGCTTCTCGGGCGCGACGCGCGGCCTGATGGTCGGCTACGTCTCGCCTGAGGCGGCCGTCGGCGGTCCGCTCGCGCTGCTGAGGAACGGCGACCGGATCACGATCGACGCGGCGAGGGGCGCGCTTTCGGTCGATCTTTCATCCTCGGAGCGGAAGCGGAGGATGGGAAGGGTGAGGACCCCGAAACGATCCCTGGGCGGCGTGCTCGAGAAGTACGCGGCGCAGGTCGGCTCGGCCTTCCGCGGCGCCGTCACCCACAGCGGCGCGCCCAGCAGGCGAACGTCCCGCGCACGATAAAGCCGCAGCCGAGCGGCAGCGTCCACCAGGTGCCCGCGCGCTCGCCGCGCGCCGTCACCTGGCCGGCGAGCCCGGACTCGTCGCCTTCGGCGGCGAGGATGCGGCAGGCCGCGGCGAGCGCCTCGGGCGCGGTGAGCTCCGGCGCCTTCAGGTCGTGGTCCATCTCGCGGCCGACGCGGTCGAGGAAATAGGATTTGTCGCGTTGCTGCATGGTCGCTCCTAGGATTTTGATTTTATTAAGCCTTGCAAGGCTTTGCATCCTCCAATTTGCGCTTTGTGCGGTGCGAAGGCAGACTGCGCCCCTTTCACCAGGCCCGACTCGAATTCTCTCTGGCTAACGGAACCCGATCGGCAGAGTCGAGTACCGCCGGATTGGCGCTTCTCGCGCTCGGCGTCGTGTACGGCGACATCGGCACCAGCCCGCTGTACGCGGTGCGGGAGACGTTCAGTCCCACGCACGGAATCGCGCTGACGGCGGAGAACATCGTCGGCGGCATCTCGACGATTTTCTGGCTGCTCATGATCGTGGTCTCGCTCAAGTATGTGACGCTCGTCCTGCGAGCCGACAACCGCGGCGAGGGGGGCATCATGGCGCTGCTTGCGCTCGCCTCCTCGGCGGTCCGCGATCGCCCGCACTGGCGCGTCGCGCTGCTCTTGATCGGGGTCTTCGGCGCGTCGCTCTTCTACGGCGATGCCGTGCTCACGCCGGCGATCTCGGTTCTGTCGGCGGTAGAGGGCCTGGAGGTGGGCACCGCGGCGCTCAAGCCGTATGTGGTGCCTATCGCTGCCGGCGTCCTGGTGGCGCTGTTCCTCATCCAGCGGCATGGAACGGGGGTCGTGGGCCTGCTGTTCGGGCCGATCTGCACGCTGTGGTTCCTGTCGCTGGCCGCCGTCGGCGTATGGAACATCGCGAAGCATCCGGCGATCCTCCAGGCGCTCGACCCGGTCCACGCGATCCGCTTCGTCACCGGGCACGGCTTCGCCTCCTTCGTCGTGCTCGGTGCCGCCCTGCTCGCTATCACAGGCGCGGAGGCGCTGTACGCGGACGTGGGACATTTCGGCAAGAAGGCGGTACGCGTAGCCTGGTTCGGCCTGGTCGCGCCCGCGCTCACGCTCAACTATTTCGGCCAGGGCGCCCTGCTGATCGTCGACGCGAAGTCGCTGCAGAATCCGTTTTACCTTTCATATCCGGCGTGGGCGCTCTACCCGATGGTCGCGCTGGCGACCGCGGCCACCATCATCGCCTCGCAGGCGACCATCTCGGGCACCTACTCGATGACGCAGCAGGCCATCCAGCTCGGCTACCTGCCCCGCATGAACATCCAGCACACCTCGGCGAAGACGATCGGCCAGGTCTACCTGCCCGCTGTCAACTGGACTCTGCTTGCCGTCGTCGCCGCGGCGGTCATCGGATTCGGCTCCTCGTCGCGGCTGGCCTCGGCGTACGGCGTGGCGGTGATGAGCACGATGGTGGCTACGACGTTCCTCACGTTCTTCGTGATTCGCTACGGCTGGCACTATCCGCTCTGGCTCTGCCTGCTGGCAACCGGATCGTTCATGGTGATCGACGTGGCGCTGTTCGGCTCGGCGCTGCTCAAGATCCACGACGGCGGCTGGTTCCCGCTATTGATCGGGGCCGGGATATTCACGCTGATGACTACCTGGCGCGAGGGTCGCTCTATCATGTTCCGGCGCCTGCGCTCCTCCTCGGTGCCTCTACAAGGATTTCTCGAGTCACTGTTCCGCGATCCGCCGCAGCGTGTCCCCGGCACGGCCATTTTTCTTACCGCGACACCCGAGGCGACGCCACACGCGCTGCTGCACAACTTGAATCACAACAAGGTTCTGCACGAGCGCGTGGTATTTCTCACCGTCGAGGTGACGGACGAGCCGTGGGTGGCATTCGAGAAGCGGGTAGCGCTCACCAAGCTCGGGCACGGCTGCTGGCGCCTGAACGTGCGCTACGGGTTCATGAACGACCCGGACATCATGCAGGCGCTGGAAATCGCCGACGGCCTCGGCCTGCAGCTCGATACCATGACGACCTCCTTCTTCCTGAGCCGGGAGTCGGTGGTGCCGGTGGCGCAGGGCGAGGGCATGGCGCTGTGGCGCGAGCGGCTGTTCGCGATGATGGCCCGCAACGCGGGCAACGCCGCGGACTACTTCAAGTTGCCCGCCAACCGCGTGATCGAGCTCGGCACGAAAGTCGAGATATAGGAGCAGGGGAAGAATCCGCCCATACCCCGGGGCGCCCTAGTCGTCGCCTACGAGGCGGTAGCCGACCCCGGTCTCAGTGAGCAGGTGCTTCGGCCGCACCGGGTCCTCCTCCAGCTTGTCGCGCAGCTGCTTCATGTAGATGCGCAGGTAGTGGGTGTGCTCGACGTACGAGGGCCCCCACACCTCGCGCAACAGCTGCCGGTGCGTCACTACCATGCCGAGGTGCTGAGCGAGGCAATTGAGCAGGCGGAACTCGATCGGCGTGAGGTGCACCTCTGCGCCTCCGCGGCTGATCCTGCGGCGCTTCAGGTCCGCCTCCACGGGGCCGAGGCGCAGCACCTCTTCGCCCGTCGGCGAGCGGGAGGCATGGCGCAGCGCGACGCGCAGCCGCGCCAGCAGCTCGCCGACGCCGAAGGGCTTGGTCACGTAATCGTCGGCGCCGGCGTCGAGGGCGTCCACCTTCGCCTGCTCGCGCGTGCGCGCCGAGAGCACCAGGATCGGCATCGCCGACCACTTGCGGATGCGCCGGATTACCTCGACCCCGTCGACGTCCGGCAGCCCGAGGTCGACGACCGCGAGGTCGGGCTTGTGCGTCGCGGCGTCGACCGCGCCGCGGGCGCCGCTTTCGGCCTCGACCACGCGGTAGCCCTCCGCGGCGAGCGAGGTGCGCAGGAAGCGGCGGATTTCCGGCTCGTCCTCGACCACTAGCACCGTGGCGCGCGGCTCGCTCACGGCTCCGGCGGCGCCTCGGGCGGCGTCTCCAGCGGCAGCGTGAACCGGAACGCTGCCCCGGCGCCCGGCAGCCGCTCCGCCCAGATGCGGCCGCCGTGCAGCCGTACGATCGCGCGGCAGATGGCTAGACCGAGCCCGACGCCGCCGATCGCGCCTTCGCGCGCGCCGCGCTCGAACTTCGCGAACAGCTGCTCGGGGTCGCCGGGCGGCAGGCCCGGCCCGTCGTCCTCGATCGACACCCGCAGGCGGCCGTCCGCACGCTCGGCGCGGAGCACGACATGCGTTCCGGGCGGCGTGTATTTGGCCGCGTTCTGCAGCAGGTTGGCGAACACCTGCTCGAGCAGCGTCGCGTCCACGCGCACCAGCGGCAGGTCGGGCGGCAGGTGCACCTCGACGGCATGCGAGGCGAGCGGCCCGGTGAGCCGCCGCAGCACCGCGCCGGCGATCTCGGCGAGCGAGTGCCAGTCGCGCTCGAGCGCGATGGCGCCCGCTTCCAGCCGCGTCATCTCGAGCACGTTCGCCACCAGCTGCGCCATCTGCTGCGACTGCTCGAAGACGCTGCGCGCGAGCCCGGCGCGCTCCGCCGGGCTCATGCGCTCGCCGCCTTCGGCGAGGCTCGAGGAGGCGCCCGAGATCACCGCCAGCGGCGTGCGCAGGTCGTGCGAGATCGAGGCGAGCAGTGCGTTCCTCAGGCCCTCGGTCTCCGCGTCGATCGAGGCGCGCTGCGCCCGCTCGGCGAACTCGGCGCGCTCGAGCGCCAGCGCGATCTGCGCGGCGAAGGTCTCCAGCAGGTGGTACTGCTCCGGAAGCGTGACGCGGCGCGGGTTCGCCGGCAGCACCGCCAGCACTCCGAGCACGGGCCGTGCGCCCTCGGGCGGCGCCGGCCCGCCGTGCAGCGGCAGGTAGAGCGCCTCCGCGCCCGGCAAAGTATCGGTGCCGAGGCCCGCGGCGTGGCCATGGTCCTGTACCCACTGCGCGATGCTCAGGTCGGCGCCGTGCAGCGAGCCGGCGATGCTGTCGCCGCGCGGGTAGCGCAATCGTCCGGCGTCCGGCAGCAGCACCACGGCCTGGCTCTCGAACACCTCGCTTACGTGGCGCACCGCGGCGCGCGCCATCGCCTCCTGGCCGCGCGTGGCGGCGAGCTCGCGGCTCATCGCGTACAGCAGCGCGGTGCGCCGCTCGCGGTGGCCGGCGACACGCGCCTGCAAGCGCACGCTCGCAGCGAGATTGGAGATGACCAGCGCCACCGCGAGCATGATGGCGAAGGTGATCAGGTACTGCGCGTCCGAAACCGCGAAGGTGAACTGCGGCGGCACGAAGAAGAAGTCGAAGCTCGCGACGCCGAGCACCGACGCGGTAATCGCGGGGCCGCGCCCGTGACGCACCGCGATCAGCACCACGGCGAGGAGGTAGACCATCACGATGTTGGCGAGCTCGAACAGCGGCGCGGTGACCGCGCCGACCACGGTGCAGAGCGCCGTCGCGATCACCGCCCAGGCGTAGCCGGGCCAGCGGACCTTCGCCGATTCCGGCCGCGCCGCCTGCAGGTAGGCGCGCGTGCGGGCGAGGAACGGGCTGCGCAGCGCAGCTGCTTCGTCCGCGCCTCCGACCACGTGCACGTCGATACCCTCGGTGTTGGCGAGCAGCTCGCCGTAGGTGGACGGTCGCAGCAGGCGCCGCCACAGGGCGCGGCGCGGGCGGCCGATCAGGATGCGCGTCACATTGCGCGTGCGCGCGTAGTTCGCGATTTCCTCGCCGGCGGAGGAGCCGCCGAGCGTCACCGCCTCGGCGCCGAGCGACTCGGCCTTGCGCAGCAGCTCGATGCGCCGGTCGCGCTCCGCTTCGGGCAGGCGCAGCAGGTCCGGCGTCTCGACGTACACCACGATCCACTCGGCGTGCAGCGCGGTGGCGAGGCGCTTGCCGGCGCGCACCAGGCGCTCGGCCTCCTCGTAGGGACCGATCGCGACGAGGATGCGCTCGCCCGCCGCCCAGGTCTCGCGGATGGCGTGGCCTTCCTTGTACTCGCGCATCGCCGCGTCCACCCGGTCGGCGGTGGTGCGCAGCGCGAGCTCCCGGAGCGCGATCAGATTGCCCTTGCGAAAGAAGCTTTCCAACGCCTGTCGCGCCTGCTCCGGGACGTAGACCTTGCCGGCGCGCAGCCGCTCGAGCAGCTCGTCGGGCGGCGTGTCGACCAGCTCCACCTCGTCGGCGGTCTCGAATACGACGTCGGGCACCGTCTCCCGCATGCGCACGCCGGTGATCCCGGCGACGATGTCGTTCAGGCTCTCGATGTGCTGCACGTTGACCGTGGTGTAGACGTCGATGCCCGCGTCGCGCAGCTCCTCGATGTCCTGCCAGCGCTTGCCGTGGCGCGGCGGCGGCTGGCCCTCGATCGGATTGGTGTGCGCGAGCTCGTCCACCAGCAGCAGCGCGGGCTTTCTCGCCAGCGCGGCGTCGAGATCGAAGTCGCGCAGCGCGGCGCCGCGATAGGTGACGGTGCGGTAGGGCAGTTGCTCCAGGCCTTCGAGCAGCGCCTCGGTCTCGGCGCGGCCGTGCGGCTCGACGTAGCCCACGACCACATCGCCGCCCTTGGCCTTCTGCCGGCGCGCCTCCTCCAGCATGGCGTAGGTCTTGCCCACGCCCGCCGTGGCGCCGAAGAAGATCTTCAGCTTGCCGCGCCGGGCCTTCTCCTCCTCGCGCTGCACTCGCGCGAGAAGCGCGTCCGGGTCGGGCCTCGCGGCTGCCATGGAGGCGAACTGTAGCACCGCCGCCGGCCGGCACCGGCGGCCGCGCTCACGCCTGCTACAGCAGCCGCGCGAGGATCGCCACGAGCAGCACGAGCAACGCCGGAAGCGCCGCGCCGACACTCTCCGAGACTTCGTGCGCGTTCTCGCGCCAGGCCACGCGCTGGGGAACGTCAGGAACGTTCGTCACGCCTGCCGGCTTCCTTGCCGCGCTCGCGGCTACCCAGGTACTCGCCGAAGACAAACCCGAGACTGAAGGCGACCAGCGCGATACAGACGAGCGCTAGAACCGCGGTGGAGGAGGTCATGGCTCAGAACGTTCGAAGCCGCCCTGGACCGCAGGCTTGCCACGCGTTTGCGCGATGCCGCGATACAGGTACTCGGAGGCGAGCGTGGAATTGCCAGTGAACGTGTGCGGCGACTTCGGCTCGGCGGCCGCGGACGGAGCAAGCGCCGGCCCGGGCGCCGTCAGTGCGGCGGTCGGCAGACCAAGCGATTGCCGGACCGCGGCTCGGGCGTTGCGACGCCGCTCGCTCTCGCACTCCGGGCTGCAGGTGAGCTGGCGGCCGTACGCGACACTAGCGCGCGCCTCGGACACCGTGTGCAGCCGTTGGCAGGCGGGGCAGCGATGCACGGGCATGGCGGGTGGCGTGCTAGAAGAAGTGCTCGGCGCGCCGCGCCAAGCGCTCCGCGCGGGCTTCGGCATTCAACGGCGCGGTGGCGGCGCCTGGGCGGCGCGCCTCGAGCGAGCGCGGCGCGACCAGCGTCACTTCGGCCACCGGCAGGGACATCAGCGCGACGGCGACCGCGAGCGCCGCGCCGCCGCACGCACGGATACAGATGTGAGTGCGGCTCGGCTGCTGGGCGATGTGCTCGCGCAGCGCCTGCACGCCCGCGGCGCCGGCGGGAAAGCGGCCGAAGTTGCAGCGGTTGCCGTCGTGCCGCTCGGCGACAATCAGCGCGCCGTCCTCGGCCACGTCTACGCCGTAGTAGCGCTCCGAGGACAGCGCACGGGCCGGTCTCAAGGCGGTTCCTTCCGGTCAGCGCGCGGCGCTGGCGCTGCGCGCGGCCTCAGGAGACCCCGCTAGGGGGCCCGTCGGGCTCACGATGTACCCCGATCCGGCGACGACGAAGAGCAGCAGCGCGGGCGCCCAGAGGCGCTCGGCCAGCCGTGACAGTCTGTTGCGGTTTCTCATGTGCGGCTCCTTTCCTGCTCAATATAGGAGCCGCGCCGTAAGAATGGCGTATAGAGTTATCTCGCGGCGTCGAGGGCCAGATTCAGTTCGAGCACGTTGACGCGCGGCTCGCCGAGGAAGCCCAACTGCCTGCCTTGGGTATGCGCGGCGACCAGGGCGCGCAGCTTGTCCTCCGGGATGTTCCTGATCTTCGCGATTCTGGGAACCTGGTATTCCGCCGCTGCCGGCGAGATGTCCGGGTCGAGCCCCGAGGCCGAGGCGGTGACGAGATCGACCGGGACACCGCCTGCGGGCACCGGCCCGGCATCGCGCAGCGCCTTGACCCGGCCTTCTACCGCGTCCTTGAGCGCAGGGTTCGTCGGCCCGAGATTGGAGCCGGAGGACGAAGCCCCGTTGTAGGCCTGCGGGGAGGTCGCCGACAGACGGCTCCAGAAGTATTTCGGGTCGGAGAACGGCTGCCCGATCAGGCGAGAGCCTGCGATTTTTCCGTTCTGGACGATCAAACTCCCGTTCGCCCGGTCTCTGAACGCGACTTGCGCGATTGCGGTGACGAGCAGGGGATAGGCGATGCCGGTGATCACCGTGAACACGATCACGGCGCGGATGGCTTGCAGCGAGGTCTTGAGCATGGCGTTTCCTAGGCGAGCCGGAGCAGCTCGAGCACGATGTCGATGATCTTGATGCCGAGGAAGGGAACCACGACGCCGCCCAGGCCGTAGATCCAGAGATTGCGCTGCAGGACCGCGGCGGCACCGACCGGCCGGTAGCGCACGCCCTTCAGCGCCAGCGGGATCAGCGCTGGAATGACCAGCGCGTTGAAGATGACCGCGGACAGGATCGCCGACTGGGGGGTCGCCAGCCGCATGACGTTCAGCACGTTCAGCTCCGGGTAGGTGGTGGCGAACGCCGCCGGGACGATGGCGAAGTACTTGGCGACGTCGTTGGCGATCGAGAACGTGGTTAGCGCGCCGCGCGTCATCAGCATCTGCTTGCCGGTCTCGACCACCTCGATCAGCTTGGTCGGGTTGGAATCGAGGTCGACCATGTTGCCGGCTTCCTTCGCCGCCTGGGTGCCGGTGTTCATCGCCACCGCGACGTCGGCCTGCGCCAGTGCCGGGGCGTCGTTGGTGCCGTCGCCGGTCATCGCCACCAGCTTGCCCTGCGCCTGATGCTCGCGGATCAGCCTGAGCTTCGCCTCCGGCGTCGCCTCGGCGAGGAACTCGTCTACGCCCGCCTCCGCGGCGATCGCAGCGGCGGTCACCCGGTTGTCGCCGGTGATCATCACGGTCCGGATTCCCATTCGGCGCAGCTCGGCGAAGCGCTCCTTGATGCCGCCCTTGACGACGTCCTTGAGCTCGATCACGCCCAGCACCCGGGCTCCCTCGGAAACCACCAGCGGAGTGGAGCCGCGCCGTGCCACCGCCTCGACGGCCTGCCGCACGTCGTCGGGGAACCTGCCGCCGAGCGATTCGACGTCCGCGCGCACGGCTTCCGCGGCCCCCTTGCGCAGGCGCCGGCCTTCGAGATCGACGCCGCTCATGCGCGTCTGGGCCGAGAACGGCACGAAGTTCGCCTTCAGCGACGCGAGGTCCCGCTCGCGCAGTGCGAACTTGGTTTTTGCGAGCACCATGACCGAGCGCCCCTCCGGGGTGAGATCGGCCATCGAGGCGAGCTGCGCGGCTTCGGCCAGCACCCGCTGCGCGACGCCCTCGGCCGGAAGGAACTCGGTCGCCTGCCGGTCGCCGAGCGTGATCGTGCCTGTCTTGTCGAGCAGCAGCACGTCGACGTCGCCCGCGGCCTCGACGGCGCGCCCGGACATCGCGACGACATTCTTCGCGATCATGCGGCCCATGCCGGCGATGCCGATCGCGGAGAGCAGGCCGCCGATGGTCGTGGGGATGAGGCAGACGAGCAGCGCCACCAGCGTCGTGATCGATACCGGCTGTCCCTTCTTCGCCAGCTCTACTGCGTAGACGGCGTAGGGCAGCAGCGTGGCGCAGGCGAGCAGGAAGACGAGCGTCATGACCACGAGCAGCACCGTGAGCGCAATCTCGTTCGGCGTGCGCTGCCGGCGCGCGGACTCGACCATCGCGATCATGCGATCGAGGAAGGACTCGCCCGGGTTCGCGGTCACGCGCACCACAAGCCAGTCCGAGAGCACGCGCGTGCCGCCCGTGACCGAGGAGAAGTCGCCGCCCGACTCGCGGATCACCGGGGCCGATTCCCCCGTGATGGCCGACTCGTCGACCGACGCCACGCCTTGCACGACTTCGCCGTCGGCCGGGATCGTCTCGCCGGCCTCGACGAGATACCACTCGCCCGCCCGCAAGCTCGTGCCGGGGACCTTCTGCCAGGCGGCGTCCTTCTTCGCCGAGGCGAGCTTCTTTGCCATCACTTCCTTGCGCGCGGCGCGCAGGCTCGCTGCCTGCGCTTTGCTGCGCCCTTCCGCGAGGGCCTCGGCCAAGTTGGCGAACAGCACCGTGAACCAGAGCCATACCGACACAGCGAAGATGTAGCCGGCCGGCGCCTCCCCTTTGCCAAAAAGCGCCTGCAGCCAGAGGCCGGCGGTGAGGATCGCGCCGATGTAGCAGACGAACATCACCGGGTTGCGCCACTGCGCCCGCGGCGTGAGGCGCCCGAACGACTCCCGCAGCGCTGGCTTGAGGAACCGGGGCTCGAACATCGCCCGCACGCTTCCGGCCTGCGCGGCGCGCAGGGCGGCGGTCTGATTGCTCATGTCGAAATCCTCACTTTGCGGTTGCCAGCATCTGGAAATGCTCGACGATCGGGCCGAGCGCGAGCGCGGGCACGAAGGTGAGTGCGCCCACCAGCAGCACGGTGCCCACCAGCAGCACGACGAAGAGCGGCGTGTGGGTCGGCAGCGTGCCGAGTCCCACCGGAACCGTCTTCTTGGCCGCGAGCGACCCGGCGACGGCGAGCGCCGCGATGATCAGCGGGTAGCGCGCGAACAGCATCGCGAAGCCGAGCGCGGTGTTGTAGAAGGGCGTGTTGGCCGAGAGGCCGGCGAACGCGCTGCCGTTGTTGTTCCCCGCGGAGGAGAACGCGTACAGGATCTCGGAGAAGGCGTGCGCGCCCGGATTGGCGACGCCGGCCTTGCCCGCGTCCGCGAGCACACCGACGGCGGTGCCGATCAGCACGACGAGCGGCGGCAGCAGGATGGCGACCGAGGCCATCTTCATTTCGAAGGACTCGAGCTTCTTGCCGAGGTACTCGGGGGTGCGGCCGATCATCAGGCCGGCGACGAACACCGCGATCAGGACGAACATCACCATCCCGTACAGCCCCGAGCCGACGCCGCCGAAGATCACCTCGCCGAGCTGTATGTTCCACATCGGCACCAGGCCCCCGAGCGGAGTGAACGAGTCGTGCATCGAGTTCACCGAGCCGTTCGAGGCGTCGGTGGTCACGTCCGCCCAGATCGCCGAGTTGACGATGCCGAAGCGCACCTCCTTACCTTCCATGTTGCCGCCCGACGAGACAGCGCTGGCAGTGGTGTCGGCACCGGCCTTGGCGAGGATCGGGTTGCCGCTCTGTTCGGCCCACACGGCGACCGCCATCAGCGCGACCATCACCACCGTCATCGCGGCGAGGATCGCCCAGCCCTGGCGCGTATCGCCGACCATGCGGCCGAAGGTAATGCACAGGCCGCCGGAGATGAGCAGGATCGCCAGCATCTCGAGGAAATTCGCGATGGGCGTCGGGTTCTCGTACGGGTGCGCGGAGTTGACGTTGAAGAAGCCGCCGCCGTTCGTGCCGAGCTGCTTGATCGCGATCTGCGAGGCGGCCGGGCCGAGCGGGAGCGTCTGCTCGTGCGTGGTCTTCTTCTCCATCACCGGCTTGCCCTCCTTGTCCACGAGCGGCTTGCCGTCCGGTCCGTTCTTCTGTTCCTCGTATGCGATCTTCTCGACCGTCTGTGCCGTCGCGTACGGCTTGAACGTCTGCACTACGCCCTGGCTCACGAGGGCGAGCGCGAGGAGGAAGGACAGCGGCAGGAGCACGTAGATGGTGCATCGGGTGAGGTCGACCCAGAAGTTGCCCACGGTCTGCGCGGACTTACGCGCAAAGCCCCGGATCATCGCGATCAGCACCGCGATGCCGGTCGCGGCGGACACGAAGTTCTGCACCGCGAGCGCGAGCATCTGGGTGAGATAGCTCATGGTGGACTCGCCGCCGTAGCCCTGCCAATTGGTGTTGGTGGCGAAACTGACCGCCGTGTTCCACGAGGAATCGGGGGACACGGCGCCCATGCCCGCCGGATTCAGCGGCAGCAGGTTCTGGAAGCGCTGCAGCGCGTAGACCGCGAGCAGGCCGAAGAAGTTGAAGACCAGGCAGACGACGGCGTACTTGGTCCAGTGCATCTCTTCGGCGGGGTCGACGCCCGAGGCCTTGTAGGTGAGGCGCTCCAGCCAGCCGAGCGCCGGGCTGAGGAAGCTGCGCTCGCCCTGGAATACCTTGGCCATGAACTCGCCCAGGGGCTTGGCGAGCAGCAGCAGCACGACGACGTAGAAGCCGCACTGTATGAGGATGTTCGAGATCACGAGAAGTCCTCCGGCCGGAACAGCGCCCAGAAGAGATAGACCACCAGGCCAAGCGTCACCAGCGCCCCCAGCAGGTAGAGGCCGCTCATTTGTAGCTCCTCGCGCGCTCGAAGAAATAGGTGAGCCCGACCATCGCGGCGAAGAACGCGATCGAGAGGGCGAGATAGAGGATGTCGGTCATGTGTGCCTCCCTGCGATGCCGGGAATCTACGGCCGTGCCCGTAAAGATCCCGTAAGGAATGTTATAAAGTCCGCCCAT
>Ga0335085_10010849_pt1 | contig 13577 bp, 9 predicted proteins | sample Lox_Sample_45_FD_206712 | JGI IMG/M metagenome (GOLD analysis project Ga0335085, IMG submission 206712) | Soil microbial communities from Loxahatchee National Wildlife Refuge, Florida, United States - Lox_Sample_4.5 | ecosystem: Environmental > Terrestrial > Soil > Wetlands | place: USA: Florida...
CGCCCGCGAGTACCGGGGCATCCAGGAAGTCATCGTGCAGAACTTCCGGGCCAAGCCGGACACCAAGATGCGCGACGTGCCCGACGCCGAACTCGATGACCTGGCCGCCACCATCGCCGTCACCAGGCTCGTCCTCGGGTCCAAGGCCCGCATCCAGGCGCCGCCCAACCTGGTCGGCGCGCAGTACGACCTGATCCTGCGGGCCGGCATCGACGACTGGGGCGGCGTCTCCCCGCTGACCCCGGACCACGTCAACCCCGAGCGCCCGTGGCCGGACATCGACGAGCTCGCCGAGCGCACCGCCCGGGCGGGCTTCACCCTGCGCGAGCGGCTCACCATCTACCCGCCTTACCTGCGCGAGCCGTGGCTGGACCCGCGGCTGGCCCGGCACGTGGCCGCGCTGGCCGACCCGGCGACCGGGCTGGCCGCCGAGGGGGCCCGCCCGGCCGGCCTGCCGTGGCAGGAGCCCGACGGCGGCTGGGACCCCTTGGGCCGGGACGGATCCGGCCGCACGGACCTGCACGTCACCATCGACTCCGCCGGCCGCACCCATGACCGCCGGGAGGACTTCGCCGAGGTCTACGGCGACTGGGATGAGATAGCCGAACGGACCGGCGCGCGTGCCCCGGCTACCGCCTCGAGCCCTTCCATCTCGAACCCCGCCGCCCTCCGCTCCGGCGAGGTCGCCTCGGCCCTCCGGCAGGCCGAACGCGATCCGGCCCGCCTCACCGACACCCAGGCCATCGCGCTGCTGTCCGCCGACGGCCCCGACCTGGAGGCGCTGGCCGGGATCGCCGACGCGCTACGGCGCGAAGTCAACGGCGACGACGTCACCTACGTGGTGACCCGCAACATCAACTTCACGAACGTCTGCTACACCGGCTGCCGTTTCTGTGCGTTCGCCCAGCGCCGGACCGACGCCGACGCGTACACGCTCTCGCTGCAGCAGATCGGCGACCGCGCCGCCGAGGCCTGGGACGCCGGCGCCACCGAGGTATGCATGCAGGGAGGCATCCATCCCGACCTGCCGGGGACAGCATATTTCGAAATCGCTTCCGAAGTCAAGCGGCGGCGTCCAGAACTTCACGTTCATGCGTTCTCCCCGATGGAGGTGCTGAACGGCGCCTCGCGGACCGGCCTGCCTATCCGCGAGTGGCTGGTCCGGGCGAAGGAGGCCGGCGTCAGCTCGCTGCCGGGGACCGCGGCGGAGATCCTCGACGACGAGGTGCGCTGGGTGCTGACCAAGGGCAAGCTCCCCGCCTCGGTGTGGATCGAGGTGATCACCACCGCGCACGAACTCGGCCTGCCCACCTCGGCCACGATGATGTACGGGCACGTCGACACGCCGGCGCACTGGGTCGGGCACCTGCGGGTGATCCGGTCCGTCCAGGAGCGCACCGGCGGGTTCACCGAGTTCGTGCTGCTCCCGTTCATCCACGAGAACGCCCCGATCTACCTGGCCGGGCTGGCCCGGCCCGGCCCGACCCGGCGGGAGAACCGGGCGGTGCACGCGGTCTCCCGGCTGCTGCTGCACGGGGCGATCGGCTCGATCCAGTGCTCCTGGGTCAAGCTCGGCGACGAGGGCTGCCGGGACGTGCTCCGCGGCGGCGCCAACGACCTGGGCGGCACGCTGATGGAGGAGACCATCAGCCGGATGGCCGGCGCCGACCACGGCTCCTACAAGACGATCAGCGGGCTGCGCGCGATCACCGAGCCGCTGGGCCGGCCGCTGCGCCCGCGCACGACCACCTACGGCGAGGTCCCGGCCGAGCGCCAGGCCGCCGCGCAAGCCACCGACGGCGTGTGCGCCTCGGTCCGCTCCGGCCTGCCCCTGCTGGCGCGCTGACCCCGGGCCACGCGCTCAGCGGGTGAGGATGAAGTCCGCGGGGTCGCGCGGCGGGCGGGGCCTGGCCTGCTCGGCCGGGTGGCCGACGGCGATCGCGCCCATCGGCCGCCAGCCGTCCGGCAGGTCCATCACCCGGGCCGCGACGTCCTGGCAGAACAGCGTGCTCGAGATCCACGCCGAACCAAGCCCGTCGACAGCCAGCGCGACCAGCAGGTTCTGCACCGCCGCGCCCATCGACACGGTGAACATGGCCTGCTCGCTGCGGTTGCGCCGCCCGTCGGGGTAGTCGTGCGCCGCGTCGGTGACCAGGCACGGCACGACGATCAGCGGCGCGTTCCGCAGCACGTCCCCGCGCCGGAGCCTGCGCGCGATCTGGTCCGGCGTGAACCCGTCGCCGCGCAGGTCGGCGGTCCAGGCCTCGCGCATCGCGTCGAGCAGCGACGTCCGGGCCGCGGCCGACTCGAGGACCGCGAACCGCCACGGCTCGCTGTGGTGCGGCGCGGGCGCGGTCAGCGCGGCGGCGATCGCCCGGCGGACCGCCACGGGGTCGACGGGTTCGGCGGTGAACGCCCGGATGGTCCGCCGGGCCAGCGGCACGTCCGCCGAGCCGAACCGGAACATGTCCTCCTCGGCGGGCCTGATGATGGCCCGCGCTCCCGGCCCGTCCGGCTCGGTGACCAGATCGGCCAGGCCGCGTACCACCGCGGCCGGCACCTGCCGCTGCTTGCCCTTGACCAGGTCGGCGGCTGAGGCGATCTCGTCGGCCACCGCCGCGACGGTGACCTCCAGGATGTTGCCGAACGTGTCGGGTTCACCGCGATGGTCTCGCACCGGGGCCACCCCGGCGGCACCGATCGCGTTGTCGGTCTGCCCGGCCCGCCAGGGGCGGCCCATCGTGTCGGTGACCAGCAGGCCGACGCTCCGCCCGGTTCGCTGCTGCAGCGCCTTGCGGATCCGGCGCGCGGACCCGTCCGGGTCCTCGGGCAGCAGCACCACGGTCCCCGGGGCGGTGTTGGACTCGTCCACGCCGGCCGCGGCCAGGACCAGCCCGTGCCGGGTCTGCGCGATCGTGGTCGGGCCCCGCCTGGCCACCACGCGCACCGTCTCCGCCTCGATGGCCTGCTCCCGGGACCTGCTGACCACCCGGCCCTCGGCCTTGCTCACGATCTTGGAGGTGATCACGAGGATGTCTCCGTCGCGCAGGTCCGGGGCCGCCGCCGCGATGAGGGCCGCCAGGTCCGCGCCCGCGGTGATCTCGGGCAGCCCGGTCACCGGGATGACCGTGACCGTCCCGGCTGTGCTCATCTCCGGGCTCATCTCCGGGCTCATCTCCGGGCTCATTTTCGGACTCACCGCAGCTCCAGGGCCAGGTCGAGCGCGGCGCGGGCGATCGCCGTGGTCGCGGGCAGGTCGCGCATCAGCAGCGGCAGCGCGCGCACCTCGATCCCGGCCAGCGCCGGATCGTAGACGGCCGCCTTGTCCTCGTCGTCGACCAGCCAGCCGTCAATGAGCTCCGGGCCGTAGTGTGCGGCGACCGCGGCGGCCGAGGTGTCCACCCCGATCGCGGCCAGGCAGGCGTCGGCCATTCCGCGCACCGGCGAGCCGCGGATGATGGGCGACACCCCGGCCACGGTTGTGGCCTCTACCGCGGCCCTGATGCCGGGTACGGCCAGGATGGTGCCGATGCTGACCACCGGGTTGGACGGCGGGAACAGCACCACGTCGGCCGCGCCGATGGCGTCGAGCACGCCGGGGGCCGGCCGGGCCCGGTCCGCGCCGGACGCGACGATCCGCGCCGCCGGCGTCTCGGCGTGCATCCGCACCCACCACTCCTGGAAATGAACCACGCGCCGCTCGGGGGTCGCCAGCACCACGTGGGTCTCGACCTGGTCGTCGGACATCGGCAGCAGCCGCACGCCCGGCTGCCACCGGCGGCAGAGCACCTCGGTGACGGCGGACAGCGGCTGGCCGTCCGCCAGCAGCTGGCTGCGCAGGATGTGGGTGGCGAAGTCCCGGTCGCCGAGGGTGAACCAGTCCGGGCTGGCGCCGTAGGCGGCGAGCTCGGCGCGGATGCGATGCGTCTCCCCGTCCCGCCCCCAGCCCTGGTCCTCGTTGATGCCGCCGCCCAGGGTGTACATGACGGTGTCCAGGTCCGGGCAGACCCGCAGGCCGAACAGGGTGATGTCGTCGCCCGTGTTTCCGATGACGGTGATCTCGGCCTCGGGCGCGGCCTGGCGCAGGCCACGAAGGAAGCGGGCGGCGCCCACGCCGCCCGCGAGCACGGTGATGCGCATAACTCTAGAGTGTGGCAGGTCCGCCGGCCCGCTCCGGTCGGCCCCCGCCGCCCGAACCGGCCGCTCTGACTGAGAGTGACCACCAGATGCGGTGCGTTACCGCTCGTGATGACGATGCGCAGTAAGCCGCATTCGCTGAGTGATTTATCCGGCATCTCGGACAACTAAGGGGACCACTATCACCTTTTCCGCTTGACTTGAAGCAAGACACGCGGGTGTAATTTCATTAGTGTAATTCTCGCCCTCCCGGGGGAACGGGCGAGAGCCGGGGGCCTCGGAAATGGGGAGGGAGGATGCGCTGTGACTGAGGTCATCGTCCCGCTGGCGCAGGTCTTCGTCAGTCCAGATGATGTCGACGAGATGGGCTGGCAGGATCAGGCGCTGTGCGCACAGACAGATCCGGAGGCGTTCTTCCCGGAAAAGGGAGGATCGACCCGGGAGGCCAAGCGGGTGTGCCGCAGCTGCGAGGTCCGGGCCGAGTGCCTGGAGTATGCGCTCGAGCACGACGAGCGGTTCGGCATCTGGGGCGGCCTGTCCGAACGCGAGCGGCGCCGCCTGAAGCGCGAGGCCGTCTAGCGGTCCCGCACATCTCGCGTTCACCTCACTGGGTGAGTCCGGGCTGTGTATGTTTAGTCCTGCGTGAGCGCAGGGGGGTAGCCGTTCGCGCAGTCCACGCGCTCTTGCCGGGCAGGTAGCCGTGCGAGGCGCTCTCGCCCCGGCCACCAGACAGGACCTTGGCACCGAACCCAGCGTCGCAGGACACAGCGCCACCAAGCGCAGCGCCGCAAAGCACATCGTCACGCAGCACGGCGTCACGCAACACAGGGCGCGTCCGTCACGTCATCACGGCGGTGGTCGTCGCTCACGACGGCGCCCGGCTGCTGCCGGGGCTCATCCACGCGGTGCGCGAGCAGACCCATCCGGTGCAGCGGGTGGTCGGGGTGGACACCGGCAGCCGGGACCGGAGCGGGGCGACGCTGACCGAACTGCTCGGCCAGGACGCGGTCTTCGGCATGGATCCCGAGACCGGGTACGGCGCCGCCATCGCCAGCGCGCTGCAGTACCCCGCGGCCAGTGTGTCAGCGGGAGCGGGGGGCCCCGCAGGCGCCACCGAGTGGATCTGGCTGCTGCACGACGACTGCGAGCCCGCCCCCGACGCCCTCGAACAGCTGCTGGCCGGGGCCGGCCGCAGCCGGCTCGCGGCCGTCATGGGCCCGAAGCTGAAGGACCTGTCCGACCGGCGCGTGGTGCGCGAGGCGGGCATCACCATGGACCGGGCCGGCCGGCGGCTCACCGGGGTCGAGCCGGGCGAGATCGACCAGGGGCAGCACGACGGCAGCCGGGCCGTGCTCGCGGTCAGCTCGGCGGGCATGCTGGTCCGCCGCGACGTCTGGAACCAGCTCGGCGGCTTCGATCCCAACCTGCCCCTGTTCCGCGACGACATCGACTTCTGCTGGCGGGCGCACGCGGCCGGCTATGAGGTCCGGGTGATCACCGACGCGGTCGTCTACCACCGCGAGCTCTCCGCCCGGCAGATCCGCGGGACGCCCGCCGCCGGCGGCCATCCGCGCCTGCTCGACCGGCGCAGCGCGCTGTACGTGTTCGCGGTCAACCTGCCGCTGTGGCCCATGCTCGGGGTGTTGTCCGGCTGCGTGGCCGGGTCGCTGGTCCGGTCGGTCTGGTGCCTGCTCACCAAGCAGCAGCGCAAGGCCGCGGCGCACCTCGGGGCGGTGGCCTGGCTGCTGCGGCACCCGCTGCTGCTGCGGCGCGAGCGCCGCCGCCGTGCCGCCGACCGCAAGCACGGCTACGCGGTGCTGCGCGACCAGCTGCCGCGCGGCCGGACGCCGGCCCGGGTCTTCGAGGCGGTGGCGGGCCTGCTGACCCGCGGGTCGGGTTACGACGGAGGCGGCCTGCACCATGCCGCGGTGGACGAGCCGGGCGATGACCTGCCGCTGCCCGCCACCGACTCGGTCCTCCGGCGGGTGCTCACCAGCCCGGGCGTCCTGCTCGTCGCCGCCCTGGCCGTGGTCGCGCTGGTCGCGGAGCGGTCGCTGACCGGCTCGGTGCTGTCGGGATCGGCCACGTTCGGTGGCGGGGCGCTGGTGCCCGCCTACAGCGGGGCGGGCAGCCTGTGGCACGAGTACCTGGCCGGCTATCACGACACGGGCATCGGCTCGGCCGCCAGCACCCCGGCGTACGTCGCGCCGCTGGCCGCCCTGGCCACGCTGCTCGGCGGCAAGCCGTGGCTGGCCACGGACGTGCTGCTGCTCGGCTGCGTGCCGCTGGCCGGGATGACGGCGTTCCTCGCCACCCGGCGGCTGACCTCGGTGCTGGCCGCGCGGATCTGGATCGCGGCCAGCTACGCGCTGCTCCCGGTGGCCACCGGGGCCGTGGCCGCGGGCCGGATCGGGACCGCGGTCGCCTTCGTGCTGCTCCCGCTGATCGGCGCCATGGTCGGCCGGGTGCTGACCGCGGCCCCGCAGGTGGCCCGCCGGGCCGCGTGGGCGGCCGGCCTGCTGACCGCCGTCGTGGCCTCCTTTGTGCCGCTGGCCTGGCCGGTCGCGGTGATCGCGGCGGTCGCGGCCGCCGCGGCCTGGTCCTGGCTCGGCGCGCGCACGGTGATCAACGCCTGCATCATCGCGGTGGTGCCCGCCGTGCTCCTCATACCGTGGACCCTCCAGCTGGTCGCCACCCCCTCCGCGTTCTTCGGTGAGGCGGGCGTGGTCCGGCCCGGGCTCGCCGTCGCTGCGCTGCGCCCCGGTTCGCTGGTGCTGCTCAGCCCGGGCGGGCCCGGGCTGCCGCCGGCCTGGGTCACCGCCGGACTGGTCGTGCCCGCCTTCGTCGCGCTGCTCGTCCGCCGCCGCACCGCCCTGGTCTACGCCGGCTGGGGCGTCGCGCTGGGCGGGCTGGTCCTGGCCCTGGTGGTGAGCCGGGCCCGGATCACGCCGCCGCAGGGCGGTGCCGCGGTCAGTGCCTGGCCCGGCCTGGCGATGGCGATCGCGGCGGCCGGCCTGCTGCTGGCGGCCACCCCGCTGATCGAGATGATCGGCCGCGCCCTGACCGGGCAGGCGGCGCGCGGGCCGGCGGACCAGGAGGATAACGGACGGTCCGGCCCCGGCTGGCGGTTCCTCGTCGCGGTGGCCGGCCTGGCCGCGGTGGTCTCGGTGCCGGCCCTGGCGGCCGGATACTGGCTGGCCGACGGACTGGACGGCCCGGTCACCGCGGCCGGTACGCCGATCCTGCCGCCGTTCGTGGCGGCCTCGGCCGCCGGGCCGGACCACCCCAGGACGCTGGTGCTCCGCACCGATGGCGGAACGCTGTCCTACGCCATCGTGCGCGCGGCCGACCCCGTGCCCGGCGAGCCCGAACTGGCCGAGACCGCTTCCTCGAGAAATGCCGTGGCGGGCGTCGTGGCCTCGCTGTCCGCCGCGGGCAGCGGTGACGCGGGCGATACCGGGCAGGCGCTGAGCCGGTTCGACATCGGGTACGTCCTGATGCCGGCTCCGGCCGGCCAGGCGCTGGCGAGCCAGCTGAACGCGGCGGCCGGCCTGCAGCCGCTGACCAGCTCGTCCTCGTATGACCTGTGGCAGGTTTCCGGCACGGTGGCACGCGCCCGCGTCGTCACCCCGGCCGGGACCGTGATCCCGGTCCCCTCCGGGCCGATCGGCGTGAACACCGTGCTCGCCCCGGGTACCTCCGGCACCCTGGTGCTGGCCGAGGCGGCGGGCGGCTGGTCCGCGACCCTGGGCGGCAGGCCCCTGGCCAGGCTGACGGCGCCGGTGGACGGCTGGGCGCAGGGCTTCGCGCTCCCGGCCGGCGGCGGCCGGCTGGTGGTCACGCGCAGCGAGACGGCCAGGAACCTCAGCCTCGGCGCCGAGGCCGCCGCCTTGCTGATCGCCTTCGTGCTCGCCCTGCCCGGCTCCAGGTCTTCGGCCCCGGCGCCCGCCACCGAGGCCGTTCCCCCCGCCGGAGGCGCCGGAGAGCCCCCCGCCGGAGGCGCCAGGGAGCCCCGCGCCGGAGGCGCCGGAGAGCGCCGCGCCGGACGCGCCCGGCCGGCCCGCCGCCAGGCGCGGCCGCAGCCCGCGATGGCCGGCGTGACCGCCGTCGGCGGAGCTCGCGCCGCCGATGGCGAGGACACCGGGGCCGGCTACCCGGCCGCCGCGGGGACAGTGGACGACGACCCGTTCGGCCTCCAGGATGATCCCGGGTTCGGCGCGGACGAGGAGCCCGCGCCTTGGGCCGGACTGGCGGAACAGATGCCGCAGACCCCGGCGCTCAAGGACCGGCCCGGCCGGCCCGACCCCGCGCCCGCGCCCGCGCCCGCGGCGCCGCGGCGCGGCCGCGGCCAGCATGCCGCCCGGCACGGCAAGCCGTCCCGCCGGTCCCGGGGTGAGGGCTGATGCGGGCCAGCCACCTGGTGCCCGCCGGGCTGGTCCTGGTGGCGCTCGGCGCTATCGGCGCCGCGGCACAGCTAAGCCACCCCGCGGCGGCACCAGCCGCGGCCGCCTCCCCGGCCGCGACCCGGCAGGTGCCGGTCACCTCGGCCGCCCGTGCCTGCCCGCCCGCCCCGGGCGGCGGTGCGATCCCGGTCGCGCTGCTGGCCGGCGGAACCGGCGCCTCAGGAACCGGCGCCGCCGGAACAGGCCAGAAGGGGCAGGTGGAGCTGACCGCGCTGCCGCCGGCCGGTCCGCCGGCGCGTTCGGGCAAAGGGTCCGGCCCGGTCCGCGCGCAGAGCCCCGGCGCGCTCTCCCTCCTGACGCTGCCCGCCAAGGCGGCGCAGGGCTGGTCGGTGGCCGGCAACGAGACCATGGCGCAAGGCCTGGAGGCCGAACTCACCCAGGGCTCGGGGCTGGCCACCGTCCGCTGCGCCGAGCCAGGTTCGGACCTGTGGTTCCTCGGGCCCGGGCAGCTGAACGGCGGGTCGCAGGTCCGGCTCGACCTGATGAACGTCGACTCCACCGCCGCCAGCGTGGACGTGACCGCCATCAACGACGGCGGCCAGGTCCAGGCGGGCAACGACAACGGGATCACGGTCCCGCCGCACCAGACCGTGACCGTATCCCTTTCCGCCACCGCCCACGGGTCCAGCGTGCTGGCCATCGAGGTGCACACCAGCATGGGCCGGGTGGCAGCCGACGTCTCCGCGGAGTCGCACGGCGCCACGAGCTGGCTGCCCGGCACGGCGTCGCCGTCCACCCAGCTGGTCATCCCGGGCGTGCCGCCGTCCGGCAGCACCGCCGGGCTGTTCGTGGCCGACCCGGGAACCTCGACCGCCAAGGTGACGGTGACCGCGATCACCCCGCAGGGGCGCATCCGCCCGTTCGGCTCTCAGTCGGTCGACCTGCCCGGCCAGTCGGCGTCCTACGTGGCCCTCTCGCCGCTCGGCGGCACCACGGCGGCGCTCCAGATCACCTCGAACGTGCCGGTCGTCGCCGCGGTGCTGGTGCCCGGCAGCGGGCCGGGCGTGCTGACCTCCGCCACCGCGCCGATCAGCGAGCAGGCCATCGTGGCGGGCAACACGAGCGGCGGGGGCATGGCCGCCTCGGTCGTGCTGTCCGCCCCCGGCGCCGCGGCGCGGGTCCGGCTGACCGAGATCGCTCCGGCCGGCCAAGGCGGCACCAGCGTCACCGCCAGCCAGGTCGTGCTGGTCAAGGCCGGACGCACGCTGGCCGCACCGGTCACGGCGCCCAAGGGCGCCAGGCACGGCTCGGCCTTCGCCGTCGTGATCACGCCGTTGGCCGGATCCGGGCCGGTCTACGCGGCCCGGGTGGAAACTCAGGATCACAGCACCGTGGTCTCCATCATCCCGGCCGCCAGCGCCCTGACCACGATCAGCCTCCCGCCGGTCCGCGACTCCTACGACGCGATCTCGCCCCGCTGACCGGGCTGAAGGCCTCAGCCGAACTCTCCGTAGCCGGGGTCGATGACCTCGGGGTCCACCCCGAGGATCTCGGCGAACTCCTCGACCACCACGTCGAAGATCAGCTCGCTGAGCTCGTCCTCGTCTTCGGCCCGGGCCAGCAGCGGCCGCCGGAACAGCACGATGCGCGGTCCGGTGGCCGGGTTCCCCGGGTCGCTGACGTCCGGCGAGCCGCGGACGATACGGGCCAGCGGCACGGGCTCGTCCTCGCCGATGGTGTCGGCGTCGGGAACCTCCTGGACCGCGAACTCCACGCTGGAGAGTTCGGCCTCCCAGCGCGTCTCGAGCCGGGCCACCGCCTCGAGCACCATGTCGTCGAACTGCTGGGCCCGGCTCCGGTAGAGCGGAACGCCGGGCGGCACCAGGCGGCCGCGCAGCCCGCGCCCGCGCCGGTCGCGCCGCCGCGGCCGGACCGCGGAACCTGGCCTCGAGCCGCCTTCGCCGGTCTGCACAGTCACCGAGCGTATCCGATCGCGACGGATGCCGGATAGCGCGCACGCCCGCGCACGCCCGCGCACGCCCGCGACACGATCGCGGCGCGAGGCGCGGGTGATGGCTTTACCGCCCGCGGACAGATACCGTCACGGTTGTATCCGATGCCGTCCCGGTGACCGGGGCAGGGTTCTCAGGGTGACGTGAGCGAGGTGGGCTGGTGGGTTATCGTTGCTGCTCACGCACCGCATGCAAGCACCCTCCGGTCTACACGCTCACCTACGTGTACCGCGACTCCACCGCGGTCCTCGGCCCGCTGGCCGCCTACGTCGAACCGCACAGCTATGACCTGTGCGAGAAGCACGCCGCCCGGCTGGTCGCGCCGCGTGGCTGGGACGTGGTGCGGCTGCCGGTGGAAACGGTCCAGGACCGCGCCGATGACCTCGAAGCGCTCGCGAACGCGGTGATGGAGACCCAGCCGGCGGCGCGGCCGGACAGCCGGCTCGACCAGGAGCCGGTCGGCCAGGGCGTCGAGGTCGGCCGCCGGGGCCACCTGCGGGTGCTGCGCTCAGGGCCGCCGCAAGACCGATAGGCTCGGCAGTGCGCTCGCACCGGGCGGGCGCACGGTCGCGATCGGGAGGCGGGTCCCGCATTGGGTGATCTGGCGAGCATCGTCAAGGCGTACGACATCAGAGGGATCGTGCCCGACCAGCTCGACGAGGGCGTGGCGGAGGCGGTCGGCGCGGCGTTCGCGCGGGTGACCGGCGCCGCCACGATCGTGACCATGCACGACATGCGCACCTCCTCGGCCCCGCTGGCGGAGGCGTTCGGCCGCGGCGCGGCGGCGCAGGGAGCCGACGTGCTGGCCGGCGGCCTGGCCTCGACCGACATGCTCTACTACGTCAGCGGCGACCTCGGCGTCCCCGGCGCGATGATCACGGCCAGCCACAACCCGTCCCGGTACAACGGCATCAAGCTGTGCCGCGCCGGGGCCAAGCCGGTCGGCATCGCGACCGGCCTGGCCGAGATCAAGGAATTGGCCGAACGGGCCTTGGACCCCGCCCCGGCACCCGGCACTGTCACCCGGCGCGACCTGCTCCCCGGGTACGCCGAGCACCTGCGCAAGCTGGTCGACATCTCCTCGATCAGGCCGCTCACCGTGGCGGTGGACGCCGGCAACGGGATGGCGGGCCACACGGTGCCGAAGGTCTTCGACGGGCTGCCGGTCACGCTGGTCCCGCTCTACTTCGACCTCGACGGCACGTTCCCCAACCACGAGGCCAACCCCATCGAGCCGGAGAACCTGCGCGACCTGCAGCGCGCGGTGACCGAGCACCGGGCCGACATCGGCCTGGCCTTCGACGGCGACGCCGACCGCTGCTTCGTGGTGGACGAGCGCGGCGAGCCCGTCTCGCCCTCGGTGATCACCGCGCTGATCGCCGCCAGGGAACTGGCCCGCGAGCCCGGGGCCACGGTCATCCACAACCTGATCACCTCCCGCGCCGTGCCGGAGATCATCAGGGAGAACGGCGGCGTCCCGGTCCGCACCCGGGTCGGCCACTCGTTCATCAAGGCCAAGATGGCGGAGTGCGGAGCCGTGTTCGGCGGCGAGCACTCGGGGCACTTCTACTTCAGGGACTTCTGGTTCGCCGACTCGGGGCTCCTCGCCGCGCTGCACACGCTGGCCGCCCTGGGCGAGCAGCCGCTGCCGCTGTCGCGGCTGCTCGCCTCCTACGCCAGGTACGCCGCGAGCGGGGAGATCAACTCCGAGGTGGCGGACCAGGCCGCCTCGACCGAACAAGTCAGGCGGGCGTTCGCTGGCCGGCCCGGGGTCAGCACCGATGAGCTCGACGGCCTCACCGTCAGCACCGCCACCTGGTGGTTCAACCTGCGGCCCTCCAACACCGAGCCGCTGCTGCGGCTGAACGTGGAGGCGGATACCGAGGCCACCATGGCGGCGCTGCGGGACGAGGTGCTCGACGTGGTCCGGGGAACCACCGGCCATTCCGGATAGGGAGAATCCCATGCAAATCGACGGCTGGCTACTCGACATCCTGGCCTGCCCGCAGTGCCACGCGCCGCTGCGGGTGGACGAGGAGGCCAGCGAGCTGGTGTGCACCAGCGCCACTTGCGGCCTGGCCTACCCGGTCCGTGACGACATCCCGGTGCTGCTGGTCGAGGAGGCCAGGCGGCCGGACGAGTCAGCGAGCACATGAGCGACGACCTGGACGGCTGGGGCGGGGCCGAGTTCGTCCTGGCCGCGGACCGGCTCGACACGCCCGACGTGATCGAGGCGGCCGATCCCGGCGACATGCTGCGGCAGGTGGCCTCGGCGGCGGCCCAGGTGCGCACCGCCCTGCGGTCGTGCGCGGAGACCGACCTGTCGGCCGTCACCGCGGAGGGCAGGCCGCGCGCCATCGTCGTGGCGGGCACCGGCGGTTCGGGCCTGGCGGGCGAGATGCTCTACGCCATGGCCGGGCTGAGCAGCCCGGTCCAGGTGGTGATCTCCCCGGCCGAGCGGCTGCCGGGCTGGGTGGGCGCGGCCGACGCGGTGATCGCGGTGTCCTGCTCGGGCAGCACCCCGGAGACGCTGGCCATCGCGACCGAAGCGGCCCGCCGCGGCTGTCGGCTGGCCGGCGTCGGCGCCGCGGGGACCCCGCTGCACCGGATCGCCGAACAGGCCCGGGCCCCGTTCGTCCCGGTGGTTCCCGCCGGGCTCGCCCGGTCGATGCTGTGGTCGGTGTCCGTCCCGCTGCTGGTGATCGCCGAGCGGATGGGCGTGGCCGGGATCGGCCCGGACGTCTACGAGCTGGCGGCGACCCGGCTCGAGGAGGTATCGCACCAGTGCCGCCCGGCCAGCGAATCGTTCGTCAACCCGGGCAAATCGCTGGCCCTGGACCTGGTCGGCGCGCTGCCCATGGTCTGGGGCACCTCGGCGCTGAGCGCGGTCGCGGCGCGTAGGTTCGCCGGCCAGTTGCAGGAGAACGCCAAGTACCCGGCGATCAGCGGGGTGCTGCCCGAGGCGGCGCACAGCCAGGTCGCCGCGTTCGACGGGCCGTTCGCCCCGCGCTCGTCCCGGCTGTCC
>Ga0335085_10010850_pt1 | contig 13577 bp, 10 predicted proteins | sample Lox_Sample_45_FD_206712 | JGI IMG/M metagenome (GOLD analysis project Ga0335085, IMG submission 206712) | Soil microbial communities from Loxahatchee National Wildlife Refuge, Florida, United States - Lox_Sample_4.5 | ecosystem: Environmental > Terrestrial > Soil > Wetlands | place: USA...
GCGTCCAGCCATTCGTGCTGCGGAGTTCTCGTTCCGCTGCTACTTCAGCCCCGGCTACCGTAACTCGATTCATCTGTGCCAGGGTATGCGGGTCCCTCAAAGGCAGGAGGACGGCAATGGCGGTGCTGACTGGCAGCTCTACTGCCGAGGTCGAGGCCCCGATCGAACAGGTGTGGGCGCTGGTGGAGGACGTGGAACGGGCGCCCCAGTGGCAGGGCGGGCTGAAAGGGATGCATGCCCTCGAGCGTGACGGCGAAGGGCACGCGATCTTGTGCCAAGCCGAAGCCGACGCCAGGGTCCGGACGATCAAGTCCACCGTCCGCTACACCTACAACGCTCCCACCACGCTCGCATGGAGGCAGGAGAAGGGCGAGCTCAAGTCGGTTGACGGCCGCTGGGAGCTCGAGGACCTGGGCGGGAACCGGACGCGGGCGACCTACTCGGTAGAGGTTGACCTCGGCCGCGTGCTCAGCCTGGTGATCCGCGGCCCGCTGGTGGACCTGTTGCGGGGAATGTTCGTGAGCGCCCGGGCGGGCGAGCTCAAGCGGGCGATCGAGTCCGGCTGAGGCGGGAGGTGGTACCAGCGCGCGGCCCGGGGCTGGTCGCTTCGATGCCCGCGCGATGCCTCGGTCCGGAACGTACAGGGGATCGGCGCGTGCACCGTGGGACGAGAACCCGATCGCCGCCGAGGCGGGGCACCGTCTCCCCGTCGTGGCAGGCGACAGCAAGCTGCACGGAGGGGCTGACCTGGGCGCGAGCCGGGGAAGGCCGCATGGCGTCGGCTGGGCACCGACCCATGAGTATCGCAGATGAGGCACCCGCCCGGACGGCACGTTCAACCGGGACGGCCTGACCGTCGACACGGGTCAGCGCGCCTTCCTCAGCTGTTGCCCGGCCTACCATGGCCTGCTCGCCAAGCTCGGCATGACGGACCATGCCCAGCTGCAGGACCGTTTCGACGTGACCGTTCTCCTCTGGCCGAACGAGTCGCGGTTTCCCGCCCCCGCGCCGGCGATGACGCTACGAGCCGCGTGAGCAGCACTGACTACACATAGGCCCGACGGGTAATTTGCAGACAAGTCCTAGGCCGCGACGGCGCACATCCGGGGTGAGCTGGGCGATCGCGGATTCCATTGCGGGGTCGACCAGGTCCCAGGCTAGGACCACAGCCTCAGGCATTTACAACAGTCGCTGACGTCCCATCGTTGAGGCGAGGGCGCCGGGCGCGGCGGCCTGGCCGCGGCAATTGACTGAGTCACACTGTATTTTCCTCTTCTTGCTTCCCTCTGGGGAGGAGAACGCTCCGCTCGTGTCCGGCCGGCCGGGTAGTAGCGGCGGGTGGTAAGGACTGGGCCGAGGCGCACAGCTTGCCGCGGCGAACGCGAGCCTGGCCGACATCGACCTGGCCGAGCTGACCGCGATCGCCGAGTTCATCACGGCACGCCGATGGTAAAGGACAGCGCTCATGTCTACTGACAACCCGACGTTTGACAACACCGCGGCCGTCGACCTCGCGACCCTGGACGTAGCCCATAATGCCCTGGCCCGGGCTCGCGATCACGCGCTCGGCCTGCAGGACGCCGAAGGGTGGTGGCAGAGCGGATTCGAGACCAACGTGACTATGGACGCCGAGGACCTGCTACTGCGCGAGTTCCTTGGCCTGCACGACGACGCGCTGATCGCTGCGACGGCGCGCTGGATACGGTCCAAACAGCGAGACGACGGCACCTGGGCCACCTATTTCGGCGGCCCGGGCGAACTGTCCACCACCGTCGAGGCCTACCTGGCGCTGCGACTGGCCGGCGACGAGCCGGACGCGCCGCACATGAAACAGGCCCGCGTCTGGATCCTGGACCAGGGCGGGCTCGAGGCGACCCGGGTGTTCACCCGGATCTGGCTGGCCCTGTCCGGCCTGTGGTCCTGGGATGACCTGCCGGTCATCCCGCCTGAGATGATCTACATGCCGTCCTGGCTCCCGCTCAACATCTACGACTGGGCCTGCTGGGCGCGGCAGACAATCGTCGCGCTCGCCGTGCTCCAGTCCTTCTCCCCCTCCCGCCCGCTCCCGTTCACCGTCGACGAACTCCGCACCGGCGTTACCCCGAGGCGCCCGCCCGCCGATCCCTGGGCGCGCGTCTTCGTCGTCCTAGACAAGGCGCTGCACCGTTATCGCCCGGTCAAGTCACTGCGGCGGGCGGCGCTGCGGCGCTGCGCCGACTGGATCATCGCCCGCCAGGAGCGGGACGGCTCCTGGGGCGGGATCCAGCCGCCGTGGGTGTACTCGCTGATGGCGCTGAACATGCTCGGCTACGACGTGAGCCACCCGATCATGGCCAAGGGCCTGGCGGGCCTGGACCAGTTCACGATCACCGAGGACAGCGCGGACGGCCCGATGCGCACCTTCGACGCGTGCCAGGGGCCGGTCTGGGGCACCGTCCTGATGATGGTCGCGCTCGCCGACGCGGGACTGCCTCCCGAGCATCCCGCCCTGGTGGACGCCGCGCGGTGGGTGCTCGATGAAGAGGTCCGCGGACCGGGAGACTGGCAGGTACGCAGGCCGGAGGTGGCCCCGGGCAGCTGGTCGTTCTCGTTCGACAACGACGTCTACCCCGACAACGACGACACCGCGGAAGTCGTGCTCGCGCTGCGACGGGTGGCCATGCCGACCCAGCCCGCCATCGACCGGGGGCTGGCATGGCTGGCCGGGATGCAGTCGAAGGACGGCGGCTGGGGAGCGTTCGACGCGGACAACACGCGCAAGCTCGTCGAGAAGCCGCCGTTCTGCGACTTCGGTGAGGTCATCGACCCGCCGTCGGCGGACGTGACCGCGCATGTCGTCGAGGCGTTCGCGGCCGAAGGGCGGACCGACTCGGTCGCGGTCCGCAGGGGGGTGGTCTGGCTGCTGCGGGCCCAGGAACCGGACGGATCCTGGTTCGGCCGGTGGGGCGCCAACTACGTGTACGGCATCGGCGCCGTGGTGCCCGCGCTGATCGCGGCCGGGGTGAAGCCGTCCAAGCCCGCCATCCGCCGCGCCGTGGCCTGGCTGGAGAATCACCAGAATCCGGACGGCGGATGGGGCGAGGACCTGCGCTCCTATGACGACCCGGCGCTGGCCGGACGCGGTGAGTCCACCGCGTCGCAGACCGCCTGGGCACTGCTCGCCCTGCTCGCGGCCGGGGAGCACCGCGGCGCCGCAACTGAGCGCGGGATCCGCTGGCTGGCCCGGACGCAGCGCGCCGACGGGTCCTGGGACCAGCCGCAGTACACCGGCACCGGGTTCCCCGGCGACGTCTACATCAACTATCACCTGTACCGGCTGGCCTTCCCCATCAGCGCGCTGGGCCGCTATGTGGGTCTTACGCACGCGGAGGTAGCGCATGACGGAGACGATCCCGCATCCTAGCGGCGCCGAAGCCGCGCCCGGGCTCCGGCTAGGCCGTGCTCGAGGGGCCGCGCAGCGAACTGTTTTCCGCAGGCGGGTTACGTCCTCTTGGGTAAGGCCGCGGTCCGGGGCAGTATAAAGGGTGGGAGGGAAGATGCTTGTTCCCAGCGACGCGTTGCGCCTGTTCAGCTCCTGGGGTGTGCCGTCGGCCCGAGGCGGCCGGCCAGATCAGGCTCTGGGGTTAGCCCGATGACCGGGCCTCTCGCCGGGCAGGCTGCCGGGCCAATGCTGATCGTGAAGATCCAGAGGATCGACAAGACGCTGCGGCAGGGTCGGCCGTATCTGGTGGGCCGCGACCCGCAGTCGGACATCGTCATCGACGACATCCGGGTGTCCTGGAACCACGCGGTTCTGCGGGCCGAAAACGGCGCGTGGTTCGCCGAAGACTGCGGCAGCACGAACGGGACGTTCGTGGCGTCGCGGAAGATTGACCGGTTCGAAATCACTGGCGACTGCGTGCTGCACTTCGGCAGCCGCGATGACGGCCCGGCCATGTCTTGCTCGCTATACCGCCTGGAACGCACCGACTGGCCGAGCGTGGACCGGCGGCCCAGCGCGGTGATGCGTGCGCCTGCCCGCGCGCTGCGCATCGGCCGCCAGCACGACAACGACATCGTGCTGAACGATCTCGGTGTCTCGCGCCACCACGCGGAGCTGCGGAACACCGGCAACGGCCGCTACGTGATCGTCGACCTGGACAGCAGCAACGGGACCTTCCTCAACGGTGCGCGGGTTTTCACCGCACCGGTGACCGAGCAGGACATCATCGGCATCGGCCCCGCCACGTTCCGCCTGTTCGGCGGCGAGCTCCGGCAGTTCATCGACAGCGGCGACGTCTCGCTGATCGCGCAGGACCTCACGGTGCGCTTGCCGGGAGGCAGGGTCCTGCTCGACCGGGTCAGCTTCCCGATCGGCGAGCGCAGCCTGGTGGCGGTCATCGGGCCCAGCGGGGCGGGAAAGACCACGCTGCTCCGCGCCCTGACCGGGATGGCGCCCGCGACCGAGGGCGCGGTCTTGTACGACAACCGCGACCTCTACGCGCATTACGCCGAACTGCGGCACCGGATCGGGCTGGTGCCCCAGGAAGATGTCATCTATCCCCACCTGACCCCGCGGCGCGCCCTCGGCTACGCGGCCGAACTGCGCTTCCCCGGGGACACCTCGGACGAGGAGCGCAGCGCCCGGGTCCATGAGGTCCTCGGCGAGCTCAAGCTCAACGAAACCACGAAGGACCGCCCGGAGCCGGCCGCGGATACCGCGGCCGCGAGGTTGTCCGGGGGCGAGAAGAAAAGAGTCAACATCGCGCTGGAGCTGCTGACGAAGCCGTCGGTGCTCTTCCTGGACGAGCCCACCTCCAGCCTGGACGTGGAGCTCAAAGAGGAAGTCGTGGATGGCATGAGGGAGCTGGCTCAGGGCGGCCGGACGATCATCATGGTCACCCACGATCTCGAGTACCTGGACAAATGCGACCGGGTCCTGCTGCTCAAGCCCGGCGGCCAGATGGTGTTCTACGGACCGGCGGACGAGGGGCTCCGCTACTTCGGCAAATCACGCTGGGTCGAGGTGTACCGGGCCCTGCGAACCGAACCAGAGCGCGACTGGGCGGGAGAATTCCAGCAGTCGTCCTGCTACCGCCAGTACGTGGCCAGCGGGCTGACCGGCCACGTCCCGGATCCTTCCCGCGGTCCCGCGGAGCCGCCTCCGGCGCCACGCAGCCGCCTGGCTCAGCTGGCCATCCTGAGCCGGAGGTACACCGCCCTCATCGCCGCTGACAAAGGCTTCCTGATCTCGCTGGCGATCGTGCCGCTCGTGTTCGGGGGGCTGGTCAGGCTACTGGCCGGCAAGCAGGGGCTGGTCGGCGCCAGGAACATCGACGCCGAGACCACGCTGCTCTTCCTGGCCCTCATCGCCGTCCTGGGCGGCGCGGCCGGATCGGTGCGGGAGCTGATCAAAGAGCGGGCCATGTACGTCCGGGAACGCACGGCCGGCTTGTCGGCCGGCGCCTACTTGCTGTCTAAGATCACGGTGCTCGGGCTCATCACCGGCTTTCAGGCCGCCCTGCTGGTCCTCATCGGCGTCTCCGGCGTGCCGTTGCCGCGTCACGGCGCGTACCTTCCGTCGCCGCTGGTCGAAATCCTGCTCGCCATCGTCGTCCTCGCCATTGCCTCCATGACCGTGGGCCTGGCCGTGTCCGCGTTCGTCGACTCGTCGGAAAAGACAATGCAGGCGCTGGTGCTGATCGCGATAGCGCAGGTCATGCTGTCCGGCGGAGTCCTGGCGCTGGGGATCGGGCTGAAGCAACTCGCCTACGTGGCCCCCGCGCGCTGGGGTTTCGGCGCGACCGCGTCCACCGCCGACCTCAACGCCCTCCTGGCTGGCAGCGGCAAGCCAGCCGACCCGCTCTGGGATCATCGGCCCTCCGCCTGGCTCCTGGCCATGGGCATGCAGGTCCTGCTCGTGCTGGTCTTCACGCTCATCGCCTGGTGGCGGCTGCTCCGGATCGGCCCCGGCCAGGCCCGGCCGCTGATCGGATTCCGGGTCCGGCGGCGCAGCCGACGCCGGCCGCCGGCCTCACCGGGAGGCCAGGCCGCGGGCATCAGCCGCCCGCCGCTTGCGCGAACGCCCCCCTGACCGCCGAAAGTATGGCCGGGATGGCCGCGGTCTCGTCGATGGGCTCGTGGCGGCGCAGTGTTCCTGTTCAGGAACAGATCATCGTCAACCCTGGCTGGCGATAGCGGGGCGCGTTCCCGGGTCAGCGCTCGTAGTGATACCGGAACGCAGCGATACGGATCTCGTCGTCGGCGATCTTGTATACGAGAGAAAGCGCACAGAGCCGTTCTGTACTGGAACAGTCCCTTCAGTCCGATCCGCTGGACGAGCGCAGATCTGGGCAATCTGGGTACCTGACGTTACCGGGCGAGCATGGCAGGATGATCTTGCAGGGATTGCGAGGGGAGGGCGGGTCGATGGAGCCGGAAATTCCCCCGTTGACGGTCCCGGTGGCGACCCGGTCGCGCATGGAGGCGCTCGGGCTGCCGATCCCGCGCGAGGGTAAGGCCGGCCATCTGGCTTGGTTCTCGTGGGCCGCGTGATCTCGCAGGCGCCTAGCCTGCGGCTGCTGACGCCGCTGGCTTCCCTTTTGCTGGCCGTGGCCGCTGTCGCGTGGGTGGGTGTGGTGGTGCTGGCGCGCGATATGGGATCGATGCCCGGGACCATGGGACTTGGCGTCGTCTCGTTCGTCGCCGTCTGGGCGCTGATGATGGCCGCGATGATGCTGCCGTCGGTGACGCCGTTCGCGTCCCTGTATATTCGTACCTTCGGGGATGATCGTGGCTGGCGGCTGGCCGGGTTCGCATCCGGGTACCTGATCATGTGGATCTCCGGGGCCCTCCCCGCGTACGGGCTGGCCTGGCTCGCCGGCCGGCTCGTGGGGGTTCACCCGGCCGCGGCGACGGTGCTGGCGGTAGCCATCTTCGCCGCCTGCGGCGGCTATCAGCTCACCCCGTTGAAGGACCGGTGCCTGGCCCGCTGCCGGTCCCCGCTCGGTTTCGTGCTGAAGCTGGGCGCCACCAGGGCCGCACTCGCGACCTGCGAGCGGGGCTGTACCATGGCGCCTTCTGCCTGGCCTGCTGCTGGGCCCTGATGGCGTTGCTGGTTGCCTTCGGGTTGATGAACGTGATCGCCATGGTGGTCCTGGCCGGCTCTGTCCTGGTCGAGAAGACCTGGGTGTGGGGTCCGCGTTTCAGCCGGCTGCTGGGCGTCGCCGCCCTCGGGCTCGCGCTCGCGGTCATTTTCGTGCCGGGACTAGCGCCGGGATTGCATCAGGCGCCCAGCCCGGGCGGGATGGGGGGTATGTGATGACTGGATCACGGCCGGGCCCGCCGGCTGACTGGCGGGTGCGCGGCTCCTATTTCGAGGCATGCAATTGCGAGGCGATCTGCCCGTGCCGCAGCGTGGGAGGCCGCCCTGGCGGACCCTCCAGCTTCGGGGAGTGCTTCGGCGGCCTGTCCTGGCACATCCACGACGGTCACGCCGACGGCGTCGATCTCTCTGACCTGCGGGTCGTGATGTCCATCCGCTATCTCGACCGCGTGCAGCCGAGCACCCCATGGGAGGTCGTGCTCTACGTAGACCACAACGCCGGCCAGGATCAGCAGGCCGCGCTCGCTGACATCTTCCTCGGCCGGGCCGGCGGTACGGTCGCCGGGCTGTACGGACCGGCTATCGGTGAGGTCTACTTCGTCCGGTCAGCTCACATAACCCTCAAGCACGCCGCCGCCCGCAAGCGCATCGACATTGTCGGTTACCTCACGGTCGAGGCAGAAGGCGACGCCTCCGAGCCGGGCGACGTCCGGTGCGGCATTCCGGGCTTCGACCACCCCGGTACCGAACTCCACGGCGACACGCTCCGGTCAACCGACCCGGCGCTGCGCTGGCAGGTAACAGGGCGGCGCCACGCCGCATTCACTACCGACTTCGATTACCGTTCCGGCCCCTGACGTTGCCGTAGGTCTAGTCCCGCAGCTGCTCACGGTCCCGATCCCCGGCGGGCAACCGGGTAGCCGCCTGGCTCCTTGCGAGCCGCCGACCGGGTACATCGCAACGGCTAAGGTAGGCAGCACAAGCTCAGGGCAAGGAGGGGGCATGGATATCCCGGCGATGTTCCGCGCTGCGGTCGCGGAGTTCGACGCCCGCATCCGGCAGGTCGGCGATCACCAGTGGCAGGCCGCCACCCCGGATGAGGGCTGGGCCGTCCGCGACCTGGTGAATCATGTTGCCGGCGAGGATCTGTGGGCGCCGCCGCTGCTGGCCGGATCCACGATCGCCGAGGTCGGTGATCGTTTCGATGGAGATGTGCTCGGTGCCGATCCCAGGGCCGCCTGGGCCGCGGCATCTGCCGGGGCGGTGCGGGCGGTCGGGGAGCACGGCGCGATGGACCGGATCGTCCACCTGTCGTTCGGCGATTTCCCCGGCCGTGAGTACACGCTGCAGCTGTTCGCCGACCACCTGATCCACGCGTGGGACCTAGCCCGCGCGATCGGCGCCGACGAGCGCCTGGACGCCGCGCTCGTGGCGTCCTGCGCGACCTGGTTCGAGACCATGGAAGACGGCTACCGCAGCGCGGGCGCGATCGCGGCGCGGCCGCCGGTACCCGGCGATGCGGACGCCCAGACCGTACTGCTGGCCCGTTTCGGCCGACACGCCTGAGTCTTGCTGCCAGCGCTACAGCCCTCGCCCGCGCCGCCCGGAATCGGGTGATCTGCGCTCGATGTGGTCAGCACGAGCGACCCACGGCCGGTAGGAAATATTCCTCTGCAGAGACCAATTCATAGATAGGCCCAACGACTCATCGGAAAAGGTCATTAGGCCATGTGCAGCCATCCTTATGGCCCTTGCAGTTCACTTAAACAGCCCTTCAGATCGGTTCATGGGAACTCGATCCCGGAACAAGCGGTCGTTCCGACTTGAACGATGGCAGGTGTTGCTTGCCGCCGTTATTGCCGCGATAGCAAGCATCGTCGTCACACTGGCCGGCGTAACCTCCCCCGGAGCGCAATTCAAGAACGGGCAGGAAGCACCTGCTCCCACGCAGGCGAGCTCTTCACGGGTGAACACACCGCCGCCCAGCACACCGCCGCCGAGTACATCGCCATCGAGCGTGCCGCCGTCGAATCCTACGAGCACAAAACCTGCCTCACTGCCAGCCATCACGCCAAGCAGCGTCCCCGCGCCGTTCCCCGTCAACGGCCTTTCCGTCACTGTAGCCTCGCATGACGAGGCAAAGGCCACAGTCTCCTGCCCGCTTGGCGCTCGTGTGACCGGAGGCGGAGGCTCCAGCCGCGACGTCGTCTATCTCACCGACTCCTACCCCGTGAGCGACTCCGGCTGGACCGTTTATGCGTACAACCCCGACCCGGAAAAACCCCGCACCCTGCAAGCATGGGCGATATGCAGCAGTGCCGTCTCCCCCGGCTCCTATAGGGAGAACTTCAGCACACTGCCCACCGACATAGCTCCCGGTGCCAGCGACTCCGCCACGGTCACCTGCCCTCCGGGCACGGTCGCCATCAGCGGCGGAGGCTCGGGTCCCGGAATCGCTTACCTGACTGGCTCCTACCCAGCCGCACGTAACACATGGGAAGCCTCAGCAGCGAATCATCTCGGCGCCAAGCAGCGCACGCTGCAAGCGAGGGCGCTCTGCGGTCCCGAGCCCGGCGGTTTCGTTTCCTCTCATGGCGAACCAGTCAGCATCGCCTCCGGTCAGGAAAAGAGTGCCTCGGCCAACTGCCCCTCCGGATTTGCCCCGATCTCCGGCGGTGGCAAGATATCAGGCTCGGACACCTACCTAGCCGACTCGTCTCCGAAGGGTGGTGGCTGGACGGTCTATGGGTTTAACGCTGGCAGTAAGAAGACCTCGCTGACAGCAGTAGTGTACTGCGTCAGTAGATTATCTGTCCGGCTCAATGTAGAAGCGCGCCTCCAGCCTCGACGGTTCACCCTGGACGCGTTTCGGGCTACAGAAGTGAGCTATTTCGCCATGGGGCCGCTGGCCCGTTAGTCGCGAGGTGGGGGGTCCCTCGGCGGCTCGGCAGCTCCGTCAGCTTGCTCGTCCAGTGCCTGCTGTGCTGCCGTCAGACCCTCGCAGCTTGTTCTCACGTCATCATGGTCTCGCGGGAAATGGTCCTGGAGGATGTCGAAGGCACGTTGGTGGGCGTCCCTGGCGGCGCGCAGTTCGCCCAGGTCACGGAGCACGACGCCGAGATAGTTGAGAGTCCTGCCTACATCGGGGTGGTTGGGGCCAAAGTCAGGGTCGGCCTCCTTGATCTCCAGCGCTCGTTCGTGGGCATCGCGGGCGTCGGCCAGGTCTCCTTCACGATGGAGCACTTGGCCGAGGTTGTTGAGGGTGCTGGCGACCTCGGGGTCGTTGGGGCCGAACGCGGTTTCGTTGATGCAGAGGGCTCCCTCAAGATAGTCGCGGGCGCCAGACAGGTCCCCTTGGCGGTAGTGCACGAAGCCGAGGTTGTTGAGGGAACGGCCTATGTCGCGGCCTATGTCGGAGTCGAGGACGCCGCGTTCGCCGTAGTGGTCAGGCGGGAAGCGGGCCTCATAGATGCCTAGGGCGCGCTCGTGGGCACAGCGGGCGTCGTCCAGTTCTCCCTGGCCCTGGAGCAGGAAGCCGAGGGTGCTGAGGACGTAGGCAACCTCGAGATGGTGGGACCCGCGGACTGTCTCGGTCAAGTCCAGTGACTGTTTGAGCAGGTCGCGTGCGCCTGCGTACTCGCCGCGGCGTTCCAGGTAGGACCCGGCCCGCCTGAGGAGGTTGGCGGCAGTGGCCTGGGCCACCCCTGCCTCATGCGCATGATCGGCGGCGGCCTGGGCGTGCGGAAGGAGCTGAGCGCAGCGCGGCCACTGGCCGGGGTCGGCAAGTCCCTTGATTGAGGACGGAAACGCGTTGGCTATCAGCTTCACGGCGGCTCTGGCCCAGCGATTCTTGGGGCTCAGCCGGTCACGCACGATAGCCTGGGTGAGCCGGTGCATCTGCAGCCCGCGCTGATCGACCCGGGCCAGCGACGACCGGTCCAGCCGGCCCAGGGTCCGCCGCCGGGCCAGCGGATTGGCGGCCAGGGCCGCCAGCTCGCCAGGCAGCTCGCCCGCCGAGCCGGTCAGCAAGTCCGCCGGGACCGGCTCCGGGGCCAGGAACGCGCACAAGCTTGCCAGCTCGGCCGCTGCCGGGTCCTCGGCGGCGAGCCGGTCGGCGATGAGCCCGGTGACGGCCGCCAGCGGCTCCGGATAGGACGGCGGCGCTTCCTCGGCCATCGTCTCGCCGGGTTGGCTCCGCAGCAGCCCCAGGTACTCCTCGGCTCCCGTGCCGGTCCTGGCCATGAACCCGGCCGCCTGCGCGATTGCCAGCGGCAGATCCCCCAGCTCGGCGGCCAGCTGGTCGGCATCGGCCCCGGACAGGCCGGCCACCCGGCCCTGCAAGATCGCCACCGATTCCGACCGAGCCAGCACATCTACCTCCACCGGCGCGGCGACCTCATCCCAGCCCCGCTCCCGGGAGGTGATCAGCACATGCCCGCCGCCGCCCGGCAGCCAATCGGTGATATCGGCGGGATTCCCGGCGTTGTCGAACACCAGCAGCCATCCGCCCTGCGCCCGCAGCTCGCCCAGCACCGCCGCGTGCACCGTCCGCGTCTCCGCGCCGGGGTGGATGCATTCCAGCTGCAGGCCCAGCACGGCGAACTGGTCCCCGATCAGCCTGCCCTGCTCGGAGTCGACCCACCAGACCAGGTCATAGGATCCGGCGAAGTGGTGCGCGTACTCCGCCGCCAGCTGGGTCTTGCCCACCCCGCCCATCCCGTACAACGCCTGCGCCACCGCCTGGTCCTGGTCCCCGGCCAGCAGCCGCTCGCGGATGGCCACCAGCAGCCCGTCCCGGCCAGTGAACCCCGGATTACGCGCAGGGACATTCCAGATCCGCGGCATCGTCCCGGGCAGCCGCGGCCCGGCACCGCCCAGCCCGCTCAGAACGCTCAGACCGCCCGGCTTGCCGTGCCCCGGGAACACCGGCTCGGAGCCCGGGCGCCCCTTCGGCTCCGCCACCGCGTCCAGCAGCGCCCGCCGGGCCTCATCTTCCGCCACTCCGAACAGGTCCCGGTACACCAGCGGCCGCAGCAGCGCGGGTACCTTCTCGGCGGGCACCTCTTCCACCCGTACCGGCACCAGCCTGCCCTGGCCCGCGCCTGGCACGTCCATCGCCGCCGCCCACTCGGCGGCAGTGTACCGGGACGGGTCGAAGTACGCCGCGGAGAACAGCGCTACCACCCGGTCGCACCGATCCAGCGCGTTACTCATCGCCGTGATGAAGTTCTGGCCCGCCGCCCAGTTCCACACATCCAGCTCAACCGTGTATCCGGCCTTGTACAGCTGCCAGGCCACCCACTCCGCCCACGCCCGGTCAGCACCGGCGTGACTTACGAAGAAATCCTTCCGGTCCCCAGCCACGCCCCTAGTATCCCGCCCGGAGTGCGCGCTTGCACGGCCTGCATCCGAAAGTGCCGCCAGGGCGACGCAATCCCCTTGCTCCGGACGACCGGGCCTCTACGGGTTCAGCTTGGGCAGCGTAGCGCGTAGCGAAGTCCAGCAGCTTCTTACGGGTAGTATTCACGTCCCCCTGTTTCTGAGATTTGGTGACGCGGGGCTATGGATGCCGAGGTTACGGTTGTGCTGGGGGCCAGTGTCGCGGGGGTGGGCGGGGGCGGTTTCAGAGATGAGACACGCGCAACAACAGATGATCTGTGCTCGTATACGCTGTCATGGTCATCTCCACTGCTGAGCAAATATTCGGCAGGACGTTCGTGCTCGGGAATACCAGTCGCACTACGTGACAATCGCCGGTCGCGGTCATCGTGCGTTGACACACTGTTATGCGCGGAGGTCTGCCTTACGCCGGTCGGCATGCTCGGCACCCGGATCCGGATATTCTGGCGGCCTTCGCGTATCGTCTCACCTTGAATGCCGCGGCCGGAGGGCAGCGATGAAGGCGGTTGTCTACACGCGGTACGGAGGCCCTGACGTGCTCCGGCTGACGGACGCGGACAGCCCTGTGCCCGGGGACGGCCAGGTGCTGGTGAAGGTGCACGCGGTATCAGTGAACGCCTCGGACTGGGAGGCGCTGCGGGGCAAACCGCTGTATGCGCGCATCGGCGGGCCGTTCCGGCCGCGGCACCACATCCTCGGGTCAGACATCGCCGGGCGCGTTGCCGCGACGGGCCGCAACGCGACGCGCTTCAGGCCGGGCGATGACGTGTTCGCGGACATCCTCAGTTCCATGGGCGGGTTCGCGGAGTACGTGTGCGTGCCGCAGGCTGCGCTGGCACCGATGCCGGCCGGCCTGACCTACGAGCAGGCCGCGGCGCTGCCTCAGGCGGGGGCCATCGCGTTGCAGGGCATCCGGGACACCGGGCGGGTCCGGCCCGGGCAGCAGGTGCTGATCAACGGCGGCGGCGGCGGTTCGGGCATGTATGCCGTGCAGCTGGCCAGGCTGGACGGGGCCGAGGTCACCGGGGTGGACAACGCGGAGAAGCTGGAGTTCATGCGCTCCCTCGGCGCGGACCATGTCATCGACTACGCG
>Ga0335085_10010851_pt1 | contig 13576 bp, 11 predicted proteins | sample Lox_Sample_45_FD_206712 | JGI IMG/M metagenome (GOLD analysis project Ga0335085, IMG submission 206712) | Soil microbial communities from Loxahatchee National Wildlife Refuge, Florida, United States - Lox_Sample_4.5 | ecosystem: Environmental > Terrestrial > Soil > Wetlands | place: USA...
TGGGCACGGCGGGGGCGGCGACCACCGCGAGCACGGCTAAGGCCGTGACCGCGGGCAGCATCGCGCCCAACGCGGTCAACGAGGTCGACTGCAACGCCCACAGCCCGAAGTACGGCACAGTCCGGGCGATGGCCGCCACCTGCGTGGACCCGCTCAAGATTGTCAACGGCAAGCGCTTCCGCTTCGAGGACAACGAGCATTACATCGGGCACGACGAGCCCAGCGTCAAGTTCATCTCGAGCACGCCGGGCTCCGGCAACACGATGACCTACCTGACCAGGATCCCGGTGGAGCCGAAGGCGGGCCCCACCCCGTCTGGCAGCGTCACCAACTACGGTGAGCTCTCCATCGCGCCGTGGTTCGGGCTGCCGATGTGCGACCCGCTCTCGTTCCCGCAGGGTGCCTGCATCCCTGACAGCGACAACAACGACCCGAACGCGGCCGGCTCGGCGTTCATGGAACTGCAGCTGTACCCGCCGGGTTACACGCCGTTCGTCGACAGCATCAGCTGCAGCGCGACGCAGTGGTGCGCGGCGCTGAACATCGACAGCCTCGCCTGCAACGCCAGCGGCGCCTGCAACAACAACTGCATCGAGCCGGTCAACTTCTCCTACCTGCAGACCAACGGCATCCCGCCGGGCCCGCCGAACCCGCAGCAGACCAACGTCAGCACGTTCACTCCGAACGCCCACACGCTGAAGATCAACGGCGGTGACGTGCTCAAGGTCTCCATCACCGACCCGCCGCGGGGGTTCACGACGACGATCAGAGACCTGACTACTCATCAGACCGGGTTCATGACCGCCAGCGCGGCGAACGGCTTCGCCAACACCAGCGCGGCCGACTGCTCGGGCACGCCGTTCACCTTCCACGCCGAGTACAGCACCGCTAAGCAGCAGAACCAGGTGCCGTGGGCGGCGCTCGAGGGCGGCGTCCTGATGCAGCAGGAGATCGGCCACGCCGAGATCTGCAACTCGGTGAGCAACAAGGACCCGTTCAGCTTCACCGGCGGCGGCCAGAGCTTCTCCGACCCGAACAACTTCGACACCTGCAACGGCGGGACCGAGGGGCCGGGCGCCAAGGGCGAGGGTCCGTGCGACGCACAGGGCATCTGCCAGAACTCGACCACTCAGGGACCGAACGGGCCGGTGGCGTGCCCGACTAACGACTCGAACAGCGGCGCGTTGTGCGAGTTCGCCGACGGCTCGTGCTTCCAGCAGGGCGCTCGCACCGCCACCATCGACGGCTCGCCGGTGACGGAGGTCTCGGCGGCTAACTTCTGCCTGGCCAACCGGTTCCAGAACGGTGACCTGGATTTCGACGGCACCAGCTACCAGTCCTTCACCTGGCCGGACGGGAGCAGGAACCATCCAACGGCCTTTGACTACGCGGGGCCGTTCCTGGCCAACGGCAAGCTGTATCCGAAGATCCAGTTCGAGACCAACGTCGGCGCGTCCGAGGCGCTGTGCAACATCACCACAGGGGCCGGCTGCACCGTCAAGCCGGCCGGCTCGGACTTCTACCCGTTCTGGTCGCTCAGTCACCAGTCTTCGGCGGTCGGGTCGCACATCACGTCGTGCGCGTGGAACTTCGGCAACGTCATCCCGAGGACCTTCCAGACCTTCGGGAAGGATGCCGAGTACGGGGTGCCTAACGTAGCCCGGTTCGCCGGCACCAGCACCAGCCCGGTCATGGCCAATCCCGAGGGCGCGGGGATCTGCGCCGGTCCCATCTGACCGCTAGCGAGGTAAGCGCGAGGGCGCCCGGCCATCCAGGCCGGGCGCCCTCGCCATGTCCCAGGACTACCGGGTCTCAGGGCTGCCGGGTCCCAGGGTTAGCGGGTCCCAGGGTTAGCGGCGCAGGCCCGCGGCCACCGCCGCCGCGACCGCCCGCACCCCCTCGTGCCCGGGCAGGTCCTCGAGCAGCACCGGTTTGCCGTCGGCGTCGCCGAGCGGGATCCGCCAGTTGGGATACTCGTCCACGGTTCCCGGCATGTTCTGGGGCCGCCCTTCCCCGGCGGCATCGGCCAGCGAGACGCCGATCAGCACGGCGGGCGTCCGGGTCAGGTAGGCGTACAGCGCGGCCGTGAATTCCGCGGCCGCGGGCTGCCCCGGCCCGGTGAGCAGGCCCTCGCGGGCCAGCATGGCCAGCCACCCGGCCAGTTCCTTCCGCGCCGCGGCTCGCTCCTCCGCCTCGGACCGGGTCAGCAGGCCGAGTTCGGAGCGGATGGTGACCTGCTCGCCGGCCAGGAACGCCGCGGCCGGCGGCATGTCATGGGTGCCGACCGTGGCCAGGCAGCCGCGCCGCCAGCCGCCCGGCCTGCGCGGGCTGCCGTCCGCGCGGCGCTCGAACCACAGCATGGAGGTGCCGAGCACCTGGCGCTCGGCCAGGAACGTGCGCAGCCAGGGTTCCACCGTGCCGAGATCCTCGCCGATCGCCAGCGCGCCGGCCCGGGCGACCTCCGCGGCCAGCATGCCGCCCATCAGCTCATGGTCGTACCGCACGTAGGTGCCCTGGTCCGGTGACATCCCGGCCGGTATCCACCAGAGCCGGGCCAGGCCCATGACGTGGTCCACGCGCAGGCCGCCCGCGTTGCGGGCACCCGCCGCGATCAGGTCGGCCAGCGGCCGCCCGGCCTGGGCGGCAAGGCGGCCGGGGTGCCACGGCGGCAGGGTCCAGTTCTGGCCCAGCTGGTTGAACTCGTCCGGCGGCGCGCCCACGCTGATGCCCGGCACGATGACGTCCTGGCGGGCCCAGGCGTCGGCGCCGCCCGGGTGCGCGCCGACCGCGAGGTCGGTGATGACGCCGATGTTCATGCCCGCCTGCCTGGCCGCCCGCTGCGCCGCGGCGAACTGCTCCGCCGTCAGCCACTGGAGCCAGGCGTGGAACTCGATCCGGTCAGCCAGCCTCTCCCTGAGCCCGGTGACCTCGGCCGACCCGGGGTCGGCGAGGGCCGCGGGCCACGATCTCCAGTCAGGACCGTGGACCTCGGCGATGGCGCACCAGGCCGCCCAGTCGCCGATCGCGCGGCGGTCGCGGGCGAGGAAGGCATCCAGGTCGGCGCGGCGGCCGTCGGCCAGCGGGACGGCGCGGACCAGCTCGAGCGCGGCGAGCTTGGCCGTCCAGACCGCGTCCCGGTCGATGAGCGCCGCGCTGGCGCTCGCGGCGCGCAGCGGGGCGGCCAGCGCCTCCACCCGGGCCCGGTCGCCGGCGCTCAGCTCCTGGTACTCGGGGATGTCCTCGATGCGCAGGTAGAGCGGGCTGATCTGGCGGCGGCTCATCGGCAGGTACGGCGACGGGCTGACCGGCGGCCGCGGCTCGGCCGCGTGCAGCGGGTTGACCAGCACGAAGTCCGCGCCCAGCTCGCCGCCGCTCCAGATGGCGAGGTCGGCGAGGTCGCGCAGGTCGCCGTGGCCCCAGGAAGCGCGTGAGCGCACCGAGTACAGCTGCACCGCGAAGCCCCACGACCGACTGCCCGGGAACGGTGCCCGGGCGGAGGGCGGCGTACCGGCGGACGGGGCTGGCGGCTCGTAGCCGCCCAGCGCGCCGAGAACCGCGGCCAGCGTCTCGTCCGGGACCTCGACGTGCCGTCCCCGCCAGTTCTGGTACGAGACCGCCACCCCGTGGGCCTGGGCCCGGCGCGTGAGTTCTGCGCGTCCTGTCATCGCACCAGTCTGCCCGAACGGGATGCCGCTCCAGACGCGCCCCAACCGCAGACCGGTCATCTCAGTCTTAACGAGTAGAGGGTGCCGTAAACAGCGGATCCCGTAGATAAACAGGACGGCGTGTCATGAAATACCTCCCCACTATCCCGATAACCGCCCGCCGGATCACCGCGGTCATCGCGGCCGCCTCCGCCGCCGGGCTGATCGCCGCCACCGCCGTGGCGGGCTCGTCAGGTACCGTGCTGGCCTCGGACACCGCGCGCACCACGGCGGCCGCGGTACCGGCCTGCGCGGCGGTCGACCTCGGCGTCTGGGTCGCCGTAAGCCAAAGCGACGGGGCCGCGGGGAGTATTTTCTTCCCGCTGCAGTTCACCAACCTGAGCCGGCACGCCTGCGCGATGCGCGGCTTCCCCGGGGTATCCGGCATCGACCGCAACGGCCACCAGCTCGGCAGCCCGGCGGGCTGGGATCACACGCGACCGGTCCGCACCGTGATACTGGCCCCGGGCGCGACGGCGCATGACGTCCTGCGCTACGGCGACGTCGAGGTCGCCACGGCACCGGGCTGCCACCCGGTGTCCAGCATGTTCGAGCTGCGCGTCTACCCGCCGGGCCAGCGCCAGGCGACCTTCGCCGCCTTCAGCATGGAAGCCTGCTCGCACACCGGGCCCGTCTACCTGGACGTCACGCCGATCCAGGCCGGCGTGGGCACGCGCAACGGCTAGCCAGGCACCCTTCCTGACTCCCGGCGAACGGTGACCCGCGGACTCCTGAGCCCGCGGGTCACCGCCAGGACGATGACGGAGCCGGCCCTAGGAAGCCGGCTCCAGCACGAAGACCGGGATCTCGCGCGTGGTCTTCTTCTGGTAGTCCGCGTAGGACGGGAACGCGGCGACCGCCCGGTCCCACCACTCGGCGCGCTCTGGCCCGCTGACCTCGCGCGCGACCATGTCCTGCTTGTCCGGGCCGTCCTGGACCTCGACGTGCGGGTTGGCGCGGACGTTGTAGACCCATACTGGGTGCTCAGGCGCCCCGCCCTTGGACGCCACCATGGCGTACTTCCCGTCGTGCTCCACCCGCATCACCGGCGTCTTGCGCACCTTGCCGCTGCTGACCCCGAGGTTGGTCACGATCACCACCGGCAGGCCGGTGTCCCGCAGCGTCGTGCCCTGGGTCCCGCCCGAGTTCTCGTACTGCTCGACTTGATCGCGCACCCAGGCGGCCGTGCTCGGCTCGTACTCTCCTTGAACAGGCATACCGACAGTCAACACCCGCAGAGGCCCGGCCCATACCGCGGGGCGCGCCGAGATGCCGGGCGGGCCCGGAGGATCAAGGTCGCCATCTTGGGGGAGAGGCTCGTCGGATCCGGCGCATGAGCGACCGGCTCAAGCGGCCTTCGCTGTCATGAGCCCGGCGGCACTGCCCACGATGTACCTGGTGTAAGTCCGCAGCAAAATACCTACCCGCCCGGCTATGACTTTGCTCGGAATGAGATACATAGTGAGAGCGCCGTCCACGATGAAGAACCAGTCGATCAGTTCCGGATCATACGGAATCAGGCGTTCCCGGTTGCCGGTCGAGTAGGGTCTCCGGCCGACGACCACCGTCCATCCATCCTTGCTATAGCGTGTCGTCGTCTTGACTTGCACTCGCTTAATGCCGTCCGGTGTGCCCGCCAGCAGATCGTAGACCGCGGGCTCTACCGGGAGTGCCACGCCGAGTCCGCGCAGGGAGAACCAGGACGCGGCGATGGAGGTGGCGGCGTCACGCAGGTGCCGAAGATCCGGTTCCGCTTCGTCCAGGCCAGGATGATCCGCAGCTGGACATTCCAGGTGCGTAAGGTCGAGTCCCAGGCGCATCGCATGAGCCTTTACCCGGACCCGCGCACTTCCCGAGTTCGGTTCTATTCCGATCACATCAAGCAGCTCATTCCAGGAATGGGCTTGAATGGCGGCCTGTTTGAGTGCCAGGTCCGACCATGTCCGCTGTCCTGTGAAATGAGAGGTGTCAAACCCGAGCTGGATTACGTGGTGCTTAACCGTTCTGAGGGGTCCTGCCGACGTCTCGCACAATCCAAGTTCTCGCATGACGCCGCGCCATGACTTGGATATTGCCACGGCTCTCATCAGGTCAGTATCGGACCACCGATATCGCTCGGAAAAGCTTCGGGCCATGTCGGTACCGTAACGTCCGGTACCGACATTTTTAGCGAACTAGATTTGTCGGGACGGGGAGATTTGAACTCCCGCTCTCCTGACCCCCAGTCAGGCGCCTTAACCAAGCTGGGCCACGTCCCGCCGCGCCACCACGAACCTCCGGTGCCGCACGCCTACCGTACCGCAGCAGGCTCAGTCAGCTTAGCGCAACGGGAGCCCCGCTCGAAACGAAGCCACCTGAACCCGGGCCGCCGCGCCGCCACTGCGCGAGTACGTGATTCCCGCCGGACGAGAAAGTTACGATGGGCCGGGCACAGCGCAGGCGCCGTGCTCGTTGTAGTAGCGACTGGCAGCGGCGCCGACCGCGCGTCACACGGAAGGGCGGGGCAGTTGGGAGCACTCGGTACTCAGCGCTCAGCCTCCGCCGGCGACGATGCCGGAAACCGCGGCTTCATGAGCGCAGGAGCGGGTGGGACCACCAGCCCGACCCGCCCGCTGCGCACCCGGCGGCGGTTCCGGGTCGCCATCAGGCTCGCGAAGGTCCTCACCGCCTTCGTCGTGGCCTTCGCGGCGGTGGTCGGCCTGCTCTTCGCGCTGACCCCGTCGGCGAGCCAGGCCACCGCGCTGACGCGGGCGCTGGCGCAGGCCCGCCACATCGCCTATCCGGGTCCCAGCGTCCCGCCGAACTTCGCGCAGGCCCTGATCGCGACCGAGGATCACCGGTTCAACTCCGACCCCGGCGTGGACCCGCTGGCGATGGCCCGGGTGGCGGTCTGGAGGATCACCGGCCGCGAGGACCAGGGCGGCAGCACGATCGACCAGCAGCTGGCGAAGAACCTGTACACCGGCGGCCACAGCGGCTTCACCAACGACCTGAAGCAGCTGGCCATCGCGGTCAAGCTCAACCAGGCCTACAGCCGCCCGGAGATCCTGCGCATGTACGCGGAGGTCGCCTACTACGGCCACGGCTACTACGGCCTGCGCGCGGCCAGCTGCGGGTACTTCGGCCGGACGCCGGACCGGCTGACCCTGGTGCAGGCGGCCATGCTGGCCGGCGTGGTGAACGCGCCCACCTACGACGACCCGCTGACCTACCCGCGGCAGGCCAGGACCCGCCTGGTGCACGTCATCGGCCGGATGGCCGCCGTGGGCTACCTGACGCAAGCACAGGAGACGGCCGCGCTCAACGCACCCCTCGGCCTGTCCGCCGTCCGCGGCTGCCAGTAGAAGTAAACCGGGAAGCGCTACGGCCTGCTGGAGGTCTGCGGCTGGAGCTTTTCCGCCTCCGGAGCATCAGCCAAGATGAACACCCAGCGGCGGTAGCAGAACAACCGGAACAGCGTGGCCAGGCCGACACCGACGATGTTGGCCACGTTGAGGGAGAAGGTGTCGGTGAGCCCGAATCCGTAGTGCACCAACCCGACTACCCCGTCGGTGATGAGGATCCCGATGCCGTTGACGAGGAAGAAGAGCAGGGACTCGCGGCCCCAGTGGCTGCCCTTGCGATGCCGGAACGCCCAGAACTTGTTGCCGACGAAGGCGAACACCGTGGCCAGGGCGTTGGCGAGCGTCGTGGCCCAGATGGGGCCCAGGCCGGCACCTGAGTGGAAGACGTTGAACAGGACGATGGTGAGCACGAACGCGAGGCTGCCGACGATCCCGAACTTCGCGACCTCATGGATCAGCAGCTGGAACCGCTCGTAGAGGTCGCGAATCAGCTTCACCGTAGCTTCGCCCCTTGACTTGGTCCATCCCGTGTAGACCCGACCCTACCGTGTACCCAGCTGGGGCCACGTCCACCACGGTAAACCGTTCGAGAAATGTCACACCCCCCAGGTACCGTGAATCGGGTGCCCAATGGTGAAGTGCTCGTCCGCGCACGCGGCCTGACCAAGCGGTTCGAGGATTTCACGGCGGTGAACGGGATCGACTTCGACCTGTACCGCGGCGAGGCCTTCGGCTTCCTGGGGCCGAACGGCGCCGGGAAATCATCCACCATGCGGATGATCGGCTGCGTCTCGCCGCCGACGAGCGGCGAGCTGACCATCCTCGGCCTCGACCCGGTCCGCGACGGGTCCGCGATCAGGGCCAGGCTCGGCGTGGTGCCGCAGGAGGACACCCTCGACGTCGAGCTGACCGTGGTGGAGAACCTGCTGGTCTACGGCAGGTACTTCGGCTTGCCCCGCAAGCTCATCAGGGAGCGGGCCGCCGCCCTGCTCGACTTCGTGCAGCTCGCCGACCGGGCCGGGGACAAGGTGGACCCGCTGTCCGGGGGCCTCAAGCGCCGCCTGACGATCGCCCGCTCGCTCATCAACGAGCCGGAGATCCTGATCCTCGACGAGCCCACCACCGGCCTGGACCCGCAGGCCAGGCACGTGGTGTGGGACCGGCTCTTCCGCCTCAAGCAGCGCGGCGTCACGCTGATCCTGACCACGCACTACATGGACGAGGCCGAGCAGCTCTGCGACCGGCTGGTGGTCATGGACCACGGCCGGTTCGCCGCCGAGGGCTCGCCCCGCGACCTGATCGCGCGCTACTGCTCGCCCGAGGTCCTCGAGCTGCGCTTCGATCCGGAGGTGCACGACCAGGCCGGGGACAAGCTCAAAGACTTCAATGCCGAACGGGTCGAGGTGCTTGCCGACCGTATCCTCCTCTACGTCACCGACGGGGACGCGGCCCTGGCCGGCGTGCACGAGGCCGGCCTGGAGCCGCTCACCTCCCTGGTCCGCCGCGGCACGCTCGAGGACGTCTTCCTGCACCTGACCGGCCGAAGGCTGGAGGACTAGAAGTGGTCGCCATCACGGCGCCGCAGGCCGGCTGGCTGTCGTCGTCCAGGCCGGTACGCGCGTTCCGGTGCTGGCTGACGGTGTACCGGCGGATCTGGCGGTCCAGCATCTGGTCCAGCGTGTTCGGGCCGCTGTTCTACCTGGGCGCGCTGGGCTTCGGTCTCGGCTCCCTGGTGAACAGGCACGGGACCGCGAGCCTCGGCGGGGTCAGCTACCTGGCCTTCGTGGCCCCGGCCATCCTGGCCTCGAGCGGGATGAACTCGGCCATGGGCGAGGCGAGCTACCCGGTGTTCGGGTCGGTCAAGTGGAACAAGATCTACATCGCGGCGCAGGCCACGCCGCTGCGCCCGGGTGACATCTACCGCGGGCACCTGCTGTTCATGACCATGCGCATCGCCATGAACACCGCCCTGGTCACCGTGTACATGTGGGCGTTCGGCGCCACTCGGTCCGCGTGGGTGGTGCTGGCCTGGCCGGCCGCGACGCTCACCGGGCTGGCCTTCGCCGCCCCGATCGCGGCCTGGGCGGTCGTGGTGAAGACCGAGAGCACGTTCGCGTACCTCTTCAGGTTCGTCATGATGCCGCTGATGCTGTTCTCCGGCACGTTCTTCCCGGTGTCCCAGCTGCCCGGCTGGCTCCGCCTGGTGGCCTACGCCACCCCACTGTGGCACGGCACCGACTTGTGCCGCATGCTCAGCCTCGGGGACGTGGACCTGCCCAGGGCGCTGATCCACGTCGTTTACCTGGCCGCGCTGTCCGCCGCGGGAATCTGGGCTGGGGCCCGCACCTACCGCCGGAGGCTCTATGTCTAGCGTCTCCCTGCGGATGCTGCCGCCGGCCGGCCTGCTCGGCCGGCTGAAGCGGGCCGGCACCGAGGCCGGCAGCCTGCGCCTGATCGAGCGGCACGCGCGGGCCTACCGGCACGCCTGGCTGGTGTTCGCGTCCGGCGTCTTCGAGCCGCTGTTCTACCTGCTGTCGGTCGGACTCGGCCTCGGTGTCCTGGTCGGCACGGTGCCGGGCCCCGGCGGGCAGCTGATCCCGTACCGCGAGTTCGTCGCGCCCGGCCTGCTCGCCGTGTCCGCGATGAACGGCGCGATGTACGACTCGACCTTCAACATCTTCTTCCGCCTCAAGTACGCCAAGCTCTACGACGCGGTCCTGGCCACGCCGATCCGCCCGGCCCAGCTGGCGCTGGGGGAGATCGGCTGGGCGCTGCTCCGCGGCGCCATCTACGCCGCCGCGTTCACGCTGGTCATGCTCGCGATGGGCCTGATCCACTCGCCCTGGGCGGTGCTGGCCGTGCCGGTCGCGGTGCTCATCGGCTTCGCCTTCGCCGCCCTCGGCATGACCGGCACCACGTACATGAAGAGCTGGCAGGACTTCGACTACGTGATCCTGGCCAGCATGCCGCTGTTCCTGTTCTCCGCGACCTTCTACCCGCTGGACGTCTATCCGAGGCCGGTTCAGGTGATCGTCGAGTGCACGCCCCTGTACCAGGGAGTCGTGCTGCTCCGCGCTCTGGTCACCGGCGTGGTCGGCCCCGGCCTCCTGTGGCGGGCGGCCTACCTGGGCCTGCTCGGGCTGATCGGCCTGCTCGCCTCCGGCCGCCGGCTGGCCCGGCTGCTGCTCGTCTGACCAGGGAATCTGACCAGGGAACCCGCGTCGGGCCGGCGTACCGATGGGTAGGTAATCTGGACCCGATCCCGCATGCCACCTGGAAGCGGCCCATCGGAAGGTTGTACTCCATGGACTTCGGCTACGACGCCAGGACGCTTGATCTGCGCAAGCAGCTTCTCACCTTCATGGACGAGCGGATCTACCCGGCCGAGGCGGTGTACGCCGAGCAGGTCGAAGCCGCCGCCGCGATGAGGAAGCAGTGGGAGCGGGTGCCGGTCACCGCGGACCTCAAGGCCGAGGCGCTCAGCCGCGGCCTGTGGAACCTGTTCCTGACCGGGAAGTCGGCCGCGGCGGTCGGCCAGTTCGCCCCGGACCTGCTGCCCGACCCGCCGCTGACCAACGTGCAGTACGCCGCGCTGGCCGAGATCACCGGCTGGTCGCCCGCGCTGGCGCCGGAGGCGCTGAACTGCGCCGCCCCCGACACCGGCAACATGGAGGTGCTGGCCGAGTTCGGCACGCCGCTCCAGCAGGAGCAGTGGCTCCGCCCGCTGCTCGAGGGCCGGATCAGGTCCGCCTTCTGCATGACCGAACCCGAGGTGGCCTCCAGCGACGCCACCAACATCGCCACCACCATCACCCCCGATGGCGACGGGTACGTGATCAACGGCCGCAAGTGGTGGTCGAGCGGCGCGATGAGCTCGGACTGCAAGGTCTTCATCGTGATGGGCGTGAGCGGCGAGGACGCCGAGGACAAGCGCAGCCACAGCCGGCACTCCCAGATCCTGGTGCCCAGCGACGCGCCGGGCGTCACGGTCAAGCGCGGCATGATGGTCTTCGGCTTCAACGACGGCACCCACGGCGGCCACGCCGAGGTCATCTTCGATAACGTCCGGGTGCCGCGCGAGAACATGATCGCCGGCGAGGGCATGGGGTTCGCGATCGCCCAGGCCCGGCTCGGCCCCGGCCGCATCCACCACTGCATGCGCCAGATCGGCGCGGCCGAGCGCGCTCTTGAGCTGCTGTGCCGCCGTGCCACCAGCCGCGTCGCCTTCGGCAAGACCCTGGCCGAGCAGGGCGTCATCCAGGACTGGATCGCCGAGTCCCGGGTGCGCATCGAGCAGGCGCGGCTGCTCGTGCTCAAGACGGCGTGGCTGATGGACACCGTCGGGAACAAGGGGGCGCACAGCGAGATCCAGGCGATCAAGATCATCACGCCGCGGATGGCCCAGTGGGTGATCGACAAGGCGATCCAGGCCCACGGCGCCGGCGGCATCAGCCAGGACTTCCCGCTCGCCCACCTGTGGGCCAGCGCCCGCACGCTCCGGTTCGCCGACGGCCCGGACGAGGTGCACAAGCGGTCCCTGGCCCGCCGTGAGCTGCGGAAGATCACCAGCTGAGCACTCCCCGCCGGACATAACGAACGTCAGCACATGACGAGAGGAACCTACGTGGCAGAAAAGATCGCGATCGTGACCGGCTCGGCCCGCGGCATCGGTGCCGCCACGGCGCGCCGGCTGGCCTCAGACGGGATGGCCGTGGCGATCCTCGACCTCGACGAGGCGGCGTGCGCCGGGACGGTGAAGGAGATCGCCGACGCGGGCGGCCGCGCGATCGCGGTCGGCGCCGACGTCAGCCAGGGCGACCAGGTCGAGGCGGCGGTCGAGCGGGTGGCCAGCGAGCTCGGCCCGCCCAACGTGCTGATCAACAATGCCGGGGTGATCCGCGACAACCTTCTCTTCAGGATGTCCGACGGCGACTGGGACACGGTCATGGGCGTGCACCTGCGCGGCGCGTTCCTGATGACCAGGGCCGTCCAGATCCACATGGTCGACCAGCGCTGGGGACGCATCGTCAACCTGTCATCCTCCTCCGCGCTCGGCAACCGCGGCCAGGTGAACTACTCCGCGGCCAAGGCCGGCCTGCAGGGCTTCACCAAGACGCTGGCCATCGAACTCGGCCCGTACGGGATCACCGCGAACGCCGTCGCGCCCGGGTTCATCGCCACCGACATGACCGCGGCCACCGCCGAGCGGGTCGGCGTCGCCTTCGACGTGTTTCAGAAAGGTGCCGCCGAGCGGATCCCGGTGCGCCGGGTCGGGCAGCCGGACGACGTCGCCCACACCATCTCCTTCCTGGTCAGCGACGGCGCGGGTTTCGTCTCGGGCCAGGTCATCTACGTAGCGGGAGGACCACTGTGCTGACCGCGGAACAGCTCCGCGACCGGGTCACGGCATTCCTGGCCGAGCACGACCCAGCCGAGACACCCAAGCAGGACTTCAACAACGCCCGCTTCGACGCGGGCCTGGCCTGGGTGCACTACCCGGAGGGGCTCGGCGGCCTGGGCCTGTCGCGGACCCTCCAGTCGGTCGTCGACGCCGGGTTCGCGGCGGCCGGCGCCCCGACCAACGACCCGGAACGCAACGGCATCGGCCTGGGCATGGCCGCCCCGACCATCCTCGCCTACGGCAGCGACGAGCAGAAGCAGCGCTGGCTGCGCAAGCTCTGGACGGCCGAGGAGATCTGGTGCCAGCTGTTCAGCGAGCCGGGCGCGGGCAGCGACCTGGCCGCGCTGGCCACCCGGGCCGTGCAGGACGGCGACGAGTGGGTGGTCAACGGGCAGAAGGTATGGACCTCGCAGGCACACAAGGCCCGCCGGGCCCTGCTGGTCACCCGCACCGACCCCGACGTGCCGAAGCATCAGGGAATGACCTACTTCTCGGTGGACATGACCGCCCCGGGCGTGGAGGTCAGGCCGCTGCGCCAGGCCACCGGCGAGGCCGAGTTCAACGAGGTGTTCCTGACCGATGTGCGGATCCCCGACGCCGACCGGATCGGGCAGGTCGGCGAGGGCTGGAAGGTGGCCAACGCCACGCTGATGAGCGAGCGGGTGAGCATCGGCGCCTCGCGGGCCGCGCCGCGGGAGAGCGGCATGATCGCCACCGCCGCGCGGACCTGGCGGTCCCGGCCCGAGCTGCGCACGCCCGGCCTGCACGACCGGATGCTGCGGCTGTGGACGGACGCCGAGGTGGCCCGGCTGGCCAGTGAGCGGCTGCGCCAGCAGCTGGCCGCGGGCCAGCCCGGACCCGAGGGCTCCGCCGCCAAGCTCGTCTTCGCCCGGCTCAACCAGGAGATCTCCGGGTTCGAGGTCGAGCTCGCCGGATCCGACGGGCTGCGCTACGACGACTGGACCATGCGCCGCCCGGAGAGCGCCAACTTCTACGGCCGCGGCCCCGGATACCGCTACCTGCGCGCCAAGGGGAACTCCATCGAGGGCGGGACCTCGGAGATCCTGCGCAACATCGTCGCCGAGCGGGTGCTCGGCCTCCCCGCCGAACCCCGTGTCGACAAGAAC
>Ga0335085_10010852_pt1 | contig 13576 bp, 11 predicted proteins | sample Lox_Sample_45_FD_206712 | JGI IMG/M metagenome (GOLD analysis project Ga0335085, IMG submission 206712) | Soil microbial communities from Loxahatchee National Wildlife Refuge, Florida, United States - Lox_Sample_4.5 | ecosystem: Environmental > Terrestrial > Soil > Wetlands | place: USA...
TATATGGCAAACCATCTGCCGAACAAGGACGATAGCCATACCAAATTTTATCTTGTGTGGGGACGCGAATATCGAATTCAGGAAAGAACTTTTTTACTGCATCAAGTATACCTGCTACTCTTTTCAACCTTGGCGGAGTTTGTGTTGAAGTGATTTCCATTGTTCCACCGAAACGGATCTTATTGCCAGCCATTGGCGTAATAGCAACACGACCTTCCATTAAAACTGCAGGATGATCTAAAAGATATGGTGAATCTTCTAACGTTATGGAATATCCACGGCCAGGCACGAGGGGGAGTTTTGTTTGGAAGAGAGAAGCAATCTCCCTGCTCCATGAACCGGTAGCAATCACTATTTCATCTGCATGATAGGAGTTTCGGGAAGTGATAATTTTTTTTACAACTGAATTCTCGGATTCAAACTGTTTAAGTTCCTGCCCCGGTTCGAAACGAACACCTTTATTTTTCAAATAACTCAACAATACTTTCATTAGTTGATTCGGATAGAGATGAGAGTCACATTTGAAATAAATTGCTCCCAATGCATTGATTTTGGTTTGGGGTTCCATTCTTTGAAGCTCCTCTTTATTCAGCAATTCCACCCCCAGTCCCAGTTCTTTCGCTTTTTCTACTGTATGCAAAGCATGTTCGGCCTTGTTTTCGGTTTGAAATATCTCCATCAAACCCTTATGCTCATACGAAAAATCAAAATCCGGAAGTTTTGTCCAGGATTCATATTCATGCTGGCTCAATAAAGCAATATCCCGGAGTGGAACAGCCGCTGCTTCTGATTTTTTATTTGTAGCGCTTTTAATAAACTGAATTCCCCATTCGATGAGCGACCAATCAAGCCTGGGTTGAATGTAAAAAGGGCTTTTTGAATCGAGCATCCACTTGAGTCCCTGGCCTACAATACCCGGTGTTGCCAATGGAATGAAATGACTGGGACAAACATATCCAGCATTTCCATATGAGCAATTATCGGAAAAATCGCCTTTATCAATTACAGTTACTCTATAACCTGATCTTTGAAGGTAAAAGGCCGAACTCAGGCCGATGATACCCCCGCCAACGATGATTACATTTTTCATTGCAATTGCAATAATAATGTGAAAAAATCAAATGAATGAAGAAAGAAACCCGGAGCTTTTTTTACAATACAATCCCACAGAACAATGGAGAATAAATTTTGATTAATTGTGTTTCCCTGAAAAAAAATTGTAAAGAGGTTTGATCCAATAATATAGTTCCCGGCCGATTGTTTTCCGTATAATTCTTAAATCCAGTAAGAAATCGCAGTTGCGAATATAAAATGTATCCCATTGGTAACGACCGAAAATGCTTTCCATATCTGTGGCGGGTCCACAGAAACCTTTTACCTGCGCCAGGCCTGTAATGCCGGGTTTTACAAGATTCCTGAATTTATATTCATAGATAAACAGTGAAAATTTTTTATAATCAAACATCATATGAGGTCTTGGTCCGACAATACTCATCTCACCCATCAACACATTCAAGAACTGTGGGAGTTCATCCATGTTTGATGCACGAAGTACACGGCCTACTCCCGTAATTCTTTCGTCATTTTCTGATGCCTGCAGACGATCCGCCTCGCTGTTCACAATCATTGTACGGAATTTGAAGCAGGTGAATAACTTTCCTCCCTTACCCACTCTCTTTTGAAAAAAAAACACGGGCCCCTTTGAATTTAATTTGATAAGCAGCGCAATGACAGGTGTTAACCAGCTCAATATTGTAACAATAAAAAGAAAAGAAATCAGGATATCAAATATTCTTTTGAAAGCAAAATAGCGGGTTTTATTATCGATATAAATGCTGGAATCTTTTCCTTTTTTATGTGCATTGATTTCTTCATTTAAAGAAATAATATATCCTGCTTTGTTGTCCATCTTAATTATGCTTTTGATAGGTTACGACCTTTCCTTCTGATCAAATTATGCCTGCAAATCCGGAAACTTTTACCGAGGCAACCTTTTAAAAGGAATGGTTGTACTTGTATAAAGAGGATACGAATGCGATTCAGAGATAGTTGCCCGTGCAGATTATGAAATCGATGATAGAATTGTTGAAAAATGCTGCATCTATACCTTGCCTACTCCCTGAAAATAATATAATACACATGGAATTTAGCAACAGTATACTGAAAGTACTCGTGTACTTCGATCTTTTCGAATATCCTTTGTCGATAGAAGAAATTCATTTTTTTCTCGACAAAAAGATACCTGAACGCCAACTACACACCGATTTGGCGGAATTGACAAAAAATAGATTTGTTTTTAATATAGATGGATTTTACAGCCTCAGAAATGATTACAGGTTCGCAGAAAAGAGAATGCTGGGAAATAAACAAGCTCAGCCCTTATTGATTAAAGCCAATAAAATTTCCAGGTTTCTTTTTCAATTCCCATTTGTAAGAGGAATTGGCATTTCAGGATCTTTATCTAAAAATATGGCGGATGAAGATGCTGATATAGATTATTTTATTATCACAAAGGCCAACCGTTTATGGATTGCGAGGACCATCATGCATTTTTTTAAGAAATTAACTTTTATTACTGGTCATCAACACTGGTATTGCATGAATTATTTTATCGATGAAGAACAATTACAAATTGAAGAAAAGAATATTTTCATCGCAACAGAGTTAATCACTCTGAAACCCGTATGCGGAAATGAGACGATAAAGAAATTTTTTCAGGCGAATGATTGGACAAAAACATATTTCCCAAATCATAGTTTCAAAATATCAGACAGTCTAACTACTGTTCCCACAAATAAACTAAAAAGGCTGATTGAACAAATTTTCAATAACCGTCCCGGAAACCTGCTCGACAATTATTTGATGAGGCTGACATCAAAACGCTGGAAGCTAAAAGAAGAAAAACAAAGATTAAATATAAAAGGAAACAGAATGGGATTGAAAACTGCCAAGCATTATTGCAAGCCCAATCCCGCTTTTTTTCACGAAAAATTATTGGCCAGATACAATAGCAGACTTAACGAATGGCAAAATATATGGAAGATAACAGCACATCAACCCATTTCAGTTCTTCTTTCTTAAAGAAATTATATAGTAATCGCCCATCAGCCTCCAAGGCCATCTTTTTTTCCAGCGATCTTCTTTTTCTCTCAGGAAATTATAAGTAGCCGGATGCTTTTCAGCAAATCCTTCTATATATGATGGAGGAACGATTGTGCACAAGCCTTCAATTCCCAATAATTCGAAAGAATCTTTGAGTTGTCGAATAATAAAAGAAGGATTATAATACCAGCAGGTAAAATATTGCCCCTCGATATGTGCGCGGACGCCTTTTTTGCTAAAAAACCTTCTGAATGCTGTTTTGAATGCTCCTTTGAAAACCAACAAAGTTTCCCATAAACAAAAGGACGGAAGTATTACCAGTGTTACGACTCCACAGGGTTTTAACAATGATTCCAATGAATGCAGGACTTTATCGAGCTCATCAGTACAATTCAATCCTGCAAAATTGGAAAAAATCAGATCATAAGGACCATTATTATCCAGATTTTCCAAAGAACTAAAAGAACAAATTTCGTTGGTGATCTGATCAGTCAATCCATAAAATAATATTTTTTGCCTGAGAATGTTTTGCATTCCTGAAGAGATATCGGTTGCATGTACATAATGTCCTTTTTGCGCAAAGTAAATTGCATCTTCTCCTGTGCCTGCATTCAATTCCAGGATTTTACTTTGTGGCAATAGATACTGCTGAATATGATGACGAACTCTTTCCCGCTTGTACTGAATGATGGCATTGTCTGAATATAAATTGTCGAATATACGTGACTGCTTGTTGAAGGCTGCCGCCACTGCCTGTTCATTATTTTTATGGGGTGGTCGACCAGTCATAGAGAGTTGTTTTCAATAGCATTTAATTTCTGTCTTGCAAAAAATGCAGCCGGAATATAATAAATAATAGATGCTGCTTTTTTGATAATGGATGGAGTGACCGTAAACGGATGTCTCAGTATCTTCTTTATATTCTCCCATGCAATATGCTGCCGGTATATCTTATGTACGTATCTATGGAGTTGTTTATAAAACGCCGGCTGAAATGTATTCCTGAACATAAGCTTCAATTCATCCGAATCAGTCCAATTGGCTTTTTCTTGTAATTCTGCCTTTACTCTTTCAAAAAAAACAGTTCCGGGTAAGGGATAGGATACAGAAATTCCCAATTCATAAGGCAATAAGTTATTGATCATACGAATTGTTTTTTGAATATCTTCTTTGGTTTCGCCGGGATAGCCGAATTGAATGAAAAAAGATGGCTTAATCCCGTATTTCTTTAAAAACTTTGTAGCATTGTGAATTTGATCAATCGTGATGCCTTTATCCATTGCATCCAAAATCTTTTGAGATCCGCTTTCAGCTCCTATCCAGGCATTTTCACAACCTGCCCGAGCCAAAGCATGTATATAATTTTCCTGCAGCAGCAGATCTGCCCTGCATTGAATCCTGAACTTAAAATGCAATTTTTCTTTCCCGACCAAATCGGCAAACTCCTGCACCCATCCGGGTTTCAAGCCAAAGATATCATCACAAAACCAGATATGGTCAAACTTAAATTTCTGCTTCAACAATTTTAATTCCTCTACTACATTTTGAGGAGAACGTGAATGATACCTGTTTCCATAAATAGGCTTGGCACACCAGTTACATTTAAAGGGACAGCCGCGGGTAGTTGCCATATTCAGCGAAAAATAACCTGCATGTTTTAACCAGGATTCCCTGTAAGGACTGATATCTACTAAATCCCAGGCAGGAAATGGCAAACTATCCAAATCTTTCAACACATTTCTTTTTGCGGTTTTTACAATTGCATTGTTTTCCCTGAAAACTATTCCCTGTATGGAATAGAAATCGTTTGATTTATTTTTTATAGCTGTAACCAAATCAAGTAAAGTCAATTCAGCCTCTCCCAAAATGACAAAATCGGCTCCTTCATTTATATATTTTTCATAATGATCCGTGGCATCGGAACCTGACACAATAACTGTGCATCCCCTTTCGCTGGCCATCTTACACATCCTGAAGGCAGCTTCACGCATGTTGGTCAGGCACATTTTGGTTAGATAATTGAACCCATCATCATAGATCACAAAGAATTGAGGCTGCAGATTGTCCAGATATGGCAACACTTCTTCAGGTTGTTTAGCAAACATGCTGTCAAATAAAGCTACATGATGATTATGGTGGCGCAGCAAAGATGCTGCATAGAGTGTACCCAAAGGAGGATATGGCAATCCGGTTTCCCATTGTTTGGGATCGAAGCGCAAAAAATAAGAGTGTGCAAAAAGAATCATATTCATTTACTGTTATTAAATATTCGGCCAACAGGACTCACTATATGTCTACGGCAGGTCCAATTCTTCGGTTGCTTCCCGAAACAACTGGATCCAATCAATTTTTACACGAAAACCATCATGCAAACCACCGACAGGTATCAACAGGTTTTTGAAAACGAGCTTTTCATCGTCTTTAATCAGAATGATTAATGCTCCTCAGTTCATCTTTTCCATCATGCCGTTTATCAAACGGCTCCATAAAAATTTTTCTTATCTTAATAACTTGCCGTAAAGATGATAGCGAATCATCCAATAATGTCGCGAAATCCAGGTCAAAATTTTACTTCGTCAGAGCACCAGCTTGTTACTGTTGTGATCCCAACACATAACAGGCTGCCATTATTATTGGAAGCGATTGATTCAGTAAAATCTCAGACATATCCTCATTGGGAACTTATTATTATAGATGATGCTTCTACTGACGGAACAGCAGAAACTATCAGGAGAATCAACGATCCCAATATCCATATCATTGAATTGACTCGAAAAGCTCATTTGGGGGTGCTTAGAAATGAAGGAACGGCCCGGGCAAGAGGTGAATGGGTGGCATTTCTTGATTCCGACGATTTATGGAAACCGAAAAAGCTGGAATTGCAACTCGAAATTTTGAATAAAGAAAAAAAAAGATGGGCATATGGTGGATCTGAGTTGATGGATGAAAATAAAAACACCATCCCTCACAGGGCAGGCAGATTTCTAATGCCTTCAGGATGGATCGCAAAACAAATCGTCACTACCGAAGCAGATTTTCATATCAGTTCAATTATTGTCGAAAAAAAACTCTTTGATGAACTGGATGGATTCACTACTGATCCACTTTTGTTCTGCAGAGAAGATCATGAATTTACATTACGCCTGGCAATGCATGCCGAAGCAGCAGTAGTCCCGGAAAAAATTGTGAGAACGAGAGAACATGGAGGCCGGACAACGAATAGCCTCAGCGAATCTTTTGAAAGATCGGCCAGGGTGTACACTGCCTTTCTGAAATATAACCGGGACAAAACATTAAAAAAACTGGCATTGAGAAGAAGGGCATATCACCTGTCGGAAGCTTCGGCATCAAACTTTTTAGAAGGAAAATACAATATCGCTTTAAAACAGATTTTTCTTTCCTTTAAAGATGGAGATGGAATCAGGCATTGGCTGAGCGCCTGCAAGCGTGGAAGTTTTGCGATCATGAAAAAATATTTGCGTTATTTTACTCCCAATAGCCGCACCCCGCCGCCGGAAAACAAATGAAACCCTTCTCCAAAATAAAAACCGGAAATGAGAGGTATCCTGCACTGACAGGGATCAGGGCGCTTGGGGCAACCGTGGTCTTTTTCAATCATCTTCCTTTCAAAATCGGTTCCATCATTATTGTAGATATACTTACATTTTTCTTTGTGTTGAGCGGATTCCTGATTGTCTATCTCTATTATGAAAAACTGGATATATCACGCAAATGGCTATACAAATATTTTGTCAATCGTTTCGCACGAATCTATCCCGTTTATTTCCTGCTGGTAACTATTGCAATTTTAATATTACACGATTTCCGTTCAGAGTTTCTGTTCAAAAATTATACGCTTACTCACGCCCTCTTCAATAATACAAAAGATATAGCAATACAACCAAGCTGGTCACTCACAGTAGAAGAATGTTTTTATTTTTTGGCGCCACTGATCATGTTTTTGATTAAAAAGTTTAATTTCTTAGTCTCATTTCTTTTAGGAGTATTTCTGTTATTGATCGCCCTACTTATTTCCGAAGCAAATATTTCATTCCTGCATACTCCCCTTTTTGTTTTTACGACCACTTTTTTCGGATATTTTTTTGCTTTTTATGCCGGAGCCTGGCTGGCGATAATTATTCTGGAACGAGAAAAGAACGCGAACGTCGTTCTCGAAGGGAATAAATGGACAATTTGGGGACTTATAGGGATCGCAGTGCCAATCATTTTAATGATATATGTGTATAGAACTGATCATCCATTTAAATCCGCTGCACTGGTAATGATCACTAATTTCATTCTTCCGGTGCCGGTTGCAGTATTATATTTTGGATTGATTTGTGAAAAAAGTTTTCTATCCCGAATCTTATCAGATAAAATATTCGGATGGATGGGTCGTGGCTCTTATTCATTTTATCTGATGCATACCCTCATCATTAATTACCTGGCATTGCCTTTTATTATCAATCATTCTGAAAATTATTATAACTTTTATGTAGTCGTCACTTATATTATTACGCAGGTTTTATCTATCCTTTTGTTTGCACTTTATGAAGAGCCACTGAATATGTTTATCCGCAAAAAATTTAAGTTTGGAATTCGTATCAAAACCATTCAGAATGATTAAATATTTATTGCGTGATCAGCCTTCGCCACCAAATATTTCAAACAAATTTTACTCTTCTCACAGATTGCACGGATCTTCACAGACGTTAACAATAAAAAAACTGTGTAAATCTGCGAAATCCTTGAGAAAATGAATTGTATTGACCACGCAGGTGCAGATGAGCATTTGTGCAGAACGGATATCAATCAGCTACAGGATTCATTCCGGGTGGAAGATTCAAATAGCAAACACATTTTTTACAGGTATCATTGGTATCCATGTTGAGTAATTTTCTGAAAAGAATTGATTCACGACCGTTCACAATATCTGCCAGTGAATTTTCCCTGATATTGCCCATTGGGGGATGAAAAAAGCAGGGGCGAACCGTTCCATCTGCTTCTACCACGGCCGACACCCAGGGAGCGTTACATTTTTTATATGGATAAGGATTCAACCCATAAAAGGCCGAGTAGTAATCATAAATTTTTTGAATTTTCTCAGGCGATTCAGCTATAAAGCGGGTACTAAATTCGCGACTGAACTCATGTTTTAAATGATTTATCATCTTTTGCAGTTCGGATAATTCTTCCCGGTTCAGCAATATTTCATTTTGTCTTGGCTTGTCCCACAATATATCCCTGTTGAATGCATGGCTACTCACATCCGCAGGTAAAAAACTTATTTGACGGAGGCCTATTTCTTTTGCGCTTTTAATAATCGCAGGCCAGTGACGGAAATTGAGACGATGAATGACTGTGCGCCCTGTAATTTTATAATCAGGATTGATTGAACGCAACTCTGCAATCCCTTCCTTCAGTTTCAAAAACGCCTCCGGGATATTCCTGATTTCGTCATGTGTCTTCTCATCTCCGTCCAGGGAAAAAATAATATCATTTACAAAATTTATTAACCGGCTGGCGTTTCTTTTTACAGTGAGACCGGTAGAAAGCAGGGTTATTTTTATTTTTTCGTTCTGAAGAATCTCGCAAAAACGAAAAAAACCGGGATTCAGCAATGCTTCTCCTCCCGACATGACCACCTGCTTCGTACCCATTTTTTTCAAAGAACCAAGAAGACCTGAGATATCATCAGCCGTCAATTGTTTCAGGTTTTTATTTCCTTTCCAGATATCACACATCACGCACTTACAATTGCAGGCGCTATGCGGCATTAAGATTACAATGGGCAGACTATAAATTGTATCTGTTTGCAGGGTCCTGTATCGCTTTACAGTGTCGTATAGTGATTGTTTAAACATTCATTCAAAAGTTAGACATTTTTTATGCATATCCAGAAAAAAGGATGGAACTTAAATAGTTTCCTGAAAGGCTTCTCAGGACTATATAAAATTCTATATGAATAGGATGAGAGTTCGGTTATACTATGATGATAGTAATAATCCTGCATATCCGTCATTCCGAGAGATTCATAATATAACCTCGTTTCTTTTCTCGCTGACGCAATCTCTCCGGACTTATAAAAACGGGAATCAATCAGGTGGATTTCTCCTCCCGGAAACAGATGCGATAATGACATATCTATTATTTCACGTAAATCACGGAAATACTGAATGACACCGGGAAATAAAATAATATCAAATTTGATATCCTTTAATATCCCCGACCGGATATCTCCAAAAATAAATTTCAGTTTTGAATTTTTTCCGAATACTCTTGCTGCCTGTTGCAATTCAGTCAGATTGATATCAAGTCCGATTATTTTGCTGCCGGGAATTCTTGACAACTGGTAAGAAAACCACCCATTCCCGCATCTGATTTCAAGGATATGCAGTATATTTTTCTTCGACTCCAAATAACGGATGATTTGTTTACATGATTTTTTTCTGATAAGCCATTCTTTGTAATGAGGATGATCTTTACTTATATCAGGAAGTTTTCTAAGCTGGTCATCGGAATATATTCTTTTTCCCTTCTCCCTGATGATAAGATATTTATTTTCAAACTGGTCGTCTGGTTTTACAGAAGCAGGCAGATAAAGATTATTTAAGAAAGGGAAACCGGGCACCTGCATAACAAACTTTTTAAAATCCCTGTATTTCCGGCTGCCTGTATTTCCAAAGCCGGTGCAATAATTTTATTTCATAGGGATACTGATAGAAATTCAGTTTATAACGGAGACTGGAAACAAGTTGAATTATTTTTCTTTTAAAATGACTAAGTCGTATATCCGATACCGTTGGATAATACCCGTTTAACACTGTCTCAAAATCCCTGATCTTATCAATCATCTGAGGTTTGAGCCAGGGTGTAAGCGGATTTTTTCGAAGATCGAATCGCTCCCATTGAGGGTTGATCCAGTCTTCCAGTATTCTCGGATATTCAAATCCACTTGCCAATACCTGATTATATAACTCAGATCCTTCAGTTGGAACAGGACTGTAAGTATATAATATGATTTCAGTATCAGGATTGATTTCTTTGATCTTTTTAATAAAATAGATATCAAATTCAATCTGTCCCATCACTTTCTCATCTGTGGGCGCAGGTGTTCCCAACACAAACGAATATTCAGGAATGATTCCGAATTTTTTCATCCTTGCTGCAAAACGTTCGATCAGTTCTCCGGTTTGTGTTCCGCCCTTATCCAGTTGCCTGAGCACTTCTGAGTTACCGCTTTCAGCACCAAAGAAGATGATCTTGCATCCGGCTTCACGTATCAGGGCAAGGGATTCGTCTTTGAAACGATCCATTGTATCAATACGGGCCATGCCCCACCAGCTCATTTTTTCCGGTTTGATCAAACGGGCAAATTCTACCGTACGTTTTTCTGAAACAAAGAAATTGTTGTCATGAAATTCAACGGCATCTGCGCCCCATTTGTCTTTGATATATTTGATGTCCTTATAAACATGTTCAGCAGATTTAGCTTTCCACCTGGCCTCATATGTTGGAACAACCGCACAGAAAGAACAGGTAAATGGGCAACCGATACTTGAATGATAAGCAAGTGTTTTTTCCCCCAGGTATGTTTTTCCCAAATATTTTTCAATTGAATATAATTGATCCAGTTTTTCATAAGGCAAGGGCGGTAATATATCTTGCTCAATCAACTCTTCTTTTGGCGCCCTGATGATGTCTTCGCCTGATTTATAAATCAGATTTTTGATGCCAGTGTATGATTGATTGTTTTCAAGCGCATACAGTAATTGAGGAAAAGCATGATCACCCGGACCATTAATGACAAAGTCAACATATCCGGAACGAAGAACTACTTTATACTGATTGGTTGGAAAATATCCTCCCCAGATCATGACAGTATCCGGGAATTCCTGTTTTATCTGTTTTGCAAATGGGATGGATTGTTTTACCTGAGGCCCGGGCATCACAGTAAAACCAATGTATTTAAATTCTCCCGTATCTAAATAGCTTTTGATTTTGGCGTAAGGATGGTGTTCCCGATTACCATCCACAATCACCCAATCATATATGCCCTCGATCGAAGCCGCAATATTCATGATTGAATTTGGGATTCGGTATTTTGCTGCAGCACTCCTTGGATTAAATAAAAGTACTTTGGCCATGTCTGTCTAATGAAACGATTCCGAAAGGTAAATGGTTGCTTATCATGAGGATAATTCTACTTATTTTTAATGTTCACTAATTTGTTATTATGCACGTCTTCCCGAGGCTCAGAAATTTTTTTTTCAAAAAAAATACAGAACTGCAAAAGAATGATGAAGAACCTGAACAGGCTTATAATCTGTGGGCCCAACAATATGATGACCAGCCTGATAACCTGATGCTGGCTCTGGATGAATCCGTATTCAGAAATCTGCTCAAAAATACCGGGCTTGAAAATGCAATCATCGTGGACATAGGTTGCGGTACGGGTCGTCATTGGAAAAAAATAATGGATCGACACCCGGGTCAGCTGGTTGGATATGATCCATCCCAGGGCATGCTTGATAAGCTTGTGCAGAAATTTCCGGAAGCAATTACTCATCGTTTAACAAATAATTTCCTGCCGGGTATTAAAGACAATTCCTGTGACCTGATCATTTCCACTCTGGCAATTGCACATATTGAAAATATTGAGGAAGCTTTTCAGGAATGGAATCGTATATTAAAATATGGCGGTCAAATTATCATCACAGATTATCATCCGGCTGCCTTGGACAAAGGAGGGGACCGGACATTCAAACACGAAAGCAAATTGATATCTGTCAAAAATTATATTCATCCCATTGAAAAAATAAAACAGGTCGCAATCAAATTACAATGGCAGATTACAGATATGGTTGAAAGAAAAATTGACGATTCAATGAAAAAATATTACGAGAAAAATAGTGCCATTTCTGTTTTTAACCGGTTTAAAGGCACTCCCATCATTTACGGATTGCGCATAAAAAAGGAAAATGCGATTATCTAACCTGACCACTATCAGCGGTGAGAGCCAGATCGATATTCTCATTGAAGAGGAGAAAATACAATCGATTTCTCCCCTTTCTTTTCCGGGTAGAGAAGCAGGTATAAAAAATTCGATTGATTTCGGGGGCGCTCTGGTTTTTCCCGGTCTGATCAATTCACACGATCATATTGATTTCAATTTATTTCCTCCAATCGCTAACAGGATTTATAACAATTATAGAGAGTGGGGAAAAGATATTCATCAAAATAACAGAGACACAATCGATCCAATACTGAAGATTCCTCAGCAGCTTCGTATTGAATGGGGGATATATAAAAATTTATTGAACGGAATAACAACTGTTGTCAATCATGGAGAAAAAATCAATCCTGTAAACAATCTTATCTCTGTGTTCCAGGATTGTTATCCCTTGCATTCCGTTCAGTTTGAAAAATTCTGGGAGTTTAAAATCAATAAGCCCAGGAATCATCGTCTGCCTTTCGTGATTCATTTGGGAGAAGGCACAGACGATCTTAGTAAAAAAGAAATTGGCAAATTGATCCGCTGGAATATTTTAAAGAAAGAAATCATTGCCGTACATGGTGTAGCAATGAACAAAAATCAGGCAAAACATTTTAAAGCATTAGTCTGGTGCCCGGTTTCGAATTATTTTTTTCTGAATGCCACTGCTAAGATCGACGAATTAAATAAAAATATCCCTGTTATTTTCGGAACTGATTCGACCTTGACCGCCGGATGGAATTTATGGGAACATCTTCGTCTGGCAAGAAAACTGAAAATGCTGACAGATATGGAACTTTTTGAAAGCATAACCGGAACGGCCGCTTCAGTTTGGGATTTAAAACATATTGGGAAGATCCGGGCAGGTCAACAAGCCGATCTTGTTGTTGCGAAAACTAAAAAACAATTGCAATCACTGGATGCATTTTATGATTTGAACCCGGAAGATGTATTACTTGTTCTTCATCGGGGAAATATCCGTCTTTTCGATGATTCTTTATATCGTCAATTAAAAGAATCGGGACTCGAGCCAAAAAATTTTTCCAGGATTTACCTCGATGGAATGTGCAAATGGATTCAGGGAGATATTATTTCTTTAATTCAAGAGATCAGAAAATTAAACGTAGATATTAATATACCAATTAGTTTTTAGATCATCAGACTAAAGGATAATAGGGCCCCCTGCCCTGCTGATGAAAATAATGAAGAAAATGAATATGGTATAAATGACCCTTCGAAGGTTTTAAAAAAATATCTTCTTTCCACTCACCCCAGAGAAGCATATGACTGCCGAGGTTCATTGTTTTTTTAATTTCTATTTCTTTATAACTGTCAACCCATTCAGGTATATAAAAACTAAAATTCTTAGTGTCCTTCACCTTAAATGGAAGTAATTCCAGGGAGGGCGGCGCAACACTATGATGTTTTCCTAAATTATAAATAGTATCCTTATGTTCATATGAAAATTCCGACAAGACT
>Ga0335085_10010853_pt1 | contig 13576 bp, 13 predicted proteins | sample Lox_Sample_45_FD_206712 | JGI IMG/M metagenome (GOLD analysis project Ga0335085, IMG submission 206712) | Soil microbial communities from Loxahatchee National Wildlife Refuge, Florida, United States - Lox_Sample_4.5 | ecosystem: Environmental > Terrestrial > Soil > Wetlands | place: USA...
GCACGCCCGAGCGCCTCGCGCAACTGAACGCCCGGCTCGCTCAGGTACAATGACGCGGTCATGTCCGACCCCAAGGGCACCCTCACCGCGGCGCCGCCGGCCCCCGCGCGCAGCGGCGAAAAATACGTTACCCCTCAAGGCTTTACAGCCGTACGTGACGGCGTGAAGGCCCGGGGCGGCGTGCCCGCCGCCCCCCCGCCGCGCAAGCCCTCCTGGCTTCGGGTGGCCGCCCCCATGGGAGCGGGCTACCAGGCGGTGCGGGGCCTGGTGAAGGAACACCGGCTCGCGACCGTGTGCGAGGAGGCCAAGTGCCCGAACATCGGGGAGTGCTGGAACGCCGGCACCGCGACCCTGATGCTGATGGGTGCGGTGTGCACGCGCGCCTGCCGGTTCTGCTCGGTCGACACCGGCAATCCGCGCGGATGGCTCGATCCTGAGGAGCCGGCCAACGCGGCGCGCACCGTGACGCTGCTGAAGCTCAAGTACGTCGTGCTGACCTCCGTCGACCGCGACGACCTCGCCGACGGCGGCGCGGCGCACTACGCTGCCTGCGTGCGTGCCATCAGAACGCAGAACCCCGGGACGGCGGTCGAGGCGCTGACGCCGGACTTCCGCGGCGTCACCGCCGACGTCGCCACGGTGGTCGACTCCGGCATCGAGGTGTTCGCGCAGAACCTGGAGACGGTGCGGCGCCTGACGCACCCGGTGCGCGACCCGCGCGCCGGCTACCAGCAGACGCTCGGGGTGCTGGCCGCGGCCAAGCGCCGCCGGGCCACGGTCCTGACCAAGAGCAGCCTGATGCTCGGGCTGGGCGAGAGCCAGGCGGAGGTGCACGAGGCGCTCGCGGACCTGCGTGCGCACGGCGTGGACATCGTCACGCTCGGGCAGTACCTGCGTCCGACCGCGAACCACCTCGCCGTGGAGCGCTTCGTGAGTCCGGCCGAGTTCGACGCCTACCGCAGCCATGCGCTCGGGCTCGGGTTCCTGGAGTGCGTGGCGGGCCCGCTGGTGCGCTCGAGCTACCGCGCCGAGCAGGCGCTCAACCGCAACAACGCCGGCCTCGACAACGCGGCATTCGCCCCGTGACCACCCACACTGCCGCGGTCGCCGCGGCCCGCGCGCTGCCGCCCCCCGAGCTCGCCCACCTCGGCCTGTGCGACTACGAGCCGGTGTGGCGCGCCATGCAGCGCTTCACCGAGGCGCGCGCTGCGGCGACCCCGGATGAGATCTGGTTCCTCGAGCACACCCCGGTGTTCACCCTCGGCATGAACGCGAGCCGCACGCACCTCATCGCCCCGGGCGACGTCCCCGTGGTGCAGATCGACCGCGGCGGCCAGGTGACCTACCACGGGCCCGGGCAGCTGGTGGTCTACCCGCTGATCGACCTGAAGCGTGCCGGCCTCGGCATCCGCGACTTCGTCACCGCCCTCGAGCGTGCGGTGATCGCGCTCGCGGCCGACTACCGCATCACGGCCGAGTGCCGCCGCGGCGCGCCGGGGGTGTACGTGGGCGGGGCGAAGCTGGCGAGCGTCGGCGTGCGCGTGCGCCGCAACGGCGCCTACCACGGGCTCGCCCTGAACGTGGCGATGGACCTCGGGCCGTTCGGGCGCATCAACCCCTGCGGCTACGCCGGGCTTGCGATGACGCAGCTCGCCGACCTCGGCGGCCCTGCCACGGTGGCCGAGGCCGCGCAGGGACTGGCGCCGCACCTGGTACGCGAGCTCGGCCTGCCAACTGTAACCGCGCCATAACCGCGGGCGCGCTTAGGATCGCGCATGCGCTCAAGCCTCCCCGGCCGCCTCGCGGCCCTCGTACTCGCCGTCGTGGCATTCGCCGGCCTCGCCGCCTGCCAGCGCGAGGCGGCCGGCGCGCACCGCGTGACGCTCCTGAACGTCTCCTATGACCCGACGCGCGAGCTGTACGTCGACTACAACGCGGCCTTCGCACGCTACTGGAAGGGCAAGACCGGCCAGGACGTGCGGGTCGACCAGTCGCACGGCGGCTCGGGCAAGCAGGCGCGCTCGGTCATCGACGGCCTGCAGGCCGACGTGGTCACCCTGGGGCTCGCGGCCGACATCGACGCCATCGCCGCCTCCGCCAAGCTGCTGCCGCTGAACTGGCAGAGCCTGCTGCCCAACAACAGCTCGCCCTACACCTCGACCATCGTGTTCCTGGTGCGCAAGGGCAACCCCAAGGGCATCCACGACTGGGGCGACCTGGTGAAGCCGGGGGTGGCGGTGATCACCCCCAACCCCAAGACCTCCGGCGGCGCGCGCTGGAACTACCTGGCCGCCTGGGCCTGGGCACTCGCGCAGCCGGGCGGCGATGACCGGAGTGCGCGCGAGTTCGTGCGCGCCCTCTACCGCAACGTGCCGGTGCTGGACACCGGGGCGCGCGGCTCGACCACCACCTTCGTGCAGCGCGGCCTGGGCGACGTGCTGGTCGGCTGGGAGAACGAGGCGCGGCTCGCGCTGCAGGAGCTCGGCCCCGACCGGTTCGAGATCGTGGTGCCCTCGGTGAGCATCCTGGCCGAGCCGCCGGTGGCGGTGGTCGACACCGTGGCGCTGCGCCGCGGGACGCGCGAGGTGGCGCAGGCCTACCTCGGCTACCTCTACAGCAAGGAGGGGCAGGAGATCATCGCCAAGCACTTCTACCGTCCGCGCGATGCGGAGGTGGCGGCGCGCTACGCCGCGCAGTTCCCGCAGCTGCAGCTCGCCACCATCGCCGACTTCGGCGGCTGGACCGCAGCACAGGCGACCCACTTCAAGGACGGCGGGGTCTTCGACCAGATCACCGCGCCCTGAAGGGGCGCCCGCCTCAGTCGGCGATGAGCTTGTAGCCGGCCGCGGCGGTCAGCAGCAGCGACGGCGCGGCCGGGTCGGGCTCGATCTTCTGCCGCAGGCGGTGCACCAGCTGCTTCAGCAGCTGCCGGTCACCGCCGCTGCGGTGGCCCCAGACCTGCACCAGCAGGCGGTCGGAGTTGACCGTGTGCCCGGCATTGGCGAGCAGCATCTGCAGCAGCCGCAGCTCGAGCTTGGTGAGCCGCACCGGGTGCGCGCCGCCGATGCGCACCGTGTACTCCTCGAGGTCGAGCGCCACGCGCCCCGCGGCGAGCGGCGCGCTCGACTCCATGCCGGCGCGGCGCAGCAGCGCCTTGATGCGCGCCAGCAGGGTGCGCGGGCTGAAGGGCTTGTTGAGGTAGTCATCCGCCCCCAGTCCCAGCGCGCGCACCAGGTCCTCCTCCTCGCCGCGCACCGTGAGCATCATCACCGGCACGCGCGAGCGGCGGCGGATGGCCTCGCACACCTGGAACCCCGACAGGCCCGGCATGTTGATGTCGAGCACCACCAGGTCCGCGGCTTCCTCCTCGAAGCGCCGGAGCGCCGCCGGGCCGTCGGCGGCCTTGATGACCAGGTAGCCGGCCTGGCTGAGCGTGAACGCCACCAGGTCGCGCAGGTCGGCGTCATCGTCGGCAACCAGGACCTTCATGCCCTAATTCCCCTCCACCGGCAGGGTGACGGTGAAGCGCGTGCGCCCGGCGGCGGTGCGCTCGAAGCGCACGGTGCCGTGGTGGCGCTCGATGATGGACTTCACCAGCCACAGACCCAGGCCGAGGCCGGCAGGTTCCGGCTCGCTGGCGCCGCGCCGGAAGCGCGCGAACAGCTGCGCGCCGTCGGCGGCGGCAGGTCCCGGGCCCTCGTCCTCCACCCACGCCTCGAGCTGCGCCGGCGTGGCGTGCGCGCCCACGCGCACGGTGCTGCCCTCGGGCGCGAACTTGTTGGCGTTGGCGAGCAGGTTCACGAACACCTGCGTCAGGCGCGTGCGGTCGCCCTGGACCTCCGGCAGGTCGGCCGGCAGCTCGGCGACCAGCTGCTGCCGGCGCTGGGCCAGGAGCGAGCCGACCAGCGCCTGCGCCTCCTCGACCACCTCCGCGAGCGCGACGCCCTGGGCGCGGATGGCGAGCTGGCCGGACTCGATGCGCACGCTCTCGAGCAGGTTGTCGATCAGCTGCGTGAGCCTGAGCGTGCCGCGCTCCAGGGAGGCGACCAGCTCGCGCAGCTGTTCGCGCGGCATGCGCTCCAGTCCCGACAGCAGCAGCTCGATCGAGGCCAGCTGTGCCGCCAGCGGGGTGCGGAACTCGTGGCTGATGTTGGCGAGCACCGAGTCGCGCGCGCGCCGCACCGCTTCCAGCTCGGTCTCATCGCGCAGCACCTGCACCTGCAGGCCTTCCGCGGGCGCGGCGCTGGTGATGACGGTGGTGCGCGCCTCGCCCGCGGCCTGCAGCTGCTCGACCGCCTTGGCGCTGCCGGCGCCGCGCGCCGCGACGATCGGGCAGCGGAACTCGCACGGCCGCCGGCCGTCCTCGGGGCGCGGCTGCAGCACGTCGCCGCAGAAGCGGCCGACCGCGCCCTCGGCGGTCACGCCCAGCAGGCGCGCCGCCTGCGGGTTGAGGTAGCGGATGATGCGGTTGCGGTCGACCGCGTACACGCCCTCGACGATGCCCGACAGCAGCGCCTGGGCCTCCGCCTCGCGGCGGCGCAGGGTGCTGGTGAGCTCGATGAGGTTGCGGCGCATGTCCTCCATGGTGCGCGCCAGCGTGCCGACCTCCGCAGGTCCCCCCGGCGGGATCGAGGCCGAGAAGTCCCCGGCCCCGAGGCGGGCGGCGGCCGCGGTGAGGGCGCGCACCGGGCCCGCCACCAGTTCCCCGAGCACCGCGCCGACCACGATGGCGATCAGCGCCAGCACCAGCGCCACGACCAGCAGGCGGTGCACCAGCGCCCGCGCCGGGGCATCCACCGCGCTGGTCGGCAGCAGCGCCTCGATGAGGGCGATGGCCTCGCCGCTGGAGGCGAACACCGGTACGCACGCGGCGTAGGTGTCCTGCGAGTCGATGCGCAGCACCGCCGAGCGCCCGTCGGCCAGCGCCGCGGAGTACAGCGGCGTGAAGGCGCTCACCGGCGCGGAGGTGTAGGTGCGGTAGTCGATCAGCCGCACCTCGGCGCCGACCTGGTCGCTGAGGGAACGCGCCAGGCGCGCGTCCAGACGGCGCACCACGTACAGCGCGCGCGTGCCGTCGCCGAGCGTGGCGCGCGCCCCGAGCAGCGGTACCCGCTCGGTGCCCGGCAGCGCCATGAACGTGCCGCCCTGCTCGGCACCGGCGGTCACCACCTGCGGCCAGTCGAGCGCGGGGCCGGCGACCGCGACCACGGTGCTGCCGGTGAGCACCGCGCAGGCATCGAGGCCGGCCGCGTCGCAGCGGTACTTCAGGAACGGCGGCAGCGCCGCGTCCTGGCCCTGCGCCAGCAGGCGCTGCAGCGTGGGGTGGTCGGCCAGCGTGCGCGCGGTGGTGTGTGCCCCTTCGGCGATGCGGCGCAGGTCCTCGCGGGCGCTGGTGGCGGCGAGCAGCACGCGCGCCTTGCCCTGCTGGTCGGCGAGGTCGTGCAGCATGCCCGAGGCGTACCAGCTCAGGCCGCCGCCGATCACCAGCACCATGGCGAGCTGGATGGCGGTGAGGTAGCGGCTGAGCCCGGTGCGGGCCGGGTCCGGCAGCGGCTGGCGCAGCAACTCGCGCAGGCGGCGCAGGGTGTCCATGGGCTAGCGCCGGCGGTAGCCGGTGCGCTCCACGAGCGTCTTCACCACGAGCGTGAAGGCGGCCAGCAGGGTGAGGAGGGAGGCGACCGCGAAGGCGCCGACGAAGTTGTACTCGTTGTAGAGGATCTCGATGTGCAGCGGCATCGTGTTGGTCAGCCCGCGGATGTGGCCGGAGACCACCGAGACCGCGCCGAACTCGCCCATGGCGCGGGCGTTGCACAGCACCATGCCGTACACCAGGCCCCAGCGCACCTTGGGGAGCGTCACGCGGAAGAAGGTCATCCAGCCGCCGGCGCCGAGGGTGATGGCGGCTTCCTCCTCGTCGTTGCCGAGCTGCTGCATCAGCGGGATGAGCTCGCGCGCCACGTACGGGAAGGTCACGAACATGGTCGCCAGCATGATGCCCGGCAGCGCGAAGATGATGCTGATGTCGTGCGCCTGCAGCCACAGCCCGAACCAGCCGTGCAGCCCGAACAGCAGCACGAAGATCATGCCGGAGATCACCGGCGAGATCGCCAGCGGCAGGTCGATGAGCGTGATCAGCACGCTCTTGCCGCGGAACTCGAACTTGGCGATCGCCCAGGAGGCCGCCAGCCCGAACACGGTGTTGAGCGGCACCACGACCGCCGCGGTGATCAGCGTCAGGCGGATGGCGGCCAGGGTGTCGGGGTCGGAGAACACGTGCAGGTACGCCGCCACCCCCTTGGCGAAGGCCATGATGAACACGGTGGCGAGCGGGGCGAGCAGCACGGCGCCGAGGAAGGTGAGCGAGATGGCGATGAACAGCGCGCGCACGATGGCGTGCATCCAGGTGCGCTGCCCCGGCCGGTGCGCCTCTTGCGCGTAGCTGTCGGTGCCGGCGGCCGCCATCAGCTCGCCGTGCGCACGTGGTTGCGCCGCCCCCAGGCCTGCAGCAGGTTGATGGCGAGCAGCATGACGAAGGAGATCACCAGCATCACCAGGCCCAGGGCGGCGGCGCCCTGGTAGTCGAACTGCTCCAGGTGGATGACGATCAGCAGCGGGGTGATCTCGGTCTTCATCGGCAGGTTGCCGGAGATGAAGATCACCGAGCCGTACTCGCCCACCGCGCGCGCGAACGCCAGCGTGAACCCGGTCAGCAGCGCCGGCAGGATGGTCGGCAGGATGATGCGGCGGAACACGTACAAGCGCCCGGCCCCCAGGGTCTCGGCAGCGTCCTCCAGGTCGCGCTGCACCTCCAGCAGCGCCGGCTGCACCGCGCGCACCGCGAAGGGCATGCTGATCAGGGTCAGTGCCAGGGTGACCCCGAGCCAGGTGTAGGCGACCTTGATGCCGAGCGGCTCGAGCAGGCGGCCGATCCAGCCGTTCTGCGCGAACACGGTCGTGAGGGCGATGCCCGAGACCGCGGTCGGCAGCGCGAACGGCATGTCGATGAGCGCATCGATGAGCTTGCGGCCCGGGAACTCGTAGCGGGTGAGCGTCCAGGCGATCACGAAGCCGAACACCAGGTTGATCGAGGCGGCCAGGAGCGAGGCGCCGAAGGACAGCCGGTACGAGCCGATGGCGCGCGCCGAGAACACCGTGTGTACGAAGTCGGCCCAATGCATGGACGTGCCCGCCAGCACCAGGGCCGCGAGCGGCAGCAGCACGATGGTGCTGAGGAAGAAGGTGGTGAACCCGAAGGTCAGCCCGAAGCCTGGCAGGATGCTGGGCGCGCGGAAGCTCACGCCGCGCCCCGGTGCACGATCAGCACGGGCCAGCGGCCGCCATCGAGCAGTGCCCCGAAGCGCTGCGCGAACTCCCCGAGCTGGCCCAGGCCCAGGATCAGCATCTGCCCCGGGCTGTCGCCGAGGCGGCGCCCGAGCTCGGCCGCCGAGTCGCCGAAGTGCAGCTCGGTGCGGATCTCCAGCCCGTGGGTCGCCTGCGCCTCCGAGCGCGCGTCCAGCAGCTCGCGCATGCCCTGCGGCGGCGGCTCGCCCGCGCCCGGGGCGAAGATGCCGAGGTACACCGCCTCGGCCGCCAGGTGCCGCAGCACGCTCGCGGAGACTGCCAGCGTGGCGCTGCGCGCCGCCTCGCCGATCCAGTGGATCAGCACGCGCTGCGGGGCGCGCGCGCCATCCGGGAGCACCAGCAGGTCGCGTGCGCCGCGCCTGAGCAGCCACTCGGCGCGCGCGGCCGCGTGCGCCCCGGCGGCGATCACCGTGGTGCCCACGAAGGTGTTCTCCCCCTGGCACTGCGCCCCGGCCTCGCCCAGCTGCGGCTCGACGCGGGTGGCGATGCGGGTCTTCATGCGCGCGGCGAGCTCGCTCAGCAGCGGCTGCCGGCTCAGCTGCTGCGCCTGCGCCGCATCGGGGGCGCAGGCGGTGAAGCTCGACAGCGGCGTCGGCAGCACGTGCACGCGGCGCACGCCGACCGCGACCGTCTGCCCCGGGCGCACCTCGTAGAGGCGCTGCTCGTGCTGGGTGCGGGTCACCTGCAGCGCCGCGTTGGCCTCGCCGTCGCCGAAGGCGAGCCGCGGGGTGTGGGCGCCGTCCTCCAGGCGCAGCCGCAGCCGCTCGAACGACCCGGTGAACACCACCTCGTCGGCCACCGCCCGCCCGAGGTAGCCGGAGGCCAGCTCCTCGCGCGTCGCGGCCACCTCGATCTCCTCGGGCCGCACCACCGTCACCACCTCGTTCTCGCGGCCGCCGGAGGCGCGCTCGGCCGGCGCCACCGTGGTGGCCCCGACCTGGATGCCATCGGGCGTGCGGCGCGCGAGGATCAGGTTGGCCGCGCCCAGGAAGGTCGCGACGAAGCGCGTGGCCGGGCGCGAGTACAGGTCGTGCGGCGCCCCCATCTCCAGCAGGCGCCCGAGGTTCATGATGCCGATGCGGTCGGCCATCGCGAACGCCTCGTCCTGGTCGTGGGTCACCAGCACGGTCGTGATGCCGAGCTCGCGCTGCACCTGGCGGATCGTGCGGCGCAGCTCCTCGCGGATCTTGGCGTCCAGGGCCCCGAACGGCTCGTCCAGCAGCAGCACCTCCGGCTTGTGCGCGAGCGCCCGCGCCACCGCGACGCGCTGCTGCTGGCCGCCGGAGAGCTGGGCCGGCAGGCGCTGGTCCATTCCCTCGAGCGCCACCAGGCGCAACAGCTCCCGGCGCCGCTCGCGGCGTGCGCGGGCGCGCATGTGGCGCACGCGCAGCGCGAACTCGATGTTGTCGGCCACGGTCATGTGGCGGAACAGCGCGTAGTTCTGGAACACCAGGCCCACCCCGCGCTTGCGCGCCGCCACGTGGGTCACGTCGCGACCGTGCAGCGCGATGCGCCCGTGCTCGACCCCGGTGAGCCCGGCGATGGCGCGCAGCAGCGTGCTCTTGCCGCTGCCGGAGGGCCCGAGCAGCACGAAGAACTCGCCATCGCCGATCTTGAGCGAGACGTCGTTGACGACCGGCACCCCGGCGTAGTGCTTGGTGACCTGGTCGAGGGTGATGGACATTCGGGCGATGCTACCGGGGCCCCACCCCGGCAGTCACGGCCAGGGCGCAGGTGCGCCGGTCACAAAGCGGTTATATCCGGCGGCGCCGGTGGGCGCCTACAGCAGCAGCATCACGCCCTCGCAGGCCTTGAGGTCGGCCACCAGGGCCTCGACCTGCTCGCGGCTGGTGGCGTGCAGGTGGCAGGAGATGGAGAGGAAGTTGCCGTTGGCGCTCAGCCGCTCGCTGATGCGCGCCGGGTCGGTCCCGGGGGCGTGGCGCTCGATGACGGCGCGCACCCGCTCCCGGAAGCCGTCGGCCGGGCGCCCGACGATCTTGACCGGGTAGTCGGTCGGGAACCTGAGCGGGCTCTCCCCGGGCTCGCTCACCAGGGGGTGCCCGCCAGCTCACGCTTGTACTGCTGGAGCGCCGCGTACATGCGCCGCCACACAGGTCCCGGGCGGCCGGTGCCGACCGGGTGGCCGTCGAGGGAGGTGACCGGCTGCAGCTCGCGCGTCGCGGCCGTGAGCCAGATCTCCTCCGCCGCACGCAGCTGCGCCTCGCTCACGGTGTCGGTGCGGCAGCGCACCCCGGCGCGGGCCGCGAGCTCCTCGACCGCCGAGCGCGTGGTGCCCGGCAGGATGCGGCGCGAGTTCGGGGGCAGGAGCACCTCGCCGCCGAGCACCACCTGCACCGAGGACGAGGACGCCTCCGTCAGCTCCCCCTCGCGCAGCAGGACGGTCTCGGCCGCCCCGGCAGCGACCGCCAGCTGCCGCAGCAGCACGTTGGCCAGCAGCGCGGTGGTCTTGAGATCACAGCGCGCCCAGCGCGTGTCGGCCGCGGTCACGCACGCCACCCCATCGGCGAGCACCGCGGGCGGGTTCGGGGCGAGCGGCGCGGCAAAGGCGAACACCGTGCGCGCGATGTCCGGCAGCGGCGCGTGGTTGCGGCCGTACTCGGCGCCGCGGGTGACCTGCCAGTAGAGGTAGGCATCGCCCGCGCCGTTGCGCGCGATCAGGCCGGCGAAGATGTCACGCCACTGCCGGGCCGTGTGCGGGTCGGCCATCGCAAGCCCGGCGAGGCTGTGCGCCATGCGCGCGAGGTGCGCCTCGAACCGGAACGGCCGCCCGGCGTACACCGGCATCACCTCGTACGCGGCATCGGCGTACAGGAAGGCGCGGTCGAGCGGGGAGACGCGCGCCTCCTGCAGCGGCAGGAACTCGCCGTTCAGGTAACAGACCGGCAGCGGCTCACCCATGCCCGTGGCTCTGCGCGCCGTGGGCCGTCAGTGGAACCAGAGCGCGATCGAGTCGGTCATGCGCGTCCACAGCCCTCCGAGCGGCACCTCGGCGAGCGGCACCAGCGCGGCGCGCGCCACCAGCTGGCCGGTGGCATCGGTGACCGTGAACTCGCCCACGGGCCTGAAGGCGGCGAGCGGCGCCACCAGCGGGTCGGTGTCGAGGTGCGTGGCGGTCTTGAGACTCGCCCCCTGGCCGCGGCCGACGGTGGCGTACACGTCCAGCGGTACCCCGAGGTCGGCGTACTCGGCGACCGACTTGTAGACGCGCGGCTTGAGGATGGTCTCCCTGGCGCTCTTGACGCGCACGGTCTCGAAGAAGGTGTAGCCGTAGTTGATGAGCGCGGCGCTGGCATCCTCGCGCGCCTTGATGCTCGGGGAGCCCATCACCACCGAGATCAGCCGCATGCCGTTGCGGCTGGCGGAAGTCGCCAGGCAGAAGCCGGCGCTGTCGGTGTGGCCGGTCTTCAGCCCATCGACACTCGGGTCCTTGCTCAGAAGGCCGTTGCGGTTGTCCTGGCGGATGTTGTTCCACATGAACTGCTTGAGGCTGAACAGCGGGTAGTACTGCGGGAACTCGCGGATGATGGCCGCCGAGAGGATGGCGATGTCGTGCGCGGTGGCGTAGTGGTTGGGTGCGGGCAGGCCGTCGCTGTTCTCAAAGTTGCTGTTCTTCATCCCCAGGCGGTGCGCGTACTCGTTCATCATCTGGGCGAAGGCCGCCTCGGTCCCCCCGACCCGCTCGGCGAGCGCGATGGTGGCATCGTTGCCCGACTGCACGATCATGCCCTTGATGAGGATGTCCACCGGGATCTGCGTGCCCACCTGCACGAAGGTGCGCGAGCCCTCCGCGCGCCAGGCGTGCTCGCTGACCGTCACCATGTCGGTGAGCTTCAGGCGGTGCTCCTCGAGGGCCCTGAACACCACGTAGGCGGTCATGAGCTTGGTGAGGCTCGCAGGCTCGGCGCGGTCGTCCATGTGCGACTGCGCCAGCACCCTGCCGCTGTGGAAGTCCATGACGATGTAGCTGCGCGCGTCGACCGCCGGCGGCGCCGGGATCGGGGCAGTCTTCGCCGCCGGCGCCGCGGCAGCGGGGGTGGCCGTGGCGGCCGGCGCCGGGGTGGCCGGTGCGGCACGGGCGATCGCGGTGACCAGGAGCAGCGCGCAGAACGATGAGCGGAGCACGGGTTTCAGGTTCCTTCGGGTGTGCAGGTGGGGGAATTCCATATCTTAGCCGAAGGCGCCGCGACCGCCGTGGCAGCCTCGCGGCGCCTCAGTCGTTCGCGAGCCGCGCGTCGCGGATGCCGAGCCCGCGCAGGCGCTGCGCCAGCTGGTCGAAGTCGGCGACGCTCGCCACCGGTCCGAGCCGCACGCGGTACAGGCGTGACCTGCCCGCCACGGGGGACATGACGAACGCGCTGGCGAGTCCGGCTGACTGCAGCTGCGCGACCAGGTGCTGCGCGTTGCGCTCATCGGCGAAGGCCCCGGCCTGGATGTACAGCGCCGGCGGCGGGGCCTGGGTGCTGCGGCTCAGATCGTCCGGGACGCCGGGGGTGAGGGCGCGCACCTCCACCAGCGTCGTGCCCTCGCGCAGCATGTCCAGCCGGGCGGCGGCGGTGTAGGACAGGTCGATCAGCCGGTTGGCGACGAAGGGTCCACGGTCGTTGACGCGCACCACGACGCTCTTGCCGTTCTTGAGGTTGGTGACGCGCACGTAGGTGGGCAGCGGCAGCGTCTTGTGGGCGGCCGTCATGCCGTACATGTCGTAGGGCTCGCCGCTGGAGGTGCTGCCGCCGTGGAAGGTCGGGCCGTACCAGGAGGCGACCCCGCGCTCGAGGTAGCCGTCGGCGGCGGCGAGCACGGTGTAGCGCTGTCCCATGACCTCGTAGAAGGGCGGGTTGCCGTGCGCGCTGCGCGGCTCCTGGCGCGGGATGGCGTCCGGGACGCTCTCGAGGTTGGCCGGGGGTGGCGGCACCGCTGCCGGTGCCGGGGCGGGCGCCTGCGGATGCGTGCGGGTGAGCGAACAGCCCGCCAGTGCCACCACGCACGCCGCGAGCGCCGCGGCCCGCGCCGCACTCACGGGGTCGCGGCCGGGCGGCGGGCACGCACGGCGATGGCCTGCGCCAGGTCGTTCACCGCCATGACGTAGCGGGCCGAGGCGTTGTAGCGGCTCAGGACGTAGAAGTTGTGGAAGCCGACACGGTAGGCCGGTCCGTCACGCTGCTCGGCCGACACCAGCACCGCCTGTGTGTCCGGGGGCAGCTCGAGATCGACCTTCACGCCACGGGCGGCGAGGCTTGCGACCGTCTCGTTCAGCTCGAGGTTCTTCGGGTCGATCTGGAAGGCGGGGTCGGGGTCGAGGGCGGCATCGGTGAGCACCGGGCCGGCGGGGGTCCAGCCCTTCTCGCGCAGGTAGTTGCCGACGCTCGCGAAGATGTCGTCCCAGTTGCCCCACAGGTCGCGGCGCGAGTCGCCGTCGGCATCGACGGCGTAGCGGCGGTAGCTGGAGGGCATGAACTGGGGCGCACCCACGGCGCCGGCGTAGGAGCCGACCAGGGCGAGCGGGTCGAGCTTGTTCTCCTTGGCGAGGATGAGGAACTGCTCGAGTTCGCTGCGGAAGAATGCCTGGCGGGCCGGGTAGTCGAAGGCCAGCGTGCTGAGCGAATCGAGCACGCGGTACTTGCCGAGCACGTGGCCGTACTTGGTCTCCACCCCCAGGATCGCGACGATGTACTCCGGGGGCACCTGGTACTGGCCGGCGATGCGCTCGAGCGCCTCGCGGTGGTCGTTCCAGAACTGCACGCCCTCGTCGATGCGCTCGGGCGTCACGAAGTGATCGCGGTATTCCCACCAGGGCGCGGCCTTCTCCAGCGGGCGGTTCATCAGGTCGATGATCTTGGGCTGGGGCTGGGCGGCCTTCAGCAGCGCACGCACCTCCTTCTTCGACAGGCCGTCGCGCCCGGCGACCTCGTCGATGAAGGCGGCGATCTCGGGGCGCTTCAGGTCGAAGGCGGGGGCACTGGCGGTCTGTGCGAGTGCCGGCAGGCAGGTGAGCGCGGCCAGCAGCGCGAGTCGGGAGGCTTTCAAGATCCGATGAGCTTCCGCCGTGAATACAGCGCCATGAGAATACCGAACCCGGCCAGCAGCGTCACGACCGAGCTGCCCCCGTAGCTGACCAGCGGCAGCGGCACGCCCACCACTGGCAGCAGCCCGGTCACCATGCCGGCGTTGATGAACACGTACACGAAGAAGGTGA
>Ga0335085_10010854_pt1 | contig 13574 bp, 11 predicted proteins | sample Lox_Sample_45_FD_206712 | JGI IMG/M metagenome (GOLD analysis project Ga0335085, IMG submission 206712) | Soil microbial communities from Loxahatchee National Wildlife Refuge, Florida, United States - Lox_Sample_4.5 | ecosystem: Environmental > Terrestrial > Soil > Wetlands | place: USA...
CGTGTTCTGCCTCGCGAGCGCGCCCGAGGAGATGATCTACAATTTCTGCGCCGGGCTCGACGCGCGCCGGGAACGCATTCCGTGGTACGGCGACGGACCGCTGCCGCTGCATGAGCTCTGCAAGGACGGCCGGGACGGCCCGCTCTACCTGCCGCTCCATCCCGGCGCCGAGCGGTTCTGGCGCGAACGCGGCTATCTTCGCTGACGGCTTCAAAGGCGGAACGCAGCAAGTCGATCCAATATTCGGTATCGTTTGATCTGGCCAAGGCCAAGCGCGGCATTCCAAGGGGGAATGGGGCATGAGGCGAAGCGACGGACGAATCCTGACGACGCATGTCGGGAGCTTGCCGCAACTGGCGCCGCTCGATCCCGCCGCCGCCGATTACCCGGCGCAGCTCCGTGCCGCCGTGAAGGCGATCGTCGGCAAGCAGCGCGCGCTCGGCATCGACGTGATCAACGAGGGCGAATACACGAAAGGCGGCAACTGGCTCAGCTATCTCGACAACCGGTTCGGCGGCTTCGAGGTGCAGCCGGGTCAGGACGGCGCGCTGCTGCAGGCGCAAGGGCGCGATCGCCAGGAGTTCGCCGATTTTTATCGCTACGCGGCCGAGAAAGGCACCTTGTTCTATCTGCCGAGCGGGTTCATTCCCGCGCGCCGTCCGCGCTGGGCGTGCACCGGCCCCATCACCTACCGCGCCCAGGCGGAGCTCAAGCGCGAGATCGATCTGCTCAAGGCGGAGACCGGGACCGACGAGGCCTTCCTCACCAGCACGGCCCCGGCGAGCCTCGAGCCCTACCGCGACAATGCGTTCTACAAGTCGGAGGAGGAGTATCTCTACGCCTTCGCCGAGGCGTTTCGCGAGGAGTACGAGGCGATCCACCAGGCGGGCCTCATCGTTCAGGTCGATGATGCGTGGCTGCCCGCGCTGTGGGATCGGATCGGCATCGACATGGGGCTCGACGCGTTCCGGCGGCGTTCCTTCATGCGCGTCGAGGCGCTGAACCATGGCTTGCGCAACATTCCCGAGGACCGCATTCGCTATCACCTGTGCTGGGGCAGCTGGCACGGGCCCCACGCCTTCGACATCGAGATGAAGGATTTCGTCGACATCATGCTGCGGGTGAAGGCGGGCGCCTATTCCTTCGAAGCGGCGAACGCGCGCCACGAGCACGAATACGAGGTCTGGGAGACGATCAAGCTTCCAGCGGGCAAGATCATCATTCCCGGCGTCATCACGCATTCGACGGACGTGATCGAGCATCCGCGGCTCGTGGCGCAGCGGATCGAGCGCTTCGCCGGGCCGGTCGGGCGCGAGAACGTGATCGCCGGTACGGATTGCGGCTTCGGCGGGCGATCGCATCCGCAGATCGCCTGGGCCAAGCTCGACGCGCTCGCCAAAGGCGCCGCCATCGCCAGCAACGCGCTGTTCCGCTGAATGGCCCGCCGATGACGAAGCGCCTCATCTGCGCGATCGCCGTGTTTCTGGCGATGAGCGCGGCCGCCGCGGCGCAGCAAAGCTGGCGCGAGCGCTGCCGCAACCAGCAGGGCGGCGGCACGCCGGGCATGGTCGAATTCTGCCGCGGCATCGCCGCGGTCACCGGCAATGACGGGCTCGATACGCCCGACGAGGCTGCGGCTCTGCGCCATTACCAACGCGCGGCGGAGCTGGGCTTCGCCGAGGCGCAGGCGACCCTCGGCAGCGCCTACGAGCGCGGCTGGCACGTGCCGCAGAATGCCGCGACCGCGGCGCAATGGTATGCGAAGGCCGCGGCGCAAGGCCATCCCGGCGCAGAGCTCAATCTCGGCAATCTCTACGCCAAGGGCGAGGGCGTGCCGCGCGACCTTGCGAAGGCGAGGCAGCTCATGACGGCGGCGGCCGATCAGGGCCTGGTGCAAGCGAAGCGCGCGCTCGCCGCGCTCGACTCGGCGGGAGCGCCGACCCCGCCCGGCGTCGCGCTCTTCCAGCAGGCGCAGGCGCGCTATCGGGGCGGCGATCATGCCGGCGCGGTCAAGCTCGTGCAGCAGGCGGCCGAAGCGGGCTACCCGCTCGCCGTCTATCAGATGGGCTATTTCTTCGAGAACGGCGACGGCGTGTCCCGCGACATGGCCGAGGCCGCGCGCTGGTACGAGAAAGGCGCGGCGATGGGCGAGCCTCGCGCCGAGGCCGCGCTCGGTCAGCTCTACGAGAGCGGCGAGCAACGGCCCAACAACTGGGTCGAGGCGGCGAAGTGGTACATGAAGGGGGCGCAGCAGGACAACGCGATCAGCGAACTGCGGCTCGGCCGCGCCTTTCAGTACGGCATCGGCGTGCCGCTCAATCTCGACGAGGCGGTGCGGTGGTACGACAAGGCCGCGGCCCAGGGCGAGGGCCAGGCCGCCTATTTCGCGAAATACATCCGCGAGAATCACGGCTTCGACGGCTCGACGCAAAGCCCCGAGGAGGACGCCCTCATCGGTCCCTATCGCGGGCATCCCTGGACGCTGATGCAGCCGCCGGCCGGACGCGTGTTCCACAACAGCGGCGAGCGACTCGCTTATTTCCGCGCCTGGGTGCGGGCCGGGCAGGCTTACGAGCAGTGCATCGCGGATCACCGGCTCGCCAGTCCCGGCACATTCTATACCTGCCCGGCGCCGGTGCCGCCGAACTGAGGTTAGCCGCGCTTCGCGCTGCGGGCTTTTGTCGGCGGGCTTTGTCGGTTCCTTCGCGGTGGCTCGAAGCGCGCGGCGGCGGGTAATGCGGTGGGTGCACCCGGCGCCGTCGCCGCCACGATGGCAGCAACGGCGAGCCAGAGCACGGGGATCGCCGCCAGCGTGAAGCGCCCGTGCAGGCCGGCCAGGGTCAGCAGGTTGCGCACCCCGCCGCGCACGAAGATCGGGAAAACGAAATCGAGGAGCGGATTGGCATATTGCTCCGGTGCGATCATCGACACCGACGCGCAGACCAGGGCATCCGCCGCGCCGACCACGGCGAGACCCGCGAGCGCGAGCCGCGCGCCTTCGCCCGCGCGCTGCCACAGGAACACCAGCGGCATGATCAGGAACGGCAGCGACGGGGCGACATAGCGCGGTCCGGTTGTCCATCCGCCCCACCAGTAGATGAAGCCCGAGATCGCCAGGAAATACGCGACGGGAACGCCGAGCAGCGTCAGCGCGGTTGCGAGCGGCAGCGTCCGGAATGTCGCCCAATAGGCGAACGGCGCGGCCGCGACCAGCGGCGCAAACCAGAGAATCCCGCGATAGCCGCCGAAGATCAGCTCGTAGAGAATCTCCGGACGCGGCCAGGAGACGCCGACGAAGCCTTGATGGTGGCCCGGGAACGCGACCGAGTTCTCGTAGCCCATATGAAATGCCGAACCATAGGAGGCCGCGTTGTAGAGCGGCATCGGCAGAGCGGCGAGGATCACGCCGAGGGTGACCATCCCGGCAATCAGCACGCCGCGTCGCGCCGCCATGCCGCGCAGGGTCCAGACGCCGAACGCGGCGATCAGCGCCGCGGCGGGTGCCGCCGTCGGCTCGACCACCATCGCCCACGCCAGCAGCAGGCCGACCAGGAACCCGTTGCGCGCGTCGCGTCGCGGGCTCGCCGGTTGCTCGGCGCCCAAGACGATGCCGGCGAACGCGAGGAACAAGCATGCGCCGGCCGTCGCATGCGCGAAGAACACGGAGGCCCATCCGAGCATCGGCGTCGCCACGGCGAAGCCGAGCGTGCCGTAGAGCGCAGCCGAACGGCTCGCCCGCCAATGGCGTGCGAGGCGATAGAACACAACAGCCGTCAGCGCGGTGAAGAGCCCGCTGGTGAAGAGCGATGCCACGAACGTCGCAAGCCGAAAGAACATCGACACTTGGCCGTCGACGATCGGCTGCGCCGCGAAGTGCAAGGCGCGTGCTGCCCACGTCAGCACCGCGACGAACGGTAGTGCCGTGAACGAGAGTCCGGGCGGCTTGTCGGGGTAATAGGTCCCGTCGATCAGCGCCTTGTCGACGGTGAGCCGTGCGAAGTCGCCGAGCGTCAGGGAATGCTGGTCGATGATCGAAAAGATCAGCGCCATGCGCGTGACGGAGTTGGAATTCAGGAAATCCCCGGCGAGGAATCCATAGGTGAGCCACAGCGCGACGAACAGGAAGGCGCCGATCCGCGCCTCGCTCCAATCCGCCACGCGAAGCTTCGCAAGGTTCATGGCCACTCACGTCCGCCGCGGCATGTGCTCCGGCCGGCGGTCTTGTGAATCTACCGCAGCATTGGTTAAAGCGTCGTGCGGATCATTACAGCCGGTAGAACCGGCCTTGGAGGTCGATCATGCCCGTCGCCGATCGGATTCTCACCACCCACGTTGGGAGCCTGCCGCGGCCCCTGGCTCTCGTCGAGCTGATGCTGGCGCGCCAGGCGGGACGACCGGTCGACGAAGCAGCCTACGCCGCCGCGGTGGGCAAGGCGGTGGAGGATGTCGTCGCCCGCCAGGTCGCGCTCGGCATCGACGTCGTCTCTGACGGCGAGGAGTCGAAGACGAGCTTCGTCGCCTATGTCAACGAGCGGCTCGGCGGCTTCGAGCCCGAGACCGGGCAGGAGGCGCGCCGCACGTCGTTCGACGGATCGCGCGAGCATCTGTCGTTTCCGGAGTTCTATGCACGCCACGCGCAGGGGCGCGCGCCCGGCTCGCGCCCGCCGCATCTGCGCTGCACCGGCCCGATCACCTATATCGGCCGGGCGCTCGTCGAGACCGACATTGCGAACCTCAAGGCGGCGCTGGCGAAGACCAAGGGCGCCGCGGCCTTCATCCCGGCGGTCGCGCCCGCGAGCATCGAGAACTGGCAGCGCAACACGTATTACAAGAGCGACGAGGAGTATCTCTTCGCGATCGCGGATGCGATGGCAGTCGAATACCGCGCCATCGTCGATGCCGGCTTCCTGCTCCAGGTCGACGATCCCAGCATCGTCTCGCACTACACCAAGATGCCCGACCTCGACCATGCCGGCATGCGCAAATGGGCGGAGCTGCGCGTCGCCGCGCTCAACCACGCGCTCAAGGGCATCCCCGAGGAAAAGGTGCGGCACCACACCTGCTACGGCATCAACATGGGGCCGCGCGTGCACGACCTCGAGCTTAAGCACATCGTCGAGGTGATCCTCAGGATTCGCGCCGGCGCCTATTCCTTCGAGGCCGCCAATCCGCGGCACGAGCACGAATGGCGCCTGTGGGAGGAGGTGAAGCTCCCCGAGGGCAAAGCGCTCATCCCCGGCGTGATCTCGCATACGACGGTGCTGGTCGAGCATCCAGAGCTGATTGCCGAGCGGCTGATGCGCTACGCCAAGGTGGTGGGGCGCGAGCGCGTCATCGCCGGCGGCGATTGCGGCTTCGCAAGCCACCCGAGCACCGAGCCCGAGGTGCATCCGAGCATCGTCTGGGCGAAGTTCGAAGCCATGGTCGAAGGCGCGCGCCTCGCCTCGAAGCAGCTCTGGGCGTAGCGCCCCTTACCCTCCGATCGCTGGCGCGATGAGCCCCTCCCTCTCCGCCGGTGAGAGGGAAGGCGCGAGGGGCCGGCCGCTCAGCACGCGGATCGGCTCCGGCTCCACGGCAATGCGGCAGGGCAGGGTGGCGCGGATGTCGCCGTCGAGCTGCACGCCCTCGCGGCCTTCGCCGACCACGTGGATCTCGCGCGCGGCGACCGTGCGCACGTCGCGCCGGCGCGACAGCGTGCCCGTGCCGAGCGCCACCAGATAGCGCAGCAGCGGCGCGCGCCCGGCGCGCAGGAAGAGGCAAACGCGCAGCTCGGGCCGCGCCGCATCTGCCGCCGGATCGAGAACGAAGCCGCCGCCGTAGTAGCGGCCTTTGGCGATGACCACAGTGCTGCCCTCGAAGGTCCCGCCGTCCGCCGTGACGCGATACCGCGCCGGTCGGTAGTGCCACCATTGGCGGGCGATCTCGGCGGCATAGGCGACCCGTCCGAAGCGCCGCTTCGCATCGGGATCGACCCCTTCAACGACGCGCGCGTCGAAGCCGATCCCCGCCATCTGCACGAAGCGCCGCCCGTTCGCATTGCCGACGTGGATCGCTTGCGGCTCGCCCTGGGCGATGACCGCGGCGAGCCGCGCCGGCGAAGAAGGCAGCGCCATCTCGCGCGCGAACACGTTGGCGGTGCCGAGCGGGATCACCGCAAGGGGCGGCGCGTCGGCGCGCAGGCCGTTCACGACCTCGTTGATCGTGCCGTCGCCGCCGGCAACGGCGAGCACGTCGCAGTCGGTCGCGCCGATGCGCCGGGCGAACGCTTCGGCCTCGCCCGCGTGCCGGGTCGCGAGCACCTCGACATCGCAGCCGAGCGCACGCAGACGATCCAACGTTGCCGTGAAGCGGCGCTTGCGCCGTCGTCCGGCGATCGGATTGTAAAGAACGACGACGCGACGCGAGGCTCCCACGCGGCGCTACACACCGACAAAGGCGCGGATCGCGTCGTAATTGGCGACCAGCGTCGCGCTGTCGCCGCTCCAGCGCACGCGGCCGCGCTCGATCACGTAGTGGCGATCGGCCAGCCGCGTCAGCGCCTTCAGGTTCTTGTCGATCAGCAGGATCGACTGGCCCGCCGCCTTGAGCTTCAAAAGCACGCGCCAGATCTCGTGCCGGATGAGGGGCGCGAGGCCTTCGGTCGCTTCGTCGAGGATCAAAAGCTCGGGGTTGGTCATCAGCGCGCGGGCGATCGCCAGCATCTGCAATTCGCCGCCCGAAAGATGCGCGCCCAATTGATTGCGCCGCTCCTTGAGCCACGGGAAGAGCGCGCTCACCGTCTCGGTGGTCCATCGCCGCGTGCCATCGCGACCCTTGGCCGCGGTGGCGGTGAGATTCTCCCACACGGTGAGCGTGGTGAAGATGCCGCGCCCCTCGGGCACGAGCCCCAGGCCCAGCCGCGCGATGCGGAACGGCGGCATGCCCCGCAGCTCCCGGCCGTCGAATGTGATCGTGCCGCCATGCGGCGGCGTCATGCCCATGATCGAGCGTACCGTGGTGGTCTTGCCCATGCCGTTGCGGCCGATCAGCGTCACCACCTCGCCGCGCTGCACTTCGAACCCGACTTGGAACAGCACCTGGCTTTGGCCGTAGCTGGTTTCGAGGCCTTCGACCTTAAGCATCGGCCTCTCCGAACTCGTCGTCCTCGCCGAGATAGGCGATCCGCACCTGCGGGTCGTTGCGGATCGCCTCGCCGTCGCCCGACGCGATGACGCGGCCATTGACCAGCACCGAGATGCGGTCGGCGAGCGAGAACACCACGTCCATGTCGTGCTCGATGAGGAGGATGCTGTATTGCCCCTTGAGGCGCGCCAAGAGCTCCAGCATCGCCTGCGATTCCTCGCTGCCGAGCCCGGCCATCGGCTCGTCGAGCAGGAGCATGCGCGGGTTCGTCGCGAGCGCCATCGCGATCTCGAGCTGGCGATGCTCGCCATGCGCCATGCCGCCGGCGACCGTGTCGGCGCGTTCGACGATGCCGAGCTGACGCAAGAGCTGCCGCGCCGGGCGGTGCAGCCGCTCGAGCGTCTCGGCTGGCCGCCAGAAGCGGAAGCTGTGCTTCTCCGTCGCCTGCACCGCGAGCGAGACGTTTCCCTCGGCGGTGAAGCTCGGGAAGATGCTGGTGATCTGGAACGAGCGGGCAAGCCCGAGCCGCGCGCGGTCGGCGGTGGCGAGGCCGGTAATGTCGCGGCCGTCGAAGCGGATGTGGCCGGCATCGGGCCGCAGCTCGCCGGTGAGCTGGCCGATGAGCGTGGTCTTGCCGGCGCCATTGGGGCCGATGAGCGCGTGCACCTCGCCTTCCTCGACGGTGATCGACACGTCGTCGGTCACCTGCAGCGCGCCGAAGCTCTTGTAGAGGTGCACCGTCTCGAGCATCGCGGTCATTCGGCGGCTCCGCGGTCGGTGGCCACCGGTCGGCGCGGCGCGCGGATTTCCTGCGCGCCCAGCGCCCGCACCAGCATGCCCCACAGCCCTTCCTTGACGAACAGCACGCGCGCGACGATCAGCGGGCCGAAGAAGATCATCCAGTGATCGGTGTAGTCCGACAGCACCTGCTGGAAGACGAGATAGATCGCCGCGCCGAAGATCGGTCCCATCAAGGTTCCGGCGGAGCCGAGGATCACCATCGCCAGCAGCTGGCCGGAGACCTGCCAGCTCAGGATCGCCGGGCTGACGAAGCGCGCGTGGTTCGCCATCAGCGCGCCTGCAAGCCCGGCGACGCCCGCCGCGATCAGGAATGCCGCATATTTGTAGCGGAACGGCGGGAAGCCGATCGCGGCGAGGCGGCGCTCGTTGTCGCGCCGGCCGCGGATCACCATGCCGAACTCGGATTTGACGAGGCGCGCGGCCACCACCATCACGATGACCAAGAGCGCCAGCACCACGTAATAGAAGACGGTGTGGTTGGCGAGGCTCATGCCCGCCAGCGTGTTGCGCCGCGGAATGGTGAAGCCGTTGTCGCCGCCATAGCTCCTGAGGCTCTGCGCGATGTAGTACACCATCTGCGCGAAGGCCAACGTCACCATGATGAACTGGAAGCCCTCGGTCCTGAGCGACAGCGCGCCGATGATGAGCGCGAACGCGACCGCGCCGAGGATTGCCGCGGGCCACACGATGAGCGCATCGTGCACGCCCGCGACCGTGAGCATGCCCGTCACATAGGCGCCGACGCCGACGAACGCCGCCTGGCCGAAGGTGATGAGCCCGACATAGCCCAACAGCAGATCGACCGCGAGCGCAGCCATGCCGTACATCGCGATCTGCGTGGCAAAGCGCGTGTAGTAGGTGTTGCCCAGAAGCGGCACCGCGAGCGCCAGCGCGAGCAGCACGAGATAGAGAATGGAGCGGCGGCTCAAGGTCATCTCAGCCTCGGTGCGCCGCGAAGAGGCCGGTGCGGCTGAACACCAGCACCACCGCCATCAGCACATAGACCGCCATGCCGACGAGCGCGCTGCCCGCGCTCAGCCCGAAGAGCCGCGGCAGCATCACCCGGCTGAACGTGTCGAACACGCCGACGAGCAGCGCCCCGACGAGGGCGCCCCGCACCGAGCCGCTGCCGCCGATCACGATCACGACGAGCGTCAGGATCAGGATCGGATCGCCCATGCCGCTCTCGACCGAGAGGAGGGGGCCGGTCATCATGCCCGCGAGCCCCGCGAGCGCCGCGCCCAGCCCGAACACGGCGGTGTAGAGCAGGCCGATATTGATGCCGAGCGCCTCGACGATCTCGCGCTTGTCGCTGCCGGCGCGAATGAGCGCGCCGAGCCGCGTGAAGCGGATCACGAGATAGAGCAGTGCGCCGCACAGGATCGCGGCGCCCGTGATGGCCAGGCGATATACCGGGTAGCTGACGCCCGGAAAGATTTCGATATGTCCGGCGAGCAGGGGGGGTATGGCGAGATTGAGCGGAACCCGGCCCCAGATCACCACCACCGCCTCGTTGAAGAACATGGTGAGGCCGAACGTCGCGAGCACCTGGTCGAGATGGCCGCGGCTGTACAGCGGGCGCAGCACCAGGATCTCGAGCACGGCCGCCACCACCACGACTCCGGCAAGCGCCAGCGGCACCGCCAGCACGTAGGAGTGCGTCGCATCGAAGGCGGCGATCATGAAATAGCCGCCCACCATGAACAGCGATCCGTGCGCGAGGTTGATGACGCGCATGATCCCGAACACGAGCGTGACGCCGACCGCCATCAGGAACAGCATCAGCCCGAACTGGATGCCGTTGAACACCTGCTCGATGAAAAGGGCCAGCGTCATGGGGCGGCCGCTGCCGCCGGTCGCCGGAACCGCATCGCCGTCTCCGCCTCCCGTCCTGTTTCGCGGGGGCCGCGGGCCCCCGCGAGATTTTGCCGCAGAGTAGCGGCAAGAAGCCCGCGGCAGCAATCGCGAAACGGTGGTCGGCGCGGCGACCAAGATTCCCGTTGCCAGGGGCGGCCCGTCGCGCGACCATCGCCGGCATAAGTGGAGCCGCCGGCGAGCGGCGTTCGTGTCGAAACACGGAGGAGGCGTTGATGAGTGACCGACCGACTGGGCCGCGCTGCGCGGCACTGGTGGGCCCCTATCTCTCCGGCAAGACAACGCTGCTCGAGGGGCTGCTGTTTGCCGCCGGCGCGATCACCCGACGCGGCACGCAGAAGGACGGGAACACCGTGGGCGATCACACGCCCGAGGCACGCGCGCGCCAGATGTCGACCGAGATCAACGCGGCGCATGCGACATTTTTGGGCGATCCCTGGTACTTCCTCGACTGCCCGGGCTCGGTGGAGCTGGCGTGGGAGGCGCAGTCGGCGATGCTGGTCGCCGACGTGGCGGTGGTGGTGTGCGAGCCCGAGGCCGAGCGCGCGCTGACCCTGGGGCCGATCTTCAAGTTCCTCGACGACCACGACATCCCGCACATGGTCTTCATTAACAAGCTCGACACCTCCGCGGCGCGGGTGAGCGAGGTGCTGGCGGCGATGCAGTCGGTCTCGGTGCGGCCGCTGGTGCTGCGCCAGGTGCCGCTGCCGGGACCGGAGAACACCATCGCCGGCTATGTCGACCTCGTCAGCGAGCGCGCCTACAAATACAAGCCGGGCCAGGCCTCGGACCTGATCAAGATCCCCGACGACATGACCGAGGAGGAGCGCGCCAACCGCGCCGGCCTCGTCGAGAAGCTCGCCGATTACGACGACAAGCTCCTGGAGCAGCTGCTCGAGGACGTGCAGCCGTCGAAGGAGGAGATCTATCGTCAGCTCACGCAGGACCTGCGGCGCGACTTGATCGTGCCGGTGTTCCTCGGCGCGGCGCAGCAGGATCACGGCGTGCGCCGGCTGTGGAAGGCGCTGCGGCACGAGACGCCGGCCGCGGCTCAGACCGCCGAACGGCTCGGCATCAAGCCCGGCCGCGACACCGTCGCGCAGGTCATCAAGACCTACTACCCGCCGCATACCGGCAAGCTGTCGCTGGTGCGGGTGTGGGGCGGCCAGGTGACGGAAGGCATGAGCCTCAACGGGACGCGCGTTGCGGGCGTCGTGCGCTTGCAGGGTGCGAATGCGGAAAAGGTGCCCGCCGCCGCTCTTGGCGAGGTCGCGGCCCTGGCGCGCATGGAGGGGATCGCAACCGGCGCGGTGCTGTCGAGCGGTGCGGCGCAGCAGCTGCCGAAGCCGCCGCTGATGCGCCCGGTCTACGGCCTCGCGATCAATGCCGAGAAGCGCAATGACGACGTGAAGCTCACGCCCGCCGTCGGCAAGCTCATCGAGGAAGATCCCACTCTTTCGCTCGAGCAGAATGCCGAGCAGCAGGAAATGGTGCTGTGGGGCCAGGGCGACATCCACCTGCAGATCGCGATGGATCGGTTGCGCACAAAGTACAACCTGCCCGTGAATTCGCGTCGTCCGCAGGTGCCGTACAAGGAGACGATCAAGCGCGGCACGCAGCAGCATTCGCGCTTCAAGCGGCAATCCGGCGGCCACGGCCAGTTCGCCGACATCACCATCGAGGTGAAGCCGCTGCCGCGCGGCACCGGCCACACCTTCATCGACAGCGTCGTGGGCGGCGCGATCCCGCGCAACTACATCCCCGCCGTCGAGGAAGGGGTGATGGAGTATCTGCGCCAGGGACCCTTGGGCTTCCCGGTGGTGGACGTCTCGGTCAATCTCATCACCGGCCAGTTCCACGCCGTCGACAGCTCGGACCAGGCGTTCAAGACCGCGGCGCGCCAGGGCATGCAGGAAGCGATGCCGAAATGCGAGCCCGTGCTGCTCGAGCCCATCCATCACGTCGAGATCTCCGTGCCCAATGCCTTCACGTCGCGGGTGCAGCGCATCGTCTCGGGGCGGCGCGGGCAGCTTCTGGGCTTCGATGCCAAGCCCGATTGGCCGGGCTGGGACGTGGTGGTCGCACACCTGCCGCAATCGGAGATTCACGACCTCATCGTCGAGTTGCGTTCGGTGACGCTGGGGGTCGCGACCTATGGCGATCGGTTCGACCATCTGCAGGAGCTGACCGGACGCCTCGCCGAGAAGGTGATGCAGGGCAAGGCCGAGCAGGCGGCGCAATAGGGCTGAACCGCGGCCCTGTCCCGCAGGGCGGCTACCGTCATCCAGCGTCGGGCGCAATGCACCGGCGCGGGCAATGCACTTTTCATCCGCGGAACCGGACCGTAGAGTTCGCGCGTCCAGAGGGAGGGGTTAGAAGATGTCGGAACGTTCAGCGGCGGCGCGCGCCCGTGGCCTTGCGCTCGCCCTCGCCGTCGGCGGACTGTTGGGCGGACTTTGGTCGGGATCTGCGGCAGCGCAGGACGCGAAGAGCTTTACGATGAAGCTCGGCTCGCTCACGGTGAACGACGAAGTGCATCAGTGGATGAAGATCTACACGGCCGGGGTCGAGAAGAAGTCGGGCGGCAGGATCAAGACCGAGATCTACACCTCGGGGCAGCTCGGCAATGCGGCGCGCATGATCGAAGGGACGCAATTCGGCTCGATCCAGCTCATCGCCTTTCCGCCGGACTTCTTCTCCGGTGTCGACGAGCGGTTCGAGGTCGGCAGCGCCCCGGGCACGTTCAAGAGCGTGGACCACGTGAACCGCGTCGTCTTCGACCCCGCCTTCCGCAAGGCCTTCCTCGCGCTCGGCGCGAACAAGGGCCTCATCGGTACCGCCCTGTTCGTCAACGCGCCGGTGACTATGCTCACCCGCAAGCCGGTGCGTCATCTCGCGGACTTCAAGGGCCTCAAGATCCGCATCCTCGCTTCGGACTTCCAGATGGAGCAGATCAAGCGGCTCGAGGCGACGCCGGTCGCGATGTCCTTGGGCGACGTATCGGCAGCACTGCAACAGGGCACGATCGACGGCGCGCTCGCGTCGGTGCCGGCGTTCACGCCGCTGCACTTCTACGACGCCGCGAAGTACATGACGGAGACCGGCCAGTACTTTGTTCTGATCGTCGCCGAGATGAGCAAGAAATGGTTCGACACCCTGCCGGGGGACTTGCAGAAGATCGTGCTGGAGGAGGGCGAAAGCGCCTCGCACGAGATCGTGGCGTGGCAGGCGCAGGACATGGACAACCAGCGCAAGACCTGGCTCGAGCACGGCGGCGAGCTGTACCAGCTGCCGGCCAGCGAACAGGCGGAGCTTATGAAGCGCATGTCCACGATCGCCGACGACGTCGGCACGCGCCGTCCGGCGATCAAGGAAATGTACGATCAGCTCAAGGCGGCGGTGCAGCGCAACCCCTGAGCCAGGGGAGTACGCGAACAAACCATGCACGGACGCGTGGGTTGCGGCGTCGCGGTCACACGCCACCCGAGTTTGCGCGTGCAAGGTTAATTCTGTGCCGCCGGCCGTCCGGCTTCGTTAGAATACCGGAAGAGGGGCGCACCCCGCGCCGTTCCGGAGGCATTGCATGCCGCGTCCAAGCTGGTCTGGTCATCTGCGCCTGTCGCTCGTCTCGTGTCCGATCTATCTCTCGCCGGCATCGAGCGACAGCGAGCGCATCAGGCTGCATCAGATCAATCCGCACACCGGCAACCGCATCTCCCTGAAGCCGGTCGATGCCGAGACCGGCGAGCCGGTGGAGCGGAGCGAGCTGCTGCGCG
>Ga0335085_10010855_pt1 | contig 13574 bp, 11 predicted proteins | sample Lox_Sample_45_FD_206712 | JGI IMG/M metagenome (GOLD analysis project Ga0335085, IMG submission 206712) | Soil microbial communities from Loxahatchee National Wildlife Refuge, Florida, United States - Lox_Sample_4.5 | ecosystem: Environmental > Terrestrial > Soil > Wetlands | place: USA...
CTCCTCAATCCGTTGCTGAATCAACTTATTAGCTGGCCGTGGTTCATCGCTTCGCAGTTTGCATACGGTCTTGTGGCCGGATTTGTGGTGGCACACCAAGCGCGCCTGCGAACCCGTCAGTTTGTCCCGTTCCTTATGCGCGCCGGTTTTGAAGCGCCGGGAATCGTGGAGGAAAGACCGCAGAAGGGCGAGACGCGATGAGGTTTCGTGTACTCATTTTCGAAATCATGAGCCTCTCCGCACTCGTGTGCGGATGTGCGAACGCGCCGGGGCGGCCACTGCCGGGCGATATGCCAATCGTTCCGAGCGAAATTTCAGATTTCAACGTTCTCTACGGGCAGAACTGTGCGGGGTGCCACGGCTCGGCAGGTAAAGGCGGAGCAGCAATCGCCCTTGCGGATCCAGTTTACTTGGCGATTGCGGACGACACGGTCCTGCATCGGGCGGTAACAGACGGAATCCCAGGGACATCGATGCCTGCTTTCGCCCAGAGTGCCGGCGGAATGCTGACCGACAAACAGATCGGCGTGATCGTGAGCGGAATTCGGGAACGCTGGTCGAAACCGGATGCCTTGGGCGGTGCGGTGCCTCCGACATATTCGTCGAGCGAGCCGGGCGATCCGTCGCGTGGATCGCAAGTTTATGCCGAGTACTGCTCGTCCTGCCACGGCACCGGCGGTCGAGGTGGGCAAAATGCGAGCTCGATTGTGGACGGATCGTTCCTTGCTTTACTCAATGATCAAGAACTTCGAACGATCGTGATTGTGGGACGTCCGGAGTTAGGCGCTCCAGATTGGCGAGGCGATGTGGCGGGAAAGCCAATGTCGGGACAGGACGTGTCCGCTGTCGTCGCATGGCTCGCTGCTCAAAGGCCGCGTTTCCCAGGACAGCCTTATCCAGACGTCGCGAAATCGACAGGAGAAGTTCCATGACCTCACCAGAACCGCTCACACGGCGCGACCTTTTCATGAAGATCGGAATCTTGCTCAACGGCATCGTCGGTGCAATTCTCGCGGTACCCGTTGTGCGCTATCTGCTCTCCCCCATTGCCCGGGAACGGAGAGACGGATATGACTCATGGATTTCTCTCGGCAGCCTTGAACAGTTTCCGTCCGGCCAGACTCGCCTTGCCACCTATCGAAATCCCGTCGTAAACCCGTCCGATGGCGACACGGCGGATATCGCCTGCTGGGTGCGAAACGTTGACGGGCAGTCGTTTCAGGTATTTGCGATCAATTGCGCGCATCTGGGGTGCCCCGTTCGGTGGTTTCCGCAATCTGGTCTGTTCATGTGCCCGTGCCATGGCGGTGTGTATTACCAGGACGGCTCCCGCGCCTCCGGTCCTCCCGAACGGGGATTGTTTCAGTACGACTGCAGAATTGACAGCGGGAAACTTTTGATCAAAGGCGGCGAGATGCCCACCCCAGGCAGCCCGCTGGCCTCAAAGAGGGATCTCGTTCGAGAGATACAACCATGCGCTTGATCGCATCCATCGGCAAATGGCTGGACGCGCGCCTACAGCTGGCCGGCGCCATCCGCGAAACTGCGGAACATCCCGTCCCGCGGGAAACGGCCAGCTGGTTCTACGTTTTCGGAAGCGCTGCCTTCGTCGTGTTCATGCTTCAGATCGTCACTGGGATAATGCTGGCGCTCATATACGTGCCGTCTGCCGGAGAGGCCTGGAGCAGTCTTCAAGTCTTGAACCATGACGTTGCACTCGGCTGGTACATCCGAGCCCTCCATGGATGGGGCTCGAACTTCATGGTCGCGATCGTCCTGATCCACATGGTTCAAGTGTTTCTCTTTGGCGCTTACAAGTATCCGCGCGAGCTGACCTGGATCGTGGGGGTATTCCTATTGATTGTGACTCTGGGCATGGCCTTTACGGGCCAGGTTCTGCGGTTTGATCAGGACGCCTACTGGGGGCTTGGAATCGGAGCGTCGATTGCGAGTCGCGTCCCGTTCGTCGGACATTCCGTCGTCAACTTGATGCTCGGCGGTCCGATCATCGCGGGATCGACTCTTTCACGTTTCTTCGCTCTACACGTGTTCGTGGTTCCCGGGTTGCTTATCGGCTTTGTGGCCGTTCACCTCTTGATGGTGTTGAAGCTCGGAATTAACGAGTGGCCCATGCCTGGGCGAGTCGTGCGCAAAGCCACTTACGTTAAGGACTACCACGAGTTGACGAAAAAGGACGGTCTGCCTTTCGTTCCAGGTGCGGTTTGGAAAGATCTTTTTTTCGCCGCCTTCATCTTGCTTTCGGTGGCCGCTTGCGCCTACTACTATGGACCCTTTGGCCCGTCGGGCCCCCCGAATCCAACGATCATTCAAACGGCACCGCGTCCGGACTTCTTCTTCCTTTGGCTCTACGCAGTGCTGTCGTTTCTGCCGCCGTCCATGGAGACTCCAGCACTTCTGATCGGCCCTGTCGTTGGGATCCTTGTCCTCTTGTTATTGCCGTTCTTTTCCGGGGAGGGGGAAAAAAGTTGGCGGCGCAGGCCCACTGCGGTGCTTACGATTCTCTTGGTGGCGGTTTCGTTAGCCACGTTCACGCGTCTCGCCGAACATACCCCGTGGAGCCCGATTATGGACGCGTGGAGCGGTGATCCAATTCCCGCGGTGTTCCTGCACAATCGATCGGCCCTGGAGCGACAAGGGGCGGTGATCTTTCAGCTGAAGCAGTGTCACAACTGCCATTCGCTGGGGGATGAAGGTGGCAAACGCGGCCCGGCCCTCGATGCTGTGGCTGGGCACCTTACCCAGGACCAGTTGATCCGGCAGGTCATCCAGGGGGGTGGAAACATGCCCGCCTACGGCAAGAATCTGTCTCCTGCGGAAACGACGGCTCTGGTTGCATTTCTCCAGACGCTCCATCCCGCCGGACAATCACCGGCACGGGACGCCTCGCGCGCCACCGCGCTCGAAGGCGATGCGGCAACCTCTTTCCCGGGTCGCCGATAGAACTGCTATGACCTCTGACACTGAAGCCATTCTGCAAACCTGGTCCGCTCCCATCGGGCTGGATGTCGCACTATGTCTGGTGTTTTTGATTTATGCGAGAGGTTGGTTTCGGTTGCGTGTTGGCTGCCCGAAACTCATTTCAGTGTGGCGATTTGCGGCATTCGTAGCCGGAATTCTCTCCGTGTGGGTCGCCATTGGTTCCCCGGTAGAGGCCTTTGATGATGTTTCGCTCACCATTCACATGGTGCAGCACCTTTTGCTCATGACCGTTGCTCCTCCTTTGATTTTGCTTGGTGCCCCGGCGCTGCCGCTCCTTCGAGGACTGCCGCAACCGATCGCTCGGGGCATTGCGGGCCCATTTCTCCGCTGGAGTGTCGTAAAACAGTTGGGCCACTTTGGCACGCGGCCCGGCATTTGTTGGCTCGCCGGAACCTGTGCCTTGATCGGATGGCACGTCCCGGCCGTGTTTGAGCTGGCGTTGCGTTGGGATTGGTTGCACGAATTGGAGCACGCGACATTCTTTGGTGCAGGACTTCTTTTTTGGTGGCCCGTGGTTCAGCCTTGGCCGAGTCTCGCGAGATGGCCTCGATGGTCTATTCCCCTGTATCTTTTCGGTGCGACGTTGCCATGTGATGCGCTCTCGGGGTTTCTTGCATTCTGCGATCGCGTCGTTTACTCGTCATATCTTACCGCGCCAGGTGTGTTCGGTTTTTCACCACTCCAAGACCAGGAATGCGCAGCGGCGCTCATGTGGACCTGCGTGACGATTATTTTTCTGGTTCCGGCAGTTCTCGTCACCCTTGAGATTCTCTCGCCTCAAAGAGTGCTTCGGCGGGAGGAAGCGTGGGGCGATGCGCGGGAAAGCCCGGCTCCACCCTTTCATGATTCGAATCTGGAGGTCATCTGAGCATGGCAACCGAACCCACGATTGCCGTCCTGAACGCGGAGCCGATTGCACGGAAAAATGCCGCAGTGTTCGTGTATCCAGTATTGTCCGATTATTGGGCGCTGACCAAGCCGGAAGTCAATTTCTTGATCCTCGTCACAACTTTTGCAGGTTTCTATTTGGCACCTGCTTCTGGCCTCGCCGGATTCCGGGCCTTGCTCGCCATCCACACGCTGTTAGGCACACTGCTTGTGGCTTCGGGGACCGGCACGCTAAACCAGTTCGTCGAGCGGTCCTTCGATGCGCAGATGCGGAGGACAGCGAGGCGGCCTCTGCCCTCAGGGAGACTCAAAGCTTCTCGCGTCCTCTGGTTCGGCATTTCATTGTCGCTTGCGGGCGCCGTCTACTTGAGCCTCGCAGTGAATGTTCTGACTTCGCTGCTGGCTGTCATCACGCTCTTGAGTTACCTATTCGTGTACACGCCACTCAAGCGCAAAACACCACTCTGCACTCTGATCGGCGCTTTTCCGGGCGCTGTACCTCCCCTGATTGGCTGGGCCGCGGCGCGCGGACGGCTGGATCCGGAAGCTTGGGCGCTCTATGCGATGGTTTTCCTGTGGCAGTTTCCTCATTTCATGGCCATAGCCTGGATGTATCGCGAGGACTACTCCCGCGCGGGATACCTCGTGCTACCTGTGGGCGGGTTGAGGGATCGCGCTGTGATTTGGCAAAGCTTCATTGTTTCGCTAGTCCTCGTCCCAATTACATTGATGCCGATGTTTGTCGGAAAATGGGACCTTGTTTCTACTGGCGGGGCTCTCGTTCTCGGATCGATCTTCCTTTACTACAACGGACGTTTTGCTTTTCATAGATCGAACGCGGCGGCGCGACAACTGCTGGCCGCGTCGATTGCTTATCTTCCTTTAGTCTTCCTCCTGTTGGTGCTCGATAAGAAATGAGTTTAGTCAAAGTGTTGTCGGGCAATACTGACACGACCGCGGCTTTGGCCGCCATCTTCGGATCGCTCGTAGGCGCTTTGGGTTCTAGCATCAGTACCTGGATAACTCAGAGACATCAGGATCGTCGCGATCTAGTGGCGAGAAAGATCTTTCGCCGCGAGGAGCTGTATTCGGATTTCATCACGGAAAGCGCGCGGCTGTTGGTGGACGCTCTGGAGCACAACGAAACCGAGCCTAAGAATCTAATTCCCGCATATGCCCTGTTGAGTCGTATGCGGCTGAGTTCCTCGCCAGGCGTGCTAACAACCGCGGAGCATGTGGTAAGAGAAATCGTGGAGACGTACGCGAAACCAAATCTCACGCCCGAGGAAATCGAATCCAGGGCCGCGAACGGGGCAGGCCCGTTGAGAGCCTTCAGCGATGTGTGTCGGGTCGAACTCGACTCTATGGGAAGACATATATGATTACGGTGAAAGGGACGAGACCGCCGATGCGCCTAATCATAGAGATCGCTATGTTGTTCGGAGTGATTCTAGCGGCTGCTGCGATCTGTTCTTCTCAGACCAATCCGGATCTGCAAACCTATTTCAGGAACTACATCGGACTTACGGATGAGCAGATGTCCAAGATCCGCAGCGGAGAAGCCGTTGCCAAAACACTGCACTCCCGCACGGCAGATGAAATCTTCGTGTTCGGCGCCATCTACATCCATGCCACGCCAGAAAGTTATCTCAAGTTCTCGCGTGACTTCGACCGCCTACGGAAACTTCCCGGCTACGTCGCTATCGGTCAATTCAGCACTCCTCCGGAGCTTTCCGACCTGAAAGGCTTCACGTTTGACGATGAGGACATCAAGGCATTGAGAGATTGCAAGACCGGTAATTGCCAAATTCAAATGCCGGCGAGCTCCATCGAAGAGCTTCATCAATCCGTTGACTTGTCAGCTCCCGACGCGGGACAAAAGGTGGACGAACTCCTCCAGAAAACAGTGCTCGAACGTCTCGCCGCCTACCAACGGGCAGGGAACCAGGTCCTGGGGGTCTACAACGACAAACGCAATCCGACAGAAGTGCCAGAGCAGTTCAGGTACATGCTCAGCTACTCAAAAGCCTTGCCAAAGTATCTTCCCGAATTTTACAACTACCTTCTTACGTATCCGGATGGAAAGCCGGCGCGCGTGGACGACACGTTTTATTGGGCCAAGGTGAAATTCGGATTGAAGCCGACATTGCGGGTTGTGCACGTACTGACCATGCGAGGGAACGGTCCCACAGAGCCAGAGTACACGATCGCCGAGAAACAGCTCTACTCCAGTCACTACTTTGAGACGGCACTGGACTTGACGTTCTGTGCTTCGGAGACACCAGATCCCAAGCAACCTGGGTTTTATCTAATCATGGCGATGGGGTCCGAGCAGGCCGGACTGACTGGTTTCAAGGGATCAATTGTCCGGAAGGTTGCGGTGGACCGCTCAGCTTCCGCGCTTCAAAAGTCACTGACGGCTATCAAGGACGCTCTGGAGAACAATCAATGAATATGGCACGGGCTGAAATTAGTCCGCTCCCAATGGTTGGCGCCATTGTCGTGGTGAGCGGCCTCGCCATATCATTCCTACTGTGGCTGCTCTACATGCATCATCCCTCGGCTGATTTCGCCAGGCGCTGGATGTTCTTGCCGGCCCTAAACGCGCTTCTGAACGGATTGTGCGCGATCGCACTCTGCGTGGGATTGTATTTCATCAATCATCACCGCGTGGAAGCACATCGCACGAGCATGCTTCTTGCCTTCGCGTTCTCTTCCGTTTTTCTCATCAGCTATATCGTGAACCACGCACTGCACGGCGACACGATTTTCCCCGGTCATGGCGCAGTGCGCACGCTGTACCTTTCCATTTTAGTGAGCCACGTGCTCCTGTCCGTCGTCGCGTTGCCCATGGTGCTCACGACGTTCTTTTTCTCTCTGACGGGCCGGTTCGCGACGCACCGCCGAGTTGCACGCTTGACGTTTCCGATCTGGCTGTACGTTTCAATCACCGGCGTTGTGGTTTTCGCGTTTCTCAAGGCGTATGCCCTCTAGATAGTGTCCAATGGACACTGCCTGGGCCTGATAATATGCTGCGCCACTCCCAGCCACACACGTCGAGGGGTTCGAATGAATGCTGAACTAATAAGCAGCTACCACGGTGTTCTTTGTGTAGCCTGCCGCGAGCCCATTCCCGTTTCTGCGAGGGTTTCGAGTTTGCGAGAAAAACTCGAATGCGGGGAAATTGAGGCACCCCGCACGTTCGCGGCCCGGTGCAAGCGGTGCGAACACGAAAATATATATTCAATTTCCGAGGTCGAAGATTTTCAAGGAGAACCACGGCGTAGATCCGTACGTGCACGAGCAGCTATCGCGTAAAGCCGTGTTTCCGAGCAGCCAGAAAACCCGGGATCGTCATAGACGCTACAGGTTCACGCGAGCGCCGTTTCAAGAAACAAGAACGATCACTGTTCCCGGAATCGGTTGAAAATGGTGGTCCAACTCGGTCCAACAAGCCCCAAATACTGTGTAAAACGGTGCTACATAAAGTACGTAAGGCCAAGTACAAGCAACGGGATAACGTTTCGGGGTTAATCTTCCACGCAGACAGTCGAGAGACTTAAAACGAGGTACGTGGCTAGTGAGCGTGCGTGCGTCGCTAGACGAAAGAATTCATGAAAAAGCTGGTTTTTTACTGTTCCAGAACCCTATGTAATTGCGGTGTCGGGGGTTACTTCGAGCGAGAAGCAGAGTCCCCGAAATTGTTGAAAACACTGAAATCCGAAAGCGAAGGATGGAGCTGTTGGAGTGACGGAGCGAGCTTGCAAAGCAGGAGCTCAGCGCACGATGACAATAAAGCCAAAGGTGCGCGAGAGGCTAGAATCTGGCGGCGCTCAGACCGCGGGGGTGCGAGCCGCTGTTACAGTCCTCAGAAGTGAGACTCGACTCCAAGTCGAGCGACTGTAATTGCTTTGGCGGTAAACTGAAGTTGAGTGTGTGACAATCAAGTGCGCGAGAGGTTGAAACCCTCAGTTGTCACCAGAACTGTCACTAAAAATGGCGCAAAACAGCTAAAAACCGGCAAACTCCAAGAAATTGAAAGTGGCGCTATCTGACGGCTGGCAAAGGGATTTAGTTGGATTTTGTGTCAGATAGCAAAACTGCGATTTAGTTTTTCAAGACCGCCGCCTTCAACCGCTCGGCCACCCCTCCACAAATTAACTCCTTACTGCATTGTAGCGTAGGACCCATGAGTGTGACAGTTGTGAACCTCCTGCTGCATCGTGGTGCAAATTTTCACACTTTTGTAGCAGTGGTCGGCTACCGGAAAACCATTTGTTGACCTCAAAGCTGGATTCGCGTTGGCGCGCCGCAAGGCGGGAATTTGGGGCGTGAATTGGCACACGTTGCGCCACACGTTCGCGTCGCGCCTTTCTGAACATCTACCAACGAAGCAGAGGATCCCTCACGCTAGGTCCCCGAGAGTGCCACAGGCCTCGCGGAATGGCGATGGTGCGCGGAGCGTGCCCCATTCCGACGGAGCTTCAACGGAGGTCCGCCGCGTCGTGGAAAATCGCGGGCGTCACATATTTGCTTCACGACACCCGGTGGCACGGTTCGGCTTTGAGGAAGCGCCTAAAACTCAAGGCGGGCTTGGAAGGCTATCATGCGGGGAGTGCTGTCGCCGCCGAGGCCTACGCCGAGGAGACCCGTTGGGGGAGACGTGGTGTAGGTGAGCGCGCCGAACCCTGTTTGCGTGGAGGGTTTGCCGGGGATGCCGGCTAGGACCATGCTGGGTAGACCGAAATTGGCGTGATTGAAGACGTTGAAGAATTGCACGTCGAACCGCAGCTTCAGGCTCTCGGTTAGGGAAAACCACTTCGTGAGGTAGAAATCGCTCCAGGCGAAATCGGGGCCGCGCAGGCTATTGCGGCCGAGGTTGCCGAACTGGCAATTCGGCGGCGTGTCGCCTCCGTAACACGCGCCCGTGCTCGGATCGACGGCGGAAACGAAAGCGTCCGGATTGAGCCACTGGACTGTGCCGGGCTGCGTGACGCCGGGAATGGGACGGTGCTCGTAGAGCGGGACGCCGGGAACAACGCTGGCGAACTGCGGCCCGCTGCCGTTGACGATGCCGTTGCCGTTCGCCGAATAGGGCGTGCTCAAAACAGAGAACGGAATTCCGCTGTGCCAGAAGACTGTACCCGATACCTGCCAGCCGTTGAGCGCCGTCCCAAGAGCCCGGTTCCGAACTTTCAGCGGCAGTTCATAGACATACTGGGCGTCGAGGTTGTTGCGGATGTCGTAATCGCAAGGCCCGTAGTCACGCGCTAAATCTCCCGGAAGCGGGGAAAGAATTCCTCCCGCGGAGAACTGTAAGAAGCCGCCGTTGGAGACGGTGTCCATGCAACGGCTCCAGGTGTAGTTCATCTGCCCCGATAGTCCGTGGCCCATGCGTTTCGTTGCTGACATCTGCAGTCCGTTGTAATGGCTGCTCGCGCCGGTGGCAAACTGCGTGACAGCACCAAAGCGCGGATCGGTTGCTCGTTCGTAGGGAAACGGCGCAAAGCAGCCCTGGCAAACGGTTTGATAGCCGTTCACCTGCGTGAGGTATGGCTGGTTCATAGCGCGGGTGCCCACGTAATCCGCGTGAACGCTCCCGGTAGTCCCAAATTGATGCTCCAGGCCGAAGCTCCACTCCATGAAATACGGCGCATGAAGTTCTCCATCGGGCACTGCAGTAATGGCGACCGGAGGAAGACAAGCAGAGGGATTTGCCAATGCGGACGCACAGGAAAGCTGGCCCTGCCCAAATCCTGAAGTGAATGATTGATTGGCGGCAACGGTTGCATCGATCGCGCTATCGGGAACTCCCGGCGGTATGGCGGTGCCGCCGACGGTACCGAGCAGTCCGCCCTGAAAGGTTTTCACGTTCGGCGGGTTAACGCCAACGACATCGGCGATGCTACCCGGCAAAATGTCGCTGAAGATTCCGAAGCCGGCGCGCAGCACGGACCTAGGTTCAAATTGCCATGCGATCGCCGTCCTTGGTTGAAAGATCGCCAGAGGCGTCGAAGAAAAAACGTTGCCGAGGCCGGTTTGAATGGTGGCATCGAGCGGCTGATTCACATCGTGCGAGATGGTATCGAAAGAGCCGCGAAGGCGATCGATTTGCCCGTGAGGATTGAACGGGTTGGAGTTAAACGTGTCTCGAACGCCGAAGGTCCACGTGAGCTTCTTTGTGACTTTCCACGTGTCCTGTACGTACAGGTCAAGATTCAGGAAGTTGAAAGGCTCGTTTGGCGAGGTGGGAAACGTCTTTGTAGCCGTCGACGCAACTCCATAGATGTATTGCGGCAGCGTGGTGTAGGTGACAGTAGGGACAGTTCCCTCTCCGAAGTCGTAGTCATTCAGCCGTAGGATTCGGATGTTTGTGCCCAAGCGCACTTCATGCGCCCCGTGACTCCAGGCGAGATTGTCGTTAATAAAGAATCGCGACGCGCGCCTTCCTTGAGTCCACGTGTTGTCCAATCCGCCGAGCGTTGTGAAGGGGGCGTTGGCGCCGCTGCCTTGCAGCACGATCGGGAACGCGGAAAGCGTTTTCTGAAGATCACTCGGTCCGAAGAGGCTTCCATACCACGAGAATGCCGGGTTGAAATAGTTCACAAGGTTGTGTGAAAGGACGCGCGTATATCCCGCAGCGAAGGAATAGAGAGGTTGCGGAGAAATGGCGTTGAACAGCGGATTGATGGGATCTGTATACGCAGCCTGAAGTCCGTTGTCTGTCTGAAAGCGAAACCACGTCGTATTATTCTGATCGATGTTGTAATCGATTCGAACCGTCTGCACCTGCTCGTGGTCGTCGCTTGAATGCGACACGCTCTGGCGATTCGCGCATCCGTTTCCGTCGTTTGCGGCCGCGGGCTCAGCGCCTCCCGCGTCGAATGGGCAACCGAGCACCGCGAGCGGCGTTCCGCTCGTGTTCCCGTAAAGCGAAAACATCTTCTGATAGAAAGGTACGGATTGCGGTGCTGGTTGGTATACCGAGCCGGTTAGGGAATCGGTGCCGCCCAGAGGGAGCTGTTGCAGAACATAGCTTTCAAAGGCCGTAGTTGGGACGGTGGTCGCCGTGACGATGGGTAGCGCGATCCGAACCCACTCACTATCGAAGAAAAAGAAAAGTTTGTCGTGGACGATGGGACCTCCGACGCTTCCTCCAAAATGGTTCACCGTCGAGCGTGGCTTGTGACCTCCGGGAGTCGAGTTCGTAAAATAGTTTGCCGCATTGAAGCGCGAGCCGTTCCACAACTCGTAGAGATTCCCGTGAAATTGGTTCGAACCCGATTTCGTGACGTAGTTGACCTGAGAGGCTCCATACCGCCCTTGATCGACCGCATAGGAAAGCGTATTGACCGTTACCTCCGAGATTGAATTCAGCCCGAGTACCAGGTTCGTCGAGAGCCCGCTGTTCAGATTGGTCAACGGATCGTTTGTCTCCAAGCCATCGACGATGTAGCCGTTCGAAAGAGCGGGCAGGCCGTTGAACTCCACATTGCCGTATCCGTTTGTGCCTCCAACGAAGTCATTCCCGCTGCCGGCGGTGTTGACAAGCGCGCCCGCCGCGAACTGCAGAGGATAGGTTTCATCACCGCCCGGGTTAGGCAGGTCTTCCAGAGCATGGGCGCTGAGAGTGGTTGATGTATTTGCGTTCTCGGGGTTGAGGATCGCGGCGTCACCGTTAACTTCGATTGTCGCGCTTGACTGCGCGAGCTTGAGCGAGAAATTGATCGTTTGCTTCTGGCCGAGAAGCGCCTGCACGGCATCATTCTGCTGCGATTCGAAACCCGGTGCTTCGACCTTCACGGAATAGACGCCCGGTTTCAACTGGGGGAAGTTGAAGCGGCCGGAATCGTCGGTCGTGGTCTCGCGTTTCAGGCCGGTGTCTCGACCGGTAATTGTGACCCGGGCGTCGGCCACTGCCGCGTTCGCCGGATCCTGCACGTTGCCCACGATCGCGCTCGTGGTTTCGCCTTGCGCCAGCGCACCTAGGGGAATCAGCAATGAAATCGAACATACAGCGGCCAATCTGGCAGCGGCGATTCGAACGGTCATGTCTCGCTCTGGCGATATATTAACCCCGATTAACAAAGCAAGTAAAGCACAGTGAACATATGTTCACCGCAGCCAGGAACAATGGCGTGCGGACACCAGCGCGCGATGCTCGACGAATCGTCTCTGAAAGTCGACCTGACATCGCGTTCCATCAGCTGAGCGGAGTTGTGGCGAGTGTCACAGGCTGGCTTGTTTCAATCAGGGGGTTCGCCAGAGGCCTGATCATAATGACAAGAACTGCCCACGGTTTCCCTTGTGACAAGGTTTCGTCGGATGGCGAAAGGGACTCAAATATGGCTGTCGGAAAACGTCGAAAGAGTCCACACTGAATGAATGACCCATGGAATCTTCATGCAGTACATCGGCTACGAATCCAAGAATCGTGGCCGCGAGTATGCCTTCCAGGTTCGCTTTGCGGCAGAGGACGTTCGCGATTTCACGGTGACGATCACGGCCGAGGCTTTTGATTCGCGCCGCGTGCGATTTCAGGACGCGCCGGACGTTTGCTCGCTGCGGCTGAAGCGCGAACTCACGGCCAACGTGGACTGCCCCTCGAAGAAGAACTTCCTGATCACGGACAGCGACCTGGACGAGTACCGTACGAGCCACGGCTCCAAGCCCGGTAAGTACAAGTGGGCCGCCAGCCGAGAAGCGCAGTAATGTCGCGCGGTTCGCGCCCTGTTTTGGGAACATTTATCGCAGATTTGCGACGCCGTTCGCTGGGAACGCGCTAAGATAGCCTATGAGTCAAGCCTATCGCATGGTTTTCGAATGCCCGAACGGTCATAACGTCAATTTGCAGCGTAAATGCTCGAAGCCATCGCTATCCGAGACGGAAGCCAGCAAAATGTTCGGTCACGAACAGATTTCCTGTTCGCATCGTGATTGCGGTTGGCGCGGCAAAGCGTCTACGGCCAGACTTCTCCGCATCCTGCCCTTCAACTGGATTTTTTCACCGGCGATAACGTAGCGAGCGGTCTTCACGCGCATTGGAAATCACTTCCAGCAGGCTGAACCGGCGGTCCTCACTGGACCAAATTACATGCAAGAATCAAACGCTTGAACTTTCGATAAACCAACATAGTCACTCGCACTTGCATAGGGTCGGTAATCTGTAACGCAAGACAGTCCTGCCGTATTCATATTGATCGCTGTGTAGAGAGTTCCGTTCTAAGGAAAAGGAGAGTGAACCATGGACCCCCTCCTTCAGGAGGAAGTGGCAGAAGCTGGGATTCGCCTCCGAAAGGCGATCGCACGAATCGTCAACGAAGCGCCAGAATGCTTTGCGCACAGGAATGGCAAGTGGTCAGTCGAGTTTCGGAACCCGGCTAGCGGAGAGAACATCGTTGTCACTTATTCCGGTCCCACGATCCCGGCGGCTGAGAGAGTGAATTGACCGGTGCCCCACCCCGTTTGCTCGGAGTGAAATCAGCGTAACGGGCCGGACGTAAGCATGAAATACATTTACAGACGGTTCGCGGTATCGATATCCGCGCCGCAGATCAATGAGACGCCAACTGATGTGTGGCGACCACTGTATTCGATCAATGGGCGAGACCGCAGCCAGGCATGGACTCGCACCGCGCTCGCGGAATAGTGAAGTTGGGCTCAGCCAGCGTAAAGAGCCGCGCGTC
>Ga0335085_10010856_pt1 | contig 13573 bp, 13 predicted proteins | sample Lox_Sample_45_FD_206712 | JGI IMG/M metagenome (GOLD analysis project Ga0335085, IMG submission 206712) | Soil microbial communities from Loxahatchee National Wildlife Refuge, Florida, United States - Lox_Sample_4.5 | ecosystem: Environmental > Terrestrial > Soil > Wetlands | place: USA...
TGGCGAAAATCGCAGAATGGTAGCCGAGGAGAAAGAAATCATGCACGGCAACGAAAATGTGATTCGGCAGCTGAACGCTGCGTTGTGTTCGGAATTGACGGCCACGGTGCAATACATGACGCAGTCGGAGATGTGCCAAAGCTGGGGCTACACCCGGCTGGGCCAGCGCACCAAGATGCGCGCCATCGAGGAGATGAAGCACGCGGAAGGATTGATTGAGCGCATCATCTTTCTGGACAGCACGCCCAAGCTCGACGTGGGATTGAAGCCGCAAATCGGGAGCAAGGTGCAGGAGCAAATCGAAATTGACCTGAAAGACGAAGAGGATGCGGTGCAACAGTACAACCAGTCCGCTAAGCTGTGCGCGGAAGCCGGGGACGAGGGCTCCAAGGTCCTGTTCGACCGGATGATTCAGGATGAAGAGCGGCATGCGGATTTTCTGGAGACGCAACTGCATTCCATCAAGGAATTGGGGTTGGGCAATTACCTGTCGCAGCAATTGGATCGAGGGGAGTGAGGAGTGCTGGCTGTTGGACGGGGCAAGCCCCGTCCCCACACGGGTGGTGAAGGGGCCGGAAGTTCCGTATCGATGGAATATGCCTAGAGATGTTTGCGCAAATCTTCGGGGGACAATTCGATATCGCGAAGGATGGATCTCAAAAGCCCGGGCCCAATCGTCTCGCCAGAATGTACTGGGACGGTCGTTACCCTTCCATCATCATGCTTTAAAAAAACATGGCTGCCCCGGCTCCGCACGACTTGAAAGCCGATCTTTTCCAGCAAGCGGATAAGCTCCTTGCCTTTCAGGCGAGGAAGGCGCGTCATACCGAGATTTGCTGAACACCGACGAGCTCAAGAGCACCAGCGTTGCTGTTCGCGTCATCCAGGCACAATTCAATCACTTCGCGTGTGCGCTTCATCAACGTGTCAAGATTCTTGGCTTGGGTATGACAGCCAGGCAGGCGGGGAACCGTCGCAACGTAGAGCCCGTCCTCGTCGCGTTCGATTACTACTGTGAAATGGCGTGCACGTTTCACAAAGCGATTCTAGCATGCAAGCACTGGCGGACCCTACCCGCCGCAGGCTGCCATTTTGGTGCCGCTGATCTGGAAGCCGTATTGATTGGTGCCGCTGACCCGGCCGGAGTCGGGCGACATGGTGACCGTGTCCACCGGGCCAGGCCAGGTGAGGCTGTAGGTGGAGGGGCCGGTGCTTTGCCAGCGGCCGTGCGTGGTCACCGCAGAGAAAGTGCCGTTGGGTTGAATGTTCACGATGACGCCGTTCCACCAGCGCCAGGAGCCGGCAATCTCCGGGCCAGGGGCAATGCGCGTAGCGGTCATGGGGATGCCGTATTGATTGCCTCCCGAGAGCTGGTTGCCGTCGGGGGAGAGCGTCACCGAGTCGACCGCTTCGGGCCAGCTGAAGTTGTAGACACGGCGGCGCGTGTTGGCCAACCGCCAGCGCGCGGTAAAGGGGCCGGCGGTCATGGTGCCGTTGGCGTTGATCACGACCGTGGCATTGTTCATCCAGTGCCAGCAGCCGAGGATGGGATCGAGGCTGGAGGGTACTGAGGCGGCCGGGGTGAAACCGGGAACCGGGCGTGCCGGTTGCGGATGGGACGGGCTGGGTGTGCTGTTCGGGGGAGGCTGGACGATCACGGGCACCGTCCGGACGGATTCTTCGGGCCGTTGCACCAAATACCAGGCGGTCCCGGCCACCAGGAGGACTGCGGCGCCAATCACTATCCAGAGCCAGGTGGGAATCGGGCGACGCACGGGGATTGGGACTGGCGCGGGTATGGGAACGGGTACGGGTACGGGTATTGGCGTCGGGACTGGCCCGGGCGGGATTACCTTCTGCGATCCGTCGGGGAGCAGGGTGCGAATGGTGGCGGCAAGGTTCTCCAGATGGGATTCCAGGGGCGGGGTAATCGCGTCGAGCCAGTGGACAGAGCTGATGAAGTAGTCGAGCGACTTGGCGGGAACCACGTCCTCGACCCGCAGGGGAATGACCGGAACCCCGCGGCTGACGGCGCGTTCCACCTCTTTGGGGATATGGGGCGAAGCATTGGCGTTGGCCGAAAGCACCAGGACCATCACGCGCGCTTCATGGATGCCGTCGATGATTTCCTCGCCGTAGGGTGCGCCGGGGCGGACGTCGCGGGGAGCGATCCAGCAGCGAATGCCACGGGCTTCGAGGCGGGCGCAGACGGCGTCCGCGATCGTTTTGTCTTTCGAGGAGTAGCTGATGAAGGCGTCGTGCGCCATAGCTCTGGCAGCGGATTGTACCATTTGGCGGGGTTTTCCAGCGCCTGTGCGGGGAAATGGCGGTTCGCGGGTGTGACAGGTTTACGGGAGATCAAAAACCCCGCCCAAGCAGAGCTTGGACGGGGCACCCTCGGGGGCCTATTGCTGGCCGAGTTTTTCGAAGAAGAGGCAGATGGACTCGATCCCGCGGTAGAAGTTGGGGATGTGGAATTTTTCGTTGGGGGCGTGCAGGTTGTCGTCGGGCAGGCCGAAGCCCATCATCACCGAGGGGATTTTTAGCACGTCCTGGAAGTCGGTCACAATGGGAATGGAGCCGCCCGAGCGGATGAAGACGGTGTTCTTCTTGAATACATCGTGCATGGCTTCGGTGGAGGCTTTGACGAATTTGTTGTCGGTGCCGACTACGCAGGCGGGGCCGCTGCTCCAGACCTTAATGTTAGTCTGAATGCCCTTTGGGGTGAGTTTCTTCACGTAGGCCTTGAATCTTTTGAGGATGTCGGCGGGGTCCTGATTGGGCACGAGGCGCAGCGAGACTTTTGCCGAAGCGCGGGCCGGAATGACCGTTTTGGCGCCGGGAGCGGTGAAGCCGCCCGGCATGCCATGGACCTCTAGCGTGGGCCGCGCCCAGGTGCGATAGAGAACCGAATAACCCGGCTCGCCGGTCAGCATCGTGGAACCGACTTCCGTCTTGCGATAGTGCTCCTCTTTGAATGGCAGGCGTTTCCAGGCTGCCAGTTCGGCTTTGCTGGGTGCTTTCACCTTGGAATAGAAACCGGGGATGAGGATTTTCCCTTTGGCGTCTTTTAGTTTGCCGATGATCTCAATCAATCCGAAGAGAGGATTGGGGGCGGCGCCGCCATAGACGCCGGAGTGCAGGTCAGTTTTCGGACCCACCGCTTCGATTTCGGTGTAGACCAAGCCACGCAGTCCGACACAAAGCGTGGGAAGATCGGGAGCAAACAACTCGGTGTCCGAGACCAGAGCAAAATCGGCTTTGAGGCGGGATTTTTCTTTGCGGAGATAGGCGGCGACCGCTTCGCCCCCGACTTCTTCCTCGCCTTCGAATATAACCTTGACGTTGATGGGCAGCTTGCCGCCGCCGGCCTGCATGAGAGCTTCGAGGGCTTTGACCTGCATCCAGAGCTGGCCCTTGTCGTCTACGGCGCCGCGCGCGTAGACGTTGTTGTTGCGCTCGGCAGGCTCGAAGGGCGGGGAGACCCACTCGTCGAGCGGGTCGGGCGGCTGCACGTCGTAATGGGCGTACATCAGCACCGTCGGTTTGCCGGCGGCGTGCAGCCAGTCGGCGTAGACCAGGGGGTGTCCTGCGGTGGGGATGACTTCGACATTTTCCATGCCGATGCGGCGCAGACCGTCGGCGACGAAGTCGGCCGCTTTGCGGACGTCGGATTTGTGTTCGTCCAGAGTGCTGATGCTGGGAATGCGAAGGAAATCTTTGAGTTCCTCAAGAAACCTGGGTTGATTGCTGCGAGCGAAGCTGACGGCAGGGGAAGCCATAAATCCTTACCTTTCTGGCGCGAGAGTGCCTGATGCCCGGGGTGGTGAAGGCGAAGAATCAGTATAACCAAATCGAGGAGTTCTCAGACGACGGCAACAGTCTGAGCGAAGCGCGCGGCGGAGAAGGCGGAGAGATCGTAATCGGGCGTTTCGCCGGAGACGAGCTGCGCCATCACGTGAGCCGTAATCGGAGTCAGGAGAATGCCATCGCGGAAATGGCCGGCAGCGACGAAGTAGCCGGGAGTCGGGGTTGCGCCCAGGATGGGGAGATCGTCGGGCGTGCCGGGGCGCAGGCCAGCCCAGGCTTCGTGGATGCGACCGGCAGCCAGCGCCGGAACCAGGCGGAGAGCTGCGTGATGCAGGCGTTGGATGGAGCCGGGGTCGGTGCGTTTGTCGTAGCCGGCTTCTTCCATGGTTGCTCCGATGACGATGCGGTGGTCGGTGCGCGGAACGAGATAGACCTCTCGCGAGCGGATTACGTGATTTAGTTTCGGGCCACCGACTACGGCGAGCATCTGGCCTTTCACTGGCCGAGTGGGAAATGCGTGGGGTGGAACCTGACCTGCCCATGCGCCGGCACAATTCACGACCACAGCTGAATGGTAAGTGCTCCGGTTCGTCATCACACCGGCCACGCGACCATCCGAGATGAGGACCTGCTCCACGGAGCTGCCGGTGACGATATCCACTTCGCGATGTTTTGCCGCTTTCAGGGCGGCGGCGCTCAAGGCGCGGGGATCCACGCTGCGTTCCGGCAAGTGAATGATGGAGACTTCCGGCGGATGGAAGCAGGGTTCGATCTGAGCGAGTTGTGAGACATCCAGAGCAGGGAAGCCGGATGATTCCGGAGGTTCGAGGAGTAGCGTGCCATGGTCCCGCAGGTCCACATCGATGCCCGACTCGTCGTGCAGTTGGTGAGCGAACTCGGGATACATGCGCGCGCTGGCGATGGCTAATGACTTTAATGGAGGAGCCACTCCGAAATCCTCGATCATGCCGGCCGCAGCATGGGAGGCTTCGCGAGCGGGCTCGGCGCGCTCGACCACCAATACCGCGGCTCCGCGCTTGCGCAACGCGATGGCGAGCGAAAGGCCGATGATGCCGCCGCCGATGACGATTACGTCCCAGGTCTTCACTTCAGCATTGTAAAAGAGGGCGGGTGACTAAAGTTACGTTCAACCGAACCCTCCTGGATACCGCGAGCCCCCGCGGCTGTTACTTATAATCCGCGCAGGCGCGAAGCGGCCCGCTTCCGAAACATGGCCATAGCAATTGCCAACCAGAGTTCCGAGAAAACTGCACCGTGGATCTACGCTCCGTGGCTCGATCTGCTGGTGGGGTGCGGAGCATGGTCGGCGCCATTGATGCTGTTCTGGTATCTGTCGAATACCAGCGCCATTGCCTGGTCGGCAACGTTTTATGGGTTGGCCATCTTCTTTAACTATCCGCATTACATGGCCACGCTGTACCGGGCGTACCACACGGCGGAAGATTTCCGTAAGTACCGGATCTTCACGGTGCACATCACGCTGCTGATTGCGCTGACTTTAGTGGCCGCCCATTTCTGGTATGGCGCACTGCCGTGGTTGTTCACCATTTATCTGACCTGGAGTCCGTGGCATTACAGCGGACAGAACTACGGGCTATTCATGATGTTTGCCCGCCGGGCGGGAGCGAAGCCTTCGGAGAACGCGCGGCAAGCTTTGTACGGAGCGTTTCTGTGTTCCTATCTGATCCTGGTTCTGACTTTCCATACCGGCATATCGCGGGATCCGCTTTTTATTTCGCTGGGCATTCCGGAAAAAGCCAGCCTGGCGATGATGGCGATATTCGGGGCTGCGTTTATCGGGTTTTCAGCTTTCGGATTGGCGAGTCTGCAAAAGCAAATCGGCTGGCGGCCGCTGCTGCCCTCGCTGACGCTTTTCTCCACGCAGTTCCTGTGGTTTCTGCTGCCGACGGCGCTGACGTTTGCGGAGGGGCTGCAGGTTACGGAAAGCCGCTACAGCAACGGCGTGCTGGCATTGATGCACTCGGCGCAGTACTTATGGATCACGAGCTATTATGCGCGGCGTGAAGCCAGTGCCAAGGGGAAGAGAGCGTGGCATCCGTTGGCATATTTCGGAGTGCTGATCGCGGGAGGCATCGCGCTTTTTGTGCCGGGTCCGTGGATAGCGAGCCGGGTGTTTCACTACGACCTGACGGCTAGCTTCCTGTTATTCAGCGCGCTGGTCAACATTCATCACTTTATTCTCGACGGCGCGATCTGGAAGCTGCGCGACGGGCGAATCGCCGGCATGCTGCTGAACGCGCGGCCGCAGATTTCGGAAGCTGCGTCGCAGGCGGCGAGCCGGGTGGCCGCGGGAGGGCGCTGGCTGGTGAGCAATGCCGCGGGGCCGCGTTTATTGCGAGGGAGTCTGGCCGTGGTCCTTCTGGCATGGGGAGGGTTGGATCAAGTGCATTACTATCTGGCTCTCCACCGGGAAAACCTGGCCGACTTGCAGCAGGCTGCCGCATTGGCGTCATTCGACAGCGCGGTGCAGACGGAAGTGGGGCGAAAGGAATTGGCCAACGGGCAATCGGAGAACGCCGTGGCAGCGTGGCGGCAGGCTTTGCGAGCGAATCCGGCAGCCGCCGCTCCCCGCGATGCGCTGCTTCGCTACCTGGCAACGCAGAGGCAGTTTGGCGAGGCCTATGAGCTTGCCCGGCAGTCGCTGCAGTATGCGCCCCGCGACGTGGATTTGCTGGTCAACTACGGCATCCTGGCGCAGCAAAGCGGCCACGGCGCAGACGCGGTGATGGGGTGGAAGAAGGCGATTGCCGTGGATCCTCAGAAACCTCTGGCGCACCTTTACCTGGCGACGGAACTCGATCAGGAGAATAAATGGGACGATGCGATCCCGGAGTACGTGACTTTTCTGGAGCAGCTCGCGAAGATGGGGCCGGAAGCCGAGTTTCCTCCGCAGAACGCCATTGCCGTCGTGCTGCGATTGGCGGAGTGTGAGAGGAAGGATAATCATTTACAGCGGGCGGAAAAATCGTACGAGCTCGCGGAGAGAATCGCCGCGCAGGTAGGACAGAAAAAGCTGGAAAGCCTGGCGAGTGTGAGCGAAGCGGGGATTGCGGTGCAGCAGAAGAAAATTGCCCAGGCCCTGCGCCTCTACCAGCACGCGCTGCAGCTGGACCGGAGCGCCGCGGATCGCAGCAGCGAAGCGGCGGACTGGTTCAGTTATGGCATCTTCCTGCGGGATGCGGGTTTTTCGCCGCGCCTGGCTTATGCCTGCATGGCTGAATCGGAAGTACTAAGCAGAAAGAACGGGACCGAACTGCCCGAAATCACGCAGGCGCGCGCGGAACTCGCAGGCAGGATCGGGACTCAGGGAAAGGCGATTCGGCGTGATCCGCACGGGGTGGCGGAAGAAGCGCTGCAGCTCACCGGGCCATAGCTTCAGAGCTGGCTGAGATAGGCCACGATGTCGGGATCGTTGAAATCCACCGAGCTGATGAATTTGCGCCGGATTTTGCCCTGGCGATCGATGATGTAGGTCTCGGGGATTTTGAGGGTGCCGTAGATGTTGCCGGTCTTCGCGCTGCCTTCGCGGACGGTAATGAAATTGATGCGATTGACCTGCAGAAACTTCTGGTACTGATCGGCGTCTTCATCCCAACTGACACCCAAGACCACAACGCCTTTATCGCGCAAGCGATTCTGCAACTGGATGAGAGAGGGAGTTTCCTCGAGGCAGGGCGGACAGTAGGCGGCCCAGAAATTCAGGACGACCACTTTGCCGCGATAGTCGCTGAGGGTGACGGTGTGTTCGCTGTCCTGGATGGTGAAATCCGGGGCGTGCGTCCCAATGCGAGGCGGGCGGGTGCCACTGTAACAGCCCGCGAGCGGAAGAAGGAGGAGTCCGATGAAGAGAAATCTATACCGCACCACGACCTTATAATAGCCGATTTGACCGGCAGTTTGCCCGAGCCTTTCATCGAGAGCAAGTGAATTCAGGTCCAATTCGTATTCGCTTTATTACCTCCACGCCGCTGAACGTCGAGCAGGGAAGCGGAACGTTTGTGGGGATTACCTGCCTGGGCGATGCTTTGCGCTTGCTTGGGGCGGACGTGGAGTTGGTGACGCCGACTTGGCGGTTGCCGATCTACACCGCTCAGAGGTTGGTGTTCAACTGGACGCTGGGGGCGCGGCTTACCAACGATTGCGATATTACGGTGGGTTTTGACATGGATGGTTACCGTATCGGGAGGGAACAGGTTGGGATTCATGTGGCTGCGTTGAAGGGAGTGATTGCGGACGAAATGCGGTTTGAGCGGGGGCTGACTCGGGCGACGATGCAGGTGCAGGCGGCTTGCGAGAGGCGGCACGTGCAGCGGGCCGACGCGGTGGTGACGACCAGCCGGTACTCCGCAGGGCGAATTCGCGAGCTTTACGGATTGCGCGACGAGCCGCGGATTGTGCCGGAGTTGATCGATCTGAAGGCGTGGGAAGCGGTGCTGGCGGCGAATCCTGCGCCGGAAGCGGAAGACAAGTTTCGAGTGCTGTGCGTGTGCCGCTTCTACCCGAGGAAACGGCTGGATGTGCTGCTGCGGGCGGCGGCGATGCTTCGCTCTAGAATTCCAACACTGGAATTGCGAATGGTTGGCGGGGGGCCGGACGAAAGCAAGCTGAGGGTGCTGGTTTGCGATCTGGACCTGGAGGACACGGTCGTTTGGGTGGGGAGCGTGTCTCGTGCGGAGCTGGCGCGCGAGTACAACGGGTGCCACATTTTCTGCCTGCCCAGCGTGCAGGAGGGTTTCGGGCTGGTGTTTCTGGAGGCGATGGCCAGCGGAAAGCCGATTGTCGCGGCGCGGGCGGCCGCCGTCCCGGAGGTGGTGAAGCACGGAATCCTCGTCGAACCGGAGAACGCCGCGGCTCTGGCTGAGGGAATTGAACAACTTTACGGGTCGCCTGAACTTCGAGGCGAATTGGCCGTAAAGGGTCGTGAGCACGTGAAGGCTTTTGATGCGCCTGTGCTTGCAGGGACGTTTTTGCGGGAGCTGGAGGGTTTGCTCCGGAGAAGGAATTCTCCTAGAAGCGGGTAGTGGTGCGGTAAATCGGGAGCTTGTAACCGCAGAGGGCGCGGAGGGAGGGGGGGAAGCACGGCGTGGATGTTGAGAAGCGCTACTGCCGGATACCGATCTATTTTCGAGTTCTGAACAATTCCCACACTCGTCGCAGGAATTTATCTACCGTGTTAACGGGAAGGACAAATAAGAGCCAACCAACGAAGCCAATAATTACCAGCCCAACCGTTTTCAGCGTCTCCGTTCTCATGAGACCAAATCCCGCGTTGTCCAGATGGTGCTCGTAATCCCAGCTGCCATGCAAGGCGTCACGCGCACGGCGGTATTTAACCTTACAAAAGTTATACCAGCACACCCGCAAGGCGAAAATGGCTTTGTGATTTTCCAGTTTGCGAGAGTGTGCAGTCGTTCGCCTACATAGCAGCGGAGATGTATTCTGACAGAAAGATTTAAGCGTTCCACGTGGGCAAGTCGAAACAAAGCGCGCCTTGGACCGCAGCCCTGGGACGCCGAATCAGATTGGTGCCGCCGGACACGTTCGCGCGGGTTGCGACGAGTGTCAGGTAGAATAAAAGGCTTGAGTCCCAGCCGCATGGTCTACCTTACACGCAAAGCCGAGTTTTCCGCTTCCCACTACTATCACAACCCGGAGTTCAGTCCGGAAGAGAACCGGCGGATTTTCGGCAAGTGCAATAATCCGCACGGGCATGGGCATAACTACACGCTGGAAGTCACGGTGAAGGGCGAGGTGGACCCGAAGTCCGGATTTGTGGTGGACCTCAAGCAGCTGAAGGAAGTGATGCACCGTGAAGTCCTCGATGCCATGGACCATCGCTTTCTTAATAAGGAAGTGCCCGAGTTCTTTCAGCGGATTCCCACCACGGAGAACCTGGCCATTACGATCTGGCAGCGGCTGGCGCCGAAGTTGAATGCGGCGCAATTGCATCGGGTGCGGGTCTACGAGACTCCGGATCTGTTTGCGGACTTTTATGGTGAAGCATGAAGGCGCACCTGACGCGACGGTACCGGTTTGCGGCCTCGCATCGTTTGCACAGCGACGCTATGACCGATGCGGAAAACGTGGCGACTTATGGCAAGTGCAACAATCCGCATGGGCATGGGCACAATTACACGCTGGAGGTGACGGTCAGCGGGCCGGTGGCGGAAAATACGGGCATGGTGTGCAATCTGACGGATCTTGACGGTTTTGTGCAGCAGGAAATCCTGGGGCGATTCGATTTGCAGAACCTGAACCGGCTCGGCGAGTTCGCGCAGGCGGTTCCGACCACGGAAAATCTTTGCACCACGATCTATGAAATATTGCAGCGCGGTTTTCGCCATGCTCATCTAGAAAAGGTGAGATTGGAAGAAACCATGATGAATTCGTTCGAATATGCGGGTGAGTCCGGAGTCTTGAGGGATTGAACGACCGGTAGTTTCGCTCTCCGGCCCCGGCATTCTCCGTGGTCAGAAAGGCTTGAACCGCAGAGGGAAACAGAGGTTGGCAGAGAAAAACGACGGCAGGCGCACATTGCGTCGGAAGGGACGTTCCGGAATGACACCATCTGTCGAACCCACAACGCTGACCAGCGCCAGCTTTGAAGAGTTGGTGCGGGAGTTGATTGTCCGGCTAGGCGAAGACCCGGCGCGGGAAGGGCTGGTGCGTACCCCGAGCCGGGTACACGAGGCGTATGAATTTCTTCTGAAGGGCTACAAGGAAGATCCGCAGGCGATGCTCAAGAAAGCGCTGTTCAGCGTTTCCTATGACGAGATGGTCATCGTCAAAGATGTCGAGATGTTCAGCCTGTGCGAGCACCACATGCTGCCGTTCTTCGGCAAGGTACACGTGGCCTATATTCCGAATGGAAAGGTCATCGGGCTGAGCAAGATTCCCCGGCTGATCGAGATTTTCTCGCGGCGTCTGCAGATTCAGGAGCGTCTGACCACGCAGATTGCGGAAACCATCCAGAACGCGATCCAGCCGCAGGGGGTGGGCGTGGTGATTGAGGCGCGACACCTGTGCATGATGATGCGCGGGGTGGAGAAGCAGCACTCGGCGGCGGTGACCTCTTCCATGCTCGGTTCCTTCCGCGAGGAGCAGGAGACGCGCACGGAGTTTCTCTCGCTCATCCGCAACCGGCCGAACGGAATTTAGTTTCCTACTCGCATGCGCGCGAAGAAAACTCAGGCATCGGTGCTTGCCGGAAAAACGGCACTCATTACGGGCGCGAGCCAGGGCATTGGGCTGGCGCTCGCGGAAGCGCTGGCCGAAGAGGGCTGCCATTTGGTCCTGACCGCGCGCAGCCAGGAGAAACTGGATCGGGCGGCAAAGCGCTTGCGTAAAGGGAAGGTCCGAGTGCTGGCAGCGGCTTGCGATGTGCGTTCCCCGGAGCAGGTGCGGGCACTGATGGCGGGCGTTCGCCGGCAGTTCCGGCGTCTGGATATCCTGATCAACAATGCGGGGATTGGACACCAGAGCCTGGAAATTGCGAAATTGCCGCTCGAATCATGGCGGGAAGTCGTCGAAACCAATCTGAATGGAGTGTTTTTCGTCACGCAAGCGGCACTGCCGCTTATGAAGCGCGGCGGCGCGATTGTGAATAATTTGTCGATTGCCGCGAAGCGGGTGTTTGTGGGATCGTCGGCTTACAACGCGTCCAAGCACGGGGCGCTTGGGTTGACGAATACGTTGCGCAAGGAATTACGTCCCAAGAGCATTCGCGTGATCGCAGTGCTGCCGGGCGCCACCGATACGGCAATCTGGAACACGCTTTGGCCGGATGCGCCCCGGAAGAAAATGATGACGGCGGAGACGGTGGCCGAGGCGGTATTGAATGCTCTCAAGCTGCCCGCGGACAGTACCGTCGAGGAGATTGTGCTGCTGCCTAGCGCGGGGGTGCTGTAAGCGGTTGAGAGCTTTGGTTTGGGAAGTCAAGAGCTTGTAACCGCAGAGGGCGCTGAGATCGCGCTGAGTACGCCGAGAAAGCCGAACCTACGGCAGGGCCTCCGTGCCACAGCTCAGGTAAAGGCGCCGTAGCGCTGGCGCTGGGGGCGCTCGGAAAAAATCTTGATCATGATCACTCCCGTGATGAAGCCCCCGACGTGCGCCCAGAAGGCAACGCTGCCGCTGGAATTGTTGGCGTAGGAGATGGCGGTGGCGGTGCCGCTCACAAACTGGATCACGAACCAGTAGGCCAGCATCAGCCAGGCGGAGACGTGGAAAAAGAAAATCGGGGGAAACCAGATCAGCACCCGCGCCCGCGGGTACAAGATGAAGTACGCGCCCATGATGCCGGCAATCGCGCCGCTGGCACCGATGGTGGGGACGCGAGAGTGAGGCGAGAGGGCAACCTGCGAGAGGGCCGCTGCCACTCCGCACAATAAGTAGAAGAGCAGATAGCGGGAGTGGCCGAGATAGTCTTCTATATTGTCGCCGAAGATCCACAGGAACAGCATATTGCCGCCTACATGCAGCCAGGAGGCATGCAGGAACATCGAGCTGAGGAAGGGCACCAGGGCGGCAAAAGGATTTACATGAACTCCTGTCAGCAGGGCGGTCACGTGCGAGGGAACCAGTCCGAATTGGAAAAGCAGAATATCGAGACGAGTGGGAGGGAGGATGGCTTCAAAGAAGAAAATTGCGAGGTTCAGCGCAATCAGAAAATAGTTGACGAAAGGAGTGCTGAAGCGGGGCTGGTCATCGCGCAGGGGAATCATGCCGAATTCGCAATCTGATAGTTTGTAAGCAGGCGCGGCTGCCGCGTGGGCGGTTCGGCCACTCGCCAATTCCTCATGAATGGCATCTTAGTCGTCGACAAACCCGCCGGCCCCACCTCGCACGACGTGGTAAGCCGGGTTCGGAAGATTCTACAACAACGGTCGGTGGGGCATTTAGGCACCCTCGACCCGCAGGCTACCGGTGTGCTTCCCCTGGTGGTGGGCAATTTCACGCGCCTGGCGCAATTCTATCTTTCGTCCGAGAAAACGTATGAGGGCGTGATCCGCTTTGGCTTCTCGACCGACACCTACGACGCCGAAGGCGAGGCCACGAGCCCGGCGCAGGTGATTGCGCTTTCGCCGGAGCAGGTTCAGGAATTGGCGGCGAGATTCACCGGCATGATCGAGCAGATGCCGCCGCCTTTTTCCGCCAAGAAGATTCAAGGCGTACCGGCTTACAAACTGGCGCGGCGGCAGGCGGAGGTGCCGCTGAAGCCGGTGCAGGTGGAGATCAAAGAGCTGGAGATTCTGGGGATCGAGGGCGATCGGGTGCAGTTTCGCTCGCGAGTATCGGCGGGAACTTATATCCGGTCGGTGGCTCATGACATGGGGCAGCGGGTCGGTTGTGGGGCGCATCTGGAGTCTCTGCGGCGAACCGCGTCGGGGGAGTTTGGGCTGGAAGATGCGCGCACGTTCGAGGAGATTGAGGCAGCGGCCAAGGCGGCGAGCATCGAGGAACTTTTTGTCCATCCCCGCAAATTCCTGCCCGGCTTGCCCGGGGTCACGGCGAACGAGGAAACCGCCGCCTATATTCGCAATGGCCGGGCGGTGAATTTGCCGGAGTTTTCTTCGGCGCCGATGGTCAAAGTATTTTGCGGCCAACGGGAACTGATTGCCATTGCCAGCCGGGTAGCGGGCACACTGTTTCGTCCGAAAATTGTGCTGGTGAATGAGGCGGCGGTGAAACTTAGTTCCGGGTAGCTATCGGGTAGCTCGGGGCG
>Ga0335085_10010857_pt1 | contig 13570 bp, 10 predicted proteins | sample Lox_Sample_45_FD_206712 | JGI IMG/M metagenome (GOLD analysis project Ga0335085, IMG submission 206712) | Soil microbial communities from Loxahatchee National Wildlife Refuge, Florida, United States - Lox_Sample_4.5 | ecosystem: Environmental > Terrestrial > Soil > Wetlands | place: USA...
CTCAGACTCTCCCGATCCCACGCCAATTCTTCAGGACCGCGACCCAGTTTCAGATTGAAATGGCGGGTTGCCTTCGGTAACTTGTGTTTCGAGGCGCGGGCTCTCGCTATGCGCCACAGCGCGGCGAGGCGACGGACGCGATACGACAGCGGACCGCCGTAGCTCTTGATGCTGCGTTCGACGGGGCGCGGGATGCACGCCCGTTCTTCACGACCGCGACTGGCGCTTCAAACTGAAAACCGCGGATCGCTTTCGAGAACCGGTGTTGCGAGGCGCGGATCTCCCCCTATGCGCCATAGCGCGGCGCGGCAATGGACGAGATACGACAGCGGACCGCCATCGGCGGTTTCCAGCGCGTCCGCAGTGGCTGGCACCAGGGAGTAACCGTGGCCGACGACGAAAAATGAGCGCGGCGCACAAAGAGCGAGCATCCTTTCTAATGATTGCTGCCCGGCTGATCCAAGCGGGCTCTCTTCAAATGGAAAACTTCGGATCGCCTTCGGTAACTTGTGTTTCGAGGCGTGGCCTGTCGCCTTTCTTCCACAGCGCGGCGCGGCAACGAACGCGATAGGCCAGCGGACCTCCATCGGCGCCGGCGCTGCGTTCCACCGGACGCGGAATGCACACGAACTCGGTTTCGAGCGCATCGCTGGTGGCGCGCACCACGGAGTAGCCGTGGCCGCCCATATCGACAAATGAGACATGCGGCGACAAGCCGGGGTTCGAAAGCGCGCGAGCCTTTTGCAGATCGCCGCTGCGCGCATACTCCAGGCACGCGCGCACACCGTGGCGCAGCAGCAAATTGATGGTGGGCTGCGGACGCGTATCGGCGGACGACTGACCAACAAACAGCGCGCGCAAGGGATGATCCTTCTCGAGCTTGTACTCCAGCGCTTCCGAGATACCGGGCGCGGAAATCGATCCGGTGACGAAGGCGATGCCGACCGGTTCGAACGCCGCGGGCGGCAGCGCTTTGGCGGCCAGGCCGGCCCAAAAGCTGTGACGATCGCCGGCCACCGTGGCGAATCCGGTAATACCGTGGTCGCGGACGAAATCGTAGATCTCGCCGCGCTCGAACCAGGCGGTGCTGTGGTCGCCACCGGCGTTAGCGCCATAACCGGCGCCGGGCCACGGCACGGTGAGACCGGCGGGCAGGTTCTGCGGATCGGCGCGCATTTCCAGCGTGGCGACGGTGTTGCCCCATATTTTCCAGGTACCCGGCGAGTTGCGCAGTCGATCGAGAAACCAGGCCTTCTGTTCCGCGCCAAGGATAGTTTGCGGAGGTTCGTGGCGGCGGAAGTTGGCGATGTCGGTATTGCCGAAACGAATCGATTCGGGCGGATGTCCGCCGTTGTAAGCACGGCCCGCGTCGAGGATTTCCAAGGCCTCCTGCGGCACGAATTGCGGGAACAGCGGGCTGGTGAATACCTTGGCTTCGTCGCGATCGACGGGATCTTCGGAGCGGTAGCTGCGCTGATCGGTGACAATCAGTTCGACGTTGCGGCCCCAGCGGAGCGCGCGGTAGCCGCGCAGGCTGCCGATCGCGGCGAGGTTATTGGGCTCCTGGCCGAGGCCGTGATCGTCGAACTTCGTGATGGGCGCATCGGCGACGCGCGGCGCGTCGAAGCGATCGAGCGATGGGCCGCCGGGCTTCCACAGGCGCGCCGGTTGATATTCGAAGAACGCTTGGTTGGCCGCGACTTTGCGGGTCTGCGCCGGACGATTGACGCCCTGAAATTTCTGGAATGCCTGCCAGCCGAGCCAACTGAATTCGTGATTGTCCCACATGGCGACGAACGGCCAGCGGGCCCGCGCATCCTGCAAATCGGGATCATGGAGATAGGCGCGGTAGACGGCGCGATAATCGGCAACCGTGGTGGGAATATGGAAGTCCTGAATCTTCTCGCCGTGCTCGTAGCGGACCAGGTCGCGGATGCGGCGGTCGTACATACCTTGCGGGCGGTCTTCCGGGTACCAGACGATCTCGTAGATGAAGTCGCCCAGGTGCAGTACGAAGCCGAGGCGCTCTGCGGCGGGAGCGCGTTCGTCTTCGTAGATCATGCGGCGGTAGGCGTTCTGCGCACCGTCGTTGGCATTCTGGCAGCTTACGAAGGCGAAGCGCACGGGGCGCGGATCGTCGTCGGCGGGCGCCGTGATGGTGCGGCCGATGCGGCTGCCGAAACCCTGCGGATCGGTGAAGCGGTACCAGTAGACCGTCGAGGGATGGAGATGGCCGGCGAGCACGCGGCAGGTCCAGTCAGAGTCGGCGGAGACAGGCGCATCGGCAGAGGCCACCACACGGCGGAAGCCTTGGTCTTCGGCGACTTCGACGTGCAATTTTGAAACGGCGCCGCGATCCGGCGAACGGCGAGTCCACAGCAGCACACTGTGGCTATCGGGGTCGCCGGACGCAACACCTTCAGGGTAAAGATCGCGGCGCTCTTGCCAGCGAACGCCGGAGGGCGATGAGGCGGTCTGCGCCCACGCCGGCGCGGCGCTCAGTGCAACCGCCGCTTCGAGGAACCGCCGCCGGCTAATGGCGCTCAGAATCGTACCCCCTATACTATGCAGCCACTGGCGGCACCAGTGTTTTCAGAAAATCGTGCGCCACGACGAAGCCGCGCTTGTAATTCTCGGTGAAGTTGCCGTCCGGGTCGTTGGCAGGATAGTAGAAGGCGTCCTCGTGCTCGATGTTCATGGCGCCGGTGTAGCCGGCTTCGGCGAGCACGGAGAAGAAGCCCTTCCAATCCACCGATCCATTGCCGGGCAGGCGGAAACGCCACCAGCGCTGGTTATTGACCGGCTGAATGCCGCCGCGATGAACCATGTGCCAGAGAATTTCGGTGTCCTTCAGGTGCACGTCGTAGATCTTGGAAACGAACTCGCGGGCGGCAGCCACCGGGTCCATGAACTGCCAGACGAGGTGCGACGGATCGAACTGCAGGCCCACGTGCGGGCTGTCGTTGAAGGCTTTGAAGAGCGCCTCCCAGCCGACCGGCCCGGTGGCGATGTTGGGACCGCCGGCATAGGGTTCCCAAAGGATGCGCACCTTATACTTCTCGCACAGCGGAAAATATTTTTCGTTGTAGACCTTGACGATTTCGTCCACCTGCTGCGCGAGCGGCCTTTCCTTGATGGTGCCGGACTGGCCGCCGATATTGGGGATCCCGAGCTTGCCGCAAAGCTCCAAACATTTCGTGGTGTACGTGTTTTGCTGCTCGCGCTTGGCCGGATCGGGATCGATGTGATTGCCGTCTACCGCCAGGGACGAAATATAGATGCCGGAACGCTGGATCTTGTCCTTGATCGAGGCGATCTGCGTGTCGTTGAGCTTATCGGGGTTCAGCCGCAATTGCATGCTGGTGAAGCCCTGGGACTTGGCGAACTCCAGGTTGGCGTCGGTGTACTGGCATAGTATCCCGAGCCGGGGCTTCCAGTTCGGCGGGCGCTGCCGTTGGGCGCGCGCTGCGGCGGCCGCGGACACGGCGGTTAAGACGGTGCGTCGAGTGAGAGTCACGACTCGACAATACTAAGTCGCGGGGGGCGGTTGCAAGGGGGCTTTGCCAGGCCAGGACCCGAGCGCGCGGCAGGTCGTTTTGCCGCACAGTTCGCATTCGAAGGTGAAAGTAAGCGCGTCGAAATCGAAGCGGCGCGCCAGAGGATGCGTGCGATGCGCGCAGTGCCCGCAATCGGCCTTGGCCTCCCGTGCAATCGAGCGGAAGTATTCCAGTTGCGCCCGGCGATCGCCGCGGCGAAGTGCGGCCAGAATGTAGCGGGCCATGTCGGGGTTCATAGGTTGTAGTATCTCACTGATTCACCGCGGAGAACGGAAACGCGGAGGAAACAATGAGGTTGCTGCGCGTTCGCCCGGCGAATTCCGCGGCTCTGCCTTCAAACAGCCCCGGCGCCTCCACTCACTCCACCACGAAGCGATAGCCCACCCAGGGCTCCGTCGCGATCATCTTCGGCCGCGCGGGATTGACTTCGATCTTCTTGCGCAATTGATTGACGAAAACGCGGAGGTACTCGGGTTCGTCGCCGTAATCCGGTCCCCAGATGGCCTGCAGCACTTCGCGATGGGTCACCGGTTTGCCGGCGTGCAGCACCAGGTAGCGCAGCAGTTCGAACTCTTTGGGCGTGAGTCGAATATCACTGCCGCGCACGCGCACGCGGCGGGCGGCGAAGTCCATCTCCAGATCGCCGGAGGCGAAGGTGGTTGCGCCTCCTTCCAGGGCCGGCGAACGCCGCAGCGCCGCGCGAATGCGCGCCAGCAACTCTTCGATTCCAAAAGGCTTGGTGACGTAGTCGTCGGCGCCGGCATCCAGCGCGGCCACCTTATCCTTCTCACTATTGCGCACCGAAAGGATCACCACCGGAATATCCGACGCCGCGCGAATCGCGGTGCACGTTTCGAGGCCGCCCATGCCGGGCAGGTTCATGTCGAGCAGCACCAGGCTGGGCGGCTCCTTCGCAATCGACTCCATGGCGTCCTCGCCGGTGCGCGCCTCGACTACTTCGTAGCTGTGCGCCACGAGTGTCGCCTTCATGACCCGGCGGATCTGCGGATCGTCGTCCACCACCAGAATTTTTCCCGCGCTCAAGCTTTCCTCTCTCCACTCGCGGCCATCGAAAAGTAAAACACCGATCCGTGGCCCGGTTCGCTCTCCACCCAGATGCGCTCCCCGTGCGCTTCGATAATCCCTTTGGCGATGGCCAGTCCCATGCCGGTGCCGCGCGTGGAAAAGCGATGCTGGCGCCCGCGGAAAAACTTGTCGAAGATGCGGCCGCGTTCGTTTTCCTCGATCCCCGGACCGCGGTCGGCCACGCCGATCACAATTTTCCCACCCTTCAGCTCGGCCGATATGGTCAGCGGCGAACCTTCGGGGGAGTACTTCAGGGCATTCTCGACCAACTGTTTCAGCACCTGCTCGACGAACTCGGCGTCGGCTTCGGCGGGCGGCAGATTGGACGGCACGGTGACCGTCACGGCGCGGCCTTTCAGCGCAGACGCGTACTCTTGCAGCACCGCGGAGATGAGGCCGCTGACGCCTACGGGGCCCTTCTCCAAGTGCATCTTTCCCGCCTCGACGCGCGCCATGGCGATCGCCTCGGCGGCCAGATTATTGAGCCGGTCGGCTTCTTCGTCGATGATGGTGAGCAATTCGCGCTCCGTATTGCCGCGCAGCAGATTGCCAACAGCCGCTTTGATGGACGTGAGCGGCGTTTTAATTTCGTGCGCCAGCGCGTCCAGCAGCGCCGATTTGAGCACCTCGCTCTGGCGCGCTGCCTCGGCGTGGCTGGCGTCCTCGGAGGCGCGCGCTCGCTCGATGGCCAGCGCCACCAGGTTGACGACCGCGCGCACGCTTCCTTCGGTCGGCAGCGGACCGAGCAGCGCCAGGCTGCCCAGCGGGCGTCCGCCGAGACGCACTGCCGCGGTTGCAAGGTCGCGCACGCTGTCGATGGTGATGCCTTCGGTTTCGGCGACCGCGCGCAGCTCATGATCGGTGACCACCTTGCTTTCCGGTCCCGAGCGCACCACTTCATCGGACGGATAGTAGTACAGCGCCGCCGCGCCGCATCCGAACACCTGCACCACATGACTGACGAACTGCCGGATGGTCTTGCGAGCGTTGCCGGTGAACAGCATCCCCTGCAGCAGCGCGTAGAGCCGCTCCGATTCCAGGCGCCGCTCTTCGGCCTCGGCGGCCCTGCGGCGTGCGCGCGCGGAAAGCTGGCTGGCGGTGACGGCCGTGATCATGAAGGCCATCAGCGCGACCCAATTCTGCGGGTCCTGAATGGTCAGCGTGCCCTTGGGCGGCAGGTACCAGAAATTGAATCCGAGCATGGCCGCCACCGATGCCAGGGTGGCTTCGGTGAGGCCCCACCAGGTCGAGATGCCCAGAATGGCGAGCAGCAGGCTGAGCGCTACGGTGGTGTTGTTGACCGGCAGAATCTCGTACAGTCGCAGCAGCGCCAGAACCAGCAGCACCGCCGCCGTACCCCGCAACACCGTGCGGCCGGCGATGCCACGCAGGTTCACTTCGCAAACAGCCTGTTGAAGTACTCGCGCGTGCGGCGCCGGATCTGCCGCAAGGTGTCGTCCAGCCGCTCGCGATGCAGGTGCTCCGGAGTCCAGCGGCGCACCAGCGCCGTCAGAATTTCGAGCTGCCCTTGTGACGTCGGCAGGCTGCCCTCCGCGTGGCCGGTGACGATGCGCTGGCCGTGATCGAGCGCGCGATAGAAGGTGGCGGCGTCGCGCAGGAAGTCGGCGTCTTCGCGATCGAGGTGCCCCATCTTCTCGATCACGTCAATGCGCTCGGGCGTGTTCAGCACCTTATAAAAGATGCCCGCTCCGCGCAGGCGCAGATACATCAGGGCGAAGTCGATATCGTAGTAGCCGCCGGGCCCGGCCTTCAGCGGATTGCGCGGACCCTGTTCGCGCTCCACGCGCGCGCGCATCTGCGTCAGTTCGGTGCGCGATCGCATGCTTTGCCCGTAGCGCCGCCAGTCGACCTCCTGCAGTTCGTGCAGGAACCGCGTGGCACGTTCGACGTTCCCCGCCACGCCGCGCGACTTCATGTACGCAATGCCTTCCCACGCCTCCGCCTGGCTCGCGAAGTACGTCTTGTACGCCGCCTCGGTCTGCACCAGGTCGCCTTCCCTACCGTTGGGACGCAGGCGCGTATCGATGGTGAACATCACACCCTCGCCTGTGTAAGAGCTGATGGTGGCCACCATTCGTTCGGCTACGCCGGTCCAGAAATCGTGCTCTGGGGCATCGGCGTCGGGGATCACGAACACCAGGTCGGCATCCGACCCCAAGTCGAATTCGCGCATGCCGAGGCGCCCTAGCGTGACGACCATCATCTGGTCGCGCGGTTCGTACGAGGCGCTGGCGGGCGGAGGAGCTTCGCGCACGGCGATCTGGTACGCCGCGGCAATCACACTATCGGCCAGCACGGAAGTCATGCCCAGCGTTTCGAAGATCGGCGTGGGACCGAGGATGCTGGCGCTTTCCACGCGCACCATCTGGCGGCGGTAGAAGCGGCGCAGCAGCGCTCCATTATCGAGCGGGCCGCCTTCAAGTTGAAACGGCTCGCCGATTTCCCACAGCAGTTCCGGCTGCCGCAGCAATTCATCGGCGAAGTACGGGCTATGCTCGAACAGGTCCAGCACATCGCCCGCCAGCCTCGGATCGGAATCCAGTTGCGCCAACAGATCGGGGCTTGCCATGGCTTTTTCAAGGAAGTGCTCGAAGCGCGACCGCCGCGATCCGGAACTGCGCGCCAGCCCCGATGCGGCAATGGCGCTCGCCAGTCGTGGCGCGCAATGATCCAGGAAGCGCGTCAGATTGCTGGCCGGTCCGGGCGCTTCGGCCTCGTCTTCCGCCGAGGCGGGCGCTTCGGGCGCCGGCGTGTAATACATGGGCTTCTGCGCGTAGATCACGCGCTCGTAGATCTCCCGCACCGCCGCCAGGTGCTCGTCGAGCCGCTGTTGCAGAGTGTCGCCGGTGAACGGCTGTCCAGACCCTTCCACGGGCATCTTGCGCGCCAGCGCCTCCAGCCGCGCCGGATCCGACGGCAGCGTGTGCACCTGCCGGTCCTCATCGATTTGCAGCCGATGCTCCAGGTTGCGCAGAAACTGATATGCCGTCGCGAGGCGCGCATATTCGGCCGGCGAAAGCAGGCCCTTGTCGCGCAGACGCGACAGCGCCATCATCGTGCCGCCATGCCGCACCCACGGCTCGCGGCCGCCATGCAGCCGCTGCAGGCACTGCACCAGAAACTCGATGTCGCGGATGCCGCCGGGCGTCAACTTGACGTCCAGGCCGCCGGAGAGTCCGCGCTTGGCGGCCAGCTTTTCGCTGATCCGCTGGCGCGTTTCCGAGACCGCTTCCACGGCGCGGAAATCCAGCGAGCTTTGGTAGATCAGCGGCTCGACAAATTCCAGCAGCGCGTTACCAGGCCCCGGTTCGCCGGCGGAAACGCGCCCCTTGATGAGCATCTGCTTTTCCCAGTCACGCGCCCGCTCGCTGTAATAACGCCGTGCGCCTTCTTCGGAAATGCAGATCTCGCCCAACGCGCCATCGGGACGCAGACGTAAGTCGACCCGGTAACATTGTCCTTCCGCGGTATAGGTGGAGAGCAACAAAGTATACTCGTTGGCTACCTTCTTATAGAATTCCTTGTTACTCACCGGCTGCGGACCATCCGTCTCGCCCGCGCCGCCATACACGAACATCAGGTCGATATCCGAACTGTAGTTCAACTCGCCGCCGCCCAGCTTGCCCAGCGAAATGACCGAAAAGCCGCACGGCTCGCCATTCTGCAGCCGCGGCTCGCCGTGGCGCGCCACGAAGTCTTCGCGGATGCGGCGGTAAGCTAAGTTCAGGATGGCATCGGCCAGGTTGGATAACTCGCCTGTAACCTCCGATAAGCTGGCCGCGCCCAGGACATCACGTAGCATGACGCGGAGTAACTGGCGCCGCCGGAAGCGCGCTAAGTCCACCGCGGGCGGCACGCCTGGCTGCTCGTTGCCGAGAAAATCCGCCAGCCGCAGTTCGTAGTCTTCCGCCGTCAGGACACGGTAGAAGTCACCCGAATCGGCCACCTCGATGAGGCGCTCGGGGTTCAGCAAGACCTTTTCGGAGAGAAAGCTCGAATAGGAGAAGACCGTGACGGCGCAGCGCAACGCGGCCGGCGATCCGGCAATGCGTTCAAAGGCCATCGGCGTTTCGTGGCGCAGACGGTCCAGGTAGCGCGCCGACGTTGCGGCGTCCGGGCAAGCATCCAGCAGCAGGTGAATGCGCGCGGCGATGCGTTCCGGGAATCCCGTTCCCAGCCGGAGTGCGTCGAGCGAGCTTGGCATGTTCAGGCCAGTTCCACAGCAATTATATCCCCCGCCACCACCGGCCCGGGCGCGACTACACGCGCATACAGGCCGCTCAGGCCCCAGCGCGGCGAAGCCGGATCGCGCCGCTGCATCAGCGGATCCCAGATCTCGCGTTGCAGCGATGCACCGTAGACATCGAGTTGCGCGCAGGGCCCGCGCGGACGCGTGATTTGGATCAGCGCCTTGCCGGCCCATAACCGGTCGCCGATGCGCAGATCGCGCAAAGCAAGGCCGCGCGTGGTGAGGTTCTCGCCCAGCGCGCCGTAGAAGACCGGGTAGCCGCGCTCCTTGAGCGCATCGACCGCTTCGGCGGCGATCAGCAGGACGGCTTTCTCCGGACCACCGTGAATCTGCGGATGCGCCTGCCGGTCGCCTTCGACGCCCAATTCGGCCAGGTATGCGCCCGACACTGGACGCTTCGGCAGTCCGCCGTCCGAAACATTTACCTGGAGAATTGTTCCCTCCACGATTTCATCCTAGCACCAGCCGCGCGAGCCGCTTTCGCTAACGGCCGCGGGCGGTGTATCGTCTAAGCAGCAACGAACCGGAGGAAAATGCGCAACCCGAGCGCTATCGTCGTGGTGCTTCTGCTCGCCGGGGGCGCGTCCGCCCAAGCGCCCGACGAGCCCGCGTTCGAAGTGGCCTCGGTAAAGCCGGGCAGCCCGCAGAACCACTTCATCTCCTTCGGCAACTACCCCGGCGGGCGCATCTCGGTAACGCTCTTCACCCTCAAAATGTTGATCCAGGAAGCGCTCGACGTGCAGTATTTTCAGGTCACCGGCGGCCCACATTGGATCGAGGTGGATCGCTTCGATATCGAAGCCAAGCCGCCGGCGTCGTCACCCGCCAGCCACGCCAACCCGCCCTACACCAAGACGCCGCCGAACGCCGAGCAGCGCCGCATGCTCGCCACACTGCTGGCCGAGCGCTTCCATCTGCAGTACCATCGCGAGACCCGCGAAGGTCCGGTGTACCTGCTGACGAAAGGCGGCAAACCGTTGCAACTTCAGCCGCCCAAGGACCCCAAAGCGTGGCCCTGGGCCGGCAGCATTGCGGGCGGCATGCCGGGAGGCGACGGCCTGGCGGGCATCAATATCGGCATGCCCGAACTGGCCGGCAGGCTCAGCGACGCCCTCGGCCGCCCCGTCCTGGATCGCACCGGTCTGGAGGGATCCTATGATTTCAGGTTGCCGCTTCCCTCGCAGGACACTTACCCCGACCTGGTGTCCTCGATCATGGCCTCCGTTCAGGGCCTCGGATTGAAGTTAGAAGCCTCGAAAGGACCGGTGGAGACGATCGTCATCGACCGGGCGGAAAAACCGACGGGAAACGAATAGGGGCGAGTGGATGGCACGGCACGCCGTGCTCAATTCGAGCTTGGTTGGACGGCCGAGTCCACAACGAATTTCGAGATCGTAACCTTCTCCGATTCCATGCGCAGGCCGAGTTGATCGCGCAGGGCAGTCACCAAGGCCGGGCCGGCATCGTCATCCCAGGAAAGCTTGAAATCGTAATCGCCGGTGAGTCCAGTCTTATCCATGCCGGGGCCATGACCGCCGATTGCGGAAAGCAGAGAGACTAACTGCGAGACCGGACACTTGACGGCGGTCATCGAGATTGGTTGACCCTGGCCGGGTTTCAATATCGGCTCGCCCTTTGGTCCGGTGAAGGATAACTTGATTTCGTCGGCTGTGGAGGGCCGGAGCTTGGTTCCGTTTTTGCCCGGCAGCAGGGCGAATCCCGGAGTTTCCGTGTTCTCGTAATGGAATTTCAGTTGGAAACGCTCGATCAGCAGCGACTGCAGCATGCTGAGCAGTTGCTTCTCGGTGGTCTTGGCTGGATTCTCCGCCTTGGCTTGCACGTCGAAGCGCAGGTCGCCGCGCTGAATCCAATCCGGGCCGGTCTTCAAGTCCATCATGGAAACACCCCAGGCAATGCCGATCAGATGGCTCAGGCGCGCATCGGTGATGACGCATCGCCCCAGCGGCGGCGCCTCCGCCTGCCCTCGGGGTCCGTAGGTGGTATCGATTCCATGGCACCCTCCGCTTACACCGCCCATTCCGGGCGTGGCGACTTTGATCGAAGCTACTTCGAAGGCCAAAGGCTCTGCCGCCGGACCTGCTTGGGCCGCCAGGATTACTGCGGTTGCCAACAGGCAGATGGCTGATTTCATACCGTCTCCTCCAGGAACTGCTATCAGCATAACGTCACTGACCCTCGGGATGTGCCAGCATTTCATATCCGGATTGGACGGAACTACGCCGTCTTGATTAGCAAAAGAATCCGTCCGCTGGAAATTTGTGGCGCGGGCGAGTTTCGGTCCTGCAGCATAGAGGGGCATCCCTGACCGTTTCGGAATGTGGCGCCGCTCGGATCCCGGCCGATGGCCAAGGTGCGGCCATGGCACGGGACTCGCGGATACTCCGACCGTAGAATGGGCACTCGGGTACCGGCCGGCGGCCAATAACACTGAGTCGGCAAAGTGAAGAGGTAATAATGATCGCCGCGGCCCGTCGTAAGCCCCCTCTTGGCGGGATTCCTGGCGCTACCGTTCCACATCAACGCGCCATAATATCTGCATGCGAACGCGCTGGGAATATACCTGCTGCTCCGTCACCGAAAGCAGTCTGAACTACACCGACCTCATCAAGCACCTCAACGAACTCGGGCGCGAAGGTTGGGAATTGGTGGGCGTGGGCTGCCCGGGAGCCACCGTGGAAGGCTTATCCGGTCGCACGGTGAACAATAAGCTCACTTACTGGATGAAGCGTCCGCTGGAATAGTGCGGCCTGCGTGGTTACTTAGCCGCTAACTCAGTCAACGCCTCGACTAAGTAATAATCGCCGTAAGTCAGCGTTACATCGTTCGGACGCGTGCTGCAGCCGTGCCGCAGGACGCCGTCCGCACTCAGGTAGCGTTCGATCAGCGATTGCACGATCCGCCGGGCCTCAGTACCGTACCGCGCAGACTCGGGACCTTGCGGATCCACCGCCGCCAGGCAAAGCAGTCCGCCCGCCAGGATGGCCGCCGCCGAACTGTCGCGGTTGCGAAAGAAGACGCCTTCGTCTGAGAAGTCGTACCACGGCACGCCATCCTCGGGCAGATGCGCCAACGCGAAATCCGCGGCCTTCTGCGCCGTGGCCAGAAACGCCGCGTCGTGCGTGGCGCGGTAGGCTTGGGCGAATCCGTACACCGCCCACGCCTGCCCGCGCGACCACGCCGAATCGGCTGAAAGCCCCTGGTGTGTGTGGGTGAACACGCGTTCGCCCGGCGGCGTATGGTTCGGAAAATCCATCACCTTCTCGCTCGACGTAAACTTCTGCCGGTTGTCGCCCGGATTGTAGTGCACCGATTGCGCCACCGAACCGTCCGCGCGCACCAGCCACTCCGCCGTCCGCGCCGCATGCCGGCGCCCTAAGTCGAGCCACTGCCGGTCGCCCGTCTCGTGCGCCGCCCACCACCAGATCTGCAGGTTCATCATCGTATCGATGATGGTGTCGTCGCCATTCACTCCCCACGAAGACACTAAGTTTGTCAGCGGATTGAATAGCTCCTTCAGCCGTGCCGCCGCGCGCAGGCCCTCGTCGCGATAGGACGCGTTCTGAGTCGCCGAGTAACCCAGCACCGCCGAGTAGTAATTCAGAAAACCGGTGTCGTGATTCTGCTTACTCTGGTTGCCCACCAGCCGCGATGTCCACAGCTCCGCCCATTTGCGATAGCGCTCGTCGTGCGTGTAGCCGTAGAGCTTCCACAGCTCGCCCGGGAAAAACGCGCCCGTCCAGAAGTAGCCTTTCTGGTCCTTCCATGCGCCGGTGCGGGTATCGCCTTCGGTGAAGAATCCCGAGCCTTCGAACTTGCCCGCCGCGCCGAGTTGCGTCGCGGTGATCTTCGGCTCGTACTGCGCGGCCGTGCGCTCGGCGGCCTTGGCCAGCAACGCCAGGGCTTCGCCGTAGGATCGATGCGTCACGGTCAAAGTATCGGGCGGCGCCGATTGCGGTGCGGCCGCGGTCGAAAGCATCGTCACGCGTGCCGGTTGCGCCAACCGATCCGCCAGCGCCGTCACATATGCAGCGAAGCGTTCGCGGGTCGGCCTCGCGGACGGCAGCGTAATCGTTCCCGCCTGTGCGCGCGCAGCGGGCGCCGCATCGTTCACCGCGAGCGACTCGGTCCCTTCCTGATCCCACATCGCCGCCGCGTACCACTCGGCCGTGCCAGTCTCGAGCGCCAGCCGGATCATATGATTCTGCGCATCCGCCGCCACGCCCGCCGATTGAAGCTTCGGCAGCATCAGCGCGATGCCCAACTGCTGATCCGGGAGTTCGCGCGTACCGGCCTTGTTCCCCGGCTCGACCACCATGGCGCCCCAGGTCGCCAGCGCTTCCATGCCCGAAGCTGGCGCCGTCATCAGCGGAACATCCTCGCGACGGCGCATCGCCGCGATGAGTGCGACACCCGTCCCGCCCTTCGCCGTGATGCGATGCGAAAATCCGTGCTCGCCGGCCCATTGCGTGATGCGGCTCACCAGGTCGATAGTTTGTCCGCCGATCTTCCAACTTCTGTATTCCAGTTCCGCCACCGACCGCACCGGCCCGCTCGCCAGGATGCGCCATTGCCGGTCCGCGACGTCCGCCACCGCCTGCGCTTTGCCATTCACCAGCGCGCCCACCGTGCCGATTCC
>Ga0335085_10010858_pt1 | contig 13570 bp, 10 predicted proteins | sample Lox_Sample_45_FD_206712 | JGI IMG/M metagenome (GOLD analysis project Ga0335085, IMG submission 206712) | Soil microbial communities from Loxahatchee National Wildlife Refuge, Florida, United States - Lox_Sample_4.5 | ecosystem: Environmental > Terrestrial > Soil > Wetlands | place: USA...
GCCCTGGTAGTCCGCCAGCGTCACGGCCACATCGCTCACCGGCACCTGCCAGCGGCCGACCAGCTGATCGCGGTGGATCAGCCCGCCGACGGTGCGGTCACCGATGGTGATGAGGAAGGTCTTGTCGGCCACCGCCGGCAGGCGCAGCACGCGGTAAGCGGCCTCGCGCAGCTCGATGCGGCTCAGGTCGAACGCGGCGCGCGCGCTCTCGCGGCTGTGCACGTCGCGCGTCAGGCGTGGCGGCTTGCCGAGCAGCACCTCGAGGGGCATGTCGACCGGGTCGTTGCCGAAGAGCGGATCGTGCACCTTCAGCAGTCCCGTGCCGTCGATCTCGCCGATGACCGCGTACGGGCAGCGCTCGCGGGCGGCGATGGCCGCGAAGCGCTCGAGCTCGTCCGCGGCGATCACCAGCACGTAGCGCTCCTGCGCCTCGTTGCACCACAGCTCAAGCGGCGACATGCCCTCCTCCGCGCTCGGGATGCGGCGCAGGTCGATGCGCGCGCCGCGCGAGCTGTGGGCGACGGCCTCGGGCACGGCGTTGGAAAGCCCGCCGGCGCCGACGTCGTGGATCAAGAGGATCGGGTTGTGCGCCCCGAGCGACCAGCAGTGATCGATCACCTCCTGGGCGCGGCGCTGGATCTCCGGATTGCCGCGCTGCACCGAGGCGAAGTCCAGATCCGCGCTCGAGCTGCCGCTGCCGAGCGAGGAGGCCGCACCGCCGCCCAGCCCGATGAGCATCGCCGGCCCGCCGAGCACGACGAGACGCGCGCCGACCGGCACGTCGGACTTCTGCACGTGCGGGCGGCGCACGTTGCCGAGGCCCCCGGCGATCATGATCGGCTTGTGGTAGCCGCGCATGCGGCCGGGCGCTTCCCCGGCCGCGTGCTGCTCGAAGGTGCGGAAGTAGCCGCAGATGGCCGGGCGGCCGAACTCATTGTTGAAGGAGGCCGCGCCGATCGGGCCCTCGATCATGATCTCCAGCGGCGAGGCGATGCGGGCGGGCGCGCCGAAGGGGTGCTCCCAGGGACGCACGCAGCCGGGGATGTTGAGGTTGGAGACCGAGAAGCCGGTAAGCCCGGCCTTGGGCTTCGCGCCACGCCCGGTCGCCCCCTCATCGCGGATCTCCCCACCCGAGCCGGTGGCAGCTCCCGGGAAGGGTGAGATCGCCGTCGGGTGGTTGTGCGTCTCGACCTTCATCAGGATGTCGATCGGCTCGTGGCTCGCGCGGTAGATGCCGCTCGCGGGGTCGGGGAAGTAGCGCACGCCCGGGCTGCCCTCCATCACCGCGGCGTTGTCACGATAGGCGGACAGCACGCCCTGCGGGTGGCGCGCGTACGTGTGGCGGATCATCGCGAACAGCGACTCCTCGCGCGCCACGCCGTCGATCACCCAGGAGGCATTGAAGATCTTGTGGCGGCAGTGCTCGGAGTTCGCCTGCGCGAACATCATGAGCTCGACGTCGCTCGGGTCGCGCCCGAGACGGCGGAAGCTCGCGAGCAGGTAGTCCATCTCGTCGGCAGAGAGCGCAAGTCCGAGGCGCGCGTCCGCCGCCACCAGCGCCGGCCGGCCGGCGGCGAGGGAGACGGTCTCGAGCGGCCGCGGGCGGCTCTGCTCGAAGAGCACCGCCGCGGCCTCGGGATCAAACAGCGCCGTCTCCGTCATGCGGTCACTGAGCAGCGCCGCCAGCTGCGCCAGGCGCTCGCGGCCGAGCGCCGTCGCGGCGCGCAGCCGGTACTCGATGCCGCGCTCGAGGCGGCGCACCGCGGCAAGGCCGCATACGTGGGCGATGTCGGTGGCCTTGCTCGACCAGGGCGAGATGGTGCCGGCGCGCGGCACGATGACGAGGCGCTCGCCGCCCTCGGCGCCGGCACCGCCGGGCAGGCTCGGCCCGTAGGTGAGCAGCAGCTCGAGTACGCGGCGCGCCGCCTCATCGAGGGGCGCTGCGAGGTCGACGAAGTGCAGGAAGCGGGCCTCGAGGGAGGCGACGCCCGGCTCCAGGCCGCGCAGGCGCTCGAGCAGCTTCGCGATGCGGAAGGCGGAGAGTGCCGGTGGCCCCGGTATCAGGAGCATGCTACCGGCACCTCATTTCTTCTCCCCGGGCGGCACGGAGTACAGCGGCATCGGAAACTGCGTGACGTTGGCCGCCCCCTCGAGGGCGGTGATCTTGCTGACGCCCTGCTTCTTCACCTCGTCGATGCGCAGGATCGAATGCATGGGCAGGAAAGTGCGCTTGACGCCCGAGAACTCGCCCTTGATGCGCTCCTCCGAGGGGTCGAGCACGACCGAGGAGCGCTCGCCGAACACCAGCTCCTCGACCTCGATGAAGCCGAACAGCTCCCCATGGTTGACCTTGCGGGCATAAACCTCGTAAACCTTGCCCTGATTGACGAAAATGATGCGGAAAATGTGACTGGCTGCCATGGTTCGCCGGGGACTCGCTGCTAGCGTTAAGGCTGGGCATTATATGTCCGGACGCCCCCGGGGAGGCTGCCGTTGCGGGCGCCGGACCGGTATGAAAGCAGACATAAGGACGGGTCGGAATTGAGTCGGGGAATCATGCTCAAGCTGAAAATCGTCAGCGAGCAGCGCCGCGCGCTGGCTGAGCGCTCGACCGCGGTGTTCTCCGTCGAGGGCGGCACCATCGGCCGCTCGGCCGACAACGACTGGGTGCTGCCGGATCCGCAGCGCTACGTCTCCGCTCATCACGCCCGCGTGCAGTTCCGCGAGGGCCACTTCTACCTGCAGGACGTCAGCACCAACGGGGTCTACGTCAACGACGACACCGAGCCGCTCGCCAAGCGCGGCTCGAGCGGCTATCGCCTGGCCAACGGCGACATGCTGCGCATGGGCGAGTACCACATCGTCGCCGCGGTCGACACCAAGAAGACCGAGGAGGAGGCGGTGCCGGCGGTGCCGACTTCCATCCAGGTGCTGCGGCCGCTGAAGCCGGTGCGCGAGGACATCGGCGCGCCGATCGATCTCGAGGACCTGCTCCTGCCCTCCGAGGACGACCCGCTGCCGGCGCTGCCGGTGAGCGCCTACGGGCAGCAGGTCGAGTCCGGCCCGGTGCGCCAGCTGGCGCGCACGCTCGATCCGCTGCCACCGCTGCGCGGCGCCGCGAGCGAGAGCGCCGCCGAGGTTGCCAAGAGCCCCGCGCCGGAGATCCCGCTCACCGACAGCGTCACGCCGGAGTCGATCTCGCAGCGCATGGCGCGGCTTGCCGAGGCGGTGAGCCGCGAGCCCAAGGGCAGCGTCAGCCCGATCGCGCTCGAGGACATGCGCTCGGGGCTGGACGCCTTCTGCCGCGGCGCCGGCATCGTCACCGACAGCCTGCCGCCGGATGCCCAGGGGCGGCTGCTGCATCTTGCCGGCCGGCTGTTCCGCGAGGCGTTCGTCGGCCTGAAGGAGCTCGAGCGCACGCGCGCCGAGACCCGCAACCGCTACCGCATCGAGGTGAGCGTTCCGGAGCGCGATGATCCGCGTCCCTCGCTCGCCAACCTCATGGTCGAGGACCTGATGATCGCGCTGTTCCTGCAGCACGAGGGACGGCGCCTCGACTCGGTGCAGTGGCTGCGCGAGGTCATCGGCGAGGCGAAGGTGCACGAGCAGGCGAGCGCGCAGGCGATGCGCGCCGCGTTCATCGAGTTCCTCGATCGGCTGGACCCGGCCGAGCTCGAGGCGCGCTTCGAGCGCGCGGCGCGGCGCGGCAAGGCGCGCACCGCCGACAAGGAGCAGTACTGGGAACTGTTTACGACCTTCTATCGCAATCTCATCGAAATGCCGGCCGATCATCTGCCGCCCACGTTCGTGGAGGCCTTCGCCGCCGCATATCGCGAGGTACAGAAAAAGCCGGTGACGTGAAGGGCCAAGCGGGACTCATGGCGGAGAGGGTGGGATTCGAACCCACGTGCCGGTTTTACCCGACCATCCGATTTCGAGTCGGCGCCGTTATGACCGCTTCGGTACCTCTCCGGCTGCCCCGTGAGTCATGCGGGGGGCGGCATTCTAGCGGAAAACCCGCGCGCTCAGGGAGGTTCGTGCGCATCCTTGCTCTCACCGCGGCCGTGCTGCTCGGCACGCTGCTCGCCGCCTGCGGCAAGCTGCGCACCGACGCCCTGTTTGCGCCGAGCGCGCTCGAGGCCGTCCGCGCGCGCGGCGAGCTGCGCGTGGCGACGCTCAACCTGCCGACCTGCTACTACCTCGGCGCGCAGGGCACCGAGGGCCTCGAGTTCGAGCTCGCCAGCGCCTATGCCGCCGAGCTCGGCGTGCAGCTGCACATGTACCCGGTCGCGAACGAGCGCGCGCTGCAGGCCGAGCTCGCCGCCGCGCGCGCCGACATAGCCGCGGCCTCCCTCACCGACAACCCGGAGTGGCGCCGCGTCGCCGAGCCGGCCGCGCCCTACACGCTCATCCCGCAGCTGGTCGTCTATCACCGCGGCGGCACGCGGCCGCGCGACACGCTGCAGCTCGAGTCCGCGCGCCTGGCGGTGCGCGCCGGCAGTCCGCAGGAGCGCATCCTCGAGCGCCTGAAACACACCGTGGCGCCGAGTCTTAACTGGGAAGAGACCGCGCCGAGCGTCGCCGACCCGGTCGAGGACGTCGAGTCGGGCCAGGCCGACTACGCCATCACCGATGAGCGCGAGTTCTCCTTCGCGCACCACCTGTACCCGAACGTCGAGGTGGGCTTCGCGCTGCCCGAGCAGCGCCCGGTGCAGTGGATGGTGCGCCGCGATGCCGCCACGCTGCTCGAGAGCGTCAATCACTTCTTCCACAAGCTCGCCGCCTCCGGGCGCCTGCCGCAGATGGTGCAGGAGTCGAGCGGCGACAACCGCCCCTTCGCCTACGAGGAATCGCGTGAGTTCCAGGCGCACGTCAGCGATCGCCTGCCGCGCTTCCGCGCCTGGTTCGAGGAGGCGGCGGCGCAGTCCGGGATCGACTGGCGGCTGCTCGCGGCGGTCGGCTACCAGGAGTCGAAGTGGGATCCGCGCGCGGCCTCCGAGGAAGGCGCCGTCGGGGTCATGATGCTGACCGCGGACACCGCGCAGGCCATGGGCATCAAGGACCGCACCGACCCGCAGCAGAGCATCGCCGCCGGCGCGCGCTATCTGGCGCAGGTGCGCGAGATGATTCCGGAGCGCATCGCCGAACCCGACCGCACCTGGCTCACGGTAGCCGCCTACAACGTCGGCTTCGGGCACCTCGAGGATGCCCGCATCCTCGCGCAGTCACGCGGCAAGAACCCCGACTCCTGGGCCGACGTGCGCGCCGCGCTGCCGCTGCTCGCCCAGGAACGCTGGCACGAGCGCGCCAAGCGCGGCTACGCGCGCGGCTGGGAGCCGGTGCAGTTCGTCGACCGCATCCAGCGCTACCTGACGCTGCTCGAGTGGCAGCCGGGGGAGAGCCACGCGACGGTCGTCACGGCGGCGGGCGCGGCGACACCGGCCGCACCGCTCGTGCCGGTCACGATCCCGAGCCTCGCCCCGCCGGCCGCGGCGGGCACGCGCTGATCCTCAGCCGACCTCGGCGAAGGCGCGCACCGGAAAAGTGCCGACGCCCTGGAACTTCGGCGGCACGGCGCTGAAGCGCAGCCCCGCCTCGGGCAGCAGGTCGAGACCGCGCAGGTGCTCGGCGATCAGGATCTCGTGGCGCAGCAGCTCGGTATGCACCGGGCGGCTGTTGCGCGTGCGCGTGTCGTCGATGTTGTGCGAGTCGATGCCGACCAGCACCGCCCCGGCGGCACGCAGGTAGGCGGCGGCCTCGGCGGTGAGGAACGGATGCGCCTCCAGATAGGCCGGCGTCCCCCAGTGCTCGCTCCAGCCGGTGTGCACCAGCACCGCGCGGCCGCGCACGTCACGTCCGGCGAAGTCACTCGCCCGCACCTCGAGGCGCGTCGCGTGCGGGACGCGCACCACCAGCGCCGGCAGAGCGACGAAGCGCTCGAGGGGTGTGGCGGCGAGATCCTGGCCGTCGGCATAGCGGTGGAACGGGCAGTCGACGTAGGTGCCGGTGTTGCTCACCATCTCGATGCGGCCGATCTGAAACTCGGTGCCACCCTCGTAGTTCTTGCGCGAGTCGGCGCGGCTCAGGTAGTCGCAGATGAGCGGCCCGGGCAGTCCCTTGTAGGTGACCATGCCGTGCGTGATGGTGTGACTGAGGTCGATGAGTCGGCTCACGAATCCCTCCCGCGGCTGCTGCGAGCCGCTCGTTTTGCACCCCTGACTACTGGCGCCGCGTGGCGAAGAACTCCTGCAGCAGCGCGCTGCATTCCTCCATCAGCACCCCGCCGAAGACGTCGACGCGGTGATTGAGTCCGGGCAGGGTGAAGACGTTGGTGAGGCTGCCGGCGCCGCCGGCGCGCGGGTCGAAGGCGCCGAACACCAGGCGGCGCACGCGCGCATGCACCAGCGCCGCGGCGCACATCACGCACGGCTCGAGCGTCACGTACAGCGTGGTGTCGGCGAGGCGGTAGCTGCGCAGCGCCTCCCCGGCGCCACGCAGCACGCGGATCTCCGCGTGCGCGGTCGGATCGTGGGTCGCGATGGGGGCGTTGCCGGCGCCGGCGATGATGCGCTCCCCGTGCAGCAGCACCGCCCCGACCGGCACCTCCCCGGCCGCGCGCGCCCCCAGGGCGTGCCCGAGCGCTGCGCGCATGCAGCGTACGTCCAGGCTCTCCGTCTCAGCTGCCGCCACCGTTGGACTCCTGCGCCGCTTGCGCGGGTGGCGCGGGCGGCAGGAACAGCGCCGGGTCGACGAAGGTGCCATTCAGCGCCACGCCGAAGTGCAGGTGCGGGCCGGTGGCACGCCCGGTGGCGCCCACTTTGCCGATGACGCTCCCGGCGCGCACCTGCGCGCCGGGACGCACGCCGATCTCGCTCAGGTGGCAGTACATGGTGATGAGGCCGGCGCCGTGGTCGAGGATCACCGTGTTGCCGTTGAAGAAGTAGTTGCCGGTGTCGAGCACGCGCGCCGCGGCGGCCGCGTGCACCGGGGTGCCGGCGGCGGCGGCGATGTCCATGCCGGTGTGCGGGCTGCGCGGCTCGTTGTTGAACACCCGCCGCAGGCCGTAGGAGCTCGAGCGCACGCCCGGCACGGGCGGCAGCAGCTGCAGCGTGGACGGCGGCTGCTCCGAGAAGGTAGCAACCGCGGCGCGCAGGTGCGGCTGTTCAAGCTTCACGCGCGCCAGGTCCTGCTTCGAGAGGTCGACCTGGCGCGGCGCGACGGTGAGGCGCTGCACGGTGTACTGCTTGTCGGTGACCTCAAAGCCGACCGACGTGCCGTCCTTCACCTGCACCGCTGCGGGACCGGGGGCGCGCGACAGCGGGATGCCGACGACGGCGAGCCAGTGATCCTCCTGCGGCAGCACCATGACCCGGCGGTCCTCGAAGCTCACCACGGGTGCCGCCTCGCCCGAAGCGGGGATCGCCAGCAGCGCGACTCCGCCCGGCACCAGCTCCGCCTCGGGCAGCGGCGGCGTCGCCGTCTGTGCGGCGCGCACCGTGCCGATCAGACAGAGGAGCGCGAGCCCCGCGCGTGAGATGGAGCGCATCACGGCTTCTTGCCCGTCACCTGCGCGGCGAGTGTGCCGTGCGCGAGGCGCGCCTCGATCGCCTCACCGGGCTGCACCGCGTCGGCATCAGTGAGCACGCGACCGTCGCCGCCCGTCACGATCGCAAAGCCGCGCGTCAGGGTGGCGAGCGGGCTCACGGCATGCAGGGCGCGCTGCGCCAGCGCACAGCGCTGCGCGGCGCGCTCGAGGCGCGCCTGCATCAGGTGCCGCAGCCGCGCGGCGAGTTCCTGGTGGCGGGCCCGGCACTGCGCGAGCGCATGCCGCGGCGAGCATTGCTCGAGGCGCGTGCGCGCCTCCCCGAGACGCGAGCGCTCGTGGTGTACGCGCGAGGCCGTGGCGCTGCCAAGACGCAGCATCAGATCATCGAGGCGCTGCATCTGCTGCGTCAGGCGTACGCCCGGGTGTGCGAGGCTCAGGCGATGCTGCGCGGCGCCGAGCCGCGCGCCCACCAGGCGCAGCTCGCGTCGCAGGCCCGCGTGCAGGCGCTGGTCGGTACGTTCGAGCGCCTCGAGGCAGGCGAGGCGGTCGGGTACGACCAGCTCGGCGGCGGCCGACGGGGTCGGTGCGCGCGCATCGGCGACCAAGTCGGCGATGGTGAAGTCGACCTCGTGCCCCACCCCGCTCACCACCGGCACCACGCAGGCGCGCACGGCCCGCGCCACGCGCTCGTCGTTGAAAGCCCACAGGTCCTCGAGCGAGCCGCCGCCGCGGGCGAGGATCAGGACATCGCACTCGGCGCGCGCGGAAGCAAACTCGAGCGCGCGCACCAGCGCGGGGGCGGCGGCGGCGCCCTGCACCGCCACCGGGTAGATGAGCACGGCGGCCGGCGGATAGCGGCGCCTGAGAACGTGCAGGATGTCGTGCAGCGCCGCGCCGCTGCGCGAGGTGATGATGCCGATGCGGCGCGGGAAGCGCGGCAGGGCGCGCTTGCGCTCGGCGGCAAACAGCCCCTCGGCGGCGAGCTGCGCCTTCAGCCGCTCGAACTCGCGCTTGAGTGCGCCGACGCCGGCTTCCTCGAGGTGCTCGACGTTGAGCTGATACTCACCGCGCGCCTCGTAGACACCGACGCGGCCGCGCACCAGCACCTGCGTGCCCGCGCGCGGCGTGAAGCCGGTGAGCACGTTCTTGGTGCGGAACATCACACAGCGCACCTGGGTGTCGCGGTCCTTGAGCGAGAAATACCAGTGGCCCGAGGCCGGCTGGGAGAAGTTCGACAGCTCCCCCCCTACCCACAGCACCCCCAGGCCCCGCTCGAGCAGCGTGCGCACCTCGCGGGTCAGGCGGCTGACCGTGTACACCTCGCGCGCGGGCGCGGCCGGCGTGAACAGGTCAGGAGTTGCGGGCATGCGGCAGCCTAGCACGAGGTTTACCGGGGGGCGCCGGACGCTTATAATTGCGCATGCGCATCCTCGAAGAAGCTCTCACCTTCGACGACGTCCTCCTGGTTCCGGCCTACTCGGAAATTCTGCCACGCGAGGTCGATCTTTCCACCCACGTCACGCGCCGGATCCGGCTCAACGTGCCGTTGATCTCGGCGGCGATGGACACCGTGACCGAAGCACGCCTGGCGATCACCATCGCCCAGGAAGGCGGCATCGGCATCATCCACAAGAGCATGACCATCGAGGCCCAGGCGCGCGAGGTCGACCGGGTGAAGAAGTTCGAGAGCGGCGTGATCCGCGACCCGATCACCGTCTCCCCCGACATGAGCATCCGCGAAGTGATCGACCTCACCCGCTCGCGCGGCATCTCGGGTGTGCCGGTCGTGGTCGGCCGCAAAGCCGTCGGCATCGTCACGCACCGCGACCTCAGGTTTGAGGACAAGCTCGAAGCCCCCGTCTCCTCCGTGATGACGCCGCAGGAGCGGCTGGTGACGGTGCGCGAGGACGCGCCCAAGGAAGAGGTGCTGGCGCTCCTGCACAAGCACCGCATCGAGAAGCTGCTGGTCGTGAACCGCACCCACGAGCTGGTCGGCATGATCACGGTGAAGGACTTTCAGAAGGCCACCGAGTTCCCGCGCGCCGCCAAGGACGACGGCGGCCGGCTGCGCGTCGGCGCGGCGGTCGGCACCACGCCCGACACCATCGAGCGGGTCGCGGCGCTGCGCGATGCCGGCGTCGACCTGATCGTCGTCGATACCGCCCACGGGCACTCCAAGGGCGTCATCGACACCGTGCGGCGCATCAAGGCGCGCTGGTCGGACGCGCAGGTCATCGCCGGCAACATCGCCACCGCGGAAGCGGCGCGGGCGCTGGTGGACGCCGGGGCGGACGCGGTCAAGGTGGGCATCGGGCCGGGCTCGATCTGCACCACGCGCATCGTCGCCGGCGTCGGCGTTCCGCAGATCTCGGCGGTGGCCAACGTCGCCGAGGCGCTGCAAAAGGCGGACGTGACGGTGATCTCCGACGGCGGCATCCGCTTCTCCGGGGACATCGCCAAGGCGCTCGCGGCCGGCGCGCACGCGGTGATGATCGGCGGCCTGTTCGCCGGCACCGAGGAGTCCCCGGGCGAGGTCGAGCTCTATCAGGGGGCCTCCTACAAGTCCTACCGCGGCATGGGTTCGCTCGGGGCGATGGGCGAACGCCACGGCTCGGCGGACCGCTACTTCCAGGACGCGGCCTCGGAGCTCGAGAAGCTCGTGCCCGAGGGCGTCGAGGGACGCGTGCCCTACAAGGGCAGCGTCGTCACGATCCTGCATCAGCTCTCGGGCGGGCTGCGCGCGGCGATGGGCTACACCGGCAGCCGCAACATCAATGACCTGCGCACCAAGCCGGTGTTCGTGCGCATCACCACCGCCGGAGTGCGCGAGAGCCACGTGCACGACGTCTCCATCACCAAGGAGGCACCCAACTACCGGGTGTCCTAGCAGCACTGCCATGGCGAGCGTTCCCCGGGCAGCCGCGCGCGATGCGGCGGCCTCACATCCTGACATCCACGCGCACCGCATCCTGATCCTCGACTTCGGTGCGCAGTACACGCAGCTGATCGCGCGGCGCGTGCGCGAGCTCGGCGTGTACTGCGAGATCCACCCCTGGGACGTGAGCGATGCCGAGGTGCGTGCGTTCCGGCCGCGCGGCATCATCCTCTCCGGCGGCCCCGAGTCGGTCACCGACAGCAATCCCCCGCAGGCGCCGGCGGCGGTCTTCGAGCTCGGGGTGCCGGTGCTCGGGATCTGCTACGGCATGCAGACCATGGCGCAGCAGCTCGGCGGGCGGGTCACGCCCTCGAGCGAGCGTGAGTTCGGCTATGCGGAGGTCACGGTCACCGCGGGCTCGCGGCTGCTCGATGAGCTCGCCGACCGCCGCAACAGCGCGGGTAATGCGCAGCTGGACGTGTGGATGAGCCACGGCGACCGCGTCGATGTCCTGCCGCCGGGGTTCACGGCCACGGCCACGACCGCCGCCATCCCCTTCGCTGCCATGAGCGATGAAGAGCGGCGCTTCTACGGCGTGCAGTTCCATCCCGAGGTCACCCACACGACGCAGGGTGCGAGACTCCTGGAGCGCTTCGTGCGCGAGATCGCCGGCAGCGATGCGCTCTGGAGCACCGGCAACATCATCGAGGACGCGATCGCGCGGGTGCGCACCGAGGTCGGCGGCGGCACGGTACTGCTCGGGCTCTCCGGCGGCGTCGATTCCTCGGTCGTGGCGGCGCTGCTGCACCGGGCCATCGGCGCGCAGCTGGTGTGCGTGTTCGTCGACCACGGCCTGCTGCGGCTCAACGAAGGCGATCAGGTGATGAGCACGTTCGCGCAGCACCTGGGCGTGCGCGTGATCCGGGTCGATGCCGAGGCGCGCTTCCTCAAGGCGCTCGCCGGCGTCACCGACCCGGAGCAGAAGCGCAAGATCATCGGCCGCACCTTCGTCGAGGTCTTCGACGAGGAGGCGCACAAGCTCTCCGGCGTGCGCTTCCTGGCGCAGGGCACGATATACCCGGACGTCATCGAGTCTGCGGGGGCGCGCACCGGCAAGGCGCACGTCATCAAGTCACACCACAACGTCGGCGGCCTGCCCGAGAAGATGAACCTGAAGCTCATCGAGCCGCTGCGCGAGCTGTTCAAGGATGAGGTGCGCGCAATTGGGGTCCAGCTCGGCCTGCCCCGCGAGATGGTCTATCGGCACCCCTTCCCCGGCCCCGGTCTTGGCGTGCGCATCCTCGGCGAGGTCCGCAAGGAGTACGCCGACCTGCTGCGCCGCGCCGATGCCATATACATCGAGGAGCTGCGGCGCCATGACCTCTACGACCGCACCAGCCAGGCGTTCGCGGTGTTCCTGCCGGTGCGCTCGGTGGGCGTGATGGGTGACGGGCGCCGCTACGACTACGTGATTGCGCTGCGCGCGGTCGAGACCGTCGACTTCATGACCGCGCACTGGGCGCGCCTGCCGTACGAGTTCCTCGACCACGTCTCGCGGCGCATCGTCAACGAAGTGCCGGGTATCTCGCGCGTGGTATACGACATCTCCGGCAAGCCCCCGGCCACGATCGAGTGGGAGTAGTCAACTAACAGCTAACCGATTGATTCACAAGAAATAATACTCTGACCCGTATGTGACCCGCTCGATAGCTAAATCAACCTGTTGGAGCTACCTTCGACCCGTGAACTAACCCGCAACGATGGAGGAACGGGTTGCGCGCACGGGTTACCTCTACTCGACAACCATCACAACTGAACAGCGAGATCATCCAGTTCGGTAGTCGCCATTTCACGATCTACCAGCGTGGTGACGTTAAGCACAGCAGTTGGTTCTTCCGCGTCTATCTCAAAGAAGAAGACCGGTTTTACCGCAAATCCCTGAAAACGCGGGATCGCAACACGGCAATTCAGCGTGGGACAGACGAGCTAATAGCTCTGCGGGTGAAAATAGACAGTGGCCAGCGCATTTTGTCCTTGGGTCTGGGAGATCTCGTTCGGCGATTCTCCCTCCATATGGATGAGCAGGTGGACCAAGATCAAATCGCGATCAGAACATGGCAGTCACAGCGTTACCGAATCGCTTTGGGCTGTGAGTTCTTGAAGACGATTTACTCATCGGGGCTGGAAACCAAGATCAGCAGTATCGACGGTGAGGTGTTCCAAGGTTATCTGAAGTGGCGACAAGAACATGTGGCCAGGAAGAAGCGAACCATTCGCCGTGATGTTGTTCGGGACGAACTGTTGGTGATTCGCAAGATGTTCCTTTTCGCCCAGAAGGAACATCTGTGTGCATCAAAATCGATCCCCAATTGGGACTTCGCAGTCGAAAAAGTCGGGCCTAAGCGTGCACGAATTACAAAGGCACACTTTAACGACTTCATTAACATCACCGCCGCGTGGGTCAAGGAGGCCAACGGCCCGCGAGAGATCTACCTTCGACGAATGCTGATGTACATCACGGGAATCGTTGCACTAACCGGCATGCGGAGCGGTGAGATCTTTGGTCTCAGAAATAAGGATGTGGAATCGCGTGGGCAGGATGAGCGCGTGGTAACCATTAGACCCGAAACATCAAAGGTCCGTCGCGGTCGTCACGTCTTCGTTCCCCGGATGCTCTCGGGCTGGATGCGAATTTACCAGCGATTTAAGGACCCACAGAACTTCGTCTTTTGCCCTTACAACGATGGCGATACAAGCGCCAGAGATGTGTTCTATCACCTCTACAAGTCACTGCGGGTGAGACTGAAGGAGATCGACTTGGACTGGTTTGATCTCTATCACCTCAGACACTGGTGGATCACAGACAAACTGCTCGCCGAAGAACCCATCTCCCTCGTTGCACTGGCCGCTGGAACCTCAGTTAAGGAAATCGAGACGACCTATTCACACATAACGACGGAATTGCTTCACAAACGCATGAGCCAGAAGACGGTACGCTGGAAACGCGATGGGTCATACGACGTGATCAAGCTGTTCGAGCAAGCCAAATGACTCTAGGGCATGATTAGCCGAAGAATGCAACCCTTCGTAAACGCTTTCTGACCAGAGCGGAGAACTCATTGGCGGGGCGCGCAGAGAAAACTGAGTTC
>Ga0335085_10010859_pt1 | contig 13570 bp, 10 predicted proteins | sample Lox_Sample_45_FD_206712 | JGI IMG/M metagenome (GOLD analysis project Ga0335085, IMG submission 206712) | Soil microbial communities from Loxahatchee National Wildlife Refuge, Florida, United States - Lox_Sample_4.5 | ecosystem: Environmental > Terrestrial > Soil > Wetlands | place: USA...
CATGCCCTGGCTCTCGGCCAGGCTCCACAACGGCACACCGCTGTACCAGCTGCCATCGGTTACTGCCTCGGGATCGCTGATTGCGTAACGTGCGCGCTTTGTCTCGTCGTAGAAGCTGTTGGCAACTAGTCCGTGATGTTCGGGATACAGTCCGGTAACGATAGTGAAGTGGTTCGGAAATGTAAGCGACGGATAGCTGGGAAGCATGCCCTCGGGAGCCCAGACGCCCTTCTTCCCCAGGGCGAGAAGATGTGTGGCCCCATCGCGCTTCGCGTAGTCCCAGCGAAATCCGTCAAGTGACACAAGCACAACGTAATGGGATCTTTGGGCGACCTCGGAATTCGGCCCATTGTCGACATGGATGACCGGCAACGCCGGAGGTGTGGCTGGTTCCTGCCCGCGCCCCAGGCATAACCCAAGGGCAAGAATTAGAGCGGTAAAAGCGCCGCGGCTCCATGCGCACTTTCGCATCAAAAACTCCTCCGGATCAGCTTATAGTACCGATCTCGCATTGCAGGCCAATTCAGGTCACGCGCCTTCGACTCTGTCCGCCTGGCAGCAAATTCTGAATTCATAGGAAAGAACGATGTATGCTGCGGGCATGTCGAAAAACCGCTCCGTGCCCGCTGACATGGTCCTTCCCCATGTTGCCTATAAGAATCTTCCAGCAGCGATCGAATGGCTGACGCGCGCCTTCGGATTTATTGAGCACTACCGCTACGGCGACCCGCTATCGGGGGCTCAGGTCCGCGCTGGAAGTGCCTGGATCATGTTGAAAGCTGCGAAGCCCGGTTACCGGTCCCCCGCAGAACTCGGTTTTGGGACACAGAGTCTGACCGTGTTCGTCGACGATGTGGAAACGCACTTTCTGAGAGCGCTCGCTGCGGAAGCAAAGATCCTCGAAACCCCTCATGAAACGGTCTATGGAGAATTCCAGTACGCAGCAGAAGACCCCGAAGGACACCACTGGCTTTTCTCGAGACACGCCCGCGACCTCAGTCCCGAAGCATGGGGAGCGACCGTGGTCCACCCGATCGAGTAGACAAAGCGGAAACTGCCACCGCCGGCCGCTCCGTTGCGGCCTATCGATTGGGCGTCGAAGTTACGTTCGTCGGCGGATTCGGCGTGGTCGCAGCAGGCGTTGCGGCGGCGGGCGCCGGTTGCGCCTTCGCCAGAGTGCGGATGTACGCGATCATGTCCCGCACTTCGTCGTCCTTTGCCCGGCCAACATCTTCTGACGGCATCTTCTCTTTTCCGTTCCGAATGATGCTGAAAAGCTGCTGGTCTGTCTGGGTCGCAAGCGATTTTGGATCTGTCCAGTCCGACATCGTGAGCTGCATGTCCTTCGCCAGGTCGGTTTTGCCGTCACCCGTATCCCCGTGACAAAGTGCGCAATCTCTCTGGTATAGAGCTTTCCCTCGAGCCGCCGGGTCGGACGCCGGCTTTGGCGCGTTCTTGGCTGCAGCAGACTGTATCGGGGGACTTGCTGGCGTAGAGGACGGAATGAGTACGACTAAAGTTACAGCACAAAGAAGCATCAACGCCTTCAACATGACACTCTCCTCAGTCGCAGGTGTCGGGGATTGGCATCTGGCAGCTGTCTGATTTTTATTCGAAAGCATTATAGGCCCAGTTGGAAGTGAGCCGCATCACCAAAGTCCCCTATGGTGCAACTCGTGAACAAGAATGTAAAGGAGCGACGATTCGCATGTCAGGTGGACGCCGGATGTGGTATATGTTTCCGCATGTCTCGTCGTTTCATGCTCTTCGCCGCCATCGTCTACCTCACCTCTTCCGCTTGTTTTCCTGCACATGCAGAGAAGATCGCGCCCACGCCGCCCATGGGGTGGAACAGCTGGGACGCCTATGGTCTTACGATCGACGAGGCCGACTACCGGGCAAACACTCAGGTTCTCGCCGGGCTCAAGCAATATGGCTGGGAATACTCTGTCATCGACGAAGGCTGGTACATGCAGGACCCCTTTGCAGACAGGGTTGAGACGCGGAAGTATGTCTGGGATGCAAACGGCATCCTGGTTCCGGCAGTCGACCGGTTTCCTTCATCCGCCAACGGAGCTGGATTCAAGCCGCTCGCCGACTGGGTCCACGCGCAGGGGCTCAAGTTTGGTATTCACATCGTGCGTGGCATACCCCGGCAGGTGGTGGACCAGAATCTGCCCATCGCCGACACCAGCTTTCATGCCGCCGAGGCCGCAGACAAGGACTCGCCCTGCCCATGGGACGAGGGCAACTGGGGCGTGCGTGACAATGCAGCCGGCCAGGCCTACTACGACTCCATGCTGAAGCTGTATGCCTCCTGGGGCATCGACTTCATCAAGGTCGACTGCATCAGCGACCATCCGTATCGGCCCACGGAGATTCGACAGATCGCAGAGGCCATCCGCAAGAGCGGCCGTCCCATCGTCCTGAGCCTCTCGCCGGGCCCCACGGCTCTGGAGCACGCGGCTGAGGTCGCCAAATATGCGCAGATGTGGCGCATCTCCGACGATCACTGGGACGTCTGGTCGGTTCCCCACAAACCCGGGGAGAGTGAGTTTCCATTCGGGCTACGAGACGCCTTCGATCGCCTGGCCGAGTGGGCGCCCTACGTGAAACCCGGCAGCTGGCCCGATGACGATATGCTGCCCGAAGGCTCGTTGACTCCGCACCCTGGCTGGGGCGACCCGCGCCAGTCGCGCTACACACAGGACGAGCAGCGTACCGAGTTCACGCTCTGGGCCATTTCGCGTTCTCCGCTGATCCTGGGAGCGAATCTTACCAAGCTCGACGACTTTACTCGCTCGCTGATGACAAACAAGGAAGTGCTCGAGATTAACCAGAAAGCCGAGGAGAGCGGCCAGGGCCTGATGCCCTTGAAAGATGGAAAGACCGATACCTTTCCGCAGCGGTACTGGTATGCGCGGGCGGGCAGCCATCACTACCTGGCCGTCTTCAATCTGCAGGACAAGTCGACCGCTTCCGACCTCCCATGGATGGTCTTCCACCTGGATGACAAGCCGCACGCGGTGTACGACATCTGGAACCAGAAGAAGATTCCCTCCGCGAAGACTCTGCATGTGGAACTGGCGCCGCATGGGTGCGCGCTCTTCCGGCTTGAGTAAACAAAGGCAGCAGCCTACCGCAAGGCAGTTCGCACGAGCGGCTCGAGGTTTGCTGCTGCGCCGTGACCGTGCCAGAGGATCTTGCCCTGGGCGTCAATCAGAATGACATATGGATCCGTGTCGGTTGTCACTCCGAGATAGGTCTTCCACTGATCTTCGTCTGAAATTAGGACGATAAAGGCGTCCTGCTGCGCCGGCGTGAGCCCCTTTTTCATGCCATTGCGGATCATGCCTCGAACGAAGCCCGGCGCAGCGGCGATCTCGGCAACCTGATAGACCGGAAGATGGGCAAAGGCCGGGTCGCCATGCAGCGACTTGACCCACTCGCCGGTTTTGAAGCCACCTTCGCGGCTGAAACCGGCCACGAGGACCGACGCGCGGCCACGCACCACGTCGGCGAGAACGACGGGGTTGCCGCTCAGCGTCTCGCCTGCCGTGGTGGGCATGGACTGGGTAACGCCGTACCGTACCGACAGCAACGCAAAAGCAAGAAGGAATCCGGAGTTTCGTACTCTCACTTTGCAGGGACTTCGAGCCATGGGAATCGTCGGTCACGATCTTGGACGCACCTGGAGCATTTACGCTGCAGGTGACTGATGGGTTCCGCGAGGGGGCGGACGCACGGCGCATGCCCACTGGCGTATGCGACACTAGTGTGTCCGGTGGGGGCCTCAGACCAGTCTGCCGGCAGGTTCGCACATGCCCGTTCTACGCTCTGCCTTTATTGCGCTCTCCCGTAATCGCTCCCTTCGCAACTTCTGCGAGAACTCCAGCATCGGCGGCAAGCTCAGCTCGCGCTTCGTTGCGGGGCTGGAGATCGAAGATGCCCTGCGCGTGGCTCGCGCCGTCAACGGCCAGGGAATGCACGTGACGCTCGACTCGCTGGGCGAAAGCGTGACCTCTGCGGCAGAAGCCCATGCGGCCGCCGAGGTTTACCACCGGCTGCTCGATGCCATCGCCGAGCAAAAGCTCGATGCAAATATCAGCGTCAAACTTACGCAGATGGGTCTCGGCCTCGATCCGCAACTTGCTGAAAGCATCGCAACCAATCTTGCCGAGCACGCCAGATCCGGGAGTAACTTTGTCCGCATCGACATGGAAGACTCGCCGCTGACCCAGGTCACGCTGGACATTGTGCGGCGGTTGCATGGCCGTCCGGATCTGCGCGGGGCGATCGGCATCGTGATCCAGGCCTACTTGTATCGATCGCAAACCGATATCGAGCAACTCATTGCAGATGGCATCCGCGTGCGCCTGTGCAAAGGGGCCTACAAAGAGCCGCCCGAAGTTGCATTCCCCAAGAAATCCGACGTCGATGTGAACTACGTAAAACTCGCCGAACTTCTGCTGCAGAGTCCGATCTATCACGGGCTTGCCACGCATGATGAGGCGATGGTCAACGCCGCGAAGGTCTTCGCGCGGCAGAACGGCATCGAGCCCAGCCGATTTGAATTCCAGATGCTGTTCGGCGTCCGACGCGATCTGCAGCGAAGACTGGTTGCCGAAGGATACAACGTACGGGTTTACATTCCGTTCGGGCGCGACTGGTACCCCTACTTCATGCGGCGGCTGGCGGAACGGCCGGCAAACGTGATCTTCCTGGCAAAAAACATGCTGCGTAAGTAACGGTCTTCTGCCGATCGCTGAACAATCTCCAGCTCAGCGAATCTTCGCCACGCGTCCGTGGGTGGGAAACTTCTGGAACTGCAGCATATCGTGACCCGGGACGACACGGCCGGGCGAACCCGCGAGCTGAATCATGCGTGCCTGCTGCGCAATGTTGGCGGTGTGGTCGGCATCGCTGAAGGTCGCGCTGGCGAGATGTTTTTCGAGATTGAGGTAGAAGTAGACGTTGTCTGACGCGAGAACGTAAGGCGGCTTGCCATCCACGCGCAGATACTGGGATGCGTAGGTGTGGCGCGAACCCGTATACGCCCGGATGCCGGGAAAGATCTCAACGTTGTCGCCGTCGATGAGATGCACGCGGCCTTCGGTGTTGAGCTTGACCAGCGCCTGGACATCCGCGGGATCGATGCCGCCGTGATTGCCTCCGGGCTGCCAGGCATCCATGGTGTAGTAACGGTATTCAGCCTTCTGAATCCAGATGGCAGCTTTGGGAAAGAGATCGATGCCGCCCATGTGATCCCAATGCGCATGGCTGATGACGATATCGGTGACCTGGTCGGGCGACACGCCTGCTTCTCGAACTGCTTCGTCGGGCCGGAGGTAGTCGTTCATCGGGAACTCTTTGAGGAAGGTATCGCGGTGGAAGCCGCTGTCAAAGAGGATGGTGTGCCCGCCGCCGCGGATGAGCCAGACGACCATGGCGAGGTCGACTTTGGTATGCGGACCGCCGACGACAAGCTCAGAAAGATCGACGGCAGGCGATGTCGCGTAGTGGATCGCCTCGATCGAGTAGCCGGGCGCCTGTGCCGACAAGATAGCTGCGCTCCCGAATGCGCAGACATTCAACAGCAGCGCGATAGTCGTGCGAATGATAAACAAGCGATTCAATGCACTCTCCTCTGGCGGAGTCAATGCCATGAGTTATGAAGACAGGCGCCGAACTGGATCGAATCTGAGCCGTCTCAGGCAGACATGCTGGAGTGTCTGCTACGCCGACGAAAGAGCTTGATCTCACGGCACATGGGGCACTCCCACGGATAGAGACCGAAGAGGGGGAAGACTTTCTTCTGCAGAAATCCATGGCGAGGGAGCCGTCGCAGGTGGTGGCTCCCGCAGTCCGGACAAGCAAAAGTCGATGCATTGCGGCGACGATCCGAGCCCCGTTCGTTCGACACGTTCAAATCCTTTCGCTTACTCACCAGCCGCGGATGACAGCCACGACGGCCCTGAGGAAGCTGGATTCATAGTAGGTCAATACCGGGAGTCAGAACTGTGTGGAAATAGAGTCTGTTTTGGGTACCTAGGTCTGAAGCCGGGCCAGCCCTTTCAGTACCAGGTCGGTTACCGCTTTGGCGAGGGTTGGCGAAGCGTTGAGAGACTTTGGACGCTCGAGACGGATGCCAAGTTTGCCGGCATAGTCGCGGAAGGCGATGTCGACGTCATAGAGAATTTCGACGTGGTCGCATAGGAATCCGATGGGCTGCAGGATCAGGGTCTTAATACCTTCGGCAGCGATGGCATCGAGTGTGGACTCGACAGTGGGGCCGATCCACGGGCCGCCGCTGGCGCCCTGGCTTTGGAAGGCAAACCACCAGCGGGGAATCTGGGGCACCCGGGCGGCGACGAGTTCGCCGGTGTGCCGCGCATGCTGCGCGTACGGGTCGGGACCCTGTCCTGCGGGCCAGTGGCGCGGGCCGGCGTCGCCGCCTTCGGGTGGAGGCTCGACGGTACGGGTGGGTACGCTGTGGGCGGTGAAGAGGACCGGAACCGGCGCGCCGGTCTCGGCGGTAAGCCTGGCTTCGGCGTCGCGGAGCCGCTCGGCAAAGGCTTCGGCAAGAAGTGGATGATCAGCCCATTCGTCGATGAAGTCGATGCGCAGGGCTCCGGCTTCGGCAGCGACTGCGCGCTTGTAGAGGCCGACGCTGGTGCGCGAGTTCTGCGGAGCGAGGCAGAGGACGGCGGCTTCTTCGACGCCGTCGGCGCGCATCTGCCGGACGACATCGGGAATGTAGGGGCGCCAGTTGCGCATGCCGACGTAGACCTTGACGGGATGACCGGATGCGGCCAATTCGGCTTCTACGAGCCGCGCGTGCTCGAGCGTGAGTTCGGTGAGCGGGCTGCGGCCGATAAGCGCGTAGCGGTGCTGAATCTCTTCGACGACGTGCTGCGGCATGGGACGGCCGCTGACGACGTTGCGCAGGTATTCGGGAATCTGGTCGACGGTCTCGGGCGTGCCGTGGGCGAGAAGGAGGACAGCCTGCTTAGTCACGGGCGGTTCCTCCCAGATGGAAGTCGCGAACCATCTTTACGACGGCCTGCACGTTTTCGACAGGCGTGGTGGGCACGATGCCGTGGCCCAGGTTGAAGATATGGCCGGGTCGGCCGCCGGCGGCCTGCAGGATGGCCTTGACGCGGTTTTCGAGAACGTCGAGGGGCGCGAAGAGGGTGATGGGATCGAGGTTGCCCTGCACGGCGTGCGAATGGCCAACGGCGCGCCAGCCTTCGTCGAGGGGTTGACGCCAGTCGAGGCCGAGAACGTCGGCGCCGGTCGACGCCATGGCTCCGAGGAGACCGGCGGTTTCGACACCGAAGTAGATGACGGGCACGCCGAGGTCCTGCACGGCACGCACGAGGCGTTTGGAGGCTTCGAGGGCGTAGTCGTTGTAGTCGGCGAGCGAAAGCGACCCGACCCAGCTGTCGAAGATCTGAATGACGTCGGCGCCGGCCTGGACCTGGAGCCGGCAGTATTCGGTGAGGACGGTGACGAGTTTGTCGAGCAGACTACGCCAGGCAAGTGCGTCGCCGTACATCATCTGCTTGGTGAAGACGTAGTTGCGTGAGCCGCCGCCCTCGATCATGTAGCTGGCGAGGGTGTAAGGCGCGCCGCAGAAGCCGATGATGCCGAGGCGGTCGCGGAAGTGCGCGGCCACTTTCTCGATGGCGCGGGCGACGTAGGCGAGGTCGGTGGCGCGGTCAGTGCGCAGCGCAGCTACGTCAGCGGCGGTGCGGACGGGATGGTGGACGACGGGGCCTTCGCCGGCCTGGAACTCGAAGGGCAGGCCCATGGGCTCGAGGGGCAGCAGGAGGTCGGCAAAGATGATGGCGGCGTCGACGCCGAGCTTTTCAGCGGCGGTGATGGTGACTTCGGCAGCAAGTTCGGGCTGCTTGCAGATCTCGACCAGGGTGTGGTGCTTGCGGACATCGCGGTACTCCTGCATGTAGCGGCCGGCCTGGCGCAGGAACCAGACGGGGGTGCGGTCGACGGGCTTACGGAGGCAGGCGCGGACGAAGCGGGTGCCTTCGAGGAGCGACTCGGACTCCGCGGAGACGGCTGGATTGGTCTTCATACGAACTCGATTCTAAAAGGGCGGAGCGCGGTGAGGAGTGTCGGAAGACACTCAAGATGCGTTGGATGGAAAGAATTGGGCGCCGGATTTGTGCAGCGTTACATCGCCTGAGGAGACAAGGGTCAGTGGTCGGGGATCAGGGGCCAGGGGCCGGCAATCTCAGTTCCACAGGTTCACAGGTTCGCAGCGTCACGGGTTCACCGCGGAAAGTGAAAAGGGAGCGGGAGTCGGGGAGCGTGAGCCGGCTGCGATCAGCGGAGTTCACACTTACACTCGGATGTTTTTGCTGTGTTGTGCGGTGATGGATCCCCATGCGGGAGAGGGAGTTGGCGCGCGTTTCACACTTACACAGGGACACAGGAACTGTGAGGCGGCGAGATTCAGATCCCAGACACACGTCAAGTGAACTGGGCCGACGGGGCTGGATACGGGCGGGTTGTAGTCGAGCGGGTTGTGGAATTGCAGTCGAGACCATGGCGGCTCCCCAAAAAGAGAAAGCCATGAGCGGGAGCGCGGGTGATCCCGGTTCCCTTCTCATGACCTAATACAAGTATGACAACTTCAGCGAATTAATACGCAAGTTGGGTCGAAGTTTTTTCGCTCGTAGAATCAGGATCTTGCGGTGTTTTCCACAAGACCGGCACTTGACAGGAATTCTGGAGGCGCCGGGCGGGGGGGGTTGCAGACGCGGCGGCAAGGTCACATTCCCGGCCTTCTGAGGTTGCCGCAAAGGCGTTCTCACTTTGCTCTTGACTGCGGATGGTCGACTGTCTACTATCACCGTCAATTGAGGGTCGATTGTCTACCATGACCAAACAACAGCAAAAAGCAAATCTGCTGCAGGGAACGCTGGACATGCTGGTGTTGCGCACGCTTTTGTATGGGCCGGCGCATGGGCACCAGATCGGCAAGCACATTCAGCGGACGACGAACGACTTTCTGCAGATGCAACATGGGTCGCTGTATCCGGCGCTGCACCGGCTGGAGCGGAGGGGCTGGGTCACGTCGAAGTGGGAGACGGCGCCGGACCGCAACCGGGAGTTCAAGTACTACAGGCTGACCGAGGCGGGGCGGAAGCAGCTGGTGGTGGAGGAGTCGGAGTGGAAGCGGATGGCCGAGGCGGTGGCGCGCGTGATGTGGCCCGTCACCGAGTAGGGAGTAGGGAGTAGGGAGTAGGGAGTAGCGACCAAGGGCGATTGCAGGCGCTGGGCGCGTCTGCGGGAGACGGGCCGATGCGGTGGTGGCAGATCAGGAAGCGCGATGCGGAGCTGGAACGCGAAATTGAGTCTGACCTCGAATTGGAAGAGGAGGAACTTCGAGAACGCGGCATACCGATCAACGAAGCGAGCTATGCCGCCAAGCGCGCTTTCGGCAATCGCGGTCTCATCCGCGAACAGACCCATGAGGCCTGGGGTATCGCCCCTCTTGAACGCCTATTTCAGGACATCCGCTTTGCATTCCGGCAATTGGTCCGGAACAAGCGATTTTCCGCTATCTGCGTGCTTGCTCTTGCTCTTGGGATTGGGGCAGAAACCACAATATACAGTGTGATTCATGCAGTGCTCATTGACCCATATCCATACCGTGGTGCAATGCGTATGGTCCATATCCATCTCTACGACAAGGATCCTGCACCCTACGATCTGGCACTCGACAGTGCGCAGTTTGCTCAAATTGTGAAGTCTCCTGTATTGGATGGAGCGATTGCAGAGGACGTCTACACCATGGGGCTCACTGATAGTGAACTCCCGGAGCAGCTTCAAGTGGGCCGAATGTCACAAAACGCCTTCGATTACTTCGGTGTTCCGGCATTATTGGGGAGAGAATTCAGCCCTTCAGACGGGGCACATGTCGCTGTTCTGAGTTATCACTTTTGGATGTTGCACTTCGCAGGGCGGCCCGATGTGATCGGCCGTTCCCTGCAACTGGATCGTCAGGAATTCGAGATCATCGGTATTTTGCCGCAACGTTTTGCGTGGACCGGAAGTGATGTATATGTTCCTCTACCAAAATCGTCTGACCCTCGGCGGCCTGCGAATGTCTACGCGCGTATTCACGCCGGGGCGACTGATGCCGAGGTCGAGCAGGCGCTCACCCCCATGCTGAATGTCTTTGCGAAGGAGACACCTGCAAATTTCCCGCAGCATTTCAAAGTACATCTCGTACACATTAACGAGATCGCCATCGGACGGTTCCAGGGATTTCTTGTCATTCTCTTTCTTTCCGTCACGGCTCTTCTGGCGCTCGCCTGCGTCAATGTTGCCATTCTGCTGCTAGCGCGGGGAGAGACACGAAGAGCGGAGATCGGGATGCGCAAGGTACTCGGTGCATCAGCCAGCCGCATTGCGCGGGGATTACTCACTGAGGCGTTGTTGCTCTCATTGGCCGGAGGTGGCCTCGGCATTCTCTTCGCGCTTGGCGGCGTCCGCCTGGTGCATCTGCTCATTCAGCCACTGCCGAGCATCCTTCCGTCTGAAGCCTCGATCGCACTGAATCTGCCCGTGTTGCTCTTCAGCGTGGGCATCGCATCATTGACAGGAGTCTTGTGTGGCGTGTGGCCGGCGCTGCGACTCTGTCGAACAGAGTTGCGGCAGGCTGTGGACGGCGGTACCCACAAACTTGCAGGAAGATCAGGCACGCGCAGAATCCATACAGCACTTCTTGCGGCACAGGTGGCGCTCACTATTCTTCTTCTCGCCGGCTCCGGAGCGACCGTACGTAAACTTGAACAACTTCTGCACGCCAGTCTTGGCTATCAGCCACGAAATCTCGCATCGGTAAACCTTGTTCTAAGCGATGGCGCTCACAACAACTGGGCAGATCGAATTCACTATTATGAGCAGATTCGTGACGCCATTGCCCGGGATCCGGATGTGATATCGGCGGCTATCGGCCACCTGCCACCTTTGATCATCGACTCTACGCCCGTTTCGATACCTGGCTTGAAGGTCGGCAGCGGACAGGTCATCGCACAACAGGTCAGCCCGGAATACTTCTCCACCCTGGGCATTCCGCTGTTGCGAGGCCGTGTATGGACCTCAGTGGAGACTGCACATGCTGTCCGACTTGCCCTGGTCAATGAAGCAATGCGTCACCGTTATTGGCCAAACAGCAATCCCATCGGCCAGGCACTCGTACTCAACAACGGTGTTGCGAATGGGAACGCCTGGAGATTCGTGGCGCCAGGCGACGATCAACATTTTCAAGTCATTGGGGTCGTTGCCGATACACCGAACAAAGGTCTCGGCGAAATAGCGTATCCCGCAGTCTATATCCCTTATTCCATGATGCCCTTCGACGGTTTCGACGTAACGATACGCACGCGAAGTGATCCCGCCGGACTATTGCGCGCAATAAAAGGAGATGTACATAGCGTCGAAGCGGATCAGGCAGTTGGCGATCTTGTCACGGCGCAGGATCTCCTTGAGGGCGACAGTCTGGGGCGTGAGAGATTTGCTTCTCACCTCTTCACTACGTTTGCTCTTCTCGGATTCGCCTTTGCCGTCGGAGGTATCTACAGCGTTCAGTCCTACCTTGTGGCGCAGAGGACACGCGAACTAGGTGTACGCATTGCGCTCGGCGCCAGCCGCAGGCATATCGTCAAAGAAGTAACTCGGACTTCTTTTATCGCGGTATCGCTCGGAAGCGGAATCGGAGTCGGTTCGAATATCGCACTCGGTCAGATTTTCGCGCATTGGACCAACAGCAACGTTCGCGACCCATGGATGCTGCTCGGCGTCATTGGAATTCTATTTTGCGGAGCCGTTGCAGCCTCAGTTGCGCCCGCTCTTGAAGCAACTTCTCTCGATCCAGCGAACGCATTGCGGGCCGAATAGCACATAGCCAAGGCAGATCGAGAGAAGGCACTGACCGAGGCCAGGAGGTCCTATATGAAGTTTTGGCAAATCCGCAAACGTAGCCAAGACTTGGAGCGCGAGTTGCGTTCGGATCTGGAGCTCGAAGAGGAAGAGCAGCGCGAGAACGGTGTGGCGCCGGAAGAGGCACGGTATGCGGCGCGGCGGGCGCTGGGGAACACGACGCTGATTCGGGAACAGGCGCACGAGGCGTGGGGGTGGGCCGGCCTGGAGCGACTGGTGCAGGACATTCGTTATGCTGCGCGGCAACTGCGAAAGTCGCCTGGATTCACCTCTGTGTGTCTCATTACGCTGGCGCTGGGCATCGGCGCAAACACGGCGATGTTCAGCGTTGTGCAGGGGGTAGTTCTTGCGCCCCTGCCCTTTCAGCATGCCAACCGCCTTCTATTCCTCTGGGAGAAACGGCCTGGCGTTGCGGAACTGGATGTTTCATACCCAAACTTCGAGGACTGGGAAAAGAGAGCGCGATCTTTCGATTCGATGTCGGCTCTGACATTTCATAACTTTGACCTGACGGCTCCGGGAGCGGCTGAGCATCTCGTGGGGATCAGGGCCTCCTCTGGCCTGTTGAAGACATTGGGTGTGCGGCCGGCAATTGGACGGGATTTTGCAGGATCGGATGACCAGGCGAACGCTGCGCGCGTGGTTCTGATAAGTGATCGGATCTGGAGAGAGCGGTTTGCCTCAGACCAGCGCGTGGTTGGGCGAGCCGTCGATCTGGACGGGCAGAGCTTCACCGTCATCGGCGTGTTGTCGCCTGGATTCCATTTCCTGGCCGATGCGGACATTGTCGTTCCTCTGCGCCCCAATATGCCGGTCATTTATGAGGATCGTTCTGTGGAGGCTCTGGCAGTGGTGGCGCGTCTCAAATCGGCCGTGAACACGAATCAGGCCGAAGCCGAGATGAGCACGATTCAGCAGGATCTTGATCGCAATTTTCCCGATGCGAACCGTGGGGTCGGAGTGACAACAGCGTCGCTGATGCAGCAGATTCTTGGCGATGTGAAGGGAACGATTCTGTTGCTGTTCGGCGCGGTGAGCCTGGTGCTGCTGATCGCGTGCGCCAATCTTGCCAATCTCATGCTGGCGCGCTCGACCGCGCGGATCAGAGAGTTTGGCATTCGCGCGGCGCTGGGCGCAAGCCGGGGACGCCTTGTGCGCCAGTTGCTGACAGAAAGCATTGTGTTGTCGCTGGCGGGCGGGGCACTAGGAGTGGTACTCGCCGAGGTGGGGCTACGTTTCCTGCTGGCGGCACTGCCGCACTCGCTGCCGCGCGCCGAGAATATCGGTCTTCACCTGCCGGTTCTGCTCTTTACCGCTCTCGCTTCGATCTCGGTTGGAATTCTCTTCGGGCTGGCCCCAGCGCTCCGATGCGCGAGTCCGAATGTTCATGATGAGCTAAAGAAAGCCTCGAGGGGAACCACAAGCGGCGGGCATCGCATGCTGAGCCGGCTCGTTGTAGTCCAGTTCGCGCTTACTCTCGTATTAATGGCGGGTGCGGGTTTGCTGCTGCGCAGCATCCGCAATCTGCTGCAGGTGAACCCAGGCTTCGATACCCGGCACATCATCTCCTTTCAGGTTGGGATGCCGCCCGCATTGA
>Ga0335085_10010861_pt1 | contig 13569 bp, 11 predicted proteins | sample Lox_Sample_45_FD_206712 | JGI IMG/M metagenome (GOLD analysis project Ga0335085, IMG submission 206712) | Soil microbial communities from Loxahatchee National Wildlife Refuge, Florida, United States - Lox_Sample_4.5 | ecosystem: Environmental > Terrestrial > Soil > Wetlands | place: USA...
ACACGACGGCGTACAGCGTCGACGTCGGCCGCGGCCAGGGCCCGTTCCAGGTGGATGCGGAGCTCTGGTACCAACCCATCGCGTTTCGCTGGGCCATGAACCTCCGGCGATACGAGGCCGCAGAGCCTGCCCGTTTCGTGCGCTACTTCGAAGACATGGCGGCGGGCTCGGGCGTCGTGCTCGCCCGCGCAGGCGCGGTGGTGAAATAGAGCCACAGGCCAGCCAGCCACGAGTCACCGACCTGACAGGCAGGTGGCGACGGGCTGCTCATCGGGCTGGTGACGGACCCCTCGACCGGACGCGAGCGGCCGCGGCGAGCCCGATGGGCATGAGGGAGCATGAACCATCCGAGGGCTCCGGCCGGGGTTCCGCCGCGGGCGGGATCGGCTTGTTTCACTTACTCTCCGAGGTCCTGCGGCTTCGGCACCTCGTCGGGTGTGACCAGCCACGGCCCGATGGGGCCGAACGTATCGGCGCTCTTCCCCTTCACCCACTGGCCGGTGCTCTCGAGCTGGAACGCGCGCTCCGAGAGATCGTTGACGGAAACGGCTGAGGTCGCCTTCATGAAGACGACGGGCTCCGCGGGCACGGCCATCCCGGACTCAGCGGCGTGGTCGGAGTAGTTGAGACCGATGCAGATGAACTTCCCCACGCGGCCGACACAAGGGCCGCCGCGCTGCCCTCCGGCGACGAGCGGGAGGGTCCCGAGATCCAGGCGCCGCAGTCGATCGATGGACTCCGGCGACAGGGCCTCCGAGGCGATGTCCGGGACCACGCCCGACAGGTCCCGAGTGGCGCCGTCGGCGTCGACGGCCGCGGGAATCTCCCGGCCCCCTCTCCCAACCGCAGCTTCATTGCCCCCTCCTCGCGGTCACACGACGGCGTTGCGAGCGATGACTTCGCGATAGAAGGACGCGCTCAGCTTGGGCGTGCGCTTCTGGGTCTTGAAGTCGACGTAGTGGATGCCGAATCGCGTGGAGTATCCGTCGGCCCATTCGAAATTGTCGATCAGGCTCCAGAGGAAGTAGCCCTTCACGGGGACGCCCTCGGAGACGGCGCGGTGGAGGTTCGCGAGGTAGTTCCGGAGGTACATCACGCGGTCGGTGTCGTACACCTGGCCGGCCGGAGTGAGCACGTCGGCCGACGGCGCGCCGTTCTCCGTGATGTAGATCTCCTTGACGTTCCAGATCCCGGCGAGGTGCTTCGGCGCCCAGTAGAGTGCCTCGGGTCCGACGTTCAGCCACCACGCGGCCATGTGGGGGTACGACGCCGGAGGCGTCACGATGGCGTAGCCGGCCGGACCGTCGTCGGCCCGCACGTACGTCGGCGTGTAGACGTTGATGCCCGTGAAGTCGAGCTGGCCTCCGATGATCTTGAGCTCCTCGGGAGCGAACTTCGGCGCGTCGGCGCCCGCCGCGGCCAGATAAGCGTCCGTGTACCGGCCTTCCTGGATCACGGTCATGTACGCGGCGTTCTGCTCACGCGTCGCCCGGACCGCCGCGGCCACGTGCTCGGGGGTCTCGATGACGGGAACGCAAGGCTGCATGTTCTCGGCGAGGCCGACCCGGGTTCCCGGCTTGCCCTTCGCACGGATCGCCTGGACCGCGAGCCCGTGGCCCAGAACGGCGTTATGTCGCACTTGATGGAGGCGACCGGGCGGCAGCTTCAGGCCTGGCGCGTGGATCCCCACGCCATAGCCCAGCTCGACGAAGACGTCGAACTCGTTGATCGTGAAGAAGCGCGTGATGCGGTCCGACAGGCGCCCCGCGACGTACCCCGCGTAGTCGGCGAAGGCCTTCGACGTCTCGCGCGACTCCCAGCCGCCGCGGTCCTGGAGAGCTTGAGGCAGGTCCCAATGGTAGAGGGTGCAGAACGGCTCGATCCCCTTGGCCAGGAGCTCGTCGACGAGGCGATCGTAGAAGTCGAGGCCTTTCGGGTTCGGGGTTCCGGTGCCCTGCGGGTAGACGCGGGGCCAGGCGATGGAGAAGCGATAGACTCCGACGCCGAGGGCCTTCAACAGCCCGACGTCTTCCTTGTACCGATGATAGTGGTCGTCGGCCACGTCGCCCGTGTCGTCGTTGTTCACCTTGCCCGGCGTGTGGGAAAAGGTGTCCCAGATCGACGGCCCGCGTCCATCCTCCTTGGCCGCGCCTTCGACCTGGTACGCCGCCGTCGCGCAGCCCCAGCGGAAGCCCTCCGGAAAAGCATAGCTCCCACTACCGGCGCGACGCGGTGCCTCTTCGCCGCCCACGATGGCGGCCGACGATGACCCAAGGGCCGCGGCGCCGGCCATCTTGGCGAAACCGCGTCTCGACACCCGATCCACCATCGAACCCCCTCATCTCCTCGCGTCGCGAGTGCCCCGACGCGGCGTGAGGGCCCATCATACTTTCTTTGGGCGCCGAGACCCGGCGATCCAGGTATCGACGTCGCTATCGCGCGGGAGCGTCGAGGACCTCGCGCACTTTCGCCGAAGCCGTCTCGCCAGGTCCCTTCCGTTCATCCCGGGCATCTTGACGTCGGTCAGGAGCAGTGCGATCTCGCCGGGTGTCCGCGCGGCGACGGCCAGGGCGCCCTCTCCGCTCGCCGTCCCAAGGACGCGGTAGCCGAGGCCGCTCAGGATCTCGGTCAGTATCTCGCGGACGACGTCGTGGTCTTCGACTAGGAGACTCGTCTCGGTCCCACGCTGGGACACGGGTACTGCGGCGGCGCGTAGGTAATACGAGACCGGTCCACTCGTCAACAGCCCTCCGCGGGGCGGCTCGTTCCGGGCGCTCACCGACCCCGGCGGGCCCTGGACTGGGTCGCTGGACCTTCACGGGAGAGTGCATGTGGCCTCGATCCGGCTCGAGGCGCAGGCCTCCGCCGCCCGGTGGCTCGTCCCTCGTTGTCGACCCGCTACGCGGTCTGCGGCACCCAGCAACCCTGACCGTCGTCCTCGTCACCGAGCGCCTGGCGCCGGAGCACCCGGCTCTTCCAATACGGGGGACCGCGCGGCGGCGAGCGGCGGGGCAGCTCGGTCGGCTCGCCCATTGCGGCCAGGAAGCGGGCGGCGTTTGCCGGTTCCTGCACCAAGGCGAGCAGCCTCATCCGCCCGTGGCACTTAGGGCAGGCGAGGACGTCCACGGCGAAACTGCGCGCCAGGAGCTCCGCCCACGCCACGGGCGGTATCCGCCAGCCGGCCCCGTCCGGCTCCTCGGTGGGCGGTTTCGGCGCGATCGTGGGCCTCCACGGGCTGGCCGCCGCGAGCACGCCCGGGTAGCGCACGGTGTGGAAGCGTGGCCGAGGCACGCTTCGGGCCAGGCGGCACAACAGCGACAGCGGGTCCATGTCCACCGCGACCGTCCCGTCGGTGTACGGCTTCTTCAGGGTGATGCGCACCAGGCCGTCGGGGCGCGGAAGGAGCGCTCCTGGGCCATCGGCGGGCGCAGCACGTAGCGCAGCAGCGCCTCGCTCCCCCCCGGGTGAACCGCTCCGGCACGAGTGGCCGCGTGCAGGGTGAACCCGTCGAGCGAGGCGCACAGCGGCTTGTCGTAGGCCAGCTCGTGCTGGCTCGAGGGCGCGAGCCGACTCACCCACTGCGGCCCGGCGGGTGGCGTCTGGCCCGACACGGCGGAGGCGGCGAGGTTCGTCTCGGGATCGCCAGCGACGTCCGGATCGGCGCCGTCCTCGTCGATCCCGAGCAGACCGCGCCCCTCGAGGCCCGCCCGCAGCGGGCGAGGGGAAGTCTCCCCCGGGGCGACTTCTGGCGGCGGTGCCTGGACGACGTGCGGGGCGAGGCGCTCAGCCGCGGTGGCGGGCGAAGCCCTCGACCGACCAGGTCGAGACGACCTCCCGCATCCGGTCGTCGGTCAGGTCGAGGCTGAGGGGCGTCACCGAGACGCGCCTCTCCCGCAGCACGACGTTGCAGTCGCTGCCCGGGATGTCCTCGTGCTGGTACTCGTTCCCCCCGATCCAGAAGTACGGCCGGCCGCGGGGGTCTCGCTTCTCCACCACGTCGGAGCCGTACGAGTGCTTGCCGAGGCGGGTGACGACGTAGCCGTCCGGATCGACGCCCGGCGGGACGTTGACGTTCAGCAGGAGGTTCGACGGCAGCTCGCGGGAGAGCGCGGTCGCGACGAGCGCCCGGGCGAAGCGGGCCGCGGGGACGAAGTCGAAATCGCCGCGGCCGGCGAGGCTGAACGCCATCGCCGGCACTCCGATCATCGAGGCCTCCATGGCCGCGGCCAGCGTTCCGGAGTAGGTCACGTCGTCGGCCAGGTTCGGGCCGTGGTTGATGCCGGAGACCAGGATCCGCGGCCGACGGTCGCGGAGCACGTGGTGGATGCCGAGCCAGGCGCAGTCGGTCGGCGTCCCGTCGACGGCGTACCAGCGAGGCCGCACCTCGCGCAGCCGCAGCGGCCGGTGGATCGAGATCGCGTGCGAGGACGCGCTCTGCTCGACCTCCGGCGCCACCACGTGGACCTCGCCGAGCTCCTCCATGGCCGCGGCCAGGGCCCGGATGCCGTCGGACTGGTAGCCGTCGTCGTTCGAGATGAGGATGCGGGGGCGGTCGCTCATCGGGCCGCGATCACCCCGGCCACGCTCGTCAGGACGACCAGCGCCGTCAGCACCGCCTCCGCCTCAGCGCCCCTTCGCCTTCGCCCGCTCGACGTAGCGGCCCGACTCCACGTCCACCCGTATCCACTCCCCCACGTCGATGAAGGGCGGGACCATGACCTTGACGCCGTTGTCGAGCCTCGCTTCCTTCCACACGTTGTCGGTGCCCGGCGCGTGGTAGGGGGCGGCCGTCTCCGCCACCCGCCCCTCCGCGATCTCGGGGAAGACGACCCCCACCGGCTCGCCCTCCACGAGCTCGACGGGTACGACTGTCTCCTCGGTGAGCCAGGCCGCCGCCTTGCCGAGCCGGACGGTGTCGATCGCGACCTGCTCGAAGGTCTGCGGGTTCATGAACGTGCTGACCGTGCCGTCCGTGTAGAGGAACTGCAGGCTCTGGCGGTCGGGCGCGACCTCCTCCACCGCCTCCTCGGCCCGGAAGCGGCGCTCGCGCTCCTTGCCCGAGCGGAGGTCGCGGAGCTTCGCGTGCATCACCCCGCCCATCTTCCCCTGGCCGCCGTGGTACTCGGCCGAGACGACCCGCACGAGCGCCCCGTCGACGCGGAGGGTCATCCGGGGTCGCAGCTCGGATCCCATTCGCATCGGTCGCTCCTTCGACCTCGGGACGTGGGATCGTCCGCCGCCGCCTCCTCCCCTGTCAAGGCGCCGTCGTCCCCTATAATCCCGTCCCCAGGAGGCCGAATCGTGCACCGAGCCCTTCTTGTCCTCGCCCTCGCCACCACCTCTCTCGCCGGCGGCACCGCCCTCGCCGCCGACCTCGCCGACCTCAAGGCGCGCGGGACGCTGCGCGTCGTCGTCGCCGCGGACGAGGCCCCGGAGACCTTCGACGCGAAGGGCGGCGCCCACCCCGGTTTCGAACGCGAGCTCGTCGAGAGCTTCGCCCACCTCCAGGGCCTGAAGGTCGAGGTGGTCCAGGCCAAGGGCTACCCCGACCGCATCCCCCTCCTCCTCGCCGGGAAGGGCGACGTGATCGTGGCGATCTTCGATACGCCAGAGAGGCGGCAGCAAGTGGCCTTCACCTCCGAGGTCATGCCCACCTACACCGTCGCGGTGAGCCTCGCCCCGAGGGCGGCCCCGAGGACCCTCGACGAGCTGCGGCGGGAGAAGGTCGGGGTCAAGCGGGGCACGGCGCCCGCCGACGAGCTGCCGGCGGTGGGTGTCGTCTCGCCACGAGGCTTCGGCTCCTCGAAGGAGATGGTCGCTGCCCTGGAGGCGGGTGAGGTCACCGCGCTGGTCCTGCCGATCTCGGAGTTCGCCCTCGCGTCGAAGGGCGAGAAGCGGCTCTCCGCCGGGGTGGCGGTCGGAGCCTCGGGGAGCATCGCCTGGGCCGTGCGCAGGGAGGACGGCGCCCTCCGGGGCGCCCTCGACGCGCACCTCGCCAACGTCCGGAAGAGCGCGTCGTGGAATCTCCTCCTCGTCAAGTACTTCGGCGAGCAGGCCCCGCTCGTCCTCGGGCGGAGGCGCGACCCGCAGTAGGGTCACCGCGGATGAGCCTCAGCCTCGTCGTCCTCGCCGCCGGCGTGGGCAGCCGTTACGGGGGTCCCAAGCAGCTCGACCGGGTCGGCCCCGGCGGGGCGACCCTGCTCGACTACGCCGCGTTCGACGCGAGGCGGGCCGGCTTCGACCGGGTGGTCCTCGTGGTGCGCGAAGGCATGGAGGCCGAGGTCCGGGCGGAGGCGGGCGACCGCATCGGACGACACGTTCCCGTCGCCTACGCCGTTCAGGGCAGCGCCCTTCCCCGCGGCCTCCCGCCCCCGCCGGGACGGGGCAAGCCGTGGGGCACTGGTCATGCGACCCTCGCCGCCGCCCCCCTCCTGGACGGGCCGTTCGCCGTCGTCAACGCGGACGACTTCTACGGGCCCGGCAGCTACCGCGTTCTCGCCGGGTACCTCCGGCGGCCGCAGGACGGCCCCCGGCCGGAGTTCGCGATCGTCGGCTTCCCCCTCGTGACGACGCTGAGCCCGGACGGGCCGGTGAGCCGGGGCGTGTGCGCCGTCGACGGGGCGGGGTTCCTCGTCTCCATCCGCGAGGTGCTGAAGGTCGAGCGGGACGGCGAGGACGCCCGCGGCCTCGACGAGGCGGGAGCCTGGCAGCCCATCGCCGGGACGACACCGGTCTCCCTCAACTTCTGGGGCTTCACCCCAGCCCTGCTGCCCGCGCTCGAAGACAGCTTCGGCCGCTTCCTCGACGAGCACGCCGGGAGCACGAGCGCCGAGTTCTTCCTTCTGTCCGCGGTCCAGTCGCTCGTCGACACCGGCGCGGCCCGGGTGCGCGTCCTCGGCGGCGGCGGGCCATGGGGCGGGCTCACCTACCCCGGAGACCGGCCGCGGCTCGTGGCCCTCCTCGAGTCGCTCACCGCGCGGGGCGAGTACCCGGCGAGCCTGTGGTCGTGAAGGCCGACGACTCCCCCGCCCTCCGCGTCCCGAGCGGGGACGACGCGGCGGCCTCCGTGGCCCGTTTCGCCGTCCCGGGCCGCCTCCTGTCCCTCGACCCCCACACCAGCGGCCTCATCAACCACTCGTGGGTGGCGGCGTTCGAAGCGCCCGAGGGGCGCCGCCGCTACTTCCTGCAGCAGATCAACCGCCACGTCTTCCACCGCCCCGACGAGGTGATGGAGAACATGGAGCGGGTCACCCGCCACGTCGCCCTCCGCCTCTCGCAGGCCGGGTCACCCGACGCGGCGCGGCGCGTCCTTACCCTGGTCCCCACCCGCGAAGGCGCGTCCCGCCACGTGGACGCGGCCGGAGAGACCTGGCGCCTCGTGCCGTGGGTCGAAGGGACCCACGCCACCGAGCGGGCGACGACCGAGGCCGAGGCGCGGGAAACCGCGCGCGCCTTCGGCCGGTTCCTGGCCCAGCTCCAGGACCTGCCCGGCCCGCCGCTCCACGAGACGATCCTGGCCTTCCACGACACCCCGGCCCGGCTCGCGGCCTTCGAGCGGGCGGTGGCCAAAAGTCCCGGGTCCCGCGCCGCCTCCTGCCGCTCCGAGATCGAGGCCCTCCTCGACCGCCGGCCCCTGGCGTCGGCCCTCGCCCTCGCCGCCGCCCGCGGCGAGATCCCCGTGCGTCCCACCCACAACGACGCCAAGATCGCCAACGTCCTCTTCGACGACGCGAGCGGCGAGGCCCTCTGCGTCGTGGATCTCGATACCGTCATGCCCGGCCTCTCCCTCCACGACTTCGGCGACCTCGCCCGCTCGACAGTGAGCGACTCCGAGGAGGACGAGCGGGACCTCTCGCGAGTGTCGGTCCGCGTCCCCGTCTTCGCGGCCCTCGCCCGGGGCTTCATCGAGGGGGCCGGGGATGCGCTCTCCCCCGCCGAGCGAGCCCTCCTCGTCACCGGCGCCGAGGTCATCGTCTACGAGCAGGCCATCCGCTTCCTCGCCGACCACCTCGACGGCGACCGCTACTACCGCACCACGCGCCCCGGCCACAACCTCGACCGGGCCCGGACGCAGGTCCGCCTCCTCGAGGGGCTCGAGCAGGCGGGCCCCGACCTCCGCCTCATCGTGTCCGGCCTGCAGGCGTGATCCGGCGGGAGCTCAGGCCTTCGCGGGCCCTGCCTTTCGAGCGGGGGGCTCGGGCCCCCGGGCTCCCCAGCCAGGCCTGGCCAGGAAGGCCGGGACGTCGCCGGCCACGAGAGGCGGGCTCAGCAGGTAGCCCTGCAGGCCGGTGCACCCGTTCGACTCCAGGAAGGCGCGCTGGGCCTCGCTCTCGACGCCCTCCGCCACCACCTCGAGGCCGAGGGACCGGCCGAGTCCGAGGATGGCCACGACCTGGGCGGCCCGCTCGGCGTCGCCGGGCAGACCCGACACCAGAGAGCGGTCGATCTTGAGGCGGCGGAAGCCCAGGTTCCGGATGCGGCGGATCGAGAAGTAGCCGGTGCCGAAGTCGTCGAGGGCGAGGTGCACGCCGAGCGCCCGCAGCTGCCGGAGCTGGTCCGCGGTCTCCTCGCTCTCCGTCATCACCGTGGGCTCGGTGAGGTCGAGCTCCAGGCGCGACGGCTCGAGGCCGCTCGCGGCCAGGGCGTCGCGGACGACCTCCACGAGGTTCGGCTGGAGGAACTGCCGTGCGGAGAGGTTGACCACCACCTGCACGTCCTTGCGCTCGAGGGTGGCGGCGAAGCGGGTCGCCCCCCGCAGGACCCCGGCCCCGATGGGGAGGATGAGCCCGCTCTCCTCGGCATGGGCGATGAAGGTGGCCGGGGCCACGAGGCCGAGCGTCGGGTGGCGCCAGCGCAGAAGGGCTTCCAGGGAGGGCGAGGACGTGCGGTGCAGGACGGGCAGGTAGACGATGTCGAACTGGTCGCGCTCGAGGGCCACCCGGAGGCTGTCGAGGAGCAGCATCCGCTCGAGGGCGCGTTCGCTCATCTCCGCGGTGAAGAACCGGTAGGTGTTCTTGCCCTCCTGCTTCGCCCGGTACATCGCGAGGTCGGCGTTGCGGAGGAGCGTCGCGGCGTCGGTCCCGTCGTCGGGGTACACGCTGATCCCTGCGCTCGCACTGAGGATCAGATCGTGCCCGTCCGCCTTGCAGGGGTGCGCCACCCGGTCGAGGAGCCCCCGGGCCACGAGGGCGGCGTCGTCGGGCCGGGCGAGGTTCTGGACGAGGACGGTGAACTCGTCGCCCCCGATGCGGGCCACGAGGTCGGAGCTGCGCGTCCCCGACCGCAGCCTCTCCGCCATCGTCTGCAGCACCGTGTCTCCGGCCGCGTGCCCGAGGCCGTCGTTGACGGCCTTGAAACCGTCGAGGTCGACGAACACGAGGGCGCTGCGCGTGCGCTGCCGGCCCGCCCGGGTGAGCGTGCGCTCGATGGTCTCGAGGAAGAACGAGCGGTTGGGGAGGCCGGTGAGGCTGTCGTAGCGGGCGAACCGCTGGAGGTCGGCCTCCGCCCGCTGCCGCTTCAGGAAGAGGGCGAGGAGGCTCCCGGTGTCCGCGAGGGCCGGCAGCCAGTCGGCCTCGCGCGAACGCGCGCGGCCGCTGTGCAGCTCGAGCACCCCCATGACCTGTCCGCCGGCGCGCACGGGGACGGCGACCGACACCCCGCCCTCGTCGGGACCGGCCCAGGCCGCGGAGCCCTCCTCGAGGGTGCGGCGGGCCAGCGTGTCGTCGGGGGGAGCGGGGAGGACGGCCGCGGGCTCGCCGGACGACGTGCCGGCAAGGACCGGCATCGGCGGTTCGCCGTCCGCCACCCAGAGCCGCGCCTCCGTGCCGCCGAGGCCCTGCACGAGAGCGTCGAGCACGGCGGGGGAAGCCTCGGCGAGGGACAGGGAGGCGGTGAGGGCGTGGGTCGCACGCTGCCGGGCGGCGGTCAGACGCTCGCCGCGCCGCCTTTCGCTCAGGTCCCGGATGTAGGCGGTCAGGATCACCCGGCCCTTCACGTAGGCGGGAACGACCTCGACCTCGACCGGCACCAGGGAGCCGTCGGCGCGCATCAGCGCGGTCTCGCGGCGGCGGCCGAGGTCGGGGTTGTCGCCGGTCCGCACGAAGTCGCGCAGGCGGCGCCGGAGCTCGTCGCGCAGGGCGGGGGGCACGATGGTGTCGGCCACCTCGCGCCCGAGGATCTCCGAGCGGGTGTAGCCGAACAGCCGCCGCGCCGAGGCGTTGAACTCGATGACCCGGCCCTCGTGGTCGGCGGTGAGGATGCAGTCGAGGGCCGAGTCCAGGATGAGAGCCTTGCGGATCTCGCTCGCCCGAAGCTCCTCCTCCCACTCCCGCGCCTCCTCGAACGGGCGCACGGTGAGGGGCAGCGCGGCAGAGGACGCCCCCGGGCGGTCGGCGGGCCGGGCCTCGGACTCGACGAAGGCGGCGATGCGTTCCCGGGCGTCGCCACGGTAGACGAGGAACTCGATCCCGACCCGGAAGAGACCGCCATCCTCCCCGGCCAGGCGGACCACCTGCCCGACCACTCCGGCGGGGGCGCTCTCGCCCGGCAGCTCGAGGCTGAGCCCCACCTTGGTGCCGAGAGAGAGCACGCGCCGGCTCTCGAGCAGGACACCCCGGGCGCCGATGTTGATGACCGTGCCCTCCTCTTCGTCGGCCCCGCTCACGAAGCGCGACCAGTCGCGCAGCTTCGCCGGGAAGCGGCGGTTGCGCCGGGCGGGGACGCTCAGCAGCTCCTCGAGCCGCCGGTCCCAGATGAAGGGGTCGACCGGCACCGGGACCACGGCGTTCACGCCTGCGTCCGCGAGCTCGGTCCCGGCGTCGGGCGCGGCCTCCCGGTCGAGCCAGACGATCGCGGTGGGCCGGGTCGCCGGGTCCCGACGCAACCGTCGAGCGAGGGCGGCCGCCTCCGGGCGCGGCACGTCGATCACGACCATGTTGGGCAGGGCCTGGGTGGCCGATGCGAAGGCTTCCTCGGGGGTCGGGGCGTGGAACCGGTCGACGTCCGGGCGTCCGAGGACGGTGGGGCCGAGCACGCCGGACAGGCTCTCCGGGCCGACGACGAGGACTCTGAGCACCGTGGCGAAGTCTAGCCGGAATCCCGGCCCCTCGAAACCGCGACCCCCTGGAGAGCCGTCAGAGAGGCCGCTGCGCCACGCGGGCTAGAATAGCCCGCCCGACCATGACGACCCTCGGCCCCGGCACCACGCTCGCGCACTACCGGATCGTGGACACCCTCGGCCACGGAGGCCAGGCCACCGCCTTCAAGGCCGAGGACCTGAGGCTCAACCGTCCCGTCGTCATCAAGGCCCTCAAGCCCGAGCTCGCCTCGAGCGAGAGCGCGCGGCGGCGGTTCGAGCGGGAGGCGGCCCTCTGCTCCGCCATCGACAACCCGCACATCCAGGCGGTCTACGACGTCGGGGAGACGGACGGCCTCTACTACATCGTCCTGCAGTACGTCGAGGGCCCCACCCTCAAGCAGTTCATGAGCGGGCGGCCCCTCGACGCCCTGTCCGCGCTCTCGCTCGCCATCCAGCTCGCCGACGCCCTCGCCGTCGCCCACGCGAGCGGCATCGTCCACCGCGACCTCAAGCCGGCCAACATCATCGTCGGGCCGGGGGGCCAGGCGAGGATCCTGGACTTCGGCCTCGCCAAGATGCTCGTGCCCGAGGCGCCGGAGGCCGGGGGCACGCCCCCCGCGAAGACCGACGACCCCCTGACCGAGATCGGCGTGCCGTACGGCTCGATGGGCTACAGCTCGCCCGAGCAGGCCTCGGGTCAGGCCGCCGACCACCGGACCGACGTGTTCAGCCTGGGCGTCGTCCTCTACGAGATGCTCACCGGCCTGCCGCCCTTCCGCGGCCGCCACGCGGTCGAGGTCCTGAATGCGGTGATCAACACGTCGCCGCGCCCGATCGCCGACCTCAACCCGCGCGCCCTCCCCGCCCTCCAGCCGATCCTCGACCGGGCGATGGCCAAGGCGCCGCGCGACCGCTACCAGACGATGGCCGCCTTCCGCGACGAGCTGAAGTCCCTCATGCGGCGCCTCACCCGCGAGACCGGTCTCGTGCCGACCGAGGCGACGGCGACGCCCCTCGAGCCCCAGCGGGCCCGCACGCCGTGGTCGCTCCCGGGGACCCTCGGCCGGGTGCTCGGCCGGCTGCGGCCGGCCCTCCCCGCGAGGGAGCCGCGCTCCGGGCCGGGACCGGGAGGCGCCCTGTCGCGCCCGCCCGGCTGGGGCAGCGAGAAGCGCCCCACCCTGGCCGTCCTCCCGTTTCGCAACCTGGCCGGCAACCCCGACGCCGCCTTCTACGAGTTCTCGCTCGCCGACGGGGTCATCACCGAGCTCGCCAACGTCAAGTCGCTCGTCGTCCGGCCCTCCGCGTACGTCGCGCCGTACGCGGGCCAGGTCGTCGATCCCCGCCAGGCCGGCGAGGAGCTGGCGGCGAGCCTGGTCCTCGCCGGCGGCTTCATCCGCACCCCGGAACGCATGCGCGTGACCGCGCAGCTCCTCGAGACCGCGACCGGGAACATCCTGTGGAGCGACAAGATCGACGCGCTCTCCCGGGATCTCCTCGACGTGCAGGACGAGATCGCGGAGCGGCTGCTGGTCGGCCTCCGGCTGCGCCTGACCGCGGAGGAGCAGGAGCAGATCGAGCGCCCCCTCACCCGCAGCCCGGAGGCCTACGAGTTCTACCTGAGGGGCCGCGACGCCCTCTTCCGCTACCTGCTCCGGACCCACGACGAGGCCGACCTCGACGAGGCCGTCAAGATGATGCACGAGGCGATCGGTCTCGACTCCGACTTCGCCCGCGCCCACGCCACCCTCGGCCGCTGTTACGTGCTCTACGCGCAAGGCTGGGGCGGAGGCGAGAACTTCGTCCTCGCCGAGCGCTCGCTCAAGCGGGCCCTCGTCATCGACCCCACGCTCGTGAACGCCCGCCTCCAGATGGCGTACGTGGACCTGCACCACGGGGACAAGGACCGGGCCCGGGCCCGGGTGGCCGAGCTGCGGAAGGAGCAGCCGGACGACCCCTCGGTCCTCTTCGTGGCCGGGATGCTCCACCGCCTGGACGGCCTCTACGAGAGGGCGCTCGCCACCTACGACCGCCTGCTCGAGAAGAACCCCAAGGACCTCGTGATCGTGTCCTTCAACCGGGCCCGGATCTTCACCCACCAGGGGCGCTTCGACGAGGCGGTGGCGGAGATCGACCGGGGACGGGCGGCCGAGCCCGAGCACCCCCTCCTCAAGACCTTCCTCGCGGTGGCCCTGTTCAACCAGGGCATGGTCGACGACGCCCAGACGCTGGTCGAGGACGTCCTCCGCCAGAACCCGCACTTCGACGGCCTCCTGCCCCTCCTCGGCTGGTGCCTCTCCGCCCGCGGCCAGCACGAGCAGGCCCGCGCCCTGGTCACCGACCGCGTCCTGGAGATCGCCCGCGCCGATCACGACATCGCCCTCTGGCTGGCCGAGTTCTACGGCCTGGAGGGCATGGCCGAGGAGGCCCTCCAGTGGGTGCGCACCGCGGTCCGGATCGGCAACGAGAACTACCCGTTCCTGGCCCTGACCCCC
>Ga0335085_10010862_pt1 | contig 13569 bp, 8 predicted proteins | sample Lox_Sample_45_FD_206712 | JGI IMG/M metagenome (GOLD analysis project Ga0335085, IMG submission 206712) | Soil microbial communities from Loxahatchee National Wildlife Refuge, Florida, United States - Lox_Sample_4.5 | ecosystem: Environmental > Terrestrial > Soil > Wetlands | place: USA: Florida...
GTTGAGCTATGGGGGTTACTTGATCCATCCCGCCATGCTTTTTTTCCTCTGGCCCCTCTTGGGTGGAAAAAACGAATGGCTTGCCTTTGGGATTTTCGCCCTTGCGACGATGGGAGTGGCAGGGTTGTCCTATGTTTTTTATGAAACTCCAATGAACCGAATGATCCGGAAATATTGGGGGGCTTGATCAATTCTTCTGGATGCGGACCTGGTGCAAGTGTCGTGGGGTCTTATCCTTTCCCCCCGTTTCTTCCCGTCTGGGTCTGCCGCCGCCCTTGAGGTCACCGGTAGGGTGCTGGGGCAAACGGTGTCGTCGACGTCCGCGATCAGGATGTGCATTTCAGCCTTTTGGTTCCTAAAGGTTGCCATAAACAAAGTTCATGGTTGCCCGTATTCTATAGGATGACCCCGGCGGGTTTTATTTTTTTAATGGGGGCTAAAGCCTTTTAACAAGGGCTAAGTTTGGCTATCTTATGCCCGGACAAAACCTTCAATTGGAGAGCGGCCTTGGCCCAGCATTCCCTGGATGGCGATTGGAAATTCCGAGTTGGCGGACCCTTAAGGGGCGCGGCCCCCCGGGACAAGGGGCTTCACCAATGGATGCCGGCTTCCATGCCCGGCACCGTCCACTATCACCTTCAAAAACTCGGAAAAATCCCCGACCCCTTTTATGGACGCAACGAACTGGCCCTTCAATGGGTCGACGAGCAGGACTGGGAACTGGTAAAGACGATCCGGATCAGCCCCAAGGATGCAGCCCAGGGGCGCCAAGAGCTGGTTTTCGACGGGATCGACACGATCGCCGAAATTTTCCTGAACGGCAAAAAGGTGGGGCAGTCCTTCAACATGTTCCGTCAAGTGGTGGTGGATGTCAGGGGCAAGTTGAAGCCGGGCGCCAACGAAGTCCGAGTTCTCCTCAAAAGCCCTACCCGCTATGCCTGGTCCCAGGCCTCCAAGAACCATTACCGGGCCAATGCCGACAAGGATTTTAAATGGGAAACGGGCGAGAGCCGGGAAAGCCGCCGCGCTTGGATCCGCAAGGTGCAGTGCCAGTTCGGCTGGGACTGGGGCGTTTACTTGGCCACCTCCGGGCTCTGGCGTTCCTCGCGCCTGGAGTGTTCGGATGCCCCCCGCATCGCCTCCCTCCAAACCCGGCAGATCCATTTGGGTCCCCCGGAAAAACCGAACCGTGTGATCCTGAAGGTGACGGCCCGGCTCCAGGCCGCCTCGCCCCAGGAAGGGGCGATGGTGTTCCAGTGCGGGGGGCAGGTCACGAGCGCCCGGACCCGCCTGAAGCGGGGCGAGAACCTCATTCGGGCCGAAGTCTGCCTGGAAAAGCCCAAGCTTTGGTGGCCGGCAGGGCAGGGGGAACAACCCCTTTACGGCCTGGAAGCCGTATGGCAGGGCGATAACGGTGATACCAGCCGTTTCTCCAAGCGCCTGGGCCTGCGCACCCTCGAGCTTGTCACTGCCAAGGACGCCGCCCCTTCGAGTACCTCAGGGCAGGCTGGTGAATCCTTCTTCTTCAAGGTGAACGGCCGGCCGGTTTTCATGAAGGGGGCCAACTGGATTCCCGCGGACGCCTTGATCGACCGCTGCACGCCCGAAAGATACCGCCATTGGCTGACCTCCATGACCGAGGCCCATATGAATATGGTGCGGGTCTGGGGCGGTGGGCAGTACGAACTGGACGTCTTTTATGACCTCTGCGACGAAATGGGGGTCCTGGTCTGGCAGGACTTCATGATGGCCTGCGCCCTTTATCCCGACACGCCGGAATTCATCGAAGAGCTGACCGAAGAAGCCCGCTATCAGGTGCGCCGCCTGTCCGACCACCCCTGCATCGCCATCTGGTGCGGCGACAACGAAGACCTGGGCGGCGTGAAACATTGGTGGTTGCCCGGCGGGGCGGCCCAGACCACCACCGCCGAGGCCAGGCGTTATCCCGGCATGTACCGCAAGGTTTTGAACGCGCTTAAGGGCGCTTGTGAAGCCGAGGACCCCACCCGCCGATTCTGGCTTTCCAGCCCTTCCAACGGTTCCTTCGAGGGTGACCCCGACGACACTACTCGAGGCGATGTGCACTACTGGAAGGTCTGGCACGGGGGAAAACCCTTCAGCGACTACCTGACGGTCAAACCCCGGTTCGTTTCCGAGTTCGGTTTCCAGTCCTTCCCGGACCTGAAAACCCTTCAGGCGGTGGTTCCCGCCAAAGAAATGAACCCCTCCAGCTGGGTTATGGAACACCACCAGCGCTCCCCCCAGGGAAATTTATTGATCACCAACACCCTGGCGCGGGAGATGCCTATTCCCAAGGATTTCGGGAGTTTCTGCCTGGCTTCCCAGATCAACCAGGCCATGGCCATCCGCACAGCGGTGGAACATTGGCGCCGCCTGAGGCCCCATTGCATGGGGAGCCTGTTTTGGCAGGTGAACGACCTTTGGCCCGTGGCTTCCTGGAGTTCGATGGACTATCACGGCCGGTGGAAGGCCCTCCACCACGAAGCCCAGCGGTTTTTCAGCCCCCTTTTGGTTTCGCTGGAAAAACATGGAGAGGCGGTTTCGGTATGGGCGACGAATGATCTGCCTCATCCTCTTGTTTTGAAAGGAAGGCTAGAATCGGTGACATGGGCCGGCAAAAGCGTCTTCAAGACGGGGTTAGAGGCCTCCCTGAAGCCTGGGGAAAGCCGCCGGTTGCTGACCGTTCCGTTTGCCAAGTTATTAAAGAAGGGGATGCATCCCCGGGAAATCCTGTGTTTCGCCCGGTTGGAAGGCGGGAACGTCATCGGCGAAAATTACACCGCCCTGGTACCCTGGAAATGGGCGCCAGTGGAAAAGCCCCAGGTGACCGCTGAGCTTTGGCAAGGAAAAGAGGGTTTCAAACTTCACGTCCTAAGCCGGAATATTGTTCCTTTCTTCCATGCCGAATTGGAAGGATTGGAAGGCCATTTTGCCGGGGACTGGAAGGTTTTAAAGCCCGGGGAGAAATATGTTTGGAATTGGGTGCCCCACTTCCAAAAGAAGCCCCTGAAACTATCCTTGGCCCAGGCCAAGCGGCGGTTGCGGGTGACGAGTCTTTACAACCTTTGCCGATAGGAAAATCATGAGCCTGAATGAAACAAACCTGGTGTCGTGGATGCGTGAATCCGCCCTGCCTTTGTGGGCGGAAAGGGGCGTGGACCGGCAAAAAGGCGGCTTTACCGAGGAACTAACCAGTGAGGGCAGTCCCTCCGACCCCGGCTTCAAAAGAGTGAGGGTGCAGGGCCGGCAGCTTTTTTGCTTCGCCACCGCGGCGATTTTGGGCTGGCACAAGGATGCCACCGCCATCGCCGACCAGGGGTTTGATTTTATCAAACGCCATTGCCGGGCCGCCGACGGTTTCTGGGCAAGGCGCCTGAAGACGGACGGGTCCATGCTGGACCCCCAGATGGACCTTTATGACACGGCTTTCATCACGCTGGGCCTTTCCACCTATTACCGGCTGACCCGCAATGCCGAAGCCCTGTCCCTCCTACTGGCCACCCTGGAGCAGGTGAAGACCCGACTGTCTGTACCCGGGGGGAAAGGTTACTGGCAGTTGACGGCCGAAAAGGGAACTTTGCGCCAGAATCCCCATATGCACTGGTTCGAATCCATGCTGGCCTGCTTTGACGCAACAGGCGACCAGCGTTTCCTGGAGGAGGCGAAGAAGGTTTATAAGCTGGCGGAAGAGTTCATTATCGACCCTAAGACCGGCGCCCTCCGGGAGGTTTTCGACGGGGAATGGAAACCCGTGGCCGAAGACGGGAAGATCCGCGTGGAACCCGGGCACCATTGCGAGTGGGCCTGGCTTCTTTGGAAAGCCGGCAAGGTGATGGAAGTTGACCCCGCCTTGAGCCGGGGCATCCTGGGCTTCGCCGACAAGTTCGGCGTCAATCCCGCCACCGGGCTTTACTGGGACCAGGTGAGCGACCGGGGAGAAGTGACTGAGCGCACGCACCGGCTTTGGGTGGCCACTGAAGCCATCAAGGCCTGGATCGTCCGTCCTGATGTGGAAGAAGATAAGAGGAAAAACCGGGTGAAAGAGATCGAATCCGCCCTTCTTCGCTATTACCTGATGCGGGAACCCATGGGTTCTTGGGGCGACCGCCTGGAGGCGGACGGAACCTGCCGCAAGGGCCCGGTGCCGGCCAGCTCCATGTACCACCTCATGATGTGCGTGACGGAGTTGTCCGCCTGGCGTTCCGGACTATCGGCTTGATGGATGTTGTGGCGAAAGGGTTCCTTTCGGCCCGCCTGTTTTCGGTGATTTACCTGCGCTTTATCGGCGTTTGTCCGTCCAATTCAGGTCAGATGGGCATTGGTGATAAAATATAGGCGGCTTATCGTTTCTTCGTGAAATGGGATCGCCTTATATGAAACGTCGTTTATTCTTGCTCTTGGTTATTTGTCTTTTTTCCCACTGGTTCCTTTCCGGGTTCGGGCCAAGGCGCCTTCCCCGAGTTTCCGGTTTATTTAAGTCGCATGTGCTTCCCAACCCCCATTATGGCCAATTGCCGCTGGCCTTTGAGCCCAACCAGGGCCAAGCCGACCCCCAAGTGAAGTTCCTGAGCCGGGGAAGCGGCTATACCCTCTTCGTCACTTCTGAAGAAGCGGTTATGGTTTTGAATGAGTCAAGAGGTGTCTCGGACCTACGTCCCGGAAAGGGGATGCCTCCGACACTAGTCTCTCCTCAGGAACCCCCCACTGTTTTGCGTTTGAGGATGGAGGGGGCCCAGGCTGGCTCGGGTTTTGAACCGCTTGAGCAGTTGCCGGGAATCAGCAATTATTTTTTAGGCTCCGATCCCGCCAAATGGCGCACCCGCATTCCCCAATACGCCAAGGTGGCGATTCATGGGCTTTATCCGGATGTGGATGTGGTCTATTACGGCAATCAGGGGGAACTGGAGTACGACTTCGTGGTTCAGCCGGGCGGCGACCCCCAGGTTCTTCGCGCGAGGATAACGGGGGCGCAGGGCGTGGCGGTTAATGACCTGGGAGAATTGGAACTGCAAACATCCCAGGGGAAAGTAATCATGAGGGCCCCCGCGATATACCAACAAGACCAGGGACAAAAGATTCCCCGGGAAGGCCGATACAGGCTGGAGGATGGGAACCGAGTGGGTTTTGAGGTGAAAAATTATGATCGAACAAAGCCCCTGGTGATCGACCCGATTTTGGATTATTCCACCTTTTTGGGCGGCAACCAATTTGGGCAAATTAGTGAATGTTACGGAATGGCCGTTGACGCGGGCGGAAACGCTTATGTCACCGGAGACACCAGCTGCACTAATTTTCCAACCACGCCTGGATCGGCCGAACCCACGCCGACCGGCGGCGTTATCAATACCGTCTGCGGCACCGTATCTAAGTTTAATTCGTCTGGTTCCGCTTTGTTATATTCCACCTACCTGGGCGGGTCGGTGAATGCCAGGGGCTATGCCATTGCCCTGGATTCGGAGGATAACGCCTATATCACCGGGGTCACCGGTGGCGATTTTCCCGTGACGCCGGGCGTTTACCAGAATTCCGCTTCCCTTTATTCGTCAACTCCCTTCGTTTCCAAGCTTGATCCCATCGGAAGTACGCTCCTCTATTCCACCTACCTGGGTAAGGATGGAGAGTGTTTTGGCATCCGGATCGATGGCAGCGGCGACGCCTATGTGACAGGTGAAAGCTACGCCGCTGCTTTTCCCACCACCCCGGGTTGTTACCAACCGACCAACCCCACGGGGCCTTCCTTGGAGCATGCGATTGTCTGCGAATTGAACCCGACCGCCTCCATCCTGCTCTATTCCACCTACTTGGCGGGTTCGGAAGGTGAACAGGCCAACGCTATCGCTTTGGACAGTAGCGACAATGTTTACGTCACCGGCTATACCGATTCCACTAATTTCCCGATCAGCCCCGGAGCCTTTCTTACCGTTTTACCGGGATTGGAAAGCGTCTTTATCTCCAAGTTGAGCCTGAAAGGGTCGGGGAATGCAGATTTAATCTATTCGACCTTTTTATCCGGAAGTTCCACTTATCCCGGCGACGACGCATATGGGATCGCAGTTGATGCGGCAGGGAATGCTTATGTAACAGGGGAAACCCAGGACGCCGTTTTTCCTACTACGGCGGGAGCTGTTCAGACTACCTATGGGGGTGATTGGGACGCTTTTGTGACCAAGCTGAATCCTTCCGGTTCGGGATTAGTTTATTCAACTTACCTGGGCGGGCCCGGCCTAGAATTTGGCTCGGGCATCGCGTTGGACTCCCTCGGCGACGCCTATATAGCGGGGGAAACCCGGTCCGCTAATTTTCCTGTGACTCCCGACGCGTTCCAGCCAGCACTGAATGGACCAATTAACGCTATGGTGGCGGTTCTCAACACCTCAGGTTCCAACCTGCTCTACTCCTCTTTCTTGGGGGGCGACAACCTGGACGTGGGGAAAGCCATTGCGCTTGACCCCGTCGGTAATTTTTATGTGGGCGGGGATAGTTTTTCCACGGACTTTCCAACCACCTCGGGGGCTTATCAGACGACAATGCCCAGTGGGCAGGAGGACGGTTTCGTGACAAAGTTCGGCGCGGTGAGCATCGCTACTGCGACTCCCACCGCTACCTTCACGGTCACGCTTTCCCCCACTTTGACCGCCACGCCCACAAGTACCTATACCCCTACGTTCACACCCAGTTTTACCCCGACGGTCACTGCCACTAACACCGGCACTTCCACTTGCACGACCACCATCACCGATACTCCCACTTGGACTGACACCATCACGTCGACATCCACTCCGACTTTCACCCCGACCAATACTAATACCTGCACCATTACCCGTACGCCGACCGTCACTAACACACCCACCATCACCCTGACCCCGACGGCCACTCTACCAATTGTCGATGTCTTCGATGTTTCCGAGAATATCTTGAGCCCTCACTCGAGCAACCCGGTGACAATCACCGTGGGTTGCAGCCAATTCCCGGGGAATTATAATTTGTTGATTTACAACTCGGCGGGGGAACACGTCAAGACACTGGATTCGGCCACTCTCAGCCAGCCGGTGAGCCAAACCTATACCTGGGATGGAAAGAATAAGTACGGGGATAAATGCGCCAGTGGCGTTTATGTGATTTATCTTATCGAGCCCTATTCTCGAAAGAGCAAACGGATTCTTGTCATCCACTGATTAGCGTGATTTTGCCTGGGGTTAGAAATTATCGAGCCAATTCAAGAATTCTTTCGGGGAATTAAAATGCAGGTCATAGTGGCCCTTCGGAATCCGGTGTCCCACCGCGATTTTCAGGCCATTCTTTCCTAAGACCTTGAATACGGTGATGTCCGTCAGGTCGTCGCCCGCGTAGATCGGCAGGGCCCCGGGATAGGTTTCCAGGATCTTTTCGACGGCTTTTCCCTTGGAAAACCCCTTGGGGAAGGCTTCGATCATCTTTTTCCCCTCCATGACGCCCCAAAAACGATGGGTAACGGCACTCTTCAGAATCTTGTGAAACCGGCGGTGCAGGGCCTTCTCCCGTTGGGGAGGCAGATCAATGCCCCGGTAATGGAGGGTCGAGGAGAAAGGCTTTTTCTCAATATGGATTTCCGGGAACTCGGTCAGAAGGGCCTGGAGGTGTTTCCAGAGGACCGCGGCCTCCTTCCTGAACCGGCGTTCCTGGGCGGGGGAAGCCAGGTGGAAATTCTTCGGAAAGTTCCGTGCCTCGAAACCATGGGTGCCGACCATGGGGAGCTTTTTCAAACCGGAGACCTGCTCCAGGCTGTCCAGGTAACGGCCACTGATGAAGATGACGGGGTATTTCTTGCGCAGGCGGGCCAGGATTTTTTTGGCGTCCGGCGTCAGTTTGGAATGTTCCGGGTTGCGGGTGAAATCGGTCAGGGTGCCGTCGTAGTCAAGCAGGAAAAGGAGTTTGGGTGAGAGAAGACGGCGTCGCATGGTTTAAATTGTAAACTTAAAACCGCCCTTTAATCTCAAAATAAAACAGGTGATTTTTTTTATAATTTTAAAAATGAAAGCGGCTTTGACAGGGTGGCGAAGCGAAACACGGCCGGCATCCCCGGTTCTTGGGATATACTCGAATCCGTGAACTTCACCCGTACCCTCATGGAAAAAGAAATCCTGGAAAGCCCCCAGGTTCTCCGCCGGTTCCTCTCCCGCCAATGGACGGCCCTTTCCCGGGCCGCCGAAGCCATCCAAAACCGAAAGCCCCGTTTCGTGGTCATCGCCGCCCGGGGGACATCGGACAACGCCGGGACCTATGCACGCTACCTCATCGAAAAGGAATGGGGGATTCCGGTGTCCCTGGCCGCCCCCTCGGTGACCACCCTTTACGGCGCCAGGGTCAATTACAGCCAATGCCTGGTCATCGGTGTTTCCCAATCGGGTGAGGGGCCGGATGTCTGCCGCATCCTCCATGACGCCCGGAGGCAGGGTGCCCTGACGCTGGGTGTGACCAATAACCCCCAATCCCGCCTGGCCAAGGAAGCGGAGTGCGCCCTCGACCTCATGGCCGGGCCGGAAAAAAGCGTGGCGGCGACCAAGACCTATACTTCCGAGCTGGGGGCACTTTACGCCCTGGTCGAATGCGTGTCGAAGGGCTCAAAAGTGAAGGCGAAACTTTCTGTGCTCCCGCGCCTGGTGGAAGAAGGGTGCCGCCTCTCACGGGCGGTTTGGGATGCGGCCTACCAGTTCCCGAATTTATCCTCCTGTGTCGTGGTGGGCCGGGTTTTTCATTACGGGTTGGCCCAGGAAGCGGCATTGAAACTCAAGGAATGCGCCCAGGTAATGGCCCACGCCTATTCCACCGCGGACTTCCACCATGGCCCCAAGACCCTTGCGGGCAGGGGGTTCCCGGTAATCCTGTTGGCCCCTCTGGGCCCGACCTTGAAAGGGACGTTGGAACTTTTGGAGGAGCTTAAGGAAAGGGGTGCGAGGGTTATGGCCTTTAGTCCCGTTCCCCGGGTTTTGAAAAGGGCCGCTATCCCCGTGAAGACCCCGGGCGGAAATGAAGTGGTGAACCCGATGGGAATGGCGCCTATGTTGCAAACCCTAGCTTTAGCAGTGGCGACGGCGAAGGGTCTCAATCCCGACCAACCGCCCTATTTGAAAAAAGTCACCCAAACCCATTGAAGGAGCTTCGATGACGTGGAAAAAATTGTTGTTCATCGGGACGGCGGTTTTTTTTGCGGCTTGCCATCTTCACGCTCAAACAATGAGCCCCGATAAAAAGGGGCCAGTGGGGGTTTCAGGCTGGGTGACATTCTGGGATGAGGGCCATAAGTCCGTCGCCAGCTTTGAGAAACACGCGGATCAAATCGACAGGGTCTATTTCGAATGGACCAAGTGCGGACCGGATGGCCTGCCCGCACCGGTGACCGAAGCCACGGAGGAGTTAAAGGCAGAAGCGATGAAGGTGGCTGCCCAAAACAAGGTTGAAACCTGGTTCATGACCGGCAACTACGACGTTTCCATCAAGACTCACAACGGGGCTTGGATTGAGAAGTTCCTTTATGACGATGCGCTGCGGGCCAAACATGTCCGGATGCTGGTGGACATCGCCAAAAAGTACAAGGTTGCGGGCATTCAAATCGACTATGAAAACATCAAGGCTGCCGACAAGGACGCCTTTACCAAGTTTATGCAGGAGCTCCAGAAGGCGGCCGAGGCCAAGGGCCTCAAGACGGGCATCGCCCTGCCCGCCAAGGTGGACGACAAGGGTACTTGGGACGATCCACAGTCGAGGGATTATCCCGCTATCGGCAAAACCGTGGATGAGTTGGTGCCCATGACCTATGACTACCATTGGGCCACCAGCGCGGCGGGCAACATCACTTCGCCCGAATGGTCCGAGATGTGCGGGAAATACGCGGCTTCCGTGATGCCGGCGGATAAGGTGGAATTGGGTTACCCGGTTTACGGCTACGACTGGGTGGGCATGAACGGTGACACCATTGTCTGGTCCCAGTTTATGGATCTCATCGCCAAGACCAAGGCCGTCCCCGTACGCGATACCGATTACAGCCAGGAGTTGAAAATCGACTACACCGACGCGGCGGGAGCCAAGCATGAGGCCTGGATGACGGATTCCTACTGCCTGGAGGCCCAGTGCAATGTGATCAAGCGCAACCACTTCTACGGTCTGGGGGTCTGGTATTTTGGCGCCGAGGATGAAAGCTTTTGGGCTACCCTCAAACAGGTCAATTCCACTCCGGAAGAAACCCACCTGATACCGGCTGTCACCGGCTTCGGGGATTCGACGGCGGGTTCGACGCCCGGCGGGATAGGGGGGCTTGCGACGAAAGATTTAATGACTTTGAAAGTCACCCCCGATTACACCTATGCCTATCCAGACGGGAAGTCCAAGGTTTCGGTGATCGATGGCAAGGACAACCGATGGCTTGATGTGTCCCTTCAAGGGAACGACTGGTCGGGATTCGGGGTGGGTCTATCCCGAAAAAATCTCTCTGCCTACGTCCAAACGGGCGCCCTGCAGTTTTACGTCAAGGGGGCCAAGGGCGGGGAAACCAGCACGGTGGGGTTCATCATGGACAAGGGCCCGGGATCGGACGAGAAATACGGCCTAGTCACCGAGGTGCCTTTGGAGCACTACGTTAAAACCACCGACCATTGGCAATGGGTTACCATCCCATTGTCGGATTTCCCAGTCCAGGGTTATCACTTCGACGCCGCGACCCAGTCGCGGGTGACTGGGCCCTTCAAATGGGAAAGGGTATTGGAGTTCGCCGGGAACCATACGCCCACCAGTGACCCCAACTGCGAGCTTTTCTTTTCCTCGATCCGGATTGTGCCGGTTTACGACCCCAAGGACGTGAAAAAAGCGGATGCAAAGCCTTAATCAACTTTGGGAGGGGGAAGTGGAGAAGTTCAAGACACCTAAAAATCGCCTCCTGGTTGAGACTGCAATCCAGCCGCCCTTGGATCCCGCGTTTCAACCGGGTTACTTGGCAAATCGGCACTTTTCGATAGCGGTTGAAAAAAGTGGATCGGGAGTGCCCCTAAAACTGGCTTTGGAGCGTTCCGGGGGCCTCATCGCCGTTTTTTCCACCCTGACCTTCCCTGAGAGCCACCGTGAGTCCGAAGCCGCCTACCAGCACGCCGAACGCATCCTGAAGTTCCTGCTTTGGCAGAAGGGGGGCTTCAGGGTTTATGTTTGCGGTCCCGCTTTTATCGCCGACCGATTGAAAAAAGAATACGCGCCGGGAGGCGCCCGGGCGTTCGACGCGGATTTCATGGCCAAAGTTTATGAACGACCGTCCTTCGAAGTACTGGCGGTCAGTGAGGGAGACTTCCCGAAAGAAAAAGAGGATTCCAAGTCCATTGGAAAGCATTTGGAGGGCTGCCGGATCGGCTTTGACGCAGGCGGCAGCGATCGCAAGGTGGCGGCGGTTATCGACGGCAAGGAGGTTTTCTCCTGCGAAGTCGTATGGGAGCCCAAATCCTCCGCCGACCCCCAATACCACTTTGACGGTATCGATGATTCCATCCGCAGGGCCGCTGAGCACCTGCCCCGAATTGACGCCATTGGGGTTTCTTCCGCCGGCATCTTCATCGACAACAAAACGAGGGTGGCATCTCTTTTCCGCAAAGTGCCCCAAGACCTTTTCGAAAAACGCATCAAGGCCATTTACCCCGATATCGCCAAAAAGTGGGGCAATGTACCCATCGAGGTGGCCAACGACGGGGATGTGACGGCCCTGGCCGGGGCCATGAGCCTGAATGACCAGCCGGTCCTCGGCATCGCCATGGGCACCAGCCAGGCGGTTGGCTATGTGGACGGGAAAGGCCATATCACCGGTTGGCTCAACGAATTGGCTTTCGCGCCGATTGACTACGCCGATGAAGCCCCCGTGGACGTGGAATGGTCGGGGGACAAGGGAACGGGCGTGCAGTATTTCTCGCAGGAGGCGGTCATCCGCCTGGCGCCCAGGGCCGGCATTGACTTGGACCCTAAACTTTCCCCGGGCGATAAACTCAAGGTTGTCCAAAACCTACTCAAGTCCGGCGATAAAAGGCCCGTTCCTATATTCGAAACCATTGGCGTTTACCTGGGCTATGCCCTGGCCCAATACGCTGATTTTTATCCCCTCAAACACGTTTTGATCCTGGGTCGCGTGACATCGGGTGAGGGCGGGAATATCATTCTTCAAAAAGCAAGGGAAGTGCTAAAGGTCGAAGCGCCGGAATTGGCCCGGAAGATCCAAGTCCACCTGCCCGACGAGGCCAGCCGCCGGGTGGGCCAGGCCATCGCTGCCGCTAGCCTCCCTGAAATCAAAAAATAAATGGAACCACAGATTCACACGGATGAACACAGATGAGGATTAAGCCTTAAACCAAAATGATCTGATTTTTATCTGTGTTAATCTGTGTTCATCTGTGGCAAAAAATATCCGTGGTTTAAGGGGTTTCGATGAGTTCGTCCATCCAATTGAAGGCGCAGGGCGCTGAAATCTACGTACCGGACGGCAAGCCGGTTCCGGCGGCGCTGAAACGCACCACCCACCTGGGCATCGGCGCCCACCAGGACGACCTGGAATTCATGGCTTACCATGGCATCCTGGAATGCTTCGGACATCCGAAGGGCCAGTGGTTCACGGGTGTCACCGTCACCAACGGCAGTGGGAGCGCCCGGGATGGGCATTACAAGAACTTTACCGACGCGAAAATGATGGAAGTGCGAAAAGGGGAGCAGAAAAAAGCCGCGGCCATCGGCGAATATGCGGCTCAATTACTCCTGAACCACCCCAGCAAGGCGGTGAAAGAACCGGCCAATTCCGCGGTGGCTGCCGACCTGGATGCCGTCCTATCCCATTGCCATCCGCGAGTGGTTTATACCCACAATTTCCAGGATAAACACGACACCCACGTGGCGGTGGCCTTGAGGGTCATTGCCGCTATCCGCCGAATGCCTCAAGGGAAGAGGCCCAAAAAGGTTATCGGTTGTGAGGTCTGGCGCAGCCTGGACTGGCTTTGCGACAAGGACAAGGTGGTCATGCCCGTGGACGGCCACGAGAACCTGGCTGATGCCCTGATGGGGGTCTTCGATTCCCAAATTTGCGGGGGCAAGCGCTACGACCTGGCCACCCGTGGCCGTCGGCTGGCTAATGCCACTTATTTCGAGAGCCACCAGGTGGACAAGAACAAGGCCCTTTCCTGGGGGATGAACCTGACCCCGCTGATTCAAAACGACTCGCTGGACCCCTTCGAATATACCCAAGGCTTTATCGACCGGTTCACCGACGAGGTGAGGCACCGGATTCAACGGTTCAGTTGACCCTCTCCCAAGACCCCGGTTCCAAGGCAAAAACTACGCATCTGTAACTTTAAATACCCCCTGTTCCTTATATAATGTTGCGTCTTATCCCAAACCGGGAGTCATGATGAGGGTCCAACGCCTAGCCGCCTTTTGCCTTCTATTTGCCGGTCTTTTGCCCCTGCCCATTCCCGCTCATGCCAAGACGAAGGGCGGCACCCTGATGGGGAAGCTGACCGTTACCGCACCGGCGCGCAAAGCCCCCGCCGCCAATAC
>Ga0335085_10010864_pt1 | contig 13567 bp, 15 predicted proteins | sample Lox_Sample_45_FD_206712 | JGI IMG/M metagenome (GOLD analysis project Ga0335085, IMG submission 206712) | Soil microbial communities from Loxahatchee National Wildlife Refuge, Florida, United States - Lox_Sample_4.5 | ecosystem: Environmental > Terrestrial > Soil > Wetlands | place: USA...
GAGCGGCAGGCGGACCCGCCGCCAGATGAGCGGCCGGGAACCCGGGAGGGAAACCTTCAGCTCGGCCACCTGGTCGATGCTGTTCGGCGCACCGGAGGCGGCGAACTCCGCCAGGGCCTGCGCAAGTCTCGCGGCATCCGGGTGGCCGGTGGCCCGGACCTTCGCGAGGCGCGTGTCCAGGTCCGTCCCGGGCATGCTCTCCCAGACGCGGGTGAGCGCCTCGTCCGCGCCCTTGTCCTCCAGCGCGGCTGCCGCGGCCTCCGCCGCCAGCCAGTGCCAGTCGGCGTCGCTGGGTTCGGGGCCCTGGTCCCAGGCGGCCAGCACCGCGCGGGCGTGCGGGCCGACGCGCGGCGCCGCCGCCATGTCCTGCCAGGCCGGCAGCGTGCCCGGGCCCAGCCTTTGCGCCACCCCGATGGCCACGCTGCGCAGCAGCGGCGACACCTGTTCGGCGGCGGCGAGGATGTCCCGTGCCGCTTCGGCGGGCTGGCGTTCGGCCAGCCAACCCCACGCGACATGGTCCCGCCGTTCCGGGTCGCTGAACCGGGCGGCCTCGGCGATCATCTCGGCGGCCGGCACGCCCGGATCCGCGAGGCCGGGCAGGCCTTCAGGCAGACGCCCGGAAGCCCAGCGGCCCGCGGGGGTGATCATCGGCTTGCCCGGGTCGCCGGTCACCGCGCCGAACTCGGCGAGCAGCGCCACCAGCCCGGCAAGCGGCGTTTCGGTGCCCAGGTCGTAGTACCTGTCGGCGGCGTGCAACGGCCCCCAGAACGACTTGTCGTATCGGTCGCACAGGTCACGCAGCGCCGCGTACACCGGGTCCCACAGGCGGTCCGCGCGAGGCACGCGGTCCTCGCCGAGCACCTTGAGCAGGGCCAGCACCAGCAGGCGCACGCTGTCCTCCTCCTGGGGATACGACTCCGCCGCGCACACCGCGCGCAGGGCGGCCAGCCATCCGGCGAGCAGGTCCGCATCGGCGGGCGGCCAGTGTCCCAGCGCGGGACCGCCGGTCACCCAGCCGCCGCCGACCTGCAGCAGGCCGGTCGCGACCGCGACGCGCCAGGGCCGGTGCAGGGCCCGGATGTCGGCCATGGTGCGCGGGCGCGACGGCACCTTCATGCCAAGAGCCGCGCCCGCCGCAGGAATGTCGGCCCTGCGTAGCACCTGCGCGGCCGTCACCGGACGGCGGCCCGTGCCGATCCAGCGGGCCAGCGTGACGGCGTTAGCCACGACAACGCTCTCCCGCGCGAACCGCGCGGCGTCACGGAGTTCGTTTTCAGAAGCCGCTATCTCCACATTGAGACCTTACAAATCCTCGGGGATCTCTTACAGACGCCAGGCATGCGAGTGGTAATTGTTGACCCGCGGTGTTCATGGTGCGGAACTGGCCCGTCGCGTCGCAGCAGGCTCGGGATCGGTGTCGTCAATGCGCACTCCTTCCAGCTGGCCGCGGGACGGTGACGATCGCGGCAGCTCGCCTCTTGCGGTGTCGCCGCGGACGGGAGCATTATCCGTGCGTGACCACCGGATCTGCTGCCGAGGGTGCCGGTAATGCTCCGCTTGCCTCGCCGGGGGCGCGGTGGACGCGGGAGGAAGACGAGGAGCTCGTCGCGGCGGTGCGGGCGGGCGCCGACCTCGCGGTGATCGCGGAGCAGCGCGGGCGGACGCGGGGTGCCATCGTGTCGCGGCTGCTCAGGATGATTCCCGCCAGGGAGGATTTCCCCGAAGAGGAGCAGCTCGGCTGGATCATGGCGAGGCTGGCTGATCCCTGCTTCGACTGGCGCACGCCGTTTGCTCATCCTCGGCCCGGCAAACGAGGCTCCGGTGCACCGGCTACTCCCCCGGCATCTGACGTCGGCGAGGTGCTCCATGACGGCACCTTGGACCAGAACTCCGTCATGGCAATCGCCGAGCTCAGCTTCCCCGGGGCGCGGCCCGAGAATGTCGCGCAGGTGATCATGCATATCGCCGACGCCCCGGCCGCGGCGCGGCGGGAACCGGGCAGACGCGAAGCGGCGTCAAAGGGGCCGAGTTTCCGCTGAGGAGCATGATGCTGAGGGTGCCGAAAACCTGTGCCGCCTGGGCAAAGGCCCTGCAGAGCGCGGCCGGGCGTTCGGTATGCGCCGGGCCGGTCCTGGCCCGGCCGGAGGTAGGATGATCTTCGGCTTGTGGGCTTGAAGCTGGCGGCCTCGCCGAGGGTCATCAGGAGGTTGCCGGAATACCCGGCGGCCCACCGTTGCCCGGCCTGCTGGCTGGCGAAGAAGTGAACGAAGTGGCAGAAGCTCTCGATCACCCCGGAGCCGAAGGACCCGTCGGGCACAAGCAACGACATGGCCGCCTCCGGGTGCGAGGTCGCCGTGAGGCCTGCCGGGGTGACCGTGAGCGTGATCAGCTCGCCGGTGACCGGGCAGGCCGAGGTGACGTGCGCGGGGACTGGTTGACGCGGGCAAGTCCTTCGAGACCGCCGGCTACCTCCCGACCCCCGGTCCCGGCGGAACGAACGGCTCCGTCCCGCCCCCCCGCAGCTGCAGCCGGTCAGCGACCGCCGCGCAGACTGCGCAGTTCCTCGCCTCGATCGAGGGGCACCGGCTGTATGCCGCCTACCACCTGATCGCGCTGCGCGGTGTGCGCCGCGGCGAGGCCGCCGGTCTACGCTGGTGCGACATCGACCTGGACGGCAAGACCGCAGTCATCTGCCAGCAGCTACAGCAGTACGACGGCCGCCTGGCGATCTGCCCGCCCAAGACCCCGCACAGCAGCCGGGTCATCGCCCTGGACCACACCACCGTCGCCGCGCTGGCCGCCCACCGCGACCGCCAGCACGCCGAGGCCGCCGCCTACGGGCCTGGCTACCGGGCCAGCGGGTTCGTGTTCACCAACCTCAACGGCGACCCGATGGCCCCTGACCGGCTGACCCGGACCTTCCGTGCACTGGCCGCAGGAGCGGGCCTGCCGCCCGTCCGCCTGCATGACCTGCGTCATGGCGCGGCCACGCTGGCCAGTTTGGCGGCAGGAGTGGACTTGCGGGTGGTGCAGGACATGCTCGGCCACTCGAGCATCGTGCTGACCGCCGACACCTACACCTCGGTGCTGCCCGCCGTGGCGCACACCGCTGCGGAGAAGGTCGCCACGCTGATCATCCAGGCGGGCTGCCTGGTCCCCGGCACCCGGCGCCGACGACGGCGGCAGGCACCCCGCACCCGGCGCCGTGCCCGCGCCCAGGCCGGAGGAAGGCGAAACAGAATGATTCGGCGGTCACGGGCCCACCCGGGCCGCCAGCTCGGCCGCCCCCGCCACCGGCACCGCAGACGCCTGCGATGACCGCGCCGAGATCACGCATCCCCGTCGCCCGAGAAGGGCCTGCGCTTTGAGTAGCCGATGAGAAACGGAGGCTAACTGAAAACAGGCACCCATCGCCCGGGGCAAGCAAGAGGGCCCGGCGGGGGATCGGCCTGCGTCCCGGGCCAGGCCGCCCATATCCGCATGTGCTTTCGAGGAACGGGTGACCATGGCGGCCCCAGGATGGCCTCAGTCCGGCCCCACACATGATCAAAAAAGAAGACCTGGAGTGATAAAACCCCAGGTCAGGACGGGTGAGGTCTTCACGTTTGGGGCTGACCTGCGCAAACAGGGCGTGGCTGGCGGGTCGGCCACAGGTTAAGTGGGCGTCAGCCACGCGATCTGGAGGCGGCCGTTCCGGTTCCGTGGGCCGGGCGGGCTCTGTTCTGCTCTGCTGGGGTGGCTAGCGGTTCCAGCGGGGGTCGTTCTCGGCGATGGCGAGGCTGAGGGCTTCGAGCTCGGCGATGAGCTCGCGGAGCCGTTTGTGGTTGTCGAACCAGGGGCCGTAGTCGGCGGCCTGGTCGTCGGTCAGGATGCGGGTGGCGGTTTTCCTGTTCTTCTTGCGGGTCCACTGGTGGTAGGGGCCATGTGGCTGCGGGGGGTCGGCGTGGCAGCGGCAGCCGCGGTGGCCGCAGCGGGTCATCCGGTCGGCGAGGGTGCCGGGCAGGGCGAAGGGGGCGCCGGCGAGGCGGGCGGTGATCTCGGCGGCGATGGCCGCGGCGCGGGCCTGCTGGGCCGGGGTGGGCGACACGGTGTCATTGTCGCAGCCGGGGTCCCGCGTTTTCCGCTCGCTCCAATGCGAGGCGCGTCAGCCGGGCGGCGGTGCGTGGCCACATGCCCGCGGTTCCCGGATCGGGTTCACGGGGCAACCGGCCGGCATGCTCAAGCGCTGGCTAGCCATTTCCATCCTCTGGTTCTCGGACCCTGGCGTGTCCGAGCATGAGTGAGATAGTCCATCCCTTTGCAGAGATGGCAATGCGAGCGGACGGCGACTGTCACCAGACCCGGTAGCTGACGGAGGTGGCGTAGGCGCTGGCTAGGCCGAGGGCGACGTCGAGAGTGAGGGTCCACACTCCTGGCAGCGGGACGACCGCGGTGCTGGTGGTCCACTGCGAGCCGTCCGGGGTAAGGCGGCGCACGGTGAGGCGGAGCGCGGCCACCCGGGCCGAGGACAGGGTGGCGGTCAGGCTCTGCGCGGGCACGGGCTCGCCCGCGGCGGTCACGATGGAGAAGGTCATGGCCTGGACGCCGCGGCGGGTCGGTTCGATGCGCACGCTGACGTGGTCGGGGCCGAGCGGCGCGGACAAGGTGACCGGCGGCCCGAAGGTGGTCCGGGCCGGCGGTTCGGACACCAGGACCGCGGTGACGGCGAGCACCAGGACGGCGGTGACGATCTCGATGCCCACGCTGCGCCGAACCGCGCGGACCAGGCCGTCGGGTCGGATGCCGTCCGAGGCACTATCTGGCGCCGCCGGGGGGACTACGATCCGCCGCTCGGCCAGGAAGGCGGCGGCCAGCATGACCGCGACCAGGGCGACCTTGACCAGCAGGAGGATGCCGTACCGGGTGGACCAGAGCGCCTGGACCGGGCTGACCTGGCGGGAGGCCTGGTACTCGCCGCTGACGACGAGGCTGATCACGCAGCTGTAGGCGGTGATCGACCAGCGTCGCAGCCCGGTCTCGGTAATCGTGCCCCGGCGCAGTGCGGGCAGCACCGCGAGCCCGAGCAGGACCAGCCCGCCGAGCCACACCGCCATCGATGCCAGGTGCAGGATCGCGGCGGGAAAGGCCAGGGCGACGTCTTGTCCTGCCGCCTCGTGACCGGCGACCGCGATCGAGACCAGGAGCGCTAGCCCAGCGGCAGCGTGCAGGATGTCCGGGGCTCGTCCGCCCGGCCCGTTCGGCCATGGCCGGCCCGGCCCGCGCCGGGCCAGCAGCGGCAGGACGAGCAGCAGCAGGGCCAGGCGAGCGGCCAGTTCCTGGCCGAACGGCGAGCCCAGCGTGCCGCCGGCATCGCGCAGCCGGAACACGGCCGCCCAGCTGGCGTTGACGGCCCGGGGGCCCTGGAGGACGAACTCCGTAGCCGTGCCGGCCGCCAGCGCCGCCCAGCCCACCCAGACCAGTCCCCGGATCCGGCGCAGCCGCAACGCCCACGGCCACAGCAGCCGGGCCGCAGCCGTGATCCCGGCCAGCAGCACCAGGCCGAGATAGATCAGCCCCTCCGCGATGTCTGCCGTGAGGTCGAGCTGCCCGGTGCGGTCAGGTGCGGCCGCCACCCCGGCGCCCGGCTGGACGCCGAGCCCGAAGGTGATCGAGCCGGTGACCACGTGGGTGTCGGCGGACACCACCCGCCAGGTGGCGGAGTAGGTGCCGCGCGGCAGGTGCGGCCGCAGCGGCAGCACGATCGTGGTGCCGCCGTCGGTCAGCCGCACCCGGCCGGTGTCGGCGCGTGCCCCGGTCGCGGAGATGACCTGCTCGTCGGCGGCTATCAGCCCGACCGGCTCGTCGAAGGTCAGCCGGACCTGCGCGGGCTCGGCGTTCACCCGGGAGCCGTCCACCGGGCTGCTGCTGACCAGCACCGCGTGCGCGCTGGCGGCCGGGGCCGCGATGGCACCCGCCACGGCCAGCGCCCCGCAGGCGGCCAGGATCAGGGCCGCGAGCCGCCCGATAGCCCGGCGGCCCGCGGCGGGGCGCCTCACGCGGGCGGGGCCGCTCGCCCCCGGGACCGGGCGGTGAGCAGGGCCGCGATGGCGATCGCGAGCGCGGCCAGGCCGGCGATCAGCCCGGTGATCCCCGGCCAGGATGGGCTGCCGCCAGAGGAGCTGGCGGTCACCGTCTGGCTCGCGGTCGCAGGCTGGGTGCCGTCCGCGGCCGCGAGCTGGAGCACGGGGGCCGGGTGCTCGGGCTCGGCGCCGTTGGCGGACCGCTCGTCCCAGTTCACGGTGCTGCCGTCGCTGTAGGTCTGGAGCGCGGCGAACGTCATGCTCGGCGCCTTCGGGAACGGCCCGACCGACAGGTTGAACATGTCGAACTCACCGGCCGGGATGCCCGCGCCGGGCCCGGAGCCGGTGGCCTTGAAGTCGACCTGGGCGACGTAGGAGGTGATCGTGTTCCCGTCGTCGTCGGTGAGCGGGTGCGGCAGCGGCTTGTTCGTCACCTTCGCCGTCCAGCCTGCCTTCGGCTGCACGTCGACCTCGGTGAACGGGGTGGCGGACGGGAAGGTGATGAGCAGCCCGGTGGTCGAGGCGGTGTCGGACTCCGACGGCACCCGGAACGTGATGACGCCCGCGCCGCCCTGGACCGCGTCGACGCCGGACACCTTGACATGAGCCGAAGCCGACGCGGCGAACACGAGTCCGGCGGCGAGGAAACCGCCGGTGAGCGCGGCCGAGCTGACGAGCCGCCGCCAGCGCCGGCGGCGCGGCGGGGCGATGGGGCCGGGCTGGGGGGTCATGGGGGCTGGTCCGCCTTTCGTCGTCATGTTCCTGCCATCTCGAGAAGGGTCACCGCCATGCCGGCCGCCATCAGCGCTCCGGCCCCGGTGCCCAGCAGCGCGCCGCGGTCCGGGCGCTGCCACAGCAATGCGGCGAAGTACAGGGCGGCGGCGAAGAACGCCGCGCACAGCAGCAGGCAGCCGGCGCTCACCCAGCCGGCGGGCGCGCCCGTGGCCATCGCCGCCTGGTCCGGCCCGGCGCTCATCGCCATGCCGGACATGGAGCCGGCCGCCATCGCGGCCGACCCGCTCACAGGCGCGGCCGCAACCGGGTTGGCCAGGGCGGACATCGCCACGGCCATCCAGACCATGGCGCCCATCATCGCCGCGTGGTACCAGCTCACACCGTGTCCCCCGGCCGGGCCGATAGCCGGCTCCCCGGCACCGGCTGGGCAAGTCCGCGCACCGAACAGGGCCTGCCCGGCGAACCATCCCCCTCCGGCGGTGAACACCGTTACCTGCGCGATCGCCGGGATGCCGGCGCCCCACGGCCACGACATGCCGATCATGACCGCGCACATGGCCACGTGCAGGCCGGAGCCGACCGCGGGCACCAGCCGGCGGCGGCCGGGCAGCAGCTCGCGGCCCGCGGCCGCCAGGTACCACGCGCCGAGCCCGGCGAACAGGACCGAGAGCACCCAGCGGGAGACCTCGTTCCCGATCACCGCGCACCCTCCCGCCGGGCTAGCCCGTCCTGGCCGTCACCTCACCCTCCGCCATCACGGGTTACCGGTATGCAGGCCGCGGAAAAGGTATCGCATATTTCGCTGCGATCATTATTAGCGCCAGGATAAAGCACTAGCAAGCTGTTTCATGGAAACTTGAACCCGCCCTGGGTATATCCGATACCCGGCGACGGTATCGACCGCGGGAGCGGAAACCGGGGGTGGGTATCAGCGCTCCGAGCAGGGTCAACACCGAAGGTGCCGGCGAATACGGGACTAGGATATTTAATGGAGGGCGAAACTTAATGTCGCATCAGATCGGCCGGACACCCGTGCTGAAATGACGCAGGCGGAGGCTATTCCAGACCACGAACACCGAGGACAGGGTCATGGTGGCCGCGGCGACCAGCGGGTTGAGGTAGCCGAGCGCGGCCAGTGGGATGGCCAGCACGTTGTAGCAGAAGGCCCTGGCCAGGGCGGCGCGGATGGTCCGGAACGCGGCCGGGGACAGCGCGATGGCCGGTCTTGATTGCAAGCTGTTTCCTGTTGCGACTTACTTGCAGATAAGCCTAGCGGCCGGACTGCCGGGCGGGACAGGGAAACCCTGAGATTAATGCGAACCCAGTGCAACAGCTTCCTGGTGCGGATAGCGGTCAGCGGGCAGCAAGCTGGCCTGCGGCTGCACGGGGCAGCTCGTCCAGGGACCGGGCTAGCTCCGGGTAGGCGTCGAGTACCTGGCGGACGTCGGGGTTGGCGTCGGCGACCAGGGCGAGGTGCCGGGCCGCGTGCGCCGCGACCTGCTCGCGCTCCAGGCGCTCGGGGGACGGCCGGGTGGCGCACGGGCCGTGCGCGGGCTCGAAGCTGAGGATGGGGACCGCGGTCGCGTCGGGTACCGGGTCGGGGGCGATGGCGTAGGCCAGCACGATGGACCCGTCGCCGAGGTGGCGCCAGCTGGTCGAGTGCACCGCCACTGCGGCGCCGGGCCCGCCGGGGGCGATCCGGCCGATTCTCAGTGCCGCCTCGTCCGGTGTTTCCGCGGCGCCGAGCTGGCCGGTGACGCAGCGGTAGGCCAGCTGGCCGCCCCGGTGGCAGCGGAGCAGGTAGACCTCTACCATCACCGGCCGCCCGGCGGTGACGGCCGCGGGGCCCTCGCTGATCCCGCGGCCGCCGGCTTCCGGCACACGGCTGCTAGTTGCATCTTGTTCGCAACCGCGCCTGGTTTGCATCACGGTCATAGCCTAGCCCTCCCGGATCCCGGCTGCGGGCTACCTGGCCAGTGTGCGGCGCGGGACGGGCGCACGGGTCAGTCCCGGTCGCCCGCGGTGACGGTGTGGGCTTCCCATTTCTGCTCGATGCGGCCGAACCGCCACACGGCCAGGGCCACGATCCAGGTGAGGGCGAAGATGCCGACGATGACGAAGCCGGCCTTGTTGATGTCGAAGTTGGCCATGAAGTCCCAGAACCCGCCGGTCAGGTTGTACTCGGACCCGATCAGGCCGAGGATCTCGATGGTGCCGATGAACACGGCCACGAATACCGACAGGCCGGTGATCGTCATGTTGTAGAAGACCTTGCGGACGGGCTTGGCGAAGGCCCAGTCGTAGGCGAAGTTCATGAAGCAGCCGTCGGCGGTGTCGAACAGGCACATCCCCGCGGCGAACAGGATCGGCAGCGACAAGATCGCGTAGAACGGCAGCCCGGACACCACCGCGGTGCCCGCCAGGACGAGCAGGGTGACTTCGGTGGCGGTGTCGAACCCCAGGCCGAACAGCACTCCTAGGGGGTACATCTTCCACGGGGCATCGATCCGGCGGCCGAGCGGGCCGAAGAACCGGTTCATCAGCCCGCGCTTGTTCAGCTGCGCCTCGAGTTAATCGTCGCTGTACAGGCCGGTGCGCATCTCCTGGAACACCTTGACGATGCCGACCAGGATGATGAGGTTCAGGATCGCGATGATGTACAGGAACGCCCCGGACACCATGGTGCCGACGATCCCGGTGATGTTGTGCAGGCCGGAGCTGTCGTTCTTGACCTGCTCGTCCAGGGCCCGGATGCCGAAGTTCAGCAAGATCGCCATGCCGAACACGATGGTGGAGTGGCCCAGGGAGAAGAAGAACCCGACCGACAGCGGCCGCTTGCCGTCGCTGACCAGCTTGCGGGTCGTGTTGTCGATCGCGGCGATGTGATCGGCATCGAACGCGTGCCGCATGCCGAGCGTGTAGGCCAGCGTCCCGGTCCCGAACCCGAAGACCTCCTTGCCGGTGATGTGGTAGTTCCCGCCCACCGCGGCGGCCAGCATCAGCCAGCCCACCACGTTCAAGCCGACGATCACGGCGACCATGCCGCCTACGCGCGCCCACTCCGACGGGCTGAGCCCGTCGCGGATCCGCGTCAGCCGCGCACCCAGTTCGGTCATCAGAGCCACCTTCCCCAGGACTGCTCGTCAGGGCCAGTCTAGAAAGTCCTGCAACTGAGTTGCAATAGCGTCTCTTGCGCACATGCGCTCTGGTTGCTGTTCCTAGGAATGATCACCGGCTAGAGAGTGGCAGTCCTGGCTGCCGGACGGACGCGCCGTCCCGCCCGCCCGGACGATCCTCGCCGGCCTGCCGGTTCGCAATTGCTTCCAGGTCGCAACTGCGTATCCTGCGGTATGCTGGCGGCGTGCCCCGAGTCAGTCAGACGCTGCCCGCCGACCCTGCCAGTACACACAGGGCCAGCCATGACGCGATCGAGGACGTGCTCGCCCTGGTCCGCAAGCAGGGCGGCCGGGCTACCCCTGCGCGGCGGCTGCTGCTGCAGGCGCTGTTCGGGACGCAGGAGCACCGCAGCGCCGAGGAACTGGCCGCGGAGGTCCGGTCCCACGCCCCTGACGTGCACCTGTCCACGGTCTACCGCAACCTCGAGGAACTGGAGCGGCTCGGGGTCATCGACTGCACCCGGATGGGCGAGGGACCCGCGACCTATCATCTCGCGTCGGCCGCGCACGGGCACCTGGTCTGCGAGAAGTGCGGGTCGATGACCGAGGTCCCCGATGACATGTTCCGGGCCCTGGTCCGCAGCGCCCGGGCCAAGTACGGCTTCGCCATCAACCCGCACCGGTTCGCGGTGACCGGCCTGTGCGCGAACTGCCAGTAGCCGCCAGCCCGGAACAGCCCGCCAGGTAACCGCCGGCGCTGGCCGCCCGCCTCACAGCATGCCGTCGGCGGAATGGTCGAGCAGCCGGGCCAGCGTTCCCCCGGCGGCCAGCAGCGGCACGTAAGTCCCGGTCTCGGCCACCCGGCCGTCGTCGAGTACCACGACGCGGTCGGCCAGGCTGATGGTCGACGGGCGGTGGGCGATCAGCAACGTGGTCCGGCCCGCCGCGACCTGCCGCAGGGCGACGTGCAGGTCGCGCTCGGATTCGGCGTCCAGGTTGCTGACCGCCTCGTCCATGATCAGGATCGGCGCGTCCCGCAGCAGCGCCCGGGCGATGGCGATCCGCTGCCGCTGGCCGCCCGACAGGGTAGCCGCGCGCTCGCCCGCGACCGTATCCCAGCCGTCCGGCAGCGCCCGCATGAACGACCCGGCCTGGGCGGGGTCCGCGGCCAGTTCTACGTCCTCGTCGGAGGCTTCCGGCCGTCCGAGCCGGATGTTCTCCCGGATGGTGGTGTGGAACAGGTAGACATCCTGCGGCACGACCGCCATGAGGTCCCGCAGGTCCGCTTGGGGAAACATGCGGACGTCATGGCCGCCGATGGTGATAGCCCCGTCGCGGACGTCCCACAGCCGGGTGAGCAGGTTCGCGCAGGTGGACTTACCCGCCCCGGACGCGCCGACCAGGGCCACCCATCTCACCAGGCTCGATGGTGAAAGAGGTGCCGTGCAGGACGTCGGGCGGGTGATCGCTGTAGCGGAACCGGACACGGTCGAAGACCACCCGCGGGACGATCTCGCCGACGGGCGCGGCCGTCACCTGGTCGGTGACCGCGGGTTGCGCTGCCAGCAGCACCTGGATGCGGTCGGCCGCAGCGGCCACCGGCCCGATCTCGCGGAAGGCGCACCATCGGTACGGTCGCAGCAGCGACGCGACCGGCCGCAAGCTGGCGCCCAGCCGGCCGGCCGCGCCGAACCGGGCTCGCGGCGACGCGGAGTTCATCAAATCGACCGCGCTCATGGCATCTCCTGCGCGTTCACATGACGGGCGTAGCCGCCGTACCCCAGCAGCTGGTCATGCGTGCCCTGTTCGGTGATGCGGCCTCCTTCGAGGACCAGGATCCGGTCGGCGTCCTGGACCGTGGACAGGCGGTGCGCAATCACCAGGGTGGACCGGCCGCGGCGGACGTGGCCCAGCGCGGCCTGGATCTCCGCCCGGCCGCGACGTCCACGCTGGACGTGGCCTCGTCCAGGATCAGGACCGGGGCGTCTTTCAGCAGCGCGCGGGCGATGGCGATGCGCTGCCGCTGCCCGCCGGAGCACCGGCTCCACCCGTTCGTTCGCTGTCTTGCCCGCCGGCCCGGGACCTGATGCCGCCGCCGTGGCCTGAACACCGGGCGTGGCGGCCAGAACCGAAAAGGCCCGCTCGACCTTCGGCATGCCCCACACCGCGCTGTGCATCGCGTCGTGGATCTCCCGCGCCGGGCTGAAGCACTCCACTGCCAGCAGCAAGATGAGCAGCAGGTGCTGCGTGGTCAGGTGACCGCCGGCCAGGCGGAACGCCCCGGCCGCCAGCCCGCCGGGGACGCCCGCCGCCGCGGCCAGCATCATGACGCCCCGGTACACCCCGGAGACCGAGATGAGCCGGATCGCGGCGTCCCGCACGCCGGCCGACTTCTGCTCCAGTTCCCGGCCGCGGCGGTCGGCCACCCCGAAGGTCTTGAGAGTCGCATTCCTGTTCCTCACCTACATCCTGCAAAGCATCGAGCACCTTTCCCCGCTGGCGGCCGGGCTCGGGTTCCTGCCCCTGACCGTGAGCAACGGCCTGGCCTCCACCCAGGTTGCCAGCCGGCTCCTGGCCCGGGTCCCCGTCCGGGCCATCGTGGTCCCCGGGCTGCTGACCGGGGCTGCGGGGGTCGCCCTGTTCACCTGGATCACTCCGGTCTCCGGCTACGCCGGACTGGTGCTGCCCGCCGAACTGCTCGCCGGGATCGGGCTGGGCCTGTCGGTCATGCCCCTGTTCGCCACCGCCACCAAGGAGGCCAACCCGGCTGACGCGGGCGCCACCGGCGCTGCCGCCAACATGGCCCAGCAGGTCGGCGCATCCGTCGGCACCGCCGTCCTGAACACCGTCGCCGCCACCGCCACCGCCTCCTACGCGGCCAGTCATCATGGCCTGGCCGGTGCCGCGGCCGCAAGCCACGGCTACGGCGTCGCCAGCGTCTGGGCCGTCGCCGTGCTCGTCCTGGCCGCGCTTGCCGGCGGAGCGCTCATCACCACCCGACCCGGCCACACGGGGTGATCGAAGCTGTTCCCGGATGCTCATCACCTTGCCTGAGCAGGTGCCTGGACGACGGTGATATCCCAACCCCGTCGTCACCATTGCCCGCATCCGGCGCCGGATTGGCCAGATGTGACAAGCCCGCCCATACCGGGCCGGAAATGAAACGACTCGAACCCCGAACCCGCGGTTAAGAGTCTCCATTCGCTAGGTGCCAGATCGTGACGTATTGTGCCGTCTCGTGTCACCCCGTCCGCGAGCCGCCCGCAAGTAATGAGACCTAAGCCATCGCTGTCGGTCTTTGGTAGGTGAACGGCCATATCCACTTCATACGCAATGACCGGTAACGTGGTAATCACGGGGAGAACGATCCTGTCGGCCGAGAAAACGCAGATCACAGAGCGGGGCCGATGTCCTCGGCGCAGCACGAGTTCCAGGCCGGGCACAGAACGACGGCGTTGCCGGTGGCGGCCAGCACCGTCTCCGCTGCTGTGAGCATGTCGGCCAGGGCGGGCTGCGCGATCCGGAACACCGAGGCCCGCCCGGCCGGCTCGGAGGCGACCAGGCCGCAGTCCCGTAGGCACGCCAGGTGCTTGGACATCGTCGACTGGGCCAGTCCCAGTTCCGTGACCAGGTCGGTCACCCGGGCCGGGCCGGCCG
>Ga0335085_10010865_pt1 | contig 13567 bp, 12 predicted proteins | sample Lox_Sample_45_FD_206712 | JGI IMG/M metagenome (GOLD analysis project Ga0335085, IMG submission 206712) | Soil microbial communities from Loxahatchee National Wildlife Refuge, Florida, United States - Lox_Sample_4.5 | ecosystem: Environmental > Terrestrial > Soil > Wetlands | place: USA...
GGATGTTTGGCTTGTAATAAAGGATATAATCGGCGCGCTTGGCCTTCCCGCGGGTGACGAGTTTTCCGCGGACGATGATGCGCCCTTTGGTAAAAGCGACTTCCTCGCGGATCTGCATCATCCCATCCCAGCCCGCGCGCTTGACGGCGGGACCGATGAATTTGGAGCAGATGTCGCGTTCGCTGAGGTCCCTCTTATTTATCGAAATGTCGCTTATATGTGCCCTTTCCTACCCTAGTCTCCAAAGGTACCTCCCCAACCCAGTGGCTCTCCTCCACCTCGTCGCGCATATTTAACCACCAGTCTTTTCAGCTACATATTGTGCGTGTGATTGCGCGTCACTTCAAGCCCCCCTAGCAGGGTGCGGGGTAATCGATCTCCAATAAAAACGAGGTTGCCATCGGGTTAGGAAGAGACGACTGACATTCCATCAGTCATTAATGTTCCAGATGTTTTTGAATCCTCGAGCTAAGGGTGCAGCCAGTGTGCCGCAACCGACGTTTCGTGATGTGGTGTCGCGTGGGGAGGACCTGGATAGCGCTGGCCGCGGTCTTACCGTGATGAACTCACCGAAGAATGTAGCAACACCGGCGGTCACGCGGCGATCTGTTCCGCGACAAGAACAAGCGTGGTAGCAAAGAAATCAAGGAAGGTGGCTGGTCCTCCGGGCACGACCCGCTTAAGCAGGAACCGCCCTGCGGAATATCTATGGGCTAGACCTGTTCGACGCTGAACAATCTTAGTCAGAATGTCCTTTGACGCACGGGATTTGTGCGCTATGCAGTCTCGTATCATTCGCATATCGTCCAGATCGCGTGCAGCAGCCGTAATGGGGACAGAGAAGGGAGCTCCATGGCGGAACAAAAGGGATGCCCGAGCGACGACAATCTCTCGCTTCGACCAGTCGGCGTAGCGGCCTCCCCGATCGAGCCCGATAAAGATACTCCTAGCGTGTTCGATCGAATCTGGCTTTGCCAGCGACATAGGGACAGCCCCTGACGTCCCCCTGGCACCGCAGAGAAATCGCGAGAATGACTCTTCCAGAAAAGCCTCCCAAGAGACATACATTCGCAAAAAGGACAGTTCCGCGAATAGCTCGACCTGAAAAAAAGGGAAGCCCGCGCCGCGTACGGCCGAGAGAAGCCGTGCGCATTTGTCGACATCATCCTTGAACTCCTTAAGAACCGGACGCACGTCGGGGGCGGGCAATCGAAAGGCCCTCCTCAGCACTACGCCATGGCGATTCTATGCCTTGAGGGCATCATGGATGGCGTTGAAGATAAACTTGTGACGGACACGTCTCGGGCCCACATTATCTGTCTGCCGAGCGCAAGCCTCCACAAACTTCACCTGATCCGGTGTCGGCGCGGGAGTCTCGAGGGCCTCACCGAGTCGGTTGAGCGAACGCCTGACAGAAGCAAGGGAGCCCTTGCCTATCCCGACGTGATCAAATTTCCGTTCTATCGGGCTGGCGGGCAGCCCGTGGGTCACGTCATAGAGGGCGCAGAACAAGCTGTAGAAGAGTGCCTTCTTGCTGTAGACCGACTCCACGAGTTCTTCGCCGAATATAGCTTGGATGGTAACTACGGTGTCCTCGAACTCTTTCCTCAACCGCCGCCGATCCGGAAACGAGTCGTCGTACTTTTCGTAGTAGCCTTCAAGACTCTTTTTCTTGTCCTGAAAACCGGCCATCATCGCGACGATCAGCTCGCTAGTCAGCTCTGCCTCGGCCATTCGCACGATCTTGCGATCAGTAAGAATCCCATTCGAGCGCCAAAACTCCAGATGATCTTGGCCAAGGCGAAACACGAACTGCTTGAACCGTCCGAAGAACTTAGCGTTAAGTTTCTCTTGCGAGGTTAGCGGGAGAGTGTATGAGTTCAAGCGCTCAAAGGTGCGGAACACGTCTGCATCGTCAGCTCCGACCAGCACCACGACGGAGAACGGATAGTTCAGAATCCTCTTGCGGATGTTGCTATGCAGTTCAGAAAACTTCTTGCCCCCGACGTCTTCGTTGTGGTCGCTAAGAATGACCGATCGATCGTCTAGGAAGTCCAGGATGGTCTGCATTCGCTGCTGCCCATCGACAACCTCGCGCACAGTCTTTCTCCGGTCCGGGTCGAGAATCTCACGTATGTAGATCGGTGGGATAGGAAAGCCACGGACGATGCTGTCTAGGAGGTAGGACTTCGGTTTCGGCAGCCATACAAGCCGTCGCTGGAACTTCGGCTGGAGAACTAGCGCATCACGCTGGTCCCACTCTTGAAAGTCATTGACTGTGTAGGGACGCAACTGCGGTAGATCCATCAGTTCGCTCCTGAAATCCGCGCCTGCTCCGCTTGGGCAGCTCGCGACTGCGAGGGTATTGTACATGCAGCACATGGTGGCGGGCGGGTGGATGTGCTTGGGCCGTCATCCCGGAACTTCTTTTCTGTCACGGCAGCGTTCTGCGGAAATCGGACCCGAATGGTCGTCTTAATGTCGGTCAACCGATGCGCCACCTGCTGCCGAACTTCCCCGAAGCCGCCTTGCCATTACCGATCGACCTTCGCTGAACCACTCATGACTCTGCGAAATGAGAGAACCCTCCGCGGCGATGACCAATCAACGTGTCCCATGAAGTAAAGACGAAAACCATCCCCGTCCGAGCTTCTGCCTAAGCGTATTCAGTTTCCGATTATGGCAGCTTCCCAGACGCATGCCACTACCGCATGGGCATGGCAGCTTGTTGGCCTCACGTTTCTTCTTTGCAAGGAGACGCACAAAACCGAGTAAGACCAGATGATTTTCGATGCCGAGCATAGCTGCCAGATCTTCGCGAAGACCACGTGTCCCGTGCGACAGTTCGCCAAATGGGAGTAGTCCGCCACTTTCGAGGATCGAGTAACCATAGAGATAAGGAATAACGCATCTCTCAACAAAGGAGTGCAGGGAGGGAGTTTCGGCGAGAATCAGTCGTAGACGAGTCGGCGAGCCCAAACACAGATGGCCGGAGTCCACCTTATGGAAGTCGCGCGGGATGCGCATTGCCGCCTCTCGGACTGCCGGAATGGCTCTGGGATAGTTAGAAGGAACGGAGATACTGATTTCATATCGATCAGAAACCAGACTCTGACCGCGGGTCTGCGCAGAAAACGCAAGAGTTCCCGCTATGATCGTCTCATTGTTCTTGGTAGGTTGAAGTCGGAGCTCGGGACATTTTCGTAGCAGCTCTTCGACACCCCACTTCAGCAGCTCTGACGGGCCCATTCATCGATTTCCCCATGGCTTTGGTGCGCTCGTGATTGCGATCGCCGGCGCGGCATAGGAGACGCTGCGCACCGAAACGGGTACCGGTTGAAACTGCCGCAGCTGCTCCTGCGTCAGATCGAGCCGAAACATTTGGCGCACACTTGCAGAGAGCCGGTCGCCGCGAAGAAGATCGGGCAGCCGGGCCAGATCGGACTTCATCTGCATGTGCCAGGACCAAAAATTCTGTTCAAGCTGCGGACCCCTGCTCCACTTGTCTGCGTAGTCTTCCGCAGGATCAGCCGAATGGGGACCCGCGGTCGTGCGGCGCGAATGAAAGAGGGCATTCTGTCGACAATTCCAGTGACGGCCGTGAAGATGTCCGATTCTCCGTTATAAGAGTGGGTCGCAAGATTGGTGAGAATCATCGAAATCGGCGCCGGGCTCGGCCATGCGGCAGCCCGCCTGCTCGCCGGAGAGGGCTACCGCGAGATCATCGTCACCGGGCGCAGCCTGGCCGGGGCCCAGCAAGCGGCCGCTCAACTCGCGGCTGAGCACAAAACAGTGATTTTCACGCCGCTGGCGCTGGATCTGGATAAGCCGTCCAGCGTTCAGTCGGCCGTTGCCGAACTCGTCAAGCGAGGCCAGCCGATCGATTTCCTGCTACTCAATGCAGGGCTGGTTCCCTTTAAGAAGCGCGCTCTCACCGCGACGGGCGTCGAGTCTTCTCAGGCCCCGCTGATTGGGCATCATCAATTGACGGTTGGGTTGCTCAATGCCAACTTGCTGAGCGCCAACGCGCGGATCGTTATCGCAGGTGCAGAACCTGCCCGAGGGGGCGTACCCATGTTCAAATATACCGACCTGCCAGCCTTCGCGGCCAGTCGTTATCAAGGTGATCGAACTGCCGCTGTTGAAGCCCTGATACGCAACGGGCCGAACGTGAAGTACGTGCCCAACAATGCGTATGCCGACGCAAAGCTCATCATCGCTTGGTGGGCCGCGGCGCTGGCCCGCCGGCTGCCCTCCGGCATGGCCGTGTACGCCGTGTCGCCTGGTGGCGCGACCGGCACCAAGGTGGTGCGAAGCGCTGGCCTGGCGTTGAGGTATCTGATGATTCCAATCGTGAACCTCATTCCCGGCATGAATCAGACGCCGGAGACCGCGGCCAGCCGGTATATCCAGGCATCAAAGTTCGGAACCGACGTCTCGGGGCAATTCTTCGCCTCGGCCAAAGGGACGTTCTCAGGCCCAATGGAGGTGCAGCGCCAGCCACACCTCCATGATCGCGCCAGCCAGGAAGCCGCCTGGCAGGCCGTCGTCAAGGTCTCTGGCGTCGACTTGTCTTAACCGAGCACCCTTAAACACTAGGTCCTGAAGGAGCGCTGATCGGCCCTGTCACTGGATGCAAAACAACATTGCCACTTCCCTAATTTGGAAACACGGCGACAGAACGAACAACAACTAGTAGCAAGGAGAATTCATATGAAACGGTACGAAGGTAAAAAGGTGGTAATCATCGGCGGCACGAGCGGCATGGGGCTCGCTACGGCGAAGATGCTCATCGATGGGGGCGCGCGCGTACTGGTGACGGGTCTCTCGAAGGCCGGGCTGGAGGCGGCGGAGAAGGAGATTGGCAAGCACGCCATCGTGGTTGCGAGCGACGCGCGTTCGTTGACGGACATCGAAACCCTCGCTTCTCGGGTGAAGTCCGAATTCGACACCTTCGACCTGCTCTCCGTCAGCGCCGGCTTCAGCATTCCAACGCCTCTCGAGAACGTGACCTCGGCCATCTTCGACGAGATGTTCAACCTGAACGCCAAGGGACCGTTTTTCGCGGTCCAGAAGCTCGCGCCACTGATCAACCGGGGCGGCGCTGTCGTCCTCACGACCTCCGTCGCCAACGTCAAGGGATTGCCCGGCCAGGCCGCATATGGAGCCGCCAAAGCTGCGCTGCGATCATTCGCTCGGACGCTCGCCGTCGAGTTGCTTCCTCGGGAAATTCGCGTCAACGCGGTAACGCCCGGTCCCATCGACACGCCGATCCTCGGCAAAGTGTTCGCCGATAAAGGCGCGGCCGCGCAGATCAGGGAGAAGATGACCGGTATGATCCCGATGAAACGCTGGGGGAAGTCGGAGGAAATCGCGAAGGCCGTCCTGTTCCTTGGGTTCGACGCGACCTACACGAACGGCACCGAACTTCCGGTCGACGGAGGATGGTCTCAACTCTAAGGTGTGGACGATCCGGGAGGGTAAGCCGGCATCGAGAACGGTCTTCAGTGACTCGCATACCCTTGCGCAATTGATGCAATAGCGAACGCAGTGGGGGCGGCTCGGTCGTCGCCACTGCGCGCTCCGCCCAAGAGGAAACATCGTATTTGGCGCGACCATCACGACCGGCGCGGAACTCCCACGGTAAGAGGAGGAGCAACAAGATGCATAACTTGGTAGTGAGCTGTTAGGCGGTCGCTTATCTCTCAGCGAACGTATACGCCATCGTGAAGATGCGGGTGTTTGAGTTAGTCCGTTCGCGCAAGCATCTCCTACTCTATGGCGTCCCCTTCGGTCGGCTTCGGAGCCATTTTTGTAAGTTCATCGGAAGATAGCAAAGCCGAATCCGAGACAACGTCCACCGCGGCAACAGTCAAATACTCGCGAAGTAGGATGTTGCCGTCCGAGGTGGCTTTGATCTTACAGCCGGCAACCCCGTGGAGGGCAGTGACAATGCCGACAGAGATTTTAGGAGTAGGGTCAATAACGAGAAATCCCGTCAACGTTCTCGTTGGAGGACCGGGTTGGCATTTGTCAGCTGACATCAGAAAAGTATTTTCGCTCTGCGCGAGTAGTGGGGTCACAGAAAAGGCAAATAACAATGCTAAAGCCCAGCGGGGATCAATCAGTTTTCCTTTGAGCATATGAGTTCTACCGCGGCGTCGAGATCCTTATCGTCCTTGATTTGCTTTTCGATCTTGTGCAGCAGCGTATCATCTGCGAGTCCTCCCAACTTGATCCTCAGGTCTCTGCCCGTTATGCCCCGGACCGTATGGCAATCCTCAGGCTTCACATTCCAGGAGAAAATTATTCCCAGTGCGCTGTTTCCAACGGGCTTCTGCTCTTCTTTGCCTTCCGAAGTTTTCGATTCTTGCTTTGGTGTCTCAGCCGAAACCGGAGGATGCGCTTGATCGAAGAGTCTTCGCGCGATGTCTTTGTCATCGAGCTTCGTCGAATTCTTCCATCGTGTTGATATCCATTCGAGATGCATTCCGAGCACATCATTGGTGCGGACCACAACACCGACACAAGAGCCGGTCAGAAGTCCGGCTGCCAAAAGCGTGATTGGTATAAAGTCAACCTGTGCGTTATGAAACTTGAACAAACGTTTGGGCTGTTCCGGTTTCGATTCCTCATCATTTGGAGCCTGCACGCCAGCAATAGCGGCGGTAGCCGCAGCACACAAACCGATCAGCGCCGAAATGACCAAGTGAGCTACCGGAGACGTCGCAAGGCCCACAAATGTTGCAACAAAACATCCAGTCAGAAATCGGCCATCAGCTGAACGATATAATTCGCCCTCACCGGTCCCATGGAAAGTCCTCCGTATTGAGGTCGCAGCGTACACCAACATGGTTACAAATTCGCGAAGAGGTCAGAACGAAAGTCGTGACCTATTAATACCACGAATAGCTGTCAATTCCCCGCCACCGACTTTCGTCTCGTCAGCGTCCTTCATCTTCACCAATCCGCGCCACAAAAAGAGCAACGAGGTATCAGCGAAGCAAATTCACTCGTTCAACTAAGCGAACTTTCCCAAAACATTTGTCGCGATACGCCCACGCCATTCCTGACCCATAACTCATCTCTCACCCAAGCCACCTTGAGGCCACTCCGGCGCTCTTGGAATCAGTACCGACAAACGGGCGTATCGCCACTTTTAGAATCGTCGGCTACTCGGAAACTGAGTGGCGGTGCTGCTTTACACGAACACGTTCGATCACCGCCGCGTAGTCGAGATCTGTGCGCGCGACGGTGGAGAAGGCGCTGCCAGTCAGCCTCGACGACGCGCTCGCTATGCAGAAAGCCTCGTGATGCCCAGTTTCGCAGATCGCTTCACAGGGGTACCTCCCGTATGCCTTCCCGTTTTTTCTTCCAACCCAAGAATGGCTGCGCGAATCTATTTTGGCGAAAGTCGAGAGGTTCTCTACCGCGAAGTTTCATTGCCTTGTGCTTACCTTGGTTGCCCTGACATTCGTGCCCTTCTCCCACGCTCAGATATTGACCAGTTTTGCCAATCCATGCCCCGGCCCGGGTGTCCAGCGCACCATTGAAATTTGCACCCCGGTCGAGGGTGGCATCACCAACTTTGAATTCCTATTGCGTGCCAAGATCACCGATTCGTCGACTACCACGTGGTCGCTCTTCTACGACGGCCTCCAGGGCCCCACTGGGAGCGGCACCGACGTGATCCAGGTGGTCGATTGGTTCAACGGAACGACCTTCGGTGAATGGCACAAAATCACTGTGCAGGCCAAGGATTCGCAAGGGACGTTTGAGCGGAGCGTGTTCGTCAAGACGGCGAATGATCAGCTCTGCGCCCCGCCGACAGCCGATCCGGCCATCAACGTCTGTATGCCGACCACCGGAGAAGCCATCTCGAACCCGGTCCATATGGCGGCTTCGGCGACAAACTCCGATCCGAAGGCAATTATCATTTACATTGACGGTGTCAAGGCAGCGCGCAATTCGACGGAGAACAACGGCACGGGGCTGACAATCAGCCAATACCTGCTGCTCACTCCGGGCTCGCACCAGATCGTCTACCAACTCAGGAACCCAAACGAGGCTGTGGCGTCGAAGACCGTCACCGTGTTCGTTGCGGAATAGAGAGAAGGATCGATCTCGGGAAATCCGAACAGACCTCGATTCGTTGGTATGAAGCCCTTTCGCTTCGTTCGTCTATTTACGGGCATCCGCAAACATCATCTTGCGGGTCGGAATCTCTGCGCCGCAAAACTCGTTAGAACCACAAAAAGCAGCAAAACGAAAATTTGTGCCACCGCAAATGGCGGCACAGACCCAGCATTCACTCCCTGAGCCAAAGCACGCAAAGATGCCAGCGAACTTAAGGGCGCAAAGATCGTGTCGAAAATCTCCGCCCCGTACTCGTCGGAATTGACGACGGAAACGCTGCGCCGACATTCCTATCCACTGGTTGTTCGCTCGTGAAGTTGTAGACGAATTTGTAGCTGTCGGAGCACAGGACTTCAACAGAGATCAACAAGTTTCAGCGAAGCGCGGCAAGCATTCAACATCAACCGATTATCAATCAACAAAAATCAACGCCTTCAATATCGCCTGGAATCTGGTTCGGAACTACGTGCTCTACGAGAAAGCCCTGCTCGGAACTCCTTTAGATTGAATAACCCAAACCCACGGCTTATTGAGAGTTGTCGAAGTCTGTTGAACTCGGAGGCTTTCACAGCAACAAATTCATCTACAGGGCCAAATCGCATACTGGCGCAGAGTTTCAAAATCATTGATGTGCAATGTTTAGCTTTGCGGGCTCCTAAGACCGACCACCTGGTCTGGCACCAAGCAACTGGCCGAAGAACTTGAAGAAGCCGCACAAAACAGGACTCGTCGGAGCCTTTTCAGCCAGCGTAATGCGTTCTCTCGACGCAAGGATAACTTACCGTCGACATTAAATTGACGCATGATTCGACGCGCACTTAGGCAATTGGACAACTTATTGAGAGCGTTTCATGGGCTGGTGTTGTCGCTTGCGCTGTTCGGATTTCGTAACAAAACACTGCAGAGACCACTCAGCCAGCGTAATCCGGAACCACGGTAAACTGTCCGATCACAATATCATTCTCATATGTTCCATTTTCGGAACAGGAAGGCGTGTGCTGCGCTGATTTGAACCACTTAGTCATCTTCTGCAAACTGATGTTGTTCTTCGTCCCAGGTGACTTGCCGCATGGGTGAGCAAAATACTGTTGACATTCACAGGCACACGGCATTATCTTGTCGCCCTGACTAGCGAACAGGATCGGCCCGTTAGAGCGGCGGATCTCAGTTCCGTTAATCCTTCCTCGCTGCTTCCCTCTAGTTATGAATGTAGGATTTACTTCCCAAGAAGTCCCAACAAGAATGGAGCAAATATGAGGAAAAGCTATTTGTGGCTGGCGTTGTCAGTTACCTTCTTGCTGTATGCATCCCTCGCGCTTGGTGCAGGGCGATACTCGAGTGGGTCTATTTCGCGCGACCCAGAGGCAGCTGCGGCAGGAGTGTCCCAAACACCTAGCTCAGCTTCGGCACAGTTGCGCGATCCAGTGCAGGAGGGAAAGAACCTAAGCTGCACAATATCGGCAACCAACCAGCCCTGGAACCCGCCTGGAGTCATGGACGTGTCGATCGATGGTGCCAGTATCGGCTCCTTCAAGTTTGGCCCGAATGGAAGTGACGCACTAGACTTCAGCAGCACAGCGGGAAAGCATGGATTTACATTTGAAGTTGAAGGCACAAACTTCTCGTGCTCGGCTTCCTTCACCGTGAGCGCCAATAAGACAAAGTTTTCTCCGATGATGCGAATTTCCCCCGACGGGAAAACGTACTGCGGTTTACAGTAGCGGTAGTCGGTTGCTGAATCTTCAGAAGCGGCAAAGAGGACCGCCAATGGAGTGCCGTTTTTTTCGAACTGAGATGATCCTGCGTTATCGTTTCGCAGTCGGATGCATTCTGTCATCTGTTTACTCATGTGTCGCATTCTGCTCGCCTCCCGCAAGTACGGTGCAAAGAGTCATGTCGTTCGTCGCAACTCCGGCAGCCGCCCAAAATTGTCATCCTTCGGCAGCGATCCGTACTCGCATTTACAGACTCGATCAGTTCTCTACCGTTCCAGGCTACAGTTTTCAAATCGGCGACGCATATCTCGACGCGGGTTGTTTCGCCGATGCAAAACGATGGCTGCTTAAGGCGAAGGCCGAGGTTGAGCGCGAACCGGAATCGAACGAACCTGCGAGGGGCGCGCGGCGCACGACTATCGAGGGATGTCTGGCGTTGGTAGACGCAAGAGAACGCTGGGTACAGGGTGACAACGTAGGAGCCAAGTCCGAACTCATCGGATTGGTGCGCACTTATACTCAGGAGCGAGTTCAGGTGCGCAGCGTTATTACCCTTGCCGAGTTGATAGAAAGCCAGCCTGACCCCGTGGCGTGGCAGCAGATTCAGCCTGCGTTGGAAGGATTTCTGACCCGTCCGTTCCTTGCATGGTCCGCTTCGCGAGCGCTCGTAAATCATTTTATGCTGACCCAGGGCATCCCGGCAGCCATTGACTACGTCCGGATGATCCAGTCCCGCTCTCTGCCGATGCAGGTCGCTCTCCAACTGAAGGTCCGGTTGGGCCAGTGTCTAAACTTGGCGGGTCGCTCGGCCGAAGCGAGAATTCTTGTGGGTTCACTCGAAAGAGAAATTGGGGATGAGTTACTCGATCCGAATGCGCGTGTCGAATTCCTGCGTTTAGGCGCCGAAGTCTGGCGAAAGCGCGCCGACACCGCGTCCGATCCCGACGCTGCGAACAGAGCCGGGATATATGAGGCCGCACTGAAGGAAGCTGAGAGTCAACTATGAGTAAGGGGCGGAATCCCGGAGCAACGAGACTCAGACTTTTCGTCATTCCAGTCTTAGTTTTAGTTGTTGCGCTTATTTTTGAGACCGTTCTTTTCAACCTCGCAACAAGGGGTTTTTTCACTGTTTCACCCGATACGGGACACACCGTACTGAACGAATCCGATAAGAAGTTAATTGAACTTCAAACATCTTATTCGACTTGGCTTCAGGGTATCGCGACGGCAGTGCTCGGCGCTGTGTTAGCTTTACGCCTCAAAGACCCGGATGATCAACGACTCCTCGACCGACCGGCATTGATCGCGGTCTCGCTGCTATTGGTATCGCTTTACAGCGCCCATCTGCTGCAAGCCGGAATCATGTTCGCTCTCGCCCACGGCCCACTGTCCATGATCTACTCTGGACTCGTCACTGTTCCGCTCGCGAGTCAGTTCTGGAGCCTTATCGGCGGCATCGGCGTCCTCGCGTTTTGGCTCCTACGCCCTCGTGCATTCAGAAGCGCATTGTTCCCGATAGCGTTATTAGTGGTCTGCACCACGGCATTCGCGAAGGAGCGGCCGCGGTATTCGTCATGCGTGCTCGAATGGCAGAAGGCGAGTGGACTCAAAGCAGACCCGGTGGGTGCCGCCACAGCGGAACGCGTTCTTTCGAAGCTGGCGGCGCGCGCGGGAATCGAGTCGGTCGAAGACCGGTGTGCGTATACTTCCGGCGTCATGGATCGTATTAGGCTTCAATCAATTTCGCTCTCAACCTCCGACACTCCCGAAGCGCTTGACAATTATCTGCAGCGCCTCTCCGACGAACTCGCTGGACCGGGTTTCGGAGCCGACAACTTTCTGCAGGATCTGGTCTCCCTACTGACGCCCTGGATAGGTCCATCGGTCCGGATTCACATTACTTCGACCCAAGGCTACAAAACCATTCTGGTCGACTCAAAGCCTGCCGGTTTCAAGAATGTCGACTGGCGGTATCCACCCGGCCAACATACGATTGAAGTAACGGAGGCCTACAAAGTTGTCTTTTCAAGAACCATCACGGTCGAAAGCGGAGCCTATCTTGAGATCGATCTCGACAAAGAGATTCCGGAAGCAAAGGGGCAGAAGTGAGAATTCTGGCAGCGATCTGCGTGCTGGCGACTTGCACCTCGGCCCAGACGCCGCAAGCGCAGGATCCGCTGTCGGAAGTGCGGACCATCGAATCGAGGCCTGGCACGACCTGGACAGATGAGGACGCGAAAAAAGTTGTAGGAATTACAAACAACTACATCCTAGGACTTATCTTCGGGGCTAAGGTATTCGAGCGCCAACCGCCGATGGTGCGCCCTGAGGTGATTTCGGAAATCACCAATGAGGCAACTGCCCCATATGTGCGGGATGGAAAGATCCATCTGTCGGTCGAATATTTTCGATTGATTGAGAAACTGTCTTATCTGCTTTCCCACGATCTGCTCCTGCGTCATGCCGATATCCCCGTGGACCAACCGCTGCTTCAACGCCCAATCGCCTCTTCCCGCTTACTTCCGCTGATGCAGCCTTTCAAAGAGCAACTATCGGACGAAGCATTAGATGCATACGTTACGCCAGCTTTTCACTGTGCCGCTCTCGACGACGATTGCGATCGCATGCGCAAAGCAACGTACGCAGCCGTGCTCGTGTTTGTACTGGGCCATGAACTGGCACATCTGTATTATGACGATTCTGGCGGCGAATCGAGCTATCCTACCGATGTCGAGATTCGCGCCGACCGGAGAGCCTGGGACCTGCTGGGCGAAATCGCGGGCGGCGAAGATCGCGAGACAGAAATAGGGAAGGGTACGGCTGCTCTCCTGCCTATCAGCTACCAGAGGCAACTCCTTGGTTCTCAGCCAATAGCTTCGGATTTTGACAAGAGAGTGAAGGCACTTACTGCGCTGCTGCCTGCGTCAGTCAGGACAACCGTCACGAGAATGGTGGCCAATCACGAAGAACACGATGATACCGGAACGATGCGCATCAGTTGGACGGAACAACCGGACCTGCTCATCGTAAACGGCGTTCAAGTGGATAGTTCCGAGGTTCTCAATCGCGACTTGCTGGTAACCGGTGGATTGCAACAGGTCTTCGCGCGCAAAGGATCGAGATTCGCATTTGCAGGAGTATATGTTCTGGGTGCCCACCGTGAAAGCGTCCAACTCACCTTGGAGAACCTAAAGCCCACACCGCAGGAGGCGCCAGGTGAAGGAGAATACGACCCCGGTCACCCTGGCAAGCAGTGGTTTGATGTTTTCTTGCAGACTTCCGACGAGAACATGCAGCCACGAAATCCGCAGTTATCCATGCGCCACTGGGAGGCGCTCTCCGAATTGCAACTGAACCGGTTTGTTCCTGCGACAACCGATGTCAACCTTAAGCGGAGTGAAAAAGACAATCTGGAGCAGTGGCACAATGACGGTGTGCCACTCGCATCCTGGCGTGCGACCAAGTAGTTCTGCGCGTGACAGGCTTTGGGAACTTCCACCCTGAAGTCTTAGTGCTGTATCTGAAGCGCCCCCGAGCGAAGAACTGGGGGTTGAGACGCTGTGTAGGGGCGCTTCAGATACAGCACTAAGACTTCAGGAGAATGTCGTGGAGTCCGCCTGAAAACGTGAAGCGTAATTCCGGTAGAGCCCGTCAACCGATAGTGATCGCAATCATTCTTATAAGGCGACTCTCCAAGTAAGAATTCCCGGGATTAT
>Ga0335085_10010866_pt1 | contig 13566 bp, 13 predicted proteins | sample Lox_Sample_45_FD_206712 | JGI IMG/M metagenome (GOLD analysis project Ga0335085, IMG submission 206712) | Soil microbial communities from Loxahatchee National Wildlife Refuge, Florida, United States - Lox_Sample_4.5 | ecosystem: Environmental > Terrestrial > Soil > Wetlands | place: USA...
GCTGGTCGAGGTGAGCGCCGTGCGCAGGCCGCCGGGGCCGGCGACGAAGGCGCGGATGCCGAGCACGCGCTGGCGCGACTGCTTGACGAAGTCGATCTCGTCGCCGCGCACGCGCGCCTCGATCGCGTCGCTCTCGACGAGCGAGGCGTCGGCGGAGTGCGCGCCGGCGGCCAGCGCGCGCGTCAGCGCGCGCGACACCGCGTCGCGCCCGGACAGCGCGCGGCTCACGTCTCGGTGCCGCCCACGGTGAGGCCGTCGATGCGCAGCGTCGGCAATCCCACGCCCACCGGCACCGACTGCCCGTCCTTGCCGCAGGTGCCGACGCCTTCGTCCAGGCGTAGATCCGACCCGATGCGCGAGACGCGCGTCAGCACGTCCGGGCCGTTGCCGATCAGCATGGCGCCCTTCACCGGCGCGCCGATCCGGCCCGACTCGATGCGGTAGGCCTCGTTGGCGCTGAACACGAACTTGCCGCTGGTGATGTCGACCTGGCCGCCTCCGAAGGAGACGGCGTAGATGCCGCGCGGCACCGAGCGCACGATCTCGGCCGGGTCGTCGCGGCCCGCCAGCATGAAGGTGTTGGTCATGCGCGGCATGGGCAGATGCTCGTAGCTCTCGCGGCGGCCGTTGCCCGTGGGCTTCATGCCCATGAGCCGCGCGTTCAGGCGGTCCTGCAGGTACCCGACCAGGACGCCGTCCTCGATCAGCACGGTGCGCTGCGACGGGGTTCCCTCGTCGTCGACGTTGAGCGAGCCGCGCCGGCCGGGCAGGGTGCCGTCGTCGACCACCGTCACGCCGGGTGCTGCCACGCGCTGGCCCAGGCGGTCCGAGAAGGCCGAGGTCTTCTTGCGATTGAAGTCGCCCTCCAGGCCGTGGCCGATCGCCTCGTGCAGCAGGATCCCCGGCCAGCCCGGACCGAGCACCACGTCGCAGCTGCCGGCGGGGCAGGCGACCGCCTCCAGGTTGAGGAGCGCGATGCGCACCGCCTCGTCGACGAGCGGCTTCCACGCGGTGGGGTCGAGCAGGCGCGCCAGGTCGTAGCGGCCGCCCATTCCCTGGTAGCCCATCTCGCGGCGGCGGCCGGAGGCGTCCTGCGCGATCACCTGGACGTTCAAGCGGACCAGCGGCCGGGTATCGCCGACGCACGTGCCGTCGCTGTCCGCCACCAGGACGTGTCGCTGCTGGGTGAGGATGCTCGCCATCACCTGCTGAACGCGCGGATCGCGCGCGCGCGCGTAGACGTCGATCTCCTCGAGGAGCCGCACCTTCTGCAGCGCCGGCACGTCGGTCGGATCGGTCGCGATCGGGTAGAGGTCGCGGCTCGGGGCGCCCGCGGCCCGGACCGCGACGGCGCTCGCCGGCGCGCTGCGCTCGGAGATCGCGCGCGCGGTGGCTGCGGCGAGCGAGAGGCTCTCCAGCGTGATCTCGTCCGAGTGCGCATAGCCCTGCCGCTCGCCCGCCTGCACGCGCACCCCGACGCCCTGCTCGACGTGGCGATCGCCGCTCTTCACGATGCCTTCTTCGAGCGCAACCTGGTCGTTCGTCGAGTACTCGAAGAACAGGTCCGCCGCGTCGATCTGGCGCTCGAGCGCCGCGCCGAGCGTGCGCTCGAGCGCGCGGTCGTCGACGCCGAAGCGCTCGCGAAAGAAGGCGACCGGTCCCTCCGGGGCCGTCGATCGGTTCATGCGGTGCGCTCCTCCTCCGTCGCCTCCAGGGCGGCGATCCGCTCCGGGAGATCGGCCAGCGTAGCAAGGGAGGCGGCGTCGATCGCGCGCAAGCCGGCGCGGCGCGCCGCTGCGAGGTCCTGCTCGGGATCGTCGCCGACGTGGACCGCCTCGGCGGGCGCGACGCCGAGCCGCGCGCAGGCGCGCTCGAAGCAGCGAGGATCGGGCTTCGCCGCGCCGAGCTCCGCCGGGAGGAGCACGGCCTCCACCCGCAGCGCGAGCCCGTCGAGCAGAGCGGGCAGGCGGCGGTCGAAGTTGGAGAGGACCGCGACGCGACGACCCGCGCGGCGGAGCGCGTCGAGGCCCTCGCGCGCACCCGGCAGCGCCGCCCACGCCTCGGGCTTCGCATAGTGGGCGAAGAGCGCAGCGAAGCACGCCTCGAAGTCGCCGAAGCGCGCCGTCTGATCGGCGGCGCGAAAGGTCGCGCGCACGCGCTCGCGCCACCAGCCGCGCTCGAGCGCCTCGAGGCGCTCGGGTGGCGCATCGGGAAACGCCATCGGCGGAGCGGCGCGCAGCACCCGTCGGAAGGCGTCGTCGAGGCGCCAGGGCGGAAGCTCGACCCCGTGCGCGGCCGCGATCCGCGCGTAGGTGGCACCGACCGGCTCGCGCGGTCGCAGCAGGGTTCCGGCCGCGTCGAGCAGGACGGCGCGGACGCGCGTCACCGCGCGGGCGGCCGGCGCGCGCTCGCGATGAAGGCCGCGGGGAGATCGCGCACCGGTGAGGGGGAGGCCACCTGCTCGACGCGCGCCCCGATCAGGCCTGCGGCCGAGAACCAGCCGAGCACCTCGTCGGGCGGGAAGCCGAGCCACAGCACGCCGAGCTCCTCGCGCATCCACTCGGCCTCGTGGCGCACGAAGTCGACCACCACGACCATGCCGCCCGGCCGCACCACGCGCGCCATCTCGCGCAGCGCGTCGGCCGGCGACGGCAGGTAGTGGAGCACCATGTGGGCGAAGGCGGCGTCCACTTCGCCGTCGGCGAGCGGGAGCGCGCTCGCCTCGCCCTCGCGCAGCTCGACGCCGCGGATGCCGGCCTCCTCGAGCTTGACGCGCGCCGCGTCGATCATGCGCGGCGAGTGGTCGATCGCGACGACGCGCAGCCCGAGGCGCGCCAGCTCGCCCGCCAGGATGCCGGTTCCGGTGCCGACGTCGGCCACCGTCCAGCCGACCGGCACCAGGTGCGCCACGGCGCGCGCGCGCAGCGCGTCGTCGTCGAAGATCTTCCGCAGCGCGTCCCACTCGGGGCCCACCGTCTCGAAGAACGAGCGGCTGCGCGACGCGCGCGCGGCGACCACGCGCGCCAGCGCGGCCGCGTCGCGCTTTGCGGCGGCGTCGCCGTCGAGCGCGCGGCGCGCCAGCTCCCAGGCGTCGCGCCAGATTCCCTCGCTCGGGGCCGCGAAGCGGTAGAAGACGTAGGTCCCCTCGCGCCGGTCGCGGAGCAGGCCCGCCTCGCGCAGGATGCCGAGGTGACGGGAGACGCGGCTCTGCGTCATGCCCAGCGCCTCCATCAGCTCCTGGACCGCGAGCTCCTCGCGCTCGAGCAGCGCCAGGATCCGCACGCGGGTCGGGTCGGCGAGCGTGCGGAGCACGCGCTGGAGCGCCTCGCCGCTCACGGCGACCTCAGTTGGGCGCGCGCAGCGCGCGCGCTGCGCCGGGCGGCAGCACGCCGGCGGCCGGCGCTCCCGCCGGACGCGGGGCCGACGCACCCGGCGGCCGCGCCGCGGCCCCGCCCTCCGGCCGCGCCCCAACCGGGGCGCCGAAGCCGCCCGCACCCGGTCGCAGCGCGGGGCTCGCGAGCGTCCCGGAGATCTGCAGGTTCGCGGTGCCGTCGGGCCCGATCGGGAGGCCCTGCGCGGTGAGAAGCTGGCGCAGCCCCGGATCGCGCGCCTGGAGGTGCAGCTCGAGCGCGAGCGGCGCCGTGTCGATCGAGCGCCCGCGGCCGATGCTGCCGGTGCCGCTCCCCGCCACCAGCGGCCCCTCGAGCGCCAGCGACTTCACGGTGAGCATCGCCCCGCCGCCGAGCGCGAGGTCGGCGTCGAGCTTCGCGAAGGGCAGGCCGACGGGGAGATTCGGCGGCGTGATCGATCCGTTGCGCGCGTCGAGCTTCGCGCTGCCCTCGGCGCCGCCGTCGCTGCCGGCGCGCAGGTCGAGCGACGCGTCGAGCGCGCCGGTGAGGCGAAGCCCGGGCGCGAGCGCGTCGCTCGGGAGCTTGTCGAGCGCGAGGCCGTGCACGTCGCCGCGGAACGCGGGAGTCCGGCCGATGCGAGCGGTGCCGCTGATCTCGCCGAAGTCGCCGCCCACCGAGAGCGCGACCGAAGGCTCGCCGCGGAGCCAGGAGAGCGAGAGCGCCGGGGCGATGCGCACGTGCGGAATCCGCAGGTGCAGGCCTTCTCCCCAGGCGAGATCGAGGTCGTTGGCGATCAGCCAGGGCCGGAGCCAGCGCAGCGCGAAGTCGAGCTTGCCGATGCCGACCTGCGCTCCCGTCGCGGCGCCGACCGCGGCCGCCACGCGCGGCTCGATGCGCTGGTACGGGAAGCCGATCGCGACGAAGACGGCCGTGAGCGCCACGTACGCACCGACCAGCACCGCGAGCCGCCCGCGCGCCACCCCGGACGCGAAGGTTCGAGCTGCCACCATGGCCGCCGCGCCGCGCGCCGCCATGCTCAGGTCGGCTCGAACGAGGACACCGTGAAGGTCACGTCGAGCATGTCCTCCTTCTTCTCGACGTGCGTGCGCACGCGCAGGCTCTTCACCGACAGGAGCTGCGGCTGCGACTCGATCTTGTGCAGGAAGTTCACGGCCTGCGCGAGGCTCACCTGCTTCAGCACCACCTGGACCTTGGTCTCGCGGTAGCGATCCTGCGACTGCGAGGCCTGCGGCTCCATCGACTCGACCTTGACCGCGGACTGCTTGGCGAGCTCCTCGAGCGTGGTGAAGAGGTTGCCCTTGGGGCCCTCGCCGATGCGGCGCTCGACGGCCGCGAGCCGGCCCTGGAGCTCGCCGAGATCGCCGCGCAGGCGCCGCGCGACGGTGAGCTGCCGCTCGGCGGTGTCGACGCGCAGGGTCGCGCGGCGGATGCTGCCGAGCACGGGCGCGATCCCGCCGAGCCAGACGAGGGCCAGCACCAGCACGCCGCCGGCTGCGCCGAGGAGCAGGCGCTCGCGCGGGGCGAGCCCCGCGACGAAGACGGCGATGCGATCGCGCAGCTCGTTCACGGTCCCGGCTCCGCCTTGGCGAGGCTGATCGTCACGCTGAAGTTGTTCCCCCCGCGCGCGCTGTCGGCCTGGATCTCGCTGACGCGGATGTCGCCGAAGCTCGGGAAGCGCGCGAGCGCGCCCTTGAGCTGGTCGACGGCCGCGAAGCTCGGCGTGTGGCCGCGGATGCGCACCACCTGCCCATCGATCGAGAGCTCCTCGAAGATCACCTGCAGGTCGGGCGGCACCAGCTTCGAGATCTCGGTGAGCAGGTCGAGGGCCGACAGCTTGCCGCCGTAGATGCCGAGGAAGTCCGCCTTCTGCTGGGCGTCCCGGAGCGCCTGTTGCAGGGCGCGCGGCACGTCCTCGGGCATCGGCTTGCCGGGGACGGCCGCGCTCCACAGCTGTCCGAGCTCGCGCTCGAGCGCGTCGGCGCGGCGCGACTCGAGCGCGATGCGGGAGACGCCGGCGCCGATCGCGAGCAAGAGAGCGAGGCCCGCCAGCAGCGCGGTGCCGCGGAGCTGCGCGCCCATCTTCCGCAGGTCGAGGCGCGGGGCGTACTCGGCCTGCAGGAAGTTCATCCGCGTGCGCGCGCGCAGCGTGCCGCGCAGCGCGAGCGCGAGCGCGGGCGCGAAGCGCAGCGGGTCGCCGCCCGCGATCAGCACGCTGGCCGGACCCGTCGGCGCGATCTGCAGGCGCGCGGTCGGGATGCCGGTGCGCTCCGCCAGGAGGTGGTCGATGCCCGCCAGGCGCGCGCCCCCACCGAGCAGCGTGATCTCACCGATCGCCTTCTCGGCGGGGCCGCCGAGCGCGCTCTCGAGACCGCCGAGGGTGCGCACGAGGTCCCGCACCAGCCGATCGAGCACGCGAAGGGCTGCGGGGGATCCGCCGCTTGCGCTGGACGGCAGGATCCCGTCCCGGCACTTGATCCGCTCCGCCTCGTCGAGATCGACGCCGCGCTCGCGCGCGATCGCCTCGGTCAGGTGGCGTCCGCCGGACGGCAGCGTGCGGGCGGCGCGCGGGGAGCCGTCGACCAGCAGGCAGAGCGTCGTCTTCCGATGCCCGAGGTCGACCAGGAGGCGGGTGCCGGGCAGGTCGACCAGCTCGCTCAGGTTGGCGAGGACCAGGCCCTCGACCTCGAGCACGCGCGGGACGACCCCTGCGCTGCGGAGCCCCTCGATGCGCGCGGCCACGTCGCGGCGCGGCACCACCGTGGCTACCACGTCCGCGCTGGCGCCCGCGCTGCCGACCTGCTCCCAGTCGACGAAGACCTCGTCGAGCGCGAAGGGCGTCTCGCTCTCCACCTCGTACGGCACCGCCTGGGCGATGCGGCGCCGATCGCGGAAGGGGAGGTGCATCTGCCGGCGCGCGACGCGGTCGCCGGGGATGGCGCACACGATGCGCTCGCCGGACAGGCTCTGGGTCTGCACCCACTCGCGCAGCGTCTCGATCGCCGCCGCGTCGGGGCCCTCCGCGGGCCGCGCCTCCGGCTCCGTCCCGGTCGCTCCCCGCGGCGCCCCGACGGCGAGCGCCTGCAGCCGCGCCAGCTCGACGCCGCGCAGCGTCTGCCGCAGCTCCACCACCTTGATCGAGTGGCTGCCGAGATCGACGCCGAGGCTGCGCCCGAGCACCGCCATCCCCTATGGATACCTCAGTCGACCCGCCAGGCCAGCCGCAGCGGCTGGCTCGGCTTGGTGCGGTCGATCACGGCCTCGACGGTGCGCTCCACGTCGACGACGCGCGCGTGCGCCCGCACCACGAACACGCTCGACGGCCCGCTGCTGGGCTTGGGGAAGCTCGACTCGCCGGCGAACAGGTCCGTGGTCGTCGTGCAGCCGCTGACCTGGTTGCCCGACCCGCACACGAGGCTCTTGTCGCGCGCCTCCAGGATGCGCTTCACCGTGTCCTCCTCGATCGCTCGATAGCCGCTCACGTCGCTGCCGACGGTGATCTGCGCGAGCACCCAGGAGGGCGCCGTGTTGAGATTGATGGCGCCGCCGCCCACCAGCGGGTACACGCCGACGTAGGGCCGCAGCGCGTCGACGAGCGGGCCGTCGAAGCCCGCGACCAGGCGCAGCTCGTCGACCGAGAGCAGCGGGCGGTTCGGCGGCACAATCGGCGGATCGCGCTTCTGGTAGAGGTCGGTCTCGGGCCCGCCCGACTGGCGGACCTGGTCCTTGTCGATCCAGTCGATCAGGTTGTCGGCGAGGTCGCCGGGGTCGTAGCCCTTCTCGCCGGCCTTGCCCGGCAGCGTGTCGATGACGTTGGAGAGGAGCTGCTCCAGGAACGCCTTCCCCTGCGGCACGACGCTCCCGTTCTGGTCGAGGAAGCCGTTCAGGTTGATGCGCGCCGCCGCGTCCTCGACGTCGATCGTGAGCGAGACGTTCGGATCGTCGATCAGGTTGACGCCCGCCACGCGCGCCCAGATCGAGTGCTTGCTATCGGTCGCGCTCGGTGCGCTCGACGCCAGGCGCAGGTCCTCGAGCAGCAGCACCTGTCCGAGCCGCACGCCGCCGCGCGCCAGCGCCTCGGCCTCGAGGGCGCGGTCGCGGTTGGTCGCCACGCCGGCGTCGATCGCGACGCGGCGCAGGAAGGTCGCGATGCTGGTCACCAGCAGCAGCACGAAGAAGAGCACCACCAGCAGCACGACGCCGCCCTCGCGACGGCCCCTCATTGCAGGCAGTCCGCCGGCGCCATGCCGGTCGCCGCGAAGTCGCTCGCGCACGAGCCCATCGAGCCGTTCACGACCGCCTGGATCTCCGGGCCGAAGGCGGCGGGGTTGATCTCCGGATGGCGCGCGAGACAGGCCGCCACCGTCATGCAGTTGTTGCGGTCCTGCGAGGCCTGCTGGGTGGGGCTCCCGCCCCCGTTGTCCGTCTGGTCCTTGCTGTCCTGGCCATTGGTCGTGCTCTGGCCGACGACGTTCTGGCCGTTGACCGCGAGCATCTTCTCGAGATCCAGCGGCCGCAGCGGCAGCAGCACGCGGCGCACGTAGGGGCCGTCGCGCGCGTTGGTGTCGCCGAGGTAGAACGAGATGCGGATCTCGGCCGCGACCGGGAGATCTCCCGACGCCTCCAGCGACGAGGAGTCCCAGGTCGTCACCCACTCGCCCTTCTCGCTCATCAGGCGCACGCCGAACTCGGCCACGCCCGCGGCGACGAGGTCCGTCTCGTCGGGCGTCGGGAAGCTGCGATCGAGGCCCGGCGGGAGCGCGGGCGAGCTCCAGCGCCGCAGCTCGAGGTCCTGGTGCGCGCCCCGCTCGGCCGTCCACACCACCACCTCGAGGTCCGACTCCGGCGCGGTCGAGCTGCGCGGGTGGCGCCCCCGGCTCACGAACTTGAGCCGCTCTGCACCGGCGTCCGTCGCGTCGCCTTCGGCGAGGAAGAGCCAGGGGTGCGCCAGGGGATCGAGCTCGGCGGGCTTCTTCACCAGCACCGTCGCCTCGAGATCGCGCGCCACCCGGTCGAGGAGCACGGCGGCGCGCCGCGCCCGCTGCGAGCCGTCCATCGCGGCGAGGCTCGCCTTCGAGAGGTTCAGGTAGAAGTTGATCGCGACCGTGAGCACGACCCCCGTCAGCAGGACGACGGCGAGCACCTCGAGCAGCGTGAAGCCGCCGGCCGACCGCCGGACGGAGCTCATTGGACGGGTCCGGGCTGGGTCACCGGATTGCCGGTCGGCTGCTGCGGCGTCTGACCCTGCGGAGTGGTCTGACCCGTACCCGCGGCCTGACCCGCGTTGGCCGTCGCGCTCGCAGTGCCGTCGAGCGCCTCGAGCTCCGACTTCACCGACTCCGCGTCGAACGCGTAGGTGGTGCGGACCACGGAGCGATCGCCCCAGCCTTCCGTCCATCCCACGGTCACCGTGATGCGCCGGAGCGGCGACACCGAGCGGCCCTCGCCGTGGATCAGGCTCGCCGCGAGCGCATCGGGGACGTTCGACTGCTTGCCACCGAGCTGGCTCGGCTGCGATGCGTTGGGCTGCGCCCCGGTCGGCTGGGAGCCGCCGATGGCGACCGCCGGCAGCGGGTTCGGGTCGTCGGGCACCACGAGGTCGAGCGGAGCCACCTCGATCTCGACGGTGAACTCCCCTTCGTGCCGCTGGTCCTTGCCGGGCTGCGCGACCAGCCCGGCATCGGCGCTCGCCTCGAGCTCGGCGAGCAGCGCGTCGGCGAGCAGCGACGCCTGGATGCGGCGACGCGACTCGCCCTCGTGCTGCAGCCCCTGGATCCCCGCGCCGCCGAGCACGGTGTAGGCCGTGCCGAGCAGCGCGACCGCAGCCATCACCTCGAGCAGCGTGAATCCGAGCCGCGGTCGTCCATTCCGAGGCAACCGGATCGACTGGATCATCCCCGCAAGCGCCCGGAGGGCGCGCGCAGCGAGGCGAAGCCGAGCGAAGTCGACAGTCGTGCGACAGCTCAGCAAGCTCTCAGCGCGCATCGCTGACCTCGGCCGCGTCCGCCAGCGGCTCGACCCGCACGTCGTAGAGGATCTCGCCGTCGGCGCCACCGACGCGGATCAGGGCAGGGTCCGCCGCTCCGTCGGGCGTCAGCGCGAGGACGACCACGCCTCGCTCGATCACGTCGCCCGGCAGGCGCACCTGCAGGATCCGGGTCGCGGCGTCCAGCTCGTGGTCGCGTCCGAAGGCCCCGGGCACCGGCTCGAAGTGGTCGGCGCCGGTGTCGGGCGGCGTCATCGCGATCTTGTGCGCGCGGCGCCCGCCCGTCTCGGCTGCGGCGGCCGCCGCCTCGGTGTCCGGCGGGCGGGGCGGGACCCATTCGATCCAGTGCCGCCCGCGGTCGAGGTCCACCACGAGCCGGTGGACGCGACCCGTCATCACCGCGCGCTGCCGCGCGAACTCTACCGCGCTCGCCAGGTCGTCCGCCTCGCGCCGCGCCGCCCGGCTCGTGCCGAAGTGCAGCAGCGGAGCCACCAGCCCCGCGATCAGCGCGAACAGCGCCACCACCGCCAGGAGCTCGATCAGCGTGAAGGCGCCGCGCCGTCTCAAGAGGACGGCTGCTCCTCGCTCCAGTTCCCGATGTCGGAGTTGGTGCCCTCGCCGCCCGGGGCGCCGTCGGCGCCGAGCGTCCACAGGTCGAACGAGTAGGTGTTGTGCGTGCCCGGCGACTCGTACTGGTAGCGGCCGTTCCACGGGTCCTTCGGCACCTCGCCGCCCTGCAGGTAGCCCTCCGGCCGGTACGCGTGCGCGAGCGGCTCGATCGTCGGCGCGTGCACCAGCGCGTCGAGGCCCTGCTCGGTGGTGGGATAGCGGCCGTTGTCCATGCGATAGAAGTCGAGGGCGGCCTCGATCTGCTTGATCTGCGCCTTCGCGGTGGTGGCGCGCGCCTTGTCGATCTGGCTGAAGATGGCGGTGCCGACGATCGTCCCGAGCAGGCCGATGATCAGGACCACCGCCATGATCTCGATGAGCGTGAAGCCACGGCTTCGACGCGTCTGGTCTCGCACTGTCTAGCCTCCCAGTGAGCTCGTGATCTGCAGCAGCGGCACGAGGGTCGCGAGGATGATGGTGACGACGATCCCGACCATGAACAGGATCAGAAGCGGCTCGAGCAGGGCCGTGAGCCGGGTCACCGACGTCTCGACCTGGTCCTCGTAGGTCTGCGCGACCTTCTCGAGCATGGCCTCGAGCTCGCCGCTGCGCTCGCCCACCTCGACCATCTGCACCACCACCGGAGGGAACTCGCCGCTGGCGCGCAGGGGCTGCGCCAGCGACGCGCCGCCGGTGACGCTCTCGCTGGCGGCGTCGATGGCGTGCCCGAGCACCGTGTTGTTGGCGACGTGCTTCGCGATGTCGAGCGAGCGCACGATCGGGAGGCCGCCGCTCAGCAGCGTGGCGAGCGTGCGCGTGAAGCGCGAGATGGCGAGCAGGCGGACGGTGCGGCCCACGAGCGGCAGCCGCAGCTTCACGCCGTCGAACCAGCGGCGCCCGCCCTGGGTGCGGAGCAGCGCGCGCCAGCCGGCGAAGGCGATGGCGGCGGCGATCAGCGCGGTCCACCACCAGTCGCGCGCGAAGTGGGAGGCGCCGATGATGAGCCGCGTGTAGAAGGGCAGGGTCTGGTGCAGGCTGGTGAGGAGCTGGGTGATCTGCGGCAGCACCACCGTGACCAGGACGGTGACCACGACGCAGGCGAAGCCGAGCATCACGCTCGGGTAGATCAGGATCGCCGACACCTTGTTGCGCAGGCGCACCTGGCTCTCGAGGTAGTCGGCGAGGCGCGCCAGCACCTGCTCGAGCGCGCCGCCCGCCTCGCCCGCGCGCACCATGCCGACGTAGAGGTCCGAGAAGGGTCCCGCCTGCGCCATCGCGTCCGCCAGCGAGGAGCCCTCGTTGACGCGGTCGCGGACCAGCCCGATCACGCCCTTGAGTCGCACGCTCTCGACCTGCTCCGCCAGCGCGGAGAGCGACTGCACCAGCGGCACCCCGGCGCCGACCAGGGTCGAGAGCTGGCGGGTGGCGAGCGCCACGTCGAGCATCGAGATGCGGCGGAAGCGATCGAGCGAGAACGAGACGCGGCGCTGTGCCGCCGGCGCGGCCTCCGCGGCGTTCTCGGCGAGGTCGGTGAGGAACACGCCATCGCGCTTCAGCTTGACGCGCGCCGCGCGGGCGCTCTCGGCGTCCACGAAGCCGCGCGTCGAGCGCCCCGCCTGGGTGACTCCCTTGTAGGCGTAGACCGGCACGATGCTCTCCGCCGCGCCGCTAGACGGGCGCGACGACCGTCTCTTCCTCGGTGGCGCGCAGCACCTCGGCAATCGAGGTCAGCCCCCGCAGCACCTTGCGCGCACCGTCCACGCGCAAGGTGCGCATCCCGGCGCTCACCGCCTGGCGCTTGATGCGCTTGGCGTCCACGTTCTGCGCGATCAGCTCGCGGATCGCGTCGTCGATCAGCATCAGCTCGAAGATCCCGAGGCGCCCGCGGTAGCCGGTGTGGTTGCACGCCTCGCAGGCGCCCGGCCGGTAGACCGTCGTCGCCTTCTGCGGGTTGCGGACGCCGATCTCCGCGAGCTCCTCGACGGTGGGCTCGTACGCCTCGCGGCAGCCGGCACAGAGCACGCGCACGAGCCGCTGCGCCAGCACCGCCACCAGCGACGACGCCACGAGGAAGCGCTCGACCCCCATGTCGACCAGGCGGGTGATCGCGCTGGGCGCGTCGTTCGTGTGCAGCGTAGAGAACACCAGGTGACCCGTGAGTGACGCCTGGATCGCGATCTCGGCGGTCTCGAGGTCGCGGATCTCACCCACCAGCACCACGTCCGGGTCCTGGCGCAGCACCGAGCGCAGCCCGTTGGCGAAGGTGAGCCCGATCTTGGAGTTGGCCTCGATCTGCCCGATGCCCGGGAGCTGGATCTCGACGGGGTCCTCGATCGTGATGATGTTCACGTCGAGCGTGTTGATGCGCGACAGCGCGCCGTACAGGGTGGTCGTCTTGCCGCTTCCGGTCGGGCCCGTCACCAGGATGATGCCGTTCGGGCGCGCGATCAGCTTCGTCCAGATCGCGAGGTGGTCGGCGTCGAAGCCGAGATGCTCGAGGTTCAGCATCTCCGACGTGCGCGGCAGGAGGCGCATCACGACCCGCTCGCCGTGCGCGATCGGGATCGTCGAGAGGCGCACGTCGTAGTCGCGCCCGGCGATCTTGAGCCGGATGCGGCCGTCCTGCGGCAGGCGCTTCTCCGCGATGTTGAGCCCACCCATGATCTTGATGCGCGAGACGATCGGCGCCTGCAAGGAGCGGGGCAGCGAGCGCACCGGCTCGTACAGGATGTCGTCGATGCGGAAGCGCACCCGGATCTCGCGCTCGAAGGGCTCGAGGTGGATGTCGCTGGCGCGCTCCTTCACCGCCTGCTGCAGCAGCGAGTTCACCAGCCGGATGATCGGCGCGTCGTCCGCCGAGTCGAGCAGGTCCTGCGGCTCGTGGCTGATCTCGTCGGCGAGCGCGTCGAGGTCGGTCGAGGCGTCCGCCGCGAGCGCCTCGGCCGAGGCGGGTCCGCGGTCGTAGACGAGGTTGATGGCGTCGAGGATGACCCGGCGGCTCGCGAGCTCCGGCTCGACGTCGGCGTTCTCGAAGAGCAGCCGAAGGTCGTCGATCGCCTCGGTCTCGAACGGATCGGAGATCGCGACGCGCACCTGGCCGTCGCCGCCGCGCTCGAGCGGAAGAATGCCGTACGACTTGGCGAACCCGATCGGCACGCGATCGACCAGCTCGGGATCGATGCGCGCGGCGTCGATGTCGGTGCGCACCGGAAGGTGGAGCGCGCCGCCGAGCGCGCGCAGCAGAGCCTCCTCCGCGATCGCCTTCTGCTCGACCAGCAGCTCGAGCAGCGGGCGCCCCGTCTCCTGCTCGCGAGCGCGCGCCGCGTCGAGCTGCTCCGGGGTGATGGGCGTGGCCCGGAGCAGCAGCGCGGCGAGCGAGGAGAGCGGGGTGGTCTCGAGCGCGGTGCTCACGGCTGCTTGTCCCCGCTCTCCTCGACGACCCGCGGCGTCAGGTCGTACGAGTGGCGCAGCGTCTGAGACACCTTCTCCGCCTGCGCCTGGCTCGCGAACGGGCCGACGCGCAGCTCGGTGAGCACCTTGCCGTCCTTCGCGCTCGAGAGCAGCGAGCCCTCGAAGCCGGCGTCGACCAGCTCGGTGAGCCGC
>Ga0335085_10010867_pt1 | contig 13566 bp, 8 predicted proteins | sample Lox_Sample_45_FD_206712 | JGI IMG/M metagenome (GOLD analysis project Ga0335085, IMG submission 206712) | Soil microbial communities from Loxahatchee National Wildlife Refuge, Florida, United States - Lox_Sample_4.5 | ecosystem: Environmental > Terrestrial > Soil > Wetlands | place: USA: Florida...
AAAAAGTTATCCGAGCGATGTGAGCGATGAGGAGTGGGCTTTCTGCGTGCGGTATCTGGCGCTGATGACCGAAGAGGCCCCGCAACGAGTGTATCCCCTGCGAGAAATCTTTAATGCCCTGCGCAATTCTCCTCGGTCCGCGTTGCCGCCCGATGCGCCGCCGCTTCCTATTGGATTCCCAAACGCAATATTCACGAACCAGGTCGAAATGCCATACACCATGTGAGCAGGCAAATATGGTAACTACATCGCGCCAAATCCTTCCCGATAATCTGCCCCCGCCCTTTCTGCGTGGCCGCGACCGTTTCCAAGTTCGAGAACGGGCCGTTATTGAAATTAGGCGAACACCGCTTTCACAGACGCTTCGGTCGGCTGTGTGAGCGGGCAAAAGTAAAGCGTAAGCAAAACGCGCTGCGACATAGCTTTTGCACGGATCATTTTAATGCTGCACGCAAACGACAACCTGACCGCCCAGCAGGCTGGAAATAGCCCCGAGCAAATTTTCGGCCATATTTTTAGCTTGGGCTATGCGCAAAGAGGCCGTAACGTTTTTCGCTGTTCGCCCGGTGAACACTGAGAGTAACGTGATTGAGTTCAAGACGAAGGCCGTATGAGAGTAAAATCGAAACTAAAATATGAAAACGAACACCGCTACCTCCTCCGCGCAGTGGAAACCTACTTCAAAGGAACCGCGCTGCCCGAAGGGTGGGCCGCTGGGGCCGCAATGGTTTGGTATCCTTACGAAGCCGAGGCCGACGCCGTAGCTGATTGTTTCAAGCGTTATCCTGACTTGACGTTGAAAATTATGAACGCGGCGTGGCAAGTGTGGAACGATTATCGGAGCGACGACTCCGACCCCGGCAAGGTGCGGCGGTTCCTGCTCCGCAACGTTTGGCTGGCTCGTGAAAAGGGCGGCAGCTTCCGCATCATAGGTCCCGAGGACTTCCTTGGGACAGTCCCCGATCCTGTCCGTGCCGAGAGCCGCGACGTGCAGGACAAAGACATAGCGGCTCTGATTTTCGGTAGTGTCGCTTCCAAGGGGCTTGATTCGAGAATCCAAGTGGTCAAACGCGAGCGTCGAAAGCTCAGTTTGTCTTCCTCGCCCAAATCCTCCGCCGCACCAAAGGTTAAAACCGAGCCCGAGAAACGACCTTTGAAGCTTCTGCCGAATGAGGTTTAACAGTGCACACTAACGGAGTGGAAAAGCCATTAATCGTGTTAATTGTCGCGCGGGCTGAGTGAAAGAAGCAGACCATTGCCAACGGTGACCATCCCGAAAAGGCCCGACCCAACGGCATCCGCATCCAATACGCCGTGCTGGAACAGGAAAATCTGCGGCTCCGGCAGGAGTTAGCCCTGGCACGTCAAAAGCGCGACATCCTAAAAAAAACCGGCATACTTTGCGAAGACCCGCAGCAAAAAGATATGCCATGACCTCCGATTTGACTGCGGAGTTCACGTACTTGGGATTCAAAGCCGTGGGTTTGGAGTCCTTACCTGGTCTGCCGTTCTGCCGACATCCAGAGTCGTGCGCCAATATGCCGCCTCGGCGCTTGAAAACGAGATTCATGTCCTCAAACTATAGTTGATGTCCCGAACAAGGCAGAAGGCTCATCCCAATTTGCGTCAGACTGTCGAATTATGAATTTAAGCTGCTGGCTCGGGTTGACAAAGACGTCGCACGTTTTTACCAAGCTCTCCACCCGGTCTCTTCAAAAGACTGCGGTCGGTGGGAAATTATTTTTGGCTTTGGCACTTTGTTGCTTCGCGAATCTGGCACACGCAGCTCTTTCAACCATTACCGTAAATGCTTCTCTGTCTCCGCAGGCGGCCGATTACTCCGACGAACCGTTATCCTTTCAAGAGTTCGATCCCAGCCTGGGGCGTCTTAAGTCGGTTCGGGTGATCCTGCGTAGCAAGAGCATATTGAAACAGGAATATGAGAATACGAGCGACACAGACCGCCCGATTCGATTACGGCAGACACTGGACTTTATTCTCGAATTGCCAGACGCAACGACGAAAATCCTGAAGGACCGACAGAGAGTGACCCACAAATATTCTACCGGCGCCTTTGATGGGGATATTGATTTTGATGGCACCTCAGGGGGCGCTACCGAATACGATATCTCCACAACCAATCAGAAACTCCTGAAATCGAGGGCCAGAATGGCTATGTTTACCGGTTCTGGATTGGCCAACCTTTTTATGTCGGCGGATACTACGTTTCTAGTTTCCCAGAAAGGTGACGTTCCAGTCACGCAAACTGAGGCCTCGGCCGGCGCCGATGTCACAATTATTTACAACTACATAGCTGTTGCCCCTGAGCCCATTTGGTATGGACTGTTCGCCGGTGTAGTCGCATTGGTTTCCGTTTTCTCGCATCGGGGGCACCGAAAATCAACCTCGGACGGCGTTTCATAAAAAGGGCAACCCCTTCCCCTCGTCCAGTTGTGTCTCTGAAACACTTCATTGACTGGCATATCCTTGGGCCATAGCGATAAATTGAAATCTGAGACAGGTTCAATTACTTCCATCAAGGCACGCTATTCAGATGCTCTCTTTTCCGGCAGTCGAACTTCTTTTTATCTCTCAGATCTCAAAAAACACCAGCGACGGTTGTTCGCGAGAACCATATTCTGGGAAGGTGCTAGTCTCCTGAGTCATTGAATTCTTATATAAGTCGCGGCGGTTTCACCGGCAAATCGTTGCAGGTTTTTGAGGATTTCGTCCGCACTTTTTGTCCAACGGAATGGTTTGGGATCATCGTTGTGATTTTGAATGAACTCAGTAATCGCCCTTTGCAGTTCCTTCACGCTGTGATGAGAGCTACGTTTAATTTGGCGTTGGCTCAAGAGAGCAAACCAGCGCTCGATTTGGTTGAGCCAGGAACTGTGCGTGGGAGTAAAATGCAGGTGGTATCGGGGACGGCGCAGCAACTAGTTTTTGATCGGCGCAGCTTTGTGGGTGCAGTAATTATCCATGATCAGGTGCACCTCCAAATGCTGCGGCACTTGAGTGTCGATGTAGTCGAGGAATTTTCTGAATTCAGCCGTGCGATGCCTGCGAAAACATTTGCCCATCACATTTCCCGCAGCTATGTCCAGCGCGGCGAATAGGGAGGTCGTTCCGTGGCGTTGATACTCGGGCGTGTGTCGTTCGACTTGGACTGGGCGCATCGGCAGAATGGGCTGCGTGCGGTTGAGCGCCTGAATTTGGCTCTTCTCATCAACGCATAAGACCAAAGCATTGACTGGCGGACTCATGTAAAGGCCCACAACGTCGCGCACCTTCTCAATGAAATAAGGATCCTTGGAGATTTGGAAGGTCTCACTGCGATGCGGCTTAAGACCAAACGCCCGCCAGATGCGGCTGACCGTTGATTGAGTCAATCCCAGCTTGTGAGCCATCATGCGCGTGCTCCAGTGGGTGGCCCCTTTAGGTTTGGTTTCCAGCACAGATCGGACAGCTTCTTCAACTTTTTCATCGCCAATTTTGCGAGGGGCTCCCGGTCGTGGTTCATCCCAGAGAGCGTCCACGCCACCGCTGATAAAGCGGTTGCGCCAGTAACCGACCGTGAACGGGGTGGTCCTCGTCGCGGCCGCAGCGGCTGTATTGCTCATTCCTTCGGAACATTTAAGAATAATCCGGGCGCGGAATACCAAGCTGCGGTTCTTGCGTCCTGTTATGATCTCTTCCAACTCTTTTCGCTGGCTTTCCGAAACTGTCAGCGGAAGTTTTTTGGGGCGCCCAGTGCGGGCAGTGGCTGTCATGAGACAATTAAATCGCGCTCCTATACTTATGCAAGGTATTTATGACTCAGGAGGACTATTGGAAATGCACTCTCCGGCACTCTCCGCTCGACAGTCTTGAACGGCAACGTTCGACGCACTCTGCCGTCATACTTGCGGGTTTAAATCTCGGTAGCCGGGTCAAATGATCCCACTACCTAATCCCTGGACATTGGCTACACCACCGGTTTTTGGGAAAAATAGAGATCCCCGGTTCTTCCTGCCATAGCATTTTCGTTCCCCGCATTTAATCGCGGTGACCACTCGCATATTCGCGAGTCGTTCCATTGTCACACTGATACGTTCACCCACGGACATACGTTCACCCACGGACACGAGTGAACCAATCGTGTACACAGCAGATATTCTATCGCAAACACACGTAGTTTGCTTCCGGCTCGGGTCTAGTACTCCGCCAGCGTCTATTTTCGAAGTTGTATATTTTTCTATTATATTCAGACTGAGTCGATTATATTTTGAAATTCGAAATATGAATTCAATGGGATTTAAGCGATATTTGCCGAACCGGTCAAGGGGGAGAGTGCCGGTCAGGCTTACAGTAATGGTGTTGATCGTGGCATGTTTAACTGGTTGCTCCGCGAAGGTAAGAAATGCGCGGCACAAGCACCTGGGTGATAAATATTTCGCGGAGGAAAATCTTTCGAAAGCCGAAGTGGAATACCTGATCGCTTTGCAATTGGATAATGCGGATCAGCATACCATTTCTAGACTGGCCAATATTTATTTCCAACAAGGCCGTCTTCAACGCGCTTATGCCTTTTCATTAAGGGCCACCGAACTTTCCACCAATGACGTGGATTTGCGCCTCAAACTGGCGACCATCTACCTGACCGCGCACAAAGTCAAAGAAGCTCATGAACAGGCGCAGTGGATTCTCGCTAAATCTCCCACCAACACCCTGGCACCGGAAATTTTAGTGGAAAGTATCAGTTCCCGGCAGGAACTCGATCAGGCGACACAGCTGCTCGATAAACTCGTGAAACAAAATGGCGACACAGCCCCATTGGAAGTTGCCTATAGTATTGAAAAATCCGCCTTGGGCGACTTGAAAAGTGCCGAGGCCGCTGCGAGACGGGCGCTGGAGCTGGATCCCAAAAGCGCCTCGGCTTATGCCGCGTTGGGTAGCATTTATTTGGTGCAACAAAAAACAAATGATGCTGGTGACGCCTTCAAAAAGGCGGCTGACCTCTCCCCGATACGTTCGACGCGGCGATTGAGTTACGCGAATTTCAAGATTCAAATTGGGGATTTGGAGGAAGGCAAACGCCTGATTCATGAAATTACGGAGAAAGCTCCGGATTATCTCCCCGCCTGGCTGCAGGGCGCAGAAATCGCCTTGGGCGAAAAGCGCTATTCTGATTGTTTAGCCTTGTTAAATCAGGCCCTCGCAAAGGACAGGGACAACTACGAAGCGCTTTTGTTGCAGGGCCGTATGGATCTTGCTCAGGGAAAATATGACAAAGCAGTTGCCGAGTTGGATCGTATGGCTTCCTTGTACGATCGCTCACCCCAAGTTCAATACTTCCTTGCCTGTGCGCATGTGGCGATCAATGAGCGGAGTAAAGCGGCTGCGGACCTCAACAAGGCATTGTTCCTCCAACCCGGAGACCCGGAAGCCACGATGCTTTTGGCAGAGTTGAATATTCAAAAAGGAGATCCCACATCGGCGATTACGTCATTGACGGATTTGATCAAGCGTTGGCCGGGCAGCGCCCAGGGCTACATGCTGTTGGCCGATGCCTACGTCACACAGAAGAACTATGATCAGGCCATGAAGGTCTACGAGCAGATGGCCAAGTACTTTCCCAACAGCCCACAGGTTCCACTTCTGACTGGAGTCGTGCTGGTACGTCAAAGCAAAGATGCCGAAGCGCGCAAGTCGTTTGAGAAGGCCCTGGGAATGTCACCGAATTTTATAGTCGCACAGGAGGAACTGGTGAATCTTGATATCGCGGAGGGCAATTACACGGCCGCGCTCGATCGCGCGGACAAGGCCGCGGAGCAAAATAGAGGCCCCGCTCCTCAGCTCATTTTGGCGAAGATCCACATCGCGCGGGCGAATAGCATCATACGTCAAGCGGCCAAAACGAATTCGGCTGTGCGGCGGCTGGCGGATGTGCCCGCCACACAAGATGATGTCAACCGAGCTGAGGCCGCGCTTGTCAAGGCCATCCGGATAGATACCAATCTCAGTTCCGCGTACCTCCTATTGGCTAAGCTTTATGTCTCCGCGGGCAAGGAACAGGCTGCGTTGAATCAGTTGAACAACCTCGTCAATCAAACCAACAACGTAGACGCATACCTGGAGATGGGGATGATTTACGAGACGATGACCAATTACCCCGCGGCACGTGATGCCTATGAAAAAATGGTTGCCGTCGCGCCCGAAGCCGCCGTCGGGCTTAACAACCTTGCCTACCTCTATTCCGAACATCTCAGCGACAATGACAAAGCCTACCAGCTGGCAGACAAGGCCCGGCAATTATCGCCTCGCGACCCAGCCACTGCGGACACGTTGGGATGGATTCTGTACAAGAGAGGGGAATACACACGTGCCCTGAGCCTGGAAACCGAAAGCGTGAGCAAACTTCCAACACCCGAGGTTCAACTCCATCTTGGATTGGTCCAGTACATGTTGGGCAATGAGAATGCCGCCCGCGCCGCTTTGGCCCAGGCTGCAAATTCCAGCGACGATTTTCCCCACAAGGAAGAAGCTGCGCAGCATCTGGCCATTCTTGCCATAGACCCAAAAGCTGCAGATGCAAAGGCGCAGACTGAGTTGGAAAAGAAATTGCAGGACGATCCGAATGATCCGGTCGCGGCAAACCGCTTGGCCGCGATATATGAACGCTCTGGCACCCCGGACAAGGCCGCGAAAATCTACGAGCGGACTCTTAAACAAAATCCGCAAAACGCCCAAACCATGGGCAAGCTCGCGCGTATTTATGCCGGCCAAAACGAGTCCGTCCGGGCGCTCGACCTGGCCAAACAGGCGCACAAAATCCTCCCGGATGACTCAGCCATATCCGCACTGCTTGGCCGGCTGGCTTTCCAAACGGGCGATTACAACTGGGCTGCGAGCCTCTTGCAGGACGCCGCACCCCGGCTTCCGAATCAGCCGGAAGTGATGTGCGACCTCGCCTGGGCGTTTTACGCCGTTGGCCGAGTTCCGGAAGCCGAGAGATCCATGCGGAGCGCCGCTTCTGCGCTTACGGGCCCTAAACTCGACAACGCAAAATGGTTTCTTGCGATGGTTGCAGCCGCGAAGTCCCCGGACGCAAGCACCGCCGCGCAAGCCAGACAAATACTGAATTCAGATACCAACTATGTTCCCGCGCTGATGGTTCTGGCCAGACAGGCTGCGCTGCAGGGCAAAGCCGATGACGCTGCGACCCTTTACGAAAAAGTCCTCACGCGTTACCCGGGATTCCTTCCCGCAATCCGCGATCTCGCCATCAGCTTTGTCGAGCACCCAGGCGATGACTCGAAGGTGTATGAACTCAGCATGAAAGCACGCTCATCCTTTCCCGACGACAATGAATTGTCGCGCGCTCTCGGCGTATTGGCCTATCGGAAGGGTGATTATGCCCGCGCCGCGCAACTGCTCCAGGAAAGTTCCGACAATCCGAACAAAGACGGCGAACTACTCTATTATCTCGGCATGGCACATTATCAGTTGAAGCAAAAAGCCCAGAGCAAAACTGAACTTCAGCACGCGCTGACACTCAATCTCTCACCCAAGCTAGCCGAGGACGCCCGCAAGACGCTGGCGGATTTACAGAAGTGACTTTCCCCGCATCCGCTTCCACCCCCGCGTTGGTGGGACCGTTGCTGTACGATTTCAGTGGTACCGATCCAAACGACAACTGGAGCCTCTTCGTGGTGGACGACACTTCTACGGGTGCGAGCATCATCGCCTACGGATGGAACCCCACTGTTACCACCGCCACCACGGCGCCGGTGCTGTTTTCCATCAAGCGAACTCGATCCTGTCCTGGACCAATACGGCACTCGGTCCAGCGTGCAATCAACCCCCACTTTTTCTCCTTCCGATGGTCGAATGTACTTGATCTCGAGGGAATAATTTCAGGCAATAACGGGGCGACCAGCGCTATGAAAACCAACCGCACTTTTCACCGTCTCGTGTAATGATGCGACCTGGTCGATTCCATTCACCATGATCGGCCCCTTCCTCGCCTACGCCAGTGCCTTTGTGAGCGGAGCTCTGGCAGTCTCCGTCGTGGTGCGGCGAAATCGCTTGCTCGCGCACGTGGCGTTTGCGGTGGGGATGTTCATGTTCGCGGTGGCAAATGTTTTGTATGGCTTTGAGCTGAGTTCGGCCGAGGCTGGCAGAATCAGCGAATGGCAAAATGCGGAGTGGCTGGCTCTCTCGCTCCTTCCGGGGCCGTGGATTCTTTTCAGTCTCACTTATGCGCGCGGAAACTATCGTGAGTTTGTGAAAAAATGGACTTTCGTTCTCGCAATCGCCTTCCTCATGCCGGCCTCGTTGGCCCTCTTCTCTTGGGATCTCACGATTGCCAGCATTGGCCAGGACGAAGTAACCGGGCATTGGCTCCTCCGCCTGGGTATCTATGGTTCCGTATTGAATCTGATGCTGCTGGCTACCGCTGTGATAGTGCTCATGAATCTGGAGCGCACCTACCGTGCTGCGGTGGGCACGATGCGCTGGCGGATCAAATTCATGGTGCTGGGTTTGGGTGTTATTTTTGCGGGGCAGGCGTACACCACGAGCCAGATAATGCTTTATCGCGCCATTGATCTCACGTCACCGATCGTCAATTCCGTTGCGCTCATTCTCGGTGGCCTGCTGATCGTGCGATCCCTCTTTCGCGAGGGTAATTTCGAGACTGACGTGTTCCTCTCTCATTCCGTCCTCCAGAATTCTCTCACGGTCTTCGTGGCTGGAATCTATTTGTTGCTGGTGGGCGCAGTCGCCAAATTGTTCACGTTCCTTAAAACTGACGCTTCCTTTTCCGTCAAAGTGGTGGTTGTGCTGGTGGCGCTGGTGCTGTTGACGCTGGTGCTTCTCTCCGACCGCGTCCGGTTGCGCATGCGGCATTTCGTCAGCCGCCATTTTCAGCGGCCGTTTTACGATTACCGCACCGTCTGGCGGCGTTTTACGCAATCAACCGCGCGCCGGGTCGAGCGCGGCGATCTATCGGTTGAAATCGTCAAGTTGACTTCCGAAATATTTCAGGCGCTATCCGTCTCGATTTGGCTGATCGAAGAAGGCCAGGGAAAACTCACCCTCACGGCTTCGACGTCCCTCACCGACGCGCGCGCGCGGGATATCGAGTTGGACGCCGACGAAACCACCCAGACAGTTGCTACGTTAAGTGCACGGCCGGAACCCGTCGATCTCGACGCATCCTCGGAAAAATGGGTGACATCACTCCGGCAGTTGCAACCGGACAATTTTCACAAGGGTGGAAACCGCATTTGCGTGCCGCTCGTGGCCGGCAGTGAGTTGCTTGGAATCATGATGTTGGGCGACCGCGTGAGCGGCGAGGCCTTTTCCATTCAGGACCTGGACTTGTTGAGATCCATCGGTGACCAGGTCGCGGCGAATTTGTTGAACATCAAGCTATCCAATCGTCTGTCCCAGGCCAAGCAACTCGAGGCTTTCCAGGCCATGTCAGCCTTCTTTGTTCACGATTTGAAGAACACCGCCTCCGGGCTCTCCTTGATGCTCCAAAACCTGCCGATTCATTTCAATGATCCGCAGTTCCGGGAGGACGCGCTGCGCGGAATCTCCAAGACCGTCACGCACATCAACGACCTTATCAAACGCCTGAGCATGTTGCGGGAGGAAATTTCTATCCGGCCGGTCGAGGCCGATTTGAACACTGCCGTGGCCAAGGCGCTCAAATGTCTCGATGCCGACCCAACCGTGGAACTGGTGAAAGACTTTCATCCGCTGCCGAAAGTCTTCCTCGACCCAGAGCAAATTCAAAATGTTGTCGTCAACCTTGTGCTTAATGCGAAGGATGCTGTCAATGCGCGGGGGCAAATCTGTATCGGCACGGAACTAAAGAACGGCTGGGTGGTATTGACTGTGACTGACAACGGGTGCGGTATGAAACCGGAGTTCGTTCAGCACTCATTATTCCGACCATTTCATACGACTAAAAAGCAAGGCATTGGCATCGGAATGTTTCAGTGCAAAATGATTGTCCAAGCACATCGGGGAAAAATTGAGGTGCAAAGCGAGTTGAATAAAGGGACGACGTTTCGCATTTTATTGCCCATCGGAGTGTAAAATTTAAATGAAGCCAAGACTGCTTATTATTGACGATGATGATGAGATTCGGACCCAAATGAAATGGGGTCTCGCTCAGGATTATGAACTCTTTATGGCGGAGGACCGGCCCACTGCTTTGGAGCTATTTTCCAAGCACCGGCCGCAGGTTGTGTTGCTGGATTTGGGCCTTCCACCCCGCCCCGCTGAACCGGTCGAAGGGCTGGCGGCCCTTTCGGAAATCCTGGGTGGCGATAGCCTTGTGAAGGTTATCATCATCAGCGGTCAGAGCGAAAAGGATAATGCACTCAAGGCGATTGGCGCCGGCGCCTACGATTTTCTGCCGAAGCCCACCGACTTGGAATTGTTGAAACTATTGCTCAAACGAGCGTTCCATGTTGCTTCTCTGGAGCGTGAATATCGCGAGATGCAGCAATTGCAGAACGAGACCTTCGAAAATATGCTCGGCACCAGTCCACAAATGCAGCAGGTCTTCAATTCCGTCCGCAAAGTCGCGACCTCGGACGTGCCGGTGCTAATTCTCGGCGAGAGCGGTACCGGCAAAGAGATGGTGGCGAAGGCCATTCACCATCGAAGCATCCGCAAAGAAGGGCCTTTTGTGGCTATCGATTGCAGCGCAATTCCCGAGGCACTGCTTGAAACCGAATTGTTTGGCCATGAAAAAGGTTCGTTCACTGGCGCTCACGTTCAACGCAAAGGCCGGATCGAAACTGCGGATGGTGGCACGCTCTTCCTGGATGAAATCGGCGAGTTGCCGACGTCGTTGCAGGTGAAGCTTTTGAGATTCCTCCAAGAACAATACATCGAGCGCGTCGGGGGTAGGCAGCCAATTCGCGTCGAGACCCGCGTGGTCGCGGCCACAAACGTCAATTTGAAAGATGCCATTTTCGAAAAGCGCTTCCGGGAGGATCTATTTTATCGTCTTGCCGTTGTTGTCATTAACCTACCTCCATTGCGCGAGCGCGAGACAGATATTCGCCTGCTGGCCCAAGAGTTTTTGCGGCGCGCCGCGGCCCAAATTGGAAAAAGCGGCCTCAGTTTCGATCACGAAGCCGTGCGGGCGTTGAACAATTATCGCTGGCCCGGTAACGTTCGCGAGTTGGTTAACCGCGTGAAGCGTGCTGTTATCATGGCGGATGGCAACCGATTGACGCCCGCCGATCTCGAACTCAAAAGCTCCGCCGAATATCCTCATCCAGCCAATCTCAAAGAAGCACGCGATACCGTCGAACGTGACATGATTCGAAAAGCGCTGCGGAAGCACGCGGGAAAAATCGCTCCTGCCGCGGCTGAGTTGGGTATTAGTCGTCCGAATCTTTACGAGTTGATGGACAAGCTCGGTTTGAGACGGAAATAAATTCCTAATCTCCCGCATCTTTTGCCCGCGGCTGAACCTCACGGTTCAGCAAAAGCAGCACCATTCGACGGCAGTCGCGCACCTTACGTGCGTCTCTGCCACCAAAGAGGACATTCGTTCGTTGCTCGAGCAAATTCGTTCCCTCGGTGTTCGCAACGTGCTTGCGCTCCGCGGCGATCCGTCCGGCGGCGGTCCGTTTAAAATGACACCCGGCGGTTTTGAATTCTCCAATCAACTCGTCGAGTTCATCCGCGAGTTCGATCACTTCAGCATCGGGGTGGCGGGTTTCCCAGAGGGTCACATCGCCTGCAAGCAGGGCAAACATGTGGATTGGGGTTATTTGAAAAACAAAATCGACGCCGGCGCGGACTACGTGCTCACGCAATTATTTTTCGACAATGTGGACTACTACGAGTTCCGCGATTTTCTCCAAAAGAAGGGCGTGAAGATTCCGCTCGTGCCCGGCATCGTGCCGATTCTCAACACGCAACAAATCAAAAAATTCACCGCCATGTACGGCGCGCGTATCCCTGAGACACTCTGCTCGAAACTGGACGAAATCGGTGCCGACGATGCCGCCGCCACCGAATTCGGCATCGAATACGCCACGAAGCAGTGTGAAGATTTGCTCCGAAACGGAGCGCCGGGAATTCATTTCTACACGCTGAACAAATCGCACTCGACCGTCCAGGTGTTGAAGAACCTCAAACTGGCCTGACACCCGTCCTAAAAAACTGCGTAGACTTTCGCCTCCCACGGGAAGATGGGTTCGCGCCCGGCATCTTATGCCTGGATCGAATAAATCCAAACACGGACAAAAACCCCCCCGCTGAGTTTATCATACCGAAATTTTCACAGTAATAAGCGCGGCGATGAGATAGTCTCCAAAAGGTCGCGCAGAGCGAGAGTCAGCCGTTCGCGCTATCACTCTCACCAAAGCCTCGCCTCATCGCTTCGTGCGGTGGGTGAAGTGCGATGAAGAAGAGCAGCCGATAGACCTGACGGGCGAACAATAACGCGGGAATAAGAATCCAAGGACGCGTTTTCATGCGCACTTACAAAAACGGTTTAAAACAGCTTTCGTTATACCCTCGTCTTGAAATACTCAATCGTCTTCACCAACCCCTCCGCCAGATTCACCTTCGGCTCCCACTTCAAAATCTTCCGCGCCTTCGTGATGTCCGGCTGGCGTTGTTTCGGGTCATCCTGCGGCAGCGGCTTGAAAACGATTTTGCTCTTCGAACCGGTCACGCGGATGATCTGCTCCGCGAACTCCAGCATCGTCATCTCCACCGGGTTCCCGATATTCACCGGCAAATCGTAATCACTCATCATCAGCCGATAAATCCCCTCGATCAAATCCGACACATAACAAAAGCTGCGCGTCTGGCGCCCCTTGCCGAACACCGTCACCGGCTTGTTCTTCAACGCCTGGCTCACAAACGCCGGCACCACCCGCCCGTCGTTCAACCGCATCCGCGGACCGTAGGTATTGAAAATGCGCACAATCCGCGTCTCCACCTGGTGCTCGCGATGATACGCCATCGTCATCGCCTCGGCGAACCGCTTCGCTTCGTCATAGCAACCGCGCGGGCCGATCGTGTTCACATTGCCCCAATACTCCTCCGGCTGCGGATGAATGAGCGGATCGCCGTAAATTTCCGAAGTCGATGCGATCAGGAACCGCGCCTGCTTGTGCATCGCCAGGCCCAGCGCCTTGTGCGTGCCCAGCGAACCGACCTTGAGCGTTTGAATCGGCAATTCCAAATAATCAATCGGGCTCGCCGGCGACGCGAAATGCCACACGTAATGCACCGGGACATCCAGGAAAATAAATTCCGTCACGTCCTGCTGGATGAATTTAAAATTCGGATTCCCCCCGAGATGGGCAATATTGTCCACCGACCCGGTCACAAAATTATCAATGCCAATGACTTTATGCCCCCGCGAGAGAAGCAAATCAGTGAGATGCGAGCCAAGGAAGCCGGCGGCGCCGGTAACGACGGAGGTCGGTTGTTTCTGTTTCATCATGCGAAAATCGTTGAACGGCGCAAATGGTTAAACCACTGCCAGCCGTTTGCAATCTTTTACGAAAGTGGGGTGGCGACGGCGTCTCT